>Ga0180432_10003589_pt1 | contig 21936 bp, 18 predicted proteins | sample SS_ome_10_FD_132414 | JGI IMG/M metagenome (GOLD analysis project Ga0180432, IMG submission 132414) | Hypersaline lake sediment archaeal communities from the Salton Sea, California, USA - SS_1_MS_2 metaG | ecosystem: Environmental > Aquatic > Non-marine Saline and Alkaline > Hypersaline >...
GTGATTTTCCTGCCGCCATTGTGCGGAATTCCCAACCCGCCGTAGTCGGTTGAGTAGATCGCAGACAGGCTTGTGCCATGTCTCATAGAGAGACTCCACGCTGGCTGTTCCGAGAGCCACGCGTTGATGTCCTCTTCGCCTATCCCCGAAGCATCGCCATCGAGTTCTGCGAAGAACTCCATCCGCGGCTGCATATGGGAATTGGGAAAGGAATGGAACCGCCATCTCGTGATCACGAATTTAGAAGCTTGCCATGGCTGGCTTCAGGGCTTTTCTCCTGGCTGCGAAACTGACATGAAGACCTCATGACCTCATTTAGGCTCTACCCGACTCAAGGTTTCGCAAAACGGCTCTCTTGAAGTGACGAATAGATACTTCCACCGCTGAATCACTGAACGGGCGTATCTTCTCATTTGCCACCTCGCTGTTTTGCATTTGACACTTCGCGATTTTCATCCTCGAAGAGATGAAGGCACCGGATATGCCTGGAGAAAGGGGTTTTCTGTCGTTGGTCGGTTCAATCGCTGATGCGCGCGCGTTTTCGTACGAGAAAATTGGCTTGATTTTGCTGGAGGGGCTGTTTAGGATTCGGCGACAATCTTTGAGCCACTGGGGGCGACTTGAGGGTTTTTGATTGCACTGAACAGAAAGCGGTAGTCTCCCCGGGACGCGTGTTTCATTCTCTCCGAGATTTCACATTGAAAAGCTCCGCCATTCTGATGCATTTGAAAGATGAAGTGGGAAACAACTAGGATTGCTCATGACTAAAACGCCGATTCTGATCGTCGATGATGAGCCGATCGTGCGGGAGTCGATCCGCGATTGGCTCGTCGATGCCGGCTACGAGGTTCAAACTGCGAAGACCGGTGAAGAGGGGCTGGAGATTCTCAAAACCCTGGCGATCGATCTCGTCATCCTCGATGTGCGGCTTCCGGGAAAGACGGGGATCCGCGTGCTGGAAGAGATGAAGGAAATGAAGCCGGATGTCAAGGCGATCGTGATCACGGCGTACGCGTCGCCGCAGATGCGGGACGAGGCGATGAGGCTGGGCGCGCTTCAATACATAATCAAGCCGATCGCGCCGGACAAGCTGGAAAAGCTCGTCAAGAAGGCGCTTTCCGAAGCTTCAAGCGGGAATAAGGAGGCCTGAGCAATGCCAGAGCATACGGTTCTGGTTGTGGACGACGAGCCGATTGTGCGGGAGTCGATCCGCGATTGGCTCACCGAGGCCGGCTACAGGGTCGCCACAGCGGAGACCGGCGAACAGGCCCTGGAGATGGTCAGGACGCAGGACTTCAGCGTCCTGGTGGTCGATCTGAGGCTGCCCGGAAAGACGGGCCTGGCAGTCCTGGAAGCGATCAAGGCGGAGAGGCCGTGGATCAAGTCGATCGTGATCACGGCGTACCCGTCCTCGGAAACCGCCCAGGAGGCGAGACGCTTGGGCGCGGTCGACTATGTGCTCAAGCCGTTCGCGCCGGATCATCTCGAACGGCTGATCGATGACACCCTCGCCGCCATCCCGCCGGAGGCAACGGTGACGACGGTGGAAAGACCGATCACCGAGGCGCCGGTCGCCGAAGCAATCGCGGTGAGAGAGACCTTCGCGATAGACAAGGAGGATCTGCGATCGCTGTACGAGGGGCTCGCCGCCAGCGCGGAGGTCATCGGACCCAAGGTCAAGCAAGGTAAGTTCGTGTTCGATAAGATCAAGCGGTTCGAGGAGCTTCACCTGGACTACGATGTCACGGTCCATCCGCCGGCGAACTTCCTTCGACCACCGAAGGAGACGCTGCTCACGCTGAAGCTGGGCGAGGCTCCGGCAGCGGAGCCGGTCCTCGACACCTCGCCGCGGGTGCTGTTCGGGGTGCATCCATACGACATCAAGGCGATCGAGCTGCTCGATGAGGTGTTCATGACCGCGCATCCGGACCCGCACTACATCACGCGCCGCCAGAACACCTTAATCATCGGGGTCGACTGCCTCCATCCGTCTCCGAATTCGTTCGCTTCAAGCATGGGGTGCCACCAGACCGAAACCGGCTTTGACCTGCTTTTCACCGACATCGGAAGCGCGGTGATGGTGATGACCGGCTCGGAGCGCGGGGCGCAGCTTCTAGCCGAATACACCGAGGTAAAGGAGCCGACCGACTACGAGATCGCGACACAAAAGACACTGCGGGACGCGGCGGTGGAGGACTATCAACTCAGCCTGGAGGTTGCCAGGGAGCGGCTGCCCAAGCTGCTGGAAGATCACTACGACGATCCGTACTGGGAAGAGAAAAGTGAGAATTGCCTCAGCTGCGGCTCGTGCATCATGGTCTGTCCGACCTGCTTCTGCTTCGACGTGAAAGACGAGGTGTCGCTCGATCTCAAAGGCGCGGTGCGCGTGCGGCATTGGGACGGGTGCATGCTCACCGATTTTGCCAAGGTGGCCGGTGGAGAGAACTTCCGCCACGGCAAGGCGGCACGATTCAGACACCGCATCTTCCGAAAAGGGAAGTACGTGCTGGAACGCTACGGCATGGTCGGCTGCGTCGGCTGCGGCCGCTGCATCAGCGCCTGCCTGCCGGAGATTGCCAGCCCGGTAGAGGCGTTCAACACCATCGCGCAGTACGCCAAGGCGGAGGCGGCACGCCGGCTGATCGGCAAGGTGACGCCGCAGCCGGATCTGTACGCGCCGCAGCCGGCGAAACTGGTGCGAGTGGAGTCGCTGGCCGCAAACGAGAAGGTGTTCGAGCTCCAGTTTGCCAATGGCAAGAGCCTCGGCCATCGGCCGGGCCAGTTCGTCGAGGTGTCGATGGCGGGAATCGGCGAGGCGCCGATCTCGATCTCGTCGTCTCCGACGCGAGACGGCAGCTTCGAGCTGGCGATCCGAAACGTGGGAAACGTCACCCGTGCGCTGCACGGGTTGAAGGAAGGCGCGCTGGTTGGAATCCGAGGCCCATTCGGAAACGGCTTTCCGATCGAATCGTTGGAGTGGAAGGATCTGCTCCTCATCGCTGGCGGGATCGGCCTGTTCCCGCTGCGTTCGTTGGTGCAGTACGTGCTCGATCGCCGCGACTGCTTCGGCCGAGTCGTTCTCCTGTTCGGCGCGCGATCGCCCAAGGAACGGATGTTCACCGAGGAGCTTTCCCAGTGGCGGGAGAACCCCGACGTCGAGTTCCTGGAGACGGTCGACCGCGGCGATGAGTTGTGGAACGGGAACGTCGGCGTGATCACCACTCTCATTCCTGGGATCGAAATCAGTCCGGCCAAGACGATGGCGGCGGTCGTCGGTCCGCCGATTATGTACCGCTTCGTCATCGGCGAGTTGAAGAAAAAGGGCCTGGCCGACGAGCAGATCGTCCTGTCGCTGGAACGGAGGATGAAGTGTGGGGTCGGCAAGTGCGGACACTGCCAGATCAACGGAGTCTATGTCTGCCAGGAAGGCCCGGTGTTCACGCTGGCGCAACTGCGAAATTTGAGGGAGGCGGTGTGAGCAAGCCGAAGGTCGCGTTCTTCGATTTCACCTGCTGTGAGGGCTGTCAGCTCGACACGCTCAACATCGAGGGCGAGGCACTCGTAGATCTCTTAAATGCAGTTGATATCGTTGAGTTCCGGGAAGTTGCCTCCGAAAAGGCCGATAGCTACGACATCGCGTTCGTGGAGGGAAGCATCACCCGCAAATCGGAGATTCCTCGACTCAAAAAAATCCGAGAGCGCGCCAAGATTGTGATCGCGCTGGGCGCCTGCGCCCACATCGGCGGGGTCAACTGCCTGAAGAATCACCTCGCGATGGACGAGGCCCTGGAAATCGTCTACGAAGAGCGTGCCGAGGACTACGACACCATCCCCACTCGGCCGATCGACGCGGTGATCCCAGTCGACTACATTGTCCCCGGCTGTCCGATCAACACCGCCGAGCTTCTGCGGATCGTCAAGGAGCTTCTGCTCGGAAAGACGCCCGAGCTTCCCAACTGCCCGGTCTGCGTTGAGTGCAAGATGGCGGGGAACATCTGCGTGTTCGAACTGGGAAGGACCTGTCTTGGCCCGGTCACTCGCGCCGGCTGCAACGCGATTTGCGTCACGGCCGGCCGGCACTGCTGGGGCTGTCGCGGGCTGGTCGATGATCCCAACCTCGACGCACAAAAAGACGTCCTCGAAAAGTACGGTCTTTCGGTGGAAGAAGTGCTCGAAAAGTTCAAGATCTACAACACGTGCACCACGGAGGCCAACAAGTGAGCTCTGTCCACATCAACGTCCATCACGTCACCCGCGTCGAAGGCCACGGAAACATTATCCTGAACACCAACGATGGCAAGATCGAACAGCTTCGCTGGGAGGTCCCGGAGTCACCGCGCTTTTTCGAGGCGATACTTCGCGGCCGACACTACGACGACGTGCCGCACATCGCCTCGCGGATCTGCGGGATCTGCTCGATCGCCCACTCCACCGCCTCGATCCTGGCGACCGAGGCGGCACTCGGGATCGAAGTCTCCGAACAAACACGGCTGTTGCGAAGGCTCCTGTTCAACGCCGAGATACTGGAAAGCCACGTGCTGCACGCCTATTGCCTCGCCGCGCCGGACTTCCTCGGTGTGGGAAGCGTCTTTCCTCTGGTTAAGACGCACAAGGACGTGGTGCTTCGGGCGATGCGCTTGAAGCGGCTCGCCTACCGCTTAGCGGAGATCCTCGCCGGTCGAAAGACACACCCGATCTCTCTCATGGTGGGAGGATTCGCCAAGCTCCCCGATCCTGACGACCTTGCCGCGATCAAGGACGCGCTGGTCGAATCGCTCGCCGACTACGACGAAACAGTGGAGCTGTTCGCGTCGCTCTCCTTTCCGGATTTTGAACGGCAGACCGAATACATCGCACTACAGGACAAAGACGACTACGCGTTCATCAGTGGTAAGATCGCTTCAAGCGACAGTGGAACGGCGCCACTCAGCGATTATCTCGACGTCACCAACGAATTCTGTGTGCCTCATTCAACGGCGAAATACACCAAGAACAACCGGGATGCGTACATGGTGGGCGCACTTGCTCGCTTCAACCTGAATTACGAGCAGCTTCACCCTCGGGCCAAGGAGGCCGCGGCGGCCCTCGGCCTGCAGGCGCCGTGCCACAATCCCTACCTGATCACCGCCGCCCAGGTCGTGGAGTCCGTTCACGCCACCGAGGACTCCATCTTGCTGATCGATAAGCTTCTCGATCGGGGCCTGAACGAGGAGCCGCTCCCGTCAAAGGTCAACGCCGGTCAAGGGGTCGGCGCGGTGGAGGCGCCGCGCGGCATTCTGTTCCACGACTACACCTACGACGAGAATGGGATCTTAACGAAGGCAAACTGCATCATCCCCACCAATCAGAACCACAACAACATCCAGAAGGACATGGAGGCGCTGGTACCCAGTATTCTCAATCGGTCCGAGGACGAGATCCGTCAGGCACTGGAGATGCTGGTGAGAGCGTACGATCCGTGCATCTCCTGCTCCACCCACCTGCTGCGGGTGACCTTCACAAAAGACGCCTCCGCAGGGGACAGCCCCCACAAGAGCTGCTAGTCAGGAGATTGCGGGGGGGGACGACTCTCTTTTTAGGATCTCGGGCAGGTCGGTCAGACAGGCCCGGGCAGGCAGAACGATGGTGAAGGTTGTGCCTTTCCCTTCCGCACTTTCCACCTCGATGCTCCCGCAGTGTTTCTCGATGATGCTCTTGGCAACAGCGAGGCCCAGTCCGACACCCTGTCCTTTCTCCTTGGTGGTGAAAAACGGGGTGAACAGCTTTTCCATGTTCTCCTTGGAAATGCCGGAACCGGTATCCTTGACCTCCACCTTCAACGCGCCGTTTTCCTCCGGCTGCGTTGTGACCGTCACCCACCCTCCACTGGGGGTCGCCTGAATGGCGTTTAAGGTGAGGTTGACCAGCACCTGCCTCAGTTGATCGTAGTCAGCGTACACCGTGGGAAGGGCGGGGTGAAGTTCCTTGATCAGTCCCACGTGCCCGAGTTCGGCGCGATGATCGACGAGCGCGAGCGCGTCTTCGATCACTTTGTTGATGTCGACGTCGCCCAACTTCGGCTCCGATGGCCTGGCAAAATCGAGCAGGTTGCGAATGATGCGGGAGCTGCGATCGACCTCCGAGGCCATTTTGCCGAGATACTCGATGCCCACCTGTTTGGTCAGCGTGTCCCTGGACAGCTTCTTGGCCAGAAGCTGTGCGTAGACGAGCACCCCGGCGAGCGGGTTGTTGATTTCGTGAGCGATCGAGGCAGACATCTGGCCCAGCGAGCTGAGCTTTTCCGCCTGGATGAGCTGCTCCTGGGATTCCTGCAACTGCACAACCGACTCGGCCAGTTCGTCGTACACCGCGGACAGGTCTTCCCGCGCCTTTTTCGCCCGTTCGATCTGATCGAGCAACGCGGCGACCAACAGGCTGATCAACGTGGCCGGCACGAAGAACACGATGGCGCGAGGCACCGGGTGCGGATACGAAGAGAAGAAGAGCGCGCGAGGAAGCATGACGATAAGGAAGGCAAAACACGAGATGAGCCCGCCGCGCACGTGAAAGATCAGACTGGCGTAGATGATGGGGATGAAGAATAGGGCGCGGTGCAGGTCGTGCACGGTGGTGAAAAAGCCTTCACATCCGGGAAGGCAGCAGGCAAGACCGAGTTGTTCTGCATAATAGATGACGGTAAAACCCACAAACAGCAAGACGAGGATCCAGAAATGGGGGCTGCGAACCACCCTTCGCTCGGGCCCACGCAGCGACCAGTTGACGATCCACGCCTGAATGCGCGCGAAACATCGGCACGGGGTCACCAATCGCCGGTCAGCCATCGTCTCCTCCAGTTGTTCGCCTACGTGCGTAGTGTACAGATGGGTTCGAGTTGGGTCGACACCTTCGGATCCATCGAGTCTGCGTCTCACCCGAGGACCAACAATTCTGGGTTCAGAACAGCTGCGTTCGATGCAGTCGGGAAGCCACCTCGCGCAGCTGCGCACTCCTCTGTTCGGCTTGCTGGGGGCTGAACGTCATGTGGGGCATCCCGCACGGTAGGGTGACCAGATCGCCCGGCTGAAAATCCCTGATGTCTCCAACCTTTTTGACCCCCCACGCGATCCGCTTCCCGTTTCGGGTCCGATAATACTTGGTGATATCGTACTTCGACGCGTCGAAGCTGATGATGTCGATCTTGGCGTCAAACAGGTGATCCCACTGCATGTTACCACACACATGAACACCCGCCACCACAGGAAAACTCGCTACCAGCGGCTCCCACAACCGCTGGTAGTCAAACCCGACGTAGCCCAGGGCGGGTTCGTCGAGAAACAGGATGATCTCTTCTGCTTCGAGGCCGTCGAGGATTCGCTCGACGTGCTGATAGATCCTGGAAATGGCATCGTCTTCATCGTATCCGCTCTGGATCACCGTCGCCGGACCGATGCACTGAACCTTGACCGTCTCAAATCGGTGGCGCTTGAACGCCTCCAGACAGCTCAAGTGTCCGGGGTTCTTGACGTAGTCGAGCATGGCGTCACCCAGGGCCGTGAGCTCGGGCAGGAAGGGAATGTCGTGCCGGAGGCTGTAGGCCACCGCTTCCTCCACGTCGGTGAACGGGAGTGATCCAATCTGGGTGATGCACTTTCCGGCCTGCTCGTAGCGATACATGCGCAGAAGTCTACTCTCACATCGGTGAGATCACAAAGCCACAAGGCGAGAAAGGTAACGTTGCACACAGGGTGCGACGCTACGTCCTTTCCCTTGTAGCGTCGGGGCTTGTCCCCGACGTTATGCCGGAACAAGTTGACGACACGAGTTCGCGAAGAACCGGTTTCTTTGAGCGGCAAGAAAGTTGCGGGGCGAAGACAGAGATGGGGAGACCCCTCAAGCCACCCCACCTCCGTTCGCCCCAATTCCAGCTGGAACGAAGATCCCTACGCAAGCAGGAATCAGAACAAGCCGATCACCTCGCCGTTTTCGTCCAGATCGATGTCCATGAGCGCCGGGTGGGTGGCCAGGCCGGGCATGGTGCTCATCATGCCGATCAGCGGGTAGATGAAGCCGGCACCCACGCTGGCACGCACTTCACGCACCGGGACGGTGAACCCGGTCGGCGCTCCTTTCAGGTTCGGGTCGTGTGACAGTGACAGGTGCGTCTTTGCCATGCAGATCGGAAGCCCCCCGAAGCCGGCCCGCTCGTAGCTTGCAATCTGTTTTTCCGCCAACGGCTCGTAGGTCACACCATCCGCACCGTATATGTCCACTGCGATCTTCTCGATTTTCTCCTTGATCGACCACTCCAGCGGGTAGAGGAATTCGAAGTTCGACGGCTTCTCGCAGGCGGCCACAACGGCCTCGGCCAGCTTGGCGGCACCCTTGCCACCGTCGGCCCAGTGGGTGGTGACCACCGAGTCCTCTGCGCCCTGATTGACGGCGTATTCGCGGATCATCTCCAGTTCAGCCGGCGTGTCCTCCTTGAACGCGTTCACGGCCACGACGACCGGAATGCCGAACTTGAGCGCATTCTTGATGTGGACGCCGAGGTTGCACAGGCCCTTCTCCAGCAGCGGCAGGTTTTCCCTGGTGTAGGCCTCATCCAGCGGAATGCCTGGCCTGACCGTGGGGCCGCCGCCGTGCATCTTGAGGGCCCGTACAGTTGCCACGAGCACGACTGCGTTGGGGATTAGACCGGAGGTGCGGCACTTGACGTCGAAGAATTTCTCCATGCCGATGTCCGCGCCGAAGCCGCTCTCGGTGACCACGTAGTCACCAAGCTTGACCGCGATTTTGTCGGCGATGATCGAACTGTTGCCGTGGGCGATGTTGGCGAACGGCCCGGCATGGACAAACGCGGGCTGCCCTTCCAACGTCTGCATCAGATTGGGCATCAGCGCTTCCTTCATCAGGACCGCCACCGCACCGGCTACTCCTAGCTGCTCGACGTTGACCGGCTCGCCCTTCTTGTTGAGGCCGACAACCATCTTGCCGAAGCGCTCTCGCATGTCCTTTAGCGAAGTGGCCAGGGCGAGGATGGCCATGATCTCCGAGGCCACGGTGATATCAAAGCCGGTCACCCGCGGAAACACCGGGCTCGGCGAGCCGTCTTTTAGCTTGCTGTCGTTGAATCCGATCTGGATCTCGCGCAGGGCGCGGTCGCACACGTCGACCACGCGGCGCCAAGTGATGGTGTCCGGATCGATGTCCAGGCGTTTCACGCCACGCTTGGCGAGCTGCTCGTCGGTCTGGCGGCTCTCGTGGAAAAGACGCGTGTCGAGTGCGGCGGCGACTAGATTGTGCGATACGCTGATCGCGTGGATGTCGCCGGTGAGGTGCAGATTGAAATCCTCCATCGGGATGATTTGCGAGTAGCCGCCACCGGCCGCGCCGCCCTTGATGTTGAAGGTCGGACCCATGCTGGGCTGGCGGATGCAGCATATCACGTTCTTGCCAAGCTCTGACCCCATCGCCTGGGTCAGGCCGACCATGGTCGTGGACTTGCCTTCTCCGAGCGGAGTCGGCGTAATTGCGGTGACATCGATGTACTTACCGCTCTTCCGGTCGGCCAATCGGTCGAGCACCTTCAGCTTGACTTTGGCCTTCCACTGGCCGTGCGGTTCGAGTTCCCCATCCAATAGGCCCACCTCGCGCGCAATCTGAGTGACGGGTTTAAGCGTTGCAGCCTGCGCAATCTCCAAATCTGAGGGTACTTTGTGGACTTCCTCCACCACGTGAAACCTCCTTTGTGTGATTCAATACGTCCTTCTTCTTTCCCTCGACGATTCTCTTTATATCGCGAAATCACCTCCACCTCTTGATAATTGCTACCTGATTTGGGGACTGAGTCATCCGCCGCCGTAGCAGCCAGAAAAACTCTATGACCCTGCTCACAGACTGTCTGCTTGAGACTGGCTCACTGACTGCCTCGGCTTCAGTATACATTTATAATCGATTTTTAAGTGCAATGGCAAGACATTGGCATTTTCTGCTATTGCCAACGCCTATCTACAGGTTTTGTTCTGAGCGTCTTTAAGATGCTATACTGGATTGCCGCTCGAAGGCGAGCGGAAAGTTTTTGTTCTCGGGAGGCTAGGCAATGCAAAGATGCGAAGAAATCCCGGTAATCTGGCTACAGGCTTCTACTTGCAGTGGGTGTTCCGTGTCGGTCCTCAACTCGGTCAATCCAGCCATTTCGAGCCTTCTACTCGACGAAGTGCTCCCCGGCAAGCACATCAATCTGAGGTTCCAAGCCACGGTGATGGCCGGAGCCGGGGAACCCGTTCTGGAGGTTCTGAAGGCAGCCGAGAAGGAACTGGATGGGCAATACGTTCTCGTGGTTGAGGGCTGTATTCCAACTGCCGACAACGGCAAGTTCGGGACAATCGGTGAGATCCCAATCGTCGAGCGGGTTGCCTCATTGGGAAAGGCGGCTCAGGCGGTCATCGCACTCGGAACGTGCGCGTCCTTCGGCGGTATCTTCTCCGCACAGCCCAATCCATCGGGAGGCAAGGGCGTTGGCGAGCTCTTTAACGCAAAGGAGATTGACACACCCCTGGTCAACGTGCCGGGCTGTCCCCCCCATCCCGACTGGTTCGTGGGCACGGTAGCGACCATTCTTCTGGCGGGGTTGGCCGGATTGGACCTCGACGAATACCGCCGACCGAAGTCGTTCTACGGCAAGCTCATCCACGAGAACTGCCCTCGGAGGGCCTGCTTCGACGAAGGGAAGTTCGCCAAACACCTGAGTGACGAGGGCTGCCTATACGAGCTCGGCTGCAAGGGAACAATCACCCACGCCGACTGTTCGCTTAGACGCTGGAACAATGGTACCAATTGGGTCATCGGCAGCGGAGCACCCTGTAACGGCTGTGTGGAGCCGGACTTTCCGGATCTCGTCTCGCCGTTCTACGAGAAGATCCCCGAAGAGGTGCTGTTCGCTGTAGAAGAGGAGGCAACGCAATGAGTACGATCGTCATCGATCCGATCACGCGCATCGAAGGCCACCTGAAAATTGAAGCCGTAGTCGACAACGGTGTGGTCAAGGAAACAAAGAGCACCGGAACCCTCTTCCGCGGCATTGAGCTGATTCTTCAGGGCCGCGATCCACGCGATGCCCCACGGATCACGCAACGGATCTGCGGTGTATGTCCTACGTCCCATGCCACAGCATCGACACTCGCAATGGATCGAGCATTCGGTATTGCAGAGAAGATTCCCAGAAACGGCCGGATCCTCCGCAATCTGATCCTCGGTTCCAACTTCATCCAATCACACATCCTTCACTTCTACCATCTAGCGGCGCTCGACTACGTCGACGTAACCGCCGCCGCCGAATACGACGGGTCGGATCCCAGCATGCAATCTGCGAAGCGCTTTCTAGAGCGAGGAGAACTGGAACCGTTCGTCCCACGCTACGAAGGAGATTACCGCCTGTCCCCAGAACTCAATCGGGTGGCCACTTCCCACTACCTTCAAGCGTTTGCAGCTCGCCGCAAGGCGCACGAATTGCTGTCGGTCTTCGGTGGGAAGATGCCCCACAGCGTGGGAATCGTTCCCGGAGGAGCCGCGCAAATTCCTACGGTGGATACGATCACGGCGTTCTTATGGCGCCTAAACGACCTTCGTGGCTTCATTGATAATGTTTACCTTGCAGACGTAAAGGCGATCGCTGGGTGCTACTCCGACTACACGGAGATCGGAGCCGGATGCGGCCAGCTCTTAGCATACGGAGGCTTCCCTGCACAGAGTGGACAATTCCTCGAAAGCGGCACGACCTCAACCGATCTCAGCTCGACCCCGCTTGACCCAGCGCAAATCACCGAATCGGTCCGCCATTCCTGGTACGTCGCGTCCGAGGATCCACTCCACCCCGCGGTGGGTAGGACCGAGCCAAACCTGGATAAAGAAGGCGCCTACTCTTGGCTCAAGTCTCCGCGTTACAACGGCCAAGTCCACGAGGTCGGCCCGTTGGCGCGAATGGCAGTGAACTACGCCCGCGGAAACGAAGTGATCAAGCCACTGGTCGATTCTGCATTGAGCGAACTGAACGCTCCACCCTCCGCGTTGTTTTCCGTCATGGGACGCCACCTTGCCCGGGCCCTGGAATGCAAGGCCGTAGCAGATGCCATGGCCGATTGGGTGCTGAAGCTTTCCCCGGGGGAACCGGTCTACGCTCCCTACGAGATCCCGGGTGAGGGGTCGGGCGCGGGATTGACCGAGGCACCGCGCGGTGCACTCGGACATTGGGTGAAGTTAAGTAGCGGGAAAATCGGCCACTATCAGTGCGTTGTCCCCACGACGTGGAACGCTTCACCAAAAGACTCGCAAGGAACGCCCGGCCCGATCGAGCAGGCGATAACAGGCACGAGGATCAGGGACGAGCAGAACCCGTTCGAGATCGTACGCATTGTGCGCTCCTTCGATCCGTGTCTCGCCTGCGCGGTACATCTCATCCGGCCTAGAGGAAAGACCATCGGCCGGTTCAGAGTCACGTAGGAGAAAGCGATGCGAACCGCAATCCTCGGTGTGGGTAATCTACTGATGAAGGACGAAGGAATCGGTGTCCACGTGGCTCACGCATGTGAGCAGTTGGGTCTACCGGAGAACGTAGAAGTCATCGATGGGGGCACGTCAATTGAACTTGCTTCTTTGGTCGAGGGATTCGATCGACTGATCGTGGTCGACGCCGCTTTGGCGGGTGGAACGCCGGGCCAAATCTACCGCTTCGCCCTGGAGAAAATTGATCAATGCCACGGCCCGCTTCTCTCCGGCCACGAGTTTGGCATTGCTCAAACACTTGGCAGCAGTGCGCTTGTGGGAAATGCGCCAGAGAAGATCGTCATTGTCGGAGTGGAGCCGAAAGAAATCGATTGGGGATTGGAGCTCTCCCCGGAGCTTGAGAAAAGGATCCCCGAGATTATTGACAGCGTGCTCAGCGAGATCGAGCCAGGAGGTGACGATGCTCGTCAGTGAACGAAAATCGATGGAAGAGATCAAGAGCTTCCTCGTCGGTGAAAGCAAGGTCTTCTTGTTGGGTTGTGACGGCTGTGCTGCAGCTTCCGGTACAGGGGGCGAGCAGGATATCTTGGAACTGAAACAACAGCTGGAAAAGGAAGGCATACAGGTTGTCGGCTCGAAGGTGATCGAATTCCTGTGTCAGAAGGCATTGGTAAGGCGCGGGTTGAAGCCCTACGCCTCTGCCCTTCGCCAAGCCGATTCGATCCTTGTTTCCACCTGCGGCATCGGGGTTCAGGCAACGGCCACGGTGGTGGATATGCCTGTTCATCCGGCGTGCAACACGATTTCGCTCGGCGGAATCCGCGGGGAATGGCAGGGCGAGGAGCGGTGTCTGGAATGCGGCCAGTGCTACCTCGACATCACCGGGGGAATCTGTCCACTCACCGCGTGCACGAAACAACTCGTCAACGGCCCCTGCGGGGGCGCCAAGGACGGACGATGCGAGTTCGAACCGGACGCACGACCGTGCGGTTGGCAGCTGATCTACGAACGGCTGAAGAGCCTGGACCGTCTCGACGTTCTCAGGCAAGCCCCATCTCTGCTGAAGGACTATGCACAAATGCAGCCTCCCAAGAGGATTCGGAGCACATCCAAATGGGCGGTGGACATTGAGACCAAGGAGGAGATCGCAACGACATGAAGCTCACTGACTCGTTTGCGAGCGGGAAATTCGTCGTCACGTCCGAGGTGGGTCCTCCAAAAGGGACCGACACCAGCGAAATGCTGGGAAACGCCGAACTGCTAAAGCCACGCGTTGATGCAGTCAATGTCACCGACCAGCAGTCCTCTGTGATGCGTCTTGGTTCCTTGGTCTCTTCGGTCCTTCTCAAGCAACGGGGCGTCGAGCCGATCTACCAGGTCACCTGCCGCGATCGCAACCGGATCGCACTGCAGTCCGATCTGCTGTCCGCCTGGGCAGCAGGGATAGAGAATGTCCTCTGCCTGACCGGCGACTACGTTTCCTTGGGGGACTTTCCGCAGGCCAAGCCGGTGTTCGACCTGGATTCGGTATCCCTTCTTGTATCGGCAATGAAGCTGAACAACGGCCTGGATCTCGCCGACAACAAACTGCAAGGGGTACCCGATTTCTGCCTCGGGGCAGTCGTCACTCCGGCAGCAGACCCGCTTGAGCCACAGCTGGTCAAGATGGAAAAGAAGGTCCGGGCGGGAGCATCATTCATCCAGACCCAGGGCATCTTCGATGCAGAGAGATTCGCCGCCTTCGTGAACCAGGCCAAGGATTTCGGTGTACCGATCATCGCCGGGATCATTCTGCTCAAATCAGCCGGGATGGCCCGTTTCATGAACGAGAACGTGGCCGGGGTCCACGTGCCAGATCCGCTCATCCAGGCGATGGCCAAGGCGGAGGATCGGGTGCAAAAGAGCATCGAGATCGCCGCCCGACTGATCAATGAGGTCAAGGACCTTTGTCAAGGGGTGCACATTATGCCGATCGGCTGGGAACGGCACGTTCCGGCCGTGCTCGATGCCGCGGGGCTATGAAGCCTGCGCCTTGGCCGATCTCACCGTGTTTGCCAGAAGCATCGTGATCGTCATCGGTCCGACGCCTCCCGGCACCGGCGTAACGTGGCCGGCCACTTGGATGACTTGATCGAAGTCGACGTCACCGACTAGGCCCTCCTCGAGTCGGTTGACACCAACGTCGATGACGACCGCGCCGGGCTTGACCATCTCAGCTTCGATCAGACGTGGAACCCCCACGGCAGCGACCAAGATGTCCGCTTCTCGCGTGACGGCCCCGAGATCCCGCGTACGGGAGTGGCAGATGGTCACCGTGGCCTGGCGGGCGAGAAGAAGCATCGCCACCGGTTTGCCGACAATGAGACTGCGCCCCACGACGACCGCGCGCTTTCCTTCAATCTGCGTCCCGGTTGAGTCAATCAGCTTGATCGCACCGGCGGGGGTACATGGGATAAATGTCGGTAGCTCGTCCCAGTATTTGGCCGACAGCAGCTTTCCCAGATTCACGGGGTGAAAGCCGTCAACGTCCTTGTCGGGACTGACGTGCTGCAGCACTTCCGGCGTATCGAGGTGCTTGGGCAGCGGAAGCTGGACGAGTATTCCGTGGATAGCCGGGTCGCGATTCAGCTCTTCAATCCGGGCGATCAGCTCCTTCTGAGGTACGTCGACCGGCGGCCTGACCCCCCGCGACATCAGTCCGACCTTTGCGCACGCCTTCTCCTTCATCCTTACGTAGACCTGACTGGCAGGATCCTCTCCAACAAGGACCGTGGCCAACCCGGGAGTGATCCCTTGCTTCATGAGCGCCGCAACTTCCTCCGCCAGCTCCTGGCGAAGCTGTTCTGCGACCTTCTTGCCATCGATGATTTGTGCCTCCGGCATCGAACGGCCTCCTTTCAAGAAGAAACGTGTTGGTTTTTGTACCTATTGTTAATAGCACATCTGCCCCTGCGAATGCAAAGACTCGCTGCTGTCGCGTCGGTCGTTGATCTGGCCCAGTCCTAACACGCCATCGAGAAACCAAAGCTCAACGTCGAATCGAGCTTCGACGGGTAACGACAATCGAGTGGCCACAAGCCATATCCTCTAGCGCGATCCAGAGGGTTGTCCTTGGTGGAGCGTTTCTGTATACTGCCCTCGGGCATGTCTAGGCCGGATTGGGCCACCCAGCCAATTGGGGTGGCTCATTTACATTGTTAGGAGGATGCAATGTGGGAAAAGATACCGGTCGTGGGGGCGTACTTAGCGGTCCTTCTGGGCATCGGCTTTGTGGCGCGACGGCGAGCGCGCAAAACGGCCGACGACTACTTCGTCGCTTCTAGAACGCTACCGCCGTGGGTTCTGTTCCTCACCATGGCCGCCACAAACTTCAGCGCGTTCACCGTGTTCGGCGTCTCCGGGGCCGGCTGGCGGATTGGGTACGCTTTTTACCCCATCATGGCCTTTGGAACGGGCTTCATGGCGCTGACGTTTTACTTCATCGGCCAGCCTGTGTGGCAATTAGGGAAGGAAAAGGGGCTTCTCACCCCGCCAGAGTTGGTGTTCGACCGTCTCGACAGCCCGACACTTCGATTGTTGTTTCTCGGAGTGATGGCCGCCTTCACCCTGCCCTACCTGGCAATGCAGCCGATGGCAGCCGGGTATGCGTTGGAGGAATTGCTGGGAATTCCCTACTTCGCTGGAGCGGCTCTGATTACGGGAGTGATGCTCATCTACACCCTGTTTGGTGGAATGCGCGGGGTGGCGTGGACCGACGTGTTTCAGGGAGGGATGCTGATTGTCCTGCTGTTGGTAGCCCTGGTGATCGTGGCAGCACCGTTGGGTGGACTGCCCGCAGCCAACCAGTCCGCCGCCCTTAGATGGCCGGACCTGTTCTCACGGCCGGGAATGGGAGGAGCGTTTCCTGCCGGCATATGGCTGGGGTACATGCTGTTGTGGTTCTTTGCCGATCCGATGTTTCCACAGCTGTTCCAGCGTTTCTACGCCGCCCGTGGCAGGCGAGCCTTGAGGACCACCATGGTGATGTATCCCCTGATCACCGGCATCCTGTTCCTCCTTCCTGTAACCATCGGCGTGCTCGGCCGGCTGACGTTCCCGGAACTTCCAGCCGGAGAGGCATCGGACCGCATCCTGCCACTGCTGTTGGGAAGGTTCGCCCCGGGCCCTCTCGAAGCGCTCATCCTCACCGCCGCTCTGGCCGCTCTCATGTCGACCCTCGATTCCCAGCTTCTCACCCTGTCCTCCATGTTCACCCAGGACCTGGTTCGACCTCTCACCGGACGATTGCCTTCCCGCAAAACCATCGCATCCGGCGGAGCCTCTTTGCGGCAGGATTCACCGCTGGCGGGAAAGCTGTTCGTAGTCGCGCTGGCGTTGGCGGGGCTGGGAATCGCGTGGCGTCCGCCCGGAACCTTTCTCGAGATCGCCACCGAGGCGTTCACCGGTCTGGCGGTGCTCTTCCCCACCGTGGTCGCCGCGCTGTACTGGCCGCGCGTCACCGCAAAAGGAGCGATTGCCTCGATCCTCATCGGTGAAGGATTGGTTGCTGCCTATCACTTTCAAGCGATCCCAACGCTGGGAACCCTGCCCGTCGTCCCCGTCGTCGTTGCGTCCACGCTCGCCCTTATCGGGGTGAGCCTGCTCACTGCCTCGCGGCAAACAAGCCAATCCGTCGAGACAATCAAACCGCAGGGGGCAACTCAAGATCCAGGCCAATCCCGTAGACCGCGGCGCCGGCTGTGGGCATGGACAGCGGCATTTGTTGTCTTGTTCGTTTTGGGAAACGATTTCTGGGCGTGGAACGATGGGCGATTGGGCCCGCTTGGCTTTCCGTGGTGGGTGTGGTATTGCCTCGGCCTGTGCGGGATCATGGCCGCTGCCTTCTGGTGCTTCTCGGTCCATCGATCGATTCCTGACCCGACTCCTCCCGAGACAAACACTGATTGATCGAGGCCGTTACATGCGGCCCTGCCTGTGGCCTTCATCCACGTACAAATGTTCTGTGGAGCTTGACAAAAACAGATCGCTGCACTAGGATGCGGTAGTATCGCGACATGACAAAGGTATCCCTGCGGCTCGGAAGCCGGGGATGCAATGGGGGAAGACCGGTGACGGTCGCGGTCGGTCAATCGGACCGGCACGCAAGTGAAGTCCGGCGCTATCCCGTAACTGTAGTCTTGCCTGCGTAGACAAGGCAAGAGAGCCAGAATACCCGCCTTTGTCCGGTCCCGAGAACCTTCGAGGAAAGGGGTAGGGACGTAGTCAAACGGCTATCGTCTTTTCCCTGTTTGAGGTAACAACAGGGATCGCTGTTTTCCCGATCCCCCTTTCTGTAACAAGGTCGAGCTTTTTTGTGAAGGGAGGTGAGCGATTACGCACAGCGCGGATGATGCTCTCAGGAACTCAAGTGATGCTTCAGGGAATCCAGGGCGGATAGCGGGCGAAGGATCTTCCGGTGTACGATTGGGTCTTATCCAGATCTACACAGGTGATGGGAAGGGCAAAACCACCGCAGCACTCGGTTTGGCCCTGCGAGCGTGCGGCCATGGGTTGCGCACCTACCTCGGCCAATTCCTCAAGAGGCGAAGCTGCGGTGAAATGTACGCTGCGAAGAAACTGGCTCCCTACCTCACCATCGAGCAGTACGGCTTGGACGAGTATATCTGCAAAGTGAAAGTCACTTCGGAACAGAAAGCAGCGGCACGACACGGGCTGGCAAAAGCGCGGCAAGCCCTTGTGAGCACCCACTACGACATCGTGGTTCTGGACGAGATCAACGTTGCCATCAATTACGGATTCCTGGTGGATGAGGAGGTACTGGAGTTGATGAATAGCAAACCCCCTCAGTTGGAATTGGTGATGACAGGAAGAAAAGCACCCCAGTCGATCGTTGATCGGGCGGACTTGGTCACCGAGATGAGAGAGGTAAAGCATCCCTTTTCGCAAGGGATACGAGCTCGGATCGGCATCGAGTTCTAGCCAGCCGAGCAGACGAGGCCGAGTGACCGTCAAATGATGTTTCTAAAAAATGCAAGGAGGTTTAGATGAAGAGAATTGAATTAGAATGTATCGTTTCAGCTATCTTTGCCCTGCTAATAGCCGGTTTAGCGGTTTGCGCGGCACCATTTCCGATCGCAGTGACTGACGAAGCGGGAAACTTCGTTACCGTGAACGCAGAGCCCCAACGTATCGTTTCCCTTACCCCAAGCCATACGGAGATCCTTTATGCACTGGGATTGGGAAGCCGCCTGGTTGGGGTGACGACCTACTGCAACTTCCCTCCCGATGCCGCGGATAAGCCAAGGGTTGGCGGGTTTTCCGATGTCGACCTCGAACAGGTTGTTGGTCTTTCCCCCGAACTGGTTCTGGCAAGCACCATACACTTGACCGAGGTTGTTCCAAGGCTCGAGGAATTGGGCATCACCGTGTTCGTTGCCAATCCCCCAAACGTCCTGGCCGTTTTGGACAACATCCTCACCATCGGACTCATCACCGGACAATCAAGAACCGCGGCTGCTCTAGTTGCAGAAATGCAGGAACGCATCGACGCTGTTCTCCAAGCTATTGAGGGTGCCGGTCGACCGGAGGTATTCTGGGAGCTCGGAGCAGAGCTATACACGGCTGGACCGGGATCCTTCATCGATGATCTGATCACGCTGGCCGGTGGAGCGAATGTGGCGGCCGATGCGCAAAACCAGTGGCCGCAGTTGAGCGTTGAGGCAATCATCATGAAAGATCCGGAGATCGTCGTCTTGGCGGATCACAACTATGGCGAGACTGCAGAGAAGGTAGCGACCCGCCCTGGCTGGCAAGAGATCACTGCAGTGAAGGAAGGGTGGATCGTTGAACTGACAAACGACGACATCTTCTCCCGGCCCGGTCCGCGCATTGCGGAGGCGCTCGAGTTCTTGGCACGCACCTTCCATCCCGATCGCTTCTAGTACAAACTGTGGAACAATGCGAAAAGAACCGGTGTTGAGCAACTGACGTGTCCGCCTACAAGAACAACGAACACAAGATCGAGGGGATAGACAAGACTCTGCCCGCAGCCCTCGCGAAGCCCGGACCGAGACGATACTGGCTGTGGCGTCGGCGCGGGCATGTGCTGCTGGTGGCGTTTGCCCTCGTAGTCTGTGTCGCGCTGCTGGCGGTGGCCTGGGGGTCGTTTTCTATCCCTCCGTGGACCATCGTAAAGATCCTCTGGCGACGGATCTCAGGGAATCCGGGTGTGACGACATGGCCCGCATCTTGGGAGACGGTCATCCTGCAGATTAGGCTTCCCAGGGCCATCCTTGCAGCACTGGTCGGCGCTGCGCTTTCGCAGACAGGGGCTGTCTATCAAGGGCTCTTTCGTAACCCACTGGCCGATCCTTATCTGATCGGCATTTCGTCGGGAGCTGGGTTGGGAGCGACGATTGCCATCGCCTTCGGCCTGCTTTTCGGGTGGGGAAGCCTGGGGGCCGTGTCGGTGCTCGCCTTCCTAGGCGCCCTCGTCGCCACTGCGCTGGTCTATTGTCTCTCCCGAATCGGAGGGCGTACCTCGGTTGTCACATTGCTGCTGGCAGGCGTGGCCCTGGGCGCCTTCTTCACTGCGATACAGACGTTCCTCATGTTGCGGTCCAACGACGCGTTCCATACCGTGCACATCGTCGGCTGGCTGATGGGAAGCTTCAACCTGTCAAGTTGGGCGAAAGTCCAGCTGCTTGCTCCCGTATTAGCGGCCGGCACCGCAATCATGTGTGCCTACGGTCATCGCTTGAACGTGCTCCAACTGGACGAGGAACAAGCCCAGCAGTTGGGAGTTCCGGTTGAGCGCACTCGTCTGGTTCTCATTGTGGTGGCTTCCCTGGTAACGGCGACGGCAGTGGCCGTAAGTGGGATCATCGGTTTTGTGGGGCTCATCGTGCCACACGCCGTTCGGCTGGTCTGGGGACCGGATCACCGCTTCCTGTTGCCGATGAGCGCACTCATCGGCGCCGGTTTCATGGTTGTTGTCGACGGTGTGGCTAGGACCCTGCTCTCCCCTGCGGAGATACCGGTGGGCGTGCTCACGGCCTTCTTTGGCGCGCCGTTCTTCCTTTACTTGCTGCGGCAAAAAAAGCAGCAGCTCTTCCGATAGAAGGTCGAGGTTTATCGCAATGCAGGAACCGAACTTCAGGGCTTGGAGGAAGACGTGAAGTGGCAGATGGGTCGGTTGTTTCCGAAAAGGGTCTTTGGACGTCGGAGGGCGAGGCCCGTTGGCGAGCAGTCGAGCTTGGAGGCCCGAAAGCTGCGTTTCCGTTTCGGCAACACGGTCATCCTGGATGATGTTGATCTGCGGCTTTCGCCGGGAAGGATCGTCGGCGTCATCGGGCCGAACGGCGCCGGGAAATCGACCCTTGTCAAATTGCTGTCCCGTGTGTTAGTTCCCGAGAACGGACAAATCAGTCTCGATGGCCATGATCTTACGGCCTGGCATCCAATGGAGCTGGCCCGCGTATTGACCGTTGTGCCTCAAGCCCCGGAGCTTCCACCGGGATTTACGAGCTGGGAGATTGCTCTTATGGGACGCACACCTTTTCTCGGGTGGATGGGGAAAGAGAGCGAAACCGATCGGGTCATCACGCAGCAAGCGATGGTCGAAACCGGCACCTGGCACCTGGCCAGCCGTCGCGTCAGCCAACTCAGCGGAGGGGAACGACAGCGCGTGGTTATCGCCCGTGCTTTGGCACAGGAACCCCGTGTGCTGCTGTTGGATGAGCCGACCGCGTACCTCGACATCAATCACCAAATAGAAACGATGATGCTCGTCACGCGACTTGTGGCAGAGCGTAAATTGGCGGGATTGGTAATCTTTCACGACCTCAATCTTGCCTCACGCTACTGCGATGAGCTGATCCTGCTACAGAGCGGGCGGATCCTGGCGCGGGGAAGGCCCTCCGAGGTGTTGACGCCCGCCCTGATCGGCCAGGCCTACGGCGCCGACGTCACGGTCATCCAGCATCCGGCCAATCGCCTACCCGTCGTGCTGCCGCTATGATGGATCCGACCTTTCTGCGGGCGACGGTTTGCGGATTGGCTTTGATGGTGAATCTGATCGTGGGGGATCCACCTAGTCGGTTTCATCCCGTTGCTTTGATGGGAAAACTCATCGGCTGGGGGAAGGACCGCGCGCCGAAGAAGGGGCCGGCTAAGCGCTTCATCTACGGAATGATTACGGTTCTCATCGGGGCAGCGGCTTGCACCGTGCCGATCGTCTTGTTGTTGATGGGAATAAGACCATTAGGTGCACCAGTCTATGTTCCGGTTGCCGGCTTGCTTTTGTCATGTTCCTTCTCCATTTCCGGGCTTCTACGCTCCGCCAGGTTGGTTGAAACAGCGCTAAGAGCGGGAGATCTGCCCTGCGCACGACGGCTGGTCGGATGGCATCTGGTCAGTCGCGATACGCGCACGTTGGACGAGACGCTGGTGGCGGCA
>Ga0180432_10003590_pt1 | contig 21935 bp, 19 predicted proteins | sample SS_ome_10_FD_132414 | JGI IMG/M metagenome (GOLD analysis project Ga0180432, IMG submission 132414) | Hypersaline lake sediment archaeal communities from the Salton Sea, California, USA - SS_1_MS_2 metaG | ecosystem: Environmental > Aquatic > Non-marine Saline and Alkaline > Hypersaline >...
ATTTGTGGAAACTCGCTGAACGCCCCGCATCAACAAATAAGGTAAAAGGAGGTATTTCGGTAACCGATGTATTTGAGGCAACGACCCCAGTTCGGTAACAGTTTTATTTGACGCAATACGTAGCTTTAATTATCACCTGGGCTAACCCTCGGGTAAGAGTAATTAACGGTGGGCACTCTCTTGACTATCGGGAACTAAGCTGTCCTCTTCCGGATCATTGGTCTCCGGTGGATTGCTGCCAGAGTTCCGGTATGCTTGAAAGTTTGCCTCCAGTCCATCCTTCACCTATAATTGCATTTGCTTCGATAGGGATGGGTAGTAGGCGTGTTCTAGTACCTCGTTGCGGAAATGAGCGTTACTTTGTTTCGTATATGGAGACCCTTTACTTCGTTCAGGGTGACATATAATATTACTGTCATTCTGAGCGTAGCGAAGAATCTCTATTATAACGCTGATTTACATAGCTAAGTACTGGACTGATGATAGCATGGGAGAGTAGCGATGGGCAAGCAGGTATTGGGCTTTAATAAGGCTCTGGGCGATATGGCCGAAGCACTCAACTCGGATATCACCACCGGTGAAAAGCTCCGCTTCCTGGTGAAGGCCGCAGCGCGGGCCCTGGGGATTAAGGGTTGCTCTTTGATGCTCTTGGATGTGCAAAGGAAAACGCTGTTTCACGCGGCATCGCAGGGGCTTAGTGAACGCTATCTCAGAAAGGGGCTACTCGAAGCGGAGAGAAGCCTCACTGAAGTCCTGGAAGGAGGGGTAGAGGCGATATTAGACGTGTCGACTGACACCCGCATACGGTTTAAAGAGTTAGCCCAGGAGGAACGGATCGTATCCATCCTGGGCGTTCCTGTGAAGATAAAGGCGGAAGTAGTTGGCTTATTACGGGCATACAGCCGCACTCAGCGCGAGTTTACGGTGGCGGAACAGCAATTCTTCACCGGTGTAGCCAACCTCATTGGGGTAATCCTGGAGGTGGGACGCTTTGATGAGGCAAATAAGCAGTCGCTGGAAGCGAAGGAAGGGTCTTCATCTCCGCTTGCCCCTCTCTCGTTGCAGATTAAGCCAGCTTCCTTTGCCCATCCCAGTGAGGAGGAGTTCGCACGGTTCCTGGACTTCTATCAGATCGAGTGGATTTACGAGCCACGCTCCTTTGTATTGGAATGGGAGGGTAAAGCCGCCGAGATGTTTACCCCCGATTTCTACTTGCCTGCACTGGATCTCTATGTAGAGATGACCACCATGAGGTCAGGCCTCACAACCGAGAAGAACCGCAAGGTACGCCGACTGCGTGAGCTGTACCCTGAGGTTAATGTCAAGCTCCTTGCTCGTCGCGATTATGATCGCCTCCTGGCCAAGTACGGACACGGGCCTCTGGCAGGGGCGAAAACCAGTGGCGTGGGGCGGGTTCTGCTCAGTGCCCCCAAGATTCAAAGCAGGGTGGGCCAGTTGGCAAGGGAGGTCTCACAGGATTACGAGGGCAGTCATCCGGTGCTGGTAGGGGTGCTGAGGGGGGTTTTCTGCTTTATGGCTGACCTGATGCGTTATCTAACGGTACCGGCGGATGTGGACTTCATGGCTATTTCGTACTATGGGGGTGAGGGCAGGAAAGCAGTGCGTGTCACTATGGACGTAGGTATAGAGCTTAAAGGTCGCCATATTCTTCTGGTAGAAGATATCGTAGATACAGGTATGACCTTGAGTTTCGTGCTTAATCACCTGAAGGCGCGTGAACCGGCCAGCCTGAGGGTTTGCACTCTTCTGGACAAGAGGGTTCGGCGTCTGGCAGACGTTCACCTGGACTATGTTGGCTTTGAAGTTCCTGATGAATTTCTGGTGGGCTACGGTCTTGATTATCGAGAGGAATACCGTAACTTGCCCTTTATTGCCCTGATGGAGGAGAAGAAAACCCAACGCGAGCCCGCAGACATAAAAAAACGCCTCAGGTAACCTCCCCAGCCTCTCTAGTCCCGTCCGCCCCCGGTCCCTTTGGTTTCCTACTCGTTCCCTTCTTACGGACCGAACTCTTCCTGCTGGTTCACCTACCTGAGGCTCTGTTAAATATAGCATTTTTTTATAGTTTTGTCAATTGTCGTACCCGATGGGTGTCACTTTATGCGTCAGTGTTATATCCAATTGTATGCATATTAACTTTTATAACCTGTTGCGACTTCTTAAGAAAAGATTACAAAGAACTTACAAGTTAATTACAACTTGGATTTACAGGCTTGCAGAGAGATACATTCTCTTGAAAAAAGCGTATAATTTCCTCCGCTATTTTTCTCAGCCTGACCCTGTTTATGAGATAAAAGTCACTTACAGACAGCGCTGATCAGTATAGACTAGCACACATAGAGCGATGTGGGATGAGCGGAAGGGGGGCGGTTGCTTGGGTGAAAGGTGAAAGGGGGCGATGAAGAGGTGTGGAGATTGAAGAGCTGCCCGAAATGTAACGGAGACGTATTCCTCGAAAAAGATAGCAGTGGCTGGTACGAGCGCTGCCTGCAGTGCGGTTACAACCGTGACCTTAAATATGTGGTCGATGTCAAGAAGCGGACGTCGGGCAGGAAAAAGGAGCTTGCCCTGCGTGGATGACTGGCTCGGTGCTTGTACCTGTCATAGTGTTCAATGATGTAGATATAGAATAGTGTAATCTACCCCAAAATGAGAATATTATTAGACCGGTCCTTTTGAACTCCAACTTAACACACCATGCTTCTTTTATGCTGTAATGCCTCAATTCAATTCCCATCCTTCTTATTTTGAGCAACCTGTTGGATCGCTGACGAGTAAGTTTAATCCGTTCACCCTGAGCCCTTCGATAAACTCAGGTCAGGCCTGTCGAAGGGTCGTTCGTGCTTCGAAGGGCTTGCAACGAACAGCATCTGCTCCAGGCTACCCTGAAAAAAAATTGTTGGAACCTTTTTACCTCCGAATGCGTCAATAAATAATGTAAGAAGCGATTAAAATAGACCACGGGGGTGGATTATGCGTTCGACGATATCGGTAGCAATTGCATTTGTATTCATCCTAGCCCTTACAGGCTCGATGTTGCCAGGCTGTACGCGAACCGCAGGGGCTGTCGAGAGCTATGTAGCGGTAGCGCCCAGAGTTTTACAGGCCGGGGGTCAGGAAGCGATCTCTCTGACACTATTTAACGCGGAGGGACTGACCTCTGGAAGTGTCGAGGTGGCATTGCTCAAAGACGGCCAACAGCTTGTCCGTGTCGAGGAAGAGATTGAAGGTAAGGGGACGATACAGTTCGATGTTCCCGATGTTGATGAAGGCGAATATGAGATCAGGATCAGAGGGGAAGGTTTTGAGGACCAGACAGAGGTGAGAATTGAGAGGAACCCCCTCATTTTTCTGGAGACCGATAAGCCTATCTATAAACCGGGTCAAACGATGCATATTAGGGCGATCACGCTGGATTCCGATCTAAGGCCGACCAGCGAAGCCGTCACCGTCGATGTTCTTGATGCCAAGGGGATAAAGATATTCCGCAGCGAGCTGAATACGGATGATTATGGTATGGCGAGCCTGGAACTCCCCATTTCCCAGGAGCCCAATCTGGGGGTCTGGAAGATAACCGCTGCGTCTGACAATGGCGACACTCAACTGGATGTGCGTGTCGAGGAATATGTGCTGCCGAAGTATGAGGTCACGGTCGAGCTTCCGAGGGAATGGTTCCTGGTCACCGAGCCCATCGAGGGCAATGTAGCCGCTGAGTACAGCTTCGGCAAGCCGGTCAAGGGGGAGCTTGTAATCACGGCCTCGAGATACGTGGGTGAATGGGAGGAATATGCCACTTTCACCACGTCTATAGATGGAGAAGCGGAGTTCGAGCTTCCTGCGGTGGGTTATGTTGCTGGCGTCCCTGCGGCAGGAGGGCTGGGCAACGTCATGCTTGACGTCACCGTAAAAGAGGATACCACAGGCTACGAGGAGAGTTCCAGCGAACTGCTCACAGTCTCAAGTTCGGCGCTCAACATCCAGGTGATCCCTGAGAGCTCTGTTTTCAAACCCGGCTTGCCTTTCAGCTTTATGATAATCACTGAAACTCCCGATAATGAGCCTGTGGATACTGAAGTAAACGTGGTAATAACATATGTCAACGAAGAACTGGAGGAAGCTGGCACCGAGGAGATAGACGTTAATAGCACAAACGGGAAGGCGCTTTTAGATATAACACCTCCGGGAAAGAGCATAGCCCTTATAATCGAAGCTGCTGCGGACGGTACTCGCGCCGCCAGAGTGCTGGAGGCTGGCTACTCGCCGACAGGTAACTTCATACATGTGGAGCAGGTGAGCGATAGCATCCCACAGATTGGAGAGCAAATCGTATTTAAGGTTTACTCCACCGAGGAAGCGGCCAATTTCTATTATGAGGTTGTCTCTCGCGACAAGGTGGTCTTTACCGATTTCACCAGCAGCCAAGAGATATCTCTCGTGACAACCCCGCAGATGACCCCTTCGTCCAAGATTCTTGTCTATCAAATCCTGCCCAACAGCGAGGTAGCGGCGGACTATTTGCCGTTCGAAGTCGTGGCTCAGTACCCTCAGGACGTTAATGTTGAGTTCAGCGACGATGAAGCCAGGCCCGGTGACGGAATAGAGATCATCATCCAAACAGAAGGAGAAGCGAAGGTTGGTATCGTTGCGGTGGATAAGTCGGTCTTCATTCTTGCCGAGAACCGGTTGAATTTACAACAGGTCTTTGCCGAGCTTGAGGCCCTATATATGGAACCGCAGGTGGAGCTTCACGAGTTCTCGATATATACGGGGGTAAACGTTAAGGGGGCTAGTGACATTTTCGAAGATGCGGAGGTGGTGGTGCTCAGCAACAACGATGTTCCTGAGGGGAAAGAGTACAAGCAAGACGGAGGGTTTGGATTCTGGGATGATGGAATGGTGCGGTTTTTCGGTGCGGGGGAGGTTATGAAGGATGAGGCCGGGCTGCCTGTTCCAGTGCCTGCTCCGACAGTGGCGCAGTCAGCCGCAGGGCAAAATGGAGACAGTCTTGCCCAGGTTGAGAGGATCAGGCAATACTTCCCTGAGACCTGGCTCTGGGAGGAGATTTATACCGGCTCCCAGGGAAATGCCACGCTGGAGGTGGAAGTCCCCGACACTATTACCACGTGGATGCTGCGCGCCGTAGCTCTATCCAGGGAGAAAGGCCTGGGTGTTGCTGAAACGCAGCTTGTGGCATTCCAGCCATTCTTCGTCAAGGTCGACCTGCCCTACTCGTCGATAAGGGGGGAGGAGTTCCCCGTGAGTGTGGCGGTCTACAATTACCTGGATAGTTCTCAGAGCGTTATGGTGCAAATCCAGGAGGATGACTGGTTTGAGCTGCTGGATGTCCCGGAGAAGATAGTTGAGATAGGGCTGAATGAGGTTGGTGGCGTAGAGTTCAAAATAAGGCCGACAGCGCTCGGTATCAACGATGTGGAGATAACCGCCAGGACCGAGGAGGCCGCAGATGCCGTCATCAAGAAGCTCATAGTTGAACCGGAGGGCGTTGCCCGGGAGGTTGTTGAAAACCTTGTACTTTCCGCCGGAGACATTGAGCTTGTGAGCACCTTGATACCACTGCTTGTGGTTGAGGATTCCGGCAGGGCTTATGTTGCGGTTACCTCCAGCTATTTAACTCAGACCATTGAAGGGCTGGAGGGGCTTCTCCAGATGCCGTTCGGCTGTGGGGAGCAAAACATGATGATGTTTGCACCTGACGCGTATATCACCACGTACCTTCGAGAGAGCGGGCAGCTCAAGCCGGAGATAATGGCCAAGGCAGAAAAGCTGATGATAACCGGCTATCAAAGGGAGCTTACCTACCGGCACAGCGACGGCAGTTTCTCCGCCTTCGGTGAGAGCGACGAGGAGGGCAGTCTTTTCCTCACCGCCTTCGTTCTAAAGTGTTTTTCGCAGGCCGAGGACCTGATTTACATAGATGACAGCATACTGGATGAGGCCGAGGACTGGATCATCTCCCATCAAAATGCAGACGGCTCCTTCGATAAAGTTGGCTTTATCTGTCACGAAGAGATAATGGGCGGCCTCGAAGGTAAGAATGCTCTTACGGCATATGTTGCCATAGCGCTGCTGGAGGCAGGGGAGCAGGTAGCTTCCGCCAAGGCGATTGGCTACCTCGAGGGCGAGCTTGATGGAATAGAGGATGCCTATACCACGGCGATTGTAGCCTATGCCCTGGAGCTTGCCGGAAGCAGCCGCGCCGGTGACGCCTACGGGATGCTGATGGAGCTTGCGCATGAGGATGAGAACGGGTTGTACTGGGGAGACATGGTTGAGCCGTTGCCAGTAGAAGAGGGTGAGGTTATCCTGCCACGGGGACCGATGATGCCCAGCAAGAGTGTTGCTGTCGAGACTACAGGCTATGCCACGCTCGCCCTGATAAAACACGGCGACGCATTCGATGCCTCACAGGCCGCAAAGTGGCTGGTATCTCAGAGAAATGCTTACGGGGGATATGGCTCGACGCAGGATACTGTGGTCGCCCTGCAGGCGCTCATTGAGTATGCTACCGACTCCAGGGCCGATGTTGACCTGACGATAAGCATAGAGGCTGCGGGAGAGGAAAAGGAACTCAGAATAACGCAGGATAACTTCGATGTGCTTCAGGTGGTGAATGTCCCCATAAATGCGGATGTGGAGATAAGCGTGGAGGGGAGGGGGGATGCCATAGCTCAGGTGGTCGAGAGATACAACCTTCCCGAAGCGGAGCAGGGAGAGGAAATCCTGAAGATAGACGTTGATTACGATACCACTCAGGTCGAGGTCAACGACCTTATTGAGGTATCAGTCAGGCTCGAGTTTGCTCCTCCCATAGATATGGAGGCCGGGATGGTGGTGCTCGATGTGTCGGTTCCCACAGGCTTTGCCCCGGTCACCGAGTCTATAGCTGAAGTTGTTGAAAGTAATGAGCAGATAAAGCGTTATGAGATAGCCGGGAGGAAGGTCATATTCTATATTGAGAACATGTTGCCGGGAGACATTGTGGCTTTTACCTTCGATGTCAGGGCAGTTTATCCGGTCAAGGCCAGTGGCGTTGCTTCCGAAGCTTACTCTTACTACAAGCCGGAGATAAGGGGCGAGACGCTGGGACAGGCGGTGGTAGTGACGGAATAAATGCGGTTTCCATGCCCATAGGCATGGCTTTTTGTCTACCGTCGTAGGGGCGCGGTTACCGCGCCCCTACGTAAATAGGATTTTGCGCATCCGAATCCCACTTCGCAGGTCACCCCGCCCCTGTGTTATCGGGATTTTCGCCATCGAATTCCCATTTCATGGGGTTGTTAACAATATATTCTCTGATTTCCTCAAGGTCAACTTGTTTTCGTATCACATGTTCATAGTAATTACGTTGCCATAATGTTTTTCGGGGCTTCTGCGAATTCGATTAATTGATTGAGTTGTTTGATACTTGAAATATGCAATGATCTGGCCCAGTGTATATTTCCGTAGGGGCACGGTTTCCGTACCCATTTTATCGGGCGAGGTGACCCAATTGGGCGGGGTTACCCCGCCCCTACGATTGTCGATCAATACGATAATTCCATGGATATGATTTGGCATAACGACAAATTCGTCTGTTGCCACGTCGGAAAAATGGGCCGATATTTCATTCCATTGATTGCTCACAATGTTGCCGTATTCATTTGATCGCATCTCGCCGTTTACAATATCACCTAACAGACATTCCCTGTTATGGGTACATATGGTCACGAAGTACGCACCTGCCTCGCTGTAATCATAACCACGTAACCGTGTAGATTTACGGCGGTGTCTCTCTGGGTTGTGTGTCATTGTTTTTTAGTAGGGGCGAGGTCACCTCGCCCCTACTAACGTTATGCGAATATTAGCAAATTTGGAGATATCTGTGAAGAGGCCATATCACCACTATATTAACATTCTTACATTGGTTATTTATAGGGGTGCTGTTTCCGCGCCGATTGGCTCGATTTTTATATTTTTCACGTAATGGCATGGTTTCAATGTCCATATACGTGTTTTTACCTACCGGCGTAGGGGCGAGGTCATCTCGCCCCTACTTGACAAGTCGCGCAGCATCGCCTATAAAAAGGCGAAATGAGAATATGCCTCCTTACCTACAGGGGCAATATGTACTGCGGCGGGCAGGGGGTATATGTCTACTACCTGGCCAAAGCGCTCCATGAACTGGGTCACGAAGTCCAGGTGATTTCCGGGCCGCCCTACCTGGCACCACCCGATGGGGTGAAGCTCCATAAGCTCGAAGCGCTTAACCTGTACGAGACAAATGGCTTCTCATCACTATCAAATCCCCTCCGTATGTTCACCCCCATCAATCTCTACGAGGCCGCGGCGGTGCACATCGGGTTCTTCCCGGACATATTCACCTTCAGCGTGAGGGCTTACCTGAAGCTGCGTGAGATTATGTCCCGCGAGAGATTCGATGTTATTCACGACAACCAGACTCTGGGCTATGGCCTGCTTCTTGCCAAGAGCCTGGGGGTGCCGATCGTTGCCACAATACATCACCCCATAACCGCCGATTTGGCAGCCTCCCTGGCTGAGTCTGAGACCTGGCGTCGCAGGCTGAGATGGGTTTTGTTCTACTCCTTCCTCATAATGCAGGGCATCGTCAGCAGGAGGATGGAGCGGGTGGTGACGGTATCGAAGACATCGGCGGAGGATACTATTCATGCGTTCAAGCTGCGCAAGGATAGGGTCAGGGTGGTCCACAACGGCATCGATACCGGCATTTTTAAAAGAATCGACCACGTAGAGAAGGAGCCCAACAGCCTCGTCATATTAGGTAAAGCTCAGGACAAGAACAAGGGCGTTCCTTATCTGTTGAAAGCGGTTCAACTTCTGAAGGGCGAGGTCGACGTGAAGGTGAGCGTGGTTGGTAACCAAGGGCCTGATGGCGGGTATGGTACCAGGCTGGTACAGGAGCTCGGGATAGCCGACAGGGTCACTTTCACCGGGCCTCTGGATACAGATGAGCTGGTCAGGCTCTACTCTTCAGCGGAGATCGCGGTTACCGCTTCACTCTATGAGGGTTTTGGATTGCCCGCCGCTGAAGCCATGTCATGCGGCACCCCTGTTATAGCCACTAAGGCAGGAGCGCTGCCCGAGGTGGTGGGTGGAGATGGGACTGGCATATTAGTACCTCCTGCAGACCCTGCTGCGCTGGCAGCAGCGATAAAACGCATCCTTGCAGATAAGCCTCTAAGACAAAAAATGGGTGAAGCGGCCAGAAAAAGGATAGAGGATTCCTTCAGTTGGGAAGTTGCGGCCAGAGACACCCTGAAGGTCTATGAGGAGGTCTTGTAAGCCCGCCCGATTGATACTCGGAATCCATGTGCTCTCCTTGACATAGCTTTTTACTTCATCTACACTTTCGATTAGCACCTTATGGAGATAGCCTCATGAAATGTCCGACCTGCGGCAGCCCGATGATAGTTGTCGAGCATGAGCAGATTGAGCTAGACTATTGCGTTGACTGCTCGGGCGTCTGGTTCGATGCCGGTGAACTGGAGCTGTTGCTGGAGACCATGCAGCTTGAAGAAACCAGCTTGTCACTGGATAACATTCTCACATCACCTGAAGCCATATCAGCGGAGAAGAAACGCAAGTGCCCGATTTGCGGCAAGAAAATGAAGAAAGCAACGGTCGGACATGACCCGGAAGTGCTTATCGATGCTTGCTCGCGGGGAGACGGCCTCTGGTTTGATAAGGGGGAGGTCGGCCAGTTGATAACACAGCTGCCCGATAAGCCGTCAGGGGAATCGGATTCTCAGGGGCGTGTCCTCACCTTCCTGGGAGAGGTATTCCGGGATCGAGACTGAGCCACGGCATTAATTGCTTGCAGGGATAGCGTATCACTTTAATTTTAGTTTGAGCCTTAGAGACAGCAAAAACTGTTATGGAGGTGTCTCATGCCAGTCGCAGGATGGGTAATCATCGGTATCGTGGTGGTTCTTCTCTTACTCTTCGCCGGGATGTACAACAGCTTGGTGAGGCTGCGCAATCAGGTGAAGAACGCCTGGGCGCAGATCGACGTCCAGCTCAAGCGAAGGCATGACCTCATCCCCAATCTGGTGGAGGCGGTGAAGGGCTATATGGCGCACGAGCGAGAGACATTGGAGGCGGTAACAAATGCGCGTACCCTGGCACTAGAGGCGGTAGGCAAAGGTGCGGGTGCCCAGTCCAAAGCTGAGGGTGAGCTCAGCGGGGCTCTATCCAGGCTGCTGGCTGTGGTTGAAAATTACCCCGACCTTAAAGCCAACCAGAACTTTCTCGCTCTTCAGGAGGAGTTGACCTCAACGGAGAATAAGATAAGCTTTTCGCGCCAATTCTACAACGATTCGGTGCTCGGTTACAACAACAAGATTCAGATGTTTCCCTCGAATATAGTGGCAAACGTGACCGGTTTCAAAGCTGACGAGTTCTTTGAGGTGGAGGCGCCTGCGGAGAGGGAGGCGCCCAAGGTTAGCTTCACTTAAACAAGAGAATTAACTATGTGGCAGCAGATTAGATCGAATCAGGTCAGGTCGGCAGTACTGGTGGCAGGGATGTTGCTGCTGCTGCTTTTAATCGGGTATTTCCTGGGGCTTGCCTTCCTGGACAACGGTATCGGCGGGCTGGTTATTGCTCTGGTGGGATGGGTGATAATGAACTTGGTGGCCTTCTTCCAGGGTGATAATATACTGCTGGCGCTCTCCAAGGCAAGGAAGATAGAGCGTGATGACCATCCCCGCCTGTATAACATAGTGGAGGAGATGAAGATTGCGTCGGGCCTGGAGAAGATGCCCGATATCTACATTATCGACGACCCTGCGATGAACGCGTTCGCCACCGGCCGGGACCCCAAGCGGGCTTCCGTCGCCGTAACCTCAGGTCTGTTGCAGAAGCTTAACCGCGATGAGTTGCAGGGTGTTATTGGACACGAGTTGGCTCACATAAAGAACCGTGATGTGCTTCTGATGGCGTTATGCAGTGTCCTTCTGGGGACTATCGTCATTCTGGCTTACTACGCGACGTATATGCTCTTCTTCAGCTCCATGACCGGTGGCCGCAGAAGCTCATCCGGGGGAGGTGGCAGCGCTCAGGTGATAATACTCCTTGTGGGAATAGTATTAATGATACTGGCGCCGATTTTAGCTCGATTGATCTACTTCGCCATTTCCAGAAAGCGAGAATATCTGGCCGATGCCTCCTCCGCCCTGTACACCAGATACCCTGAAGGGCTGGCATCCGCGCTGGAGAAACTGGGCGGTTCGACCGTCGAGCTGAAGTCGGCCAACAAGGCTACAGCCCCGATGTACATCATGAATCCCTTCCGTCAGAAAGGGAAACCGGCGACCGACCTCAGCAGCACTCACCCGCCTATCTCCGAGAGGGTACGAATCCTGCGCTCCATGTCCGGGGGTGTCTCCCTTGCTGACTACGACGAAGCCTATCGTCAATTCCATAAGGGGGGTGGTGGAGTTATTGCCCCCGCTGCCATCGCTGCCGCTGGTGTCGTTGGACTGCGGGCAGCAGGGCCTGAAGCCGCGCCGGTAGAGCCTGAGCCAAGCAAGCTGGAGCGCACTCGCGAAGTGTCAGACCTGATGTGGCGGAAGAGCAACTACAGGACTATCAGCTGTGATTGTGGCACGAAGCTGAAGGTGCCGCCCAATCTTAAAAGGGCTAATGTCAAGTGTCCGCATTGCGGTAGAATTCATCCCCTCTAATTTCATTTCGCCACGTGGAACTGCCTCTTGACAACAAACGTGCGTCGTGTTAGGTTTTCTCGCACAATACTTTTCGGTGGAACTGACCCCGTATAATTCATCACAGAAAGGAGAAAAACAATGGCAGGTCTCGCCGGTATTATCAAGTCGATTTTAGGGATTTGTGAAACAAAGCCATTGAGTCCCGACCTGTGGAGCCTCGAAGATGGCAAGGTGCGAGTGAAAGTGGGCCAGATATCCGAACTGGCTGAAAAGGGAGGAGCAGTCTATCTGGCGGGCCAGAACCTCTCCAAACCCATTCTCATTGTGAGAACCGAGGGTGAGCAGTATCTGGCCTTTGCAGACCGTTGCACGCATTTCGGTCGTAAGCTTGACCCTGTGCCTGGAGAACCTTTATTGTGCTGCTGTAGTTTAAACCACTCGACGTATGACTATGAGGGGAAGACGGTCGGCGGCCCGGCCAAGAAGCCGCTGACGGGGTACTCAGTAGATTTGGTCGACGGCGACCTCATGATCACCTTATAGGTGGTGTGATTTTTAGATGCAGTAGCCTGCTCGGCATCAGACCGTTTCGGCGGATTCAAAGGGTCTTGGAGGCCTTTGGATGAGGAGGAGCAATGATATCAGTCCAGGTTCTGAAGGGTTTTAGTGTTTTTAAGGGATTGGATGACGGTGAATTGAGCAAGTTAGTGGAGCTTTGTCGTGAACGCACTTTTAAGAAAGGTTCTTTTTGCTTCCACCAGGATAAAAGAGCGATGGAACTGCATCTTTGCCGTAGCGGGAAGGTGGATATCGTAGTTGAGCTTAGTAAGCCCACCGGCATTGTAGAAGTTACAGTGCATACGGTAGATGAAGGAGAAGTCTTTGGATGGTCCGCCGTTGTGGGGCCACATACCTATACCGCCTCCGCTAAGTGCACTGAGAAGACAGAGGACATCTGTATCAAGGGTTCGGATTTGATAAAACTCTTTGAGCAGAGTCCCCGCATAGGCTACATAGTTATGAGAAATCTGAATTCCGCTGTAAGTTCCAGGTTGGCGGACACGAGGCAGAAGCTGACTATGCTGATGGATCCTGCCGTGGGTAGGGAGTAGCCGACTACACCTGCGCTTGTGCAGGTTACAGGGGCTTTTGGAAATAGCGGCCTGTATAATCAACCCTGGTCAGTTTTATATCGAGAGAACGGTCTTTCAGGAATTCATCGGTTGCTCTCTTGCAGCCCTCCCAGTGTCCGTAGTCATCGATGACAACGAATCCTCCCGGTTGGACGCTGTCGTAGAACCTTTCCAGACACAGTTTAACGCTTTCATACCAGTCCGCGTCGATATGCAGGAGGGCTATGTCTCCCGTTCGCACGGAGGGGAATGTGTCCTGGAACCAGCCCTTGATAATATGGATATGTGACTCCGGAATGCGTAGCTTCTGGAAGACCGCCCTGACCTTTGACAGGTCTCCGTGGCACCACCACCCGCAGGAACGTGCTTTGTCGCCATCCTTTTCGGTAGGCTCAGGAAGTCCCTCGAAAGAGTCAAAGAGCCACACGCTTCTGTGCAGAGGGGATCTGGTGCAAACGGAAGCCATCAAGGCGGCCGACCCCCCGTTGTAAACACCGCACTCTATGACATCGCCTGGAACAGACTGCCTGTCTATCTCCCGGCATAGTTTATGCAGGGCGGCCAGGCGCAGCGGCAGCAGTGCGGTATAACCCCTCACCATCTGGATTGACCGTACTGTTTTGAGCGAGTCCGTGAATGAGCGTGGGCTTGACAGGCGGAGATTTCGTGAAAAGGCCCACAGCAGTTGGCCGTAGTAGAGGCAGTAAAAGGCGAATGCAGCGGTTAGCAGCGAAATCTGACCGCGTGCCTTATCCAGATATGGCTTGAACACGAGCATAGTATAGGCGCAAGCTGGATTGCCTGCAACATTGACGTAGGGGCGTTCAATTGAACGCCCCTACTGAGAATAGCCGTCGTGACGGGAGTCACGACGCTACAGGTGGTGAAATCGGGCGACTTCTGCGCTGGATATGCGGCATGTAGCGTTGCCACTCCTGTGGCAACGGATTGCTTAGAATAACGCCGTCGTGACGGGAGTCACGACGCTACAGGTGGTGAAATCGGGCGACTTCTGCGCTGGATATCCGGCATGTAGCGTTGCCACTCCTGTGGCAACGGATTGCCGAGGATAACGCCGTCGTGACGGGAGTCACGACGCTACAGGTCATCTCGTTTTTGACAATTGAGCGTGCCCGTGGTACTATTTCGCAAACTCTGAGGGGTCAAGGGCTGCGGTGAGTCGAGCGCCAACCTTTATCGAAGAGGACAGGCTGAAGTCGCAGGGCTATAGACTCATCGCCGGCGTCGATGAGGTCGGTCGCGGGCCACTGGCGGGGCCGGTGGTGGCTGCGGCTGTTATTCTTTACATGGAGGCTCGACCCCCCTGGTTACATCTACTTCGGGATAGCAAGCAGCTGACACCGCAAAAGCGTGAATTCTTTTCCGATTGCATTCAAAATGATGGGGTATCGTTCGGGGTTGGGGTAGTCTCTCATGAGGTTATCGATGAGAGGGGCATCGTAGCCGCTACCAGACTGGCGATGCGCAATGCTGTAGAACAGCTTCAAATCCCTCCGGATTTCCTTCTTATCGACTACGTCCGTCTGCCTGATGTTAAACTCCCTCAGAAGAGTATCACCAATGGGGATGGACAATGCCTTTCCATCGCTGCAGCATCCGTTATCGCCAAGGTCACCCGCGACCGCCTGATGGTGCAATTAGACAGACAATTCCCCGGATACGGTCTGGCGCGAAATAAAGGCTATGGGACGCCGGAGCACATTGAGGGATTGCAGCGCCTGGGTCCCTGCCAGTTGCATCGCAAGACCTTTGCTCCCGTGCGTGCGGTTGGCTCTGCCGCTGGGAGAAGGTGGCAAAAGGTATTCCATCAACAGTAGCATGGGTGGGTGAGCATCTATTCGATCCGTGCAGACACGCAGGCTTACGGTGGGCATTTGGCACATCTGGACATGAAGAGGCAGGTGCTCAAATAGCGGTCACCGCGGTCCGGTAGTAGCAGAACCAGTGTGCCGGAGCTCATCTCCTTAGCGACCTTCAGCGCTCCCGCTACGGCTGCGCCGCTTGACATACCTACAAACAAGCCCTCACTTGTAGCAAGCAGCCTGGTGGCCTGAAACGCCTCGTCGTTTGAGATTGTTATTTTACGGTCAAGGGCATATCTTCGAAAGATGCTGGGGACAATGGATTCCTGCATATTCTTCAGCCCCTGGATTCTGTGATTCAGTTCGGGCTCAATACCAACTATACTAATAGAGGCCTTACGCTCTTTGAGATATTTCGATACGCCCATCAGGGTTCCGGTGGTACCCATTCCGGCGACGAACACGTCCACCTCGCCATCTGTCTGTGCGAATATCTCCGGGCCGGTAGTCTCATAGTGCGCGAGCACATTATTCTCGTTATCGAATTGGTTCGGCATATAGAATTTATCAGGGTGCTCTTTGATGATTTGACGTGCCAGAATTATGGCGCCATCGGTATATTCGTCCCCCGGTGTGAGATCGATCTCGGCGCCGAAAGCTTCGATGGTACGTTGTCTCTCAACGCTTACGCATTCGGGCATGGTTAGCCTCACCTTGTAGCCCATAGCTGCGCCTATCATAGCCAGGGCGATTCCGGTGTTGCCCGACGTGGGCTCCAGGATGGTCTTGCCCGGGGTCAGTTCGCCTGCCTCGATTGCTTTTTGCAGCATGTAATAAGCGGTGCGGTCCTTGACTGAGCCGCCGGGATTGCTGCCCTCGAGTTTGGCCATGAGCCTGATTCCGGGGTTTCCATTCAGATTGCTCAATTCTATAAGTGGTGTATTACCGATGGATTTAATGATGCTCATTTATATTCTCCAGGTCCAGACGGTTGTTCTCTGGCTGATTGAAATTTATCGCCACCCGGGAATATTATACGATGTAAACGCTGTACAAAGCAAAGTGGTGCGTTTTGCATACGAGCGGGGGCTTGAACGCCAGCTATAACAAAAACGGCAGGGGCGTTTCGCGAAAAGCCCCTGCTGCCAGCAGCGTCCTTTATGTCATTCCTGCGAAAGCAGGAATCCACTAAGCGATTACTTCACTTGCAGTGGGATATAAAAAGGTTACACTCCAAGCGGCGTCTTGAATGTCGGTTATTCAAAGAACGGCAGGGGTGTTCAATTGAACGCCCCTGCTATTTAAGTGGTATCCGGGGGATTTCGATGTTTGAACAGAGAACCTTACCTGTGTTTTAAATGCTGAAGATGTTACAGTCGCAGCATACCTCGCAATCGGTCCCTCTTCCTTCCTCATGTAGTGAGACGTAATGCTGGCGGCCATCGGAGAACCACACCTCGGCGACCGTCTGATGGTTCAGATCGCCGAATATTGCCCTACCGAGCGGGTCCATACAGCACAGGTTTACCCTGCCATCCCACAGCACGGTCATATGGCTGGTGGCATGGATACAACGTGTAAAGTAGTTGTCCTCTGCCGGGCATGTGAGGCCGGCGAAGTTCAGGTGCTGGAACACGTAGGGCGTGCGACAGGATGAACTCGATGTTACCTGCCCCCATTTGCGGTTAAACGCTTCCTCTTCCTCCATTGTAATGGAGGGATGCTGCACCAGCGATACCGTATGAGGGATGTGACACGCATCGACATATTCGATCATTCGGGCCACGTTCTCGTAGTCATCCAGCCCCGTCAGTCTCCTTCTGGTTTCAACCGAGGCGCCGTTCGCTGATATATTGAGCTGGAAATCGGGCACATCTGAAAGCTTCCTGATCGAATCCTCTTTCAGGAGGCTGCCGTTGGTATACAGATGGATCTCCGTCGCTGGTAATGCAGCGCGCGCCTCTTTTATCCTGTCGACTATCTGCGTGTCGAGAAATGGCTCACCGGTAAGCATAGGTATGAATGTCCTGGGATGCGGGTCAAGCCTGCTGGCATCTGTCAAGATTTTAGTATAAAGCCTGTCAGACATGGTGCCGTGTTCCTTGATCTGGCTGTGGGCACAAAAAATGCAGCGCGCGTTGCAGTAATTTGTAGTCTCGACCTGAAGTACTTCTAACATGTGCCTGTTCAATCAGCCGAATGTTTGCTGGTCAGTATAATGATATGCTTTTCCTTTATTTGGTAGACTTCGCTTATTTCATTCCTGTGCCTGTCTATAAGGCTGTCAACGGTTGCTGTGACTTCTGGCAGGTCGAAATCGTAGTCGTGGAAGCCAACGCTGCCACCGGGGCTAAGATTTCGCCATACGAGGTAAAAGTCGTTTCTCACATAATCCGGAGCGTGATTGCCGTCGATAAATCCGAAAACAAAACGCTGCTCTCGGGGAAATTCGATATCTTTTGAGTCCTTATCGATAGTTACGATGTTATCGAAGTCCCGTGTCGTTTCGCGGTAGACCTCCCACTGTGAGCGCCCCTTTAAAAACTCCTCGTAGATGTCGCACATTCTGGTCCCGCCCGTATCAAGGGTCGTATCACGACCGGGGTCGAAAACGTCAACGGCATATACTTTCTTACCGCATTTCTGGCCGTACTTCGCCAGCTTGGCGGTGCCGCCGCCCAAAAAGGCGCCTATCTCCACTATATCACCTTCTAATTTATGCAGCGCCCGTTTTTCCATGAAGTCGACAAGTACTTCATACCCAACGAAGTCCTTAATTTCTTCATTTAATGACGGAACCTCGCTCAAAACTCCTCCAATACCATATGGGTACCTGTGAGTCATGGGTAGGTTGGAGCATCTGCTCCAGGCTACCCCAATATGCGGCGTTTTCGGTCGCTCTTCCAAGCTGTCAGCTCTGCGCCACACCCGGAATATTCCGAACGCTACGCCCTGGCCAGAGCTGCAATTGCCATTATCAACGCTGCCGAGGTCCAGGTGGCCCGCTCATTATCACCGGGGCAAGCCTCCTGCTCCGGCAGCTTTATCCCCCGACAGAAACCACTCCTATTATCCCATAGCCTGAGTGTCCAGTCCAACAGCAGCCTAGCCCTCTTGTGTTCACCTATGAGGCATAGGGATATTATCAGTTCGCTGGTCTCGGCTACTGCCGTGACATCCTCGTCGGCAGCGACCCTGCATCCCCAGTTATCGATGATGAAATCCGACCACTCCCTCTCTATGCGCTCCAGCGCCTTCTCACCCGTGATCACACCGGTTAAGACCGGATAGAACCAGTTCATGGCATAACGCCGTCTGTTCTCCCCCATTCTGTCGAACAGCTCGGGGTTCTGCCTGGTCGCTTCCAGGAGCCTTTCATTTGCTGCATCCCAGTCAGCCCTGTCTGCCCCCAGTGTTTTAGAGATGTCTATGCCGTTCCTGATGCTGTGCCAGATGCAACATGACGATGTCAGGATAGCGCCCGGCCAGGCGTTGCCCTTCTCACTTAGTGCCCAGGAGACCTCACCGGTGGGCTGCTGCAGGCTGAGGGCGAAATCTACGCCCTTCTCGACCATAGGCCACACCTTGCGGAGAAAGCCGAGGTTGTTTGTAGCCAGATAATGAAACCATGCTCCGGTCGCTATGTAGGCAGCGAAGTTGGCGTCCCGCACCAGTTCCTGCGGCCTGTCATCGAGATAGGCGGAGTACCAGCTGCCGTCGGGATTCTGCATATCGCGCGACCATCTATAGGCTGCGGCGGCTTCCTCGAACCTGCCGGCAAGAGTCAGGGCTATGGCAGCTTCTATATGGTCCCAGGGGTCTGTGATGCTGCCGCGATACCAGGGGATGGCTCCGGAGGGAAGCTGATTGTCGATGATAAAGTCTGCCTGGCTGCTGACCAGCTGCCGGAGATTCTCGGGAGATTCTTTCAGTCTGGGCTGCATGAACCTGCTGCGCCGGGGTGTGTTGCCTTGAAACCGATACATAGCGTAGCAAACGAGGGCGGAGGTGTCAACATACCGTCTGGCAGGAACACAGGCGAATCAGGGTGATTCCTGGCATAGCCGTCAAATTAGAGAACCTTTGTAATAGCGGTACTTGCAATTATAATAGCAGTGGTGTGAGGATGTTTTGAGCTTGAGGGTTCACCGACTGCCGGGTAAAGCGGCCGGTCTGTATGGCTGGTATTAAAATGGACGAAGCTGTTGTTACTACAAGCTGGGACGATGGCCATCCTCTGGATTTAAAGCTGGCTGAGCTGTTGAAGAAATACGATATCCCTGCTACCTTCTATGTTCCCATAGATAACGTGGAAAGGGAATGCATGGGTCCCGGCCAGATCGACGAGGTAGCCCGGAGCTTTGATATCGGTGTGCACGGCTATCGCCATGTTGACCTGACCGGGATACCATTAAAGGAAGCCGAGGCGGATATCAGGGAAGCTAAGGACAGCTTGGAGGAGATAATTGATAGGGACGTGGTGTGCTTCTGCTATCCCTGGGGGGCCTGCAACCCTCGAATCGTTGATATTGTCGAGAGGACAGGCTTTATCGGTGCCAGGACGACGAAGTCGCTAACCAGAAGCATAAGGAATATCTATAAAATGGGCACCACAATAAACGCCACAGACTGGTGGTTCGCCCCTTATATCAAGCATGCCCTGGAGTCGCTGGATGTCAGACTTTTTATGTTCCTGCTGAGGAACAACCTCTTTTTTGAAAGCTGGGATGTGATAGCGATAAAAACGCTGGATTTCGTTGTCGATAACGGCGGCGTCTGGCATTTGTGGGGACATTCATGGGAAATCGACAACCATGACGATTGGGGAAGACTGGAGGGGGTGTTGCGGCGAATAAGCGCGCTGCCTGAACGGGTAACACGAGTGAATAACAGCCAGTTGATAAGGATGTGGGATGGTGGGAGGCGGCAGGCTGAACTGAAATGAGAGTCCTGCAGGTATGCAACCACTATTACCCTTCAGTTGGCGGCGTTGGCTCACACGTGAGGAGCATCAGTGAGCGTTTAACCCGGGAACATGATGTCACTGTTTTCACTATGGATTCAGAGGGTAGCTCGTGAAAGTGATCTGCCCCAAATGCAGAGCAGAGAATGATGTTCCTTCATCTGTTGAGGAAGGAACGAAATATTATTGTTGCGGATGCAATACCAGATTCCCCAATGTTTATAAACGAAGTTACTGGAAATATTTTGCGGTCAGTCTCCTGTTATGGTGTCTTGATTCCGCAGTAATCGCCATTCTCCTGTATGTTATTGCTTCACCTGGTTACAGTCGTCATGGCTGGTACGTATCACTTTTAGTAGTAGCAGCAGCTCTTTTCCTAATAGCTGCTCTGGCAGTAAATATAATTCTTGTGTTGGATGCTAGGAGAGTGAAGGAGTTTGTTGGGGTAGCACCGCGTGGCTATAACGCCTTGATAGCGATGCTAATCGTTATCGGTGGCCCTGTTTGCCTTTTCTATCTGAGTGTAGGATATGCTGCAGTAATGGAGTGAACCTGGTCAATATGGGGCCAGAACCTGTGGCCTTCTTTGGGTAAATTAGTTTAAGCACCTGCCGCGCTGTTATCCCACTATGCTGTAAAGTCGCTTCCACTTGTTGTGCGAACATGCATATCATGCTAGAATATCGCAAAAATAAATGCACAATAGCATTGCTTTGCTGCTCGTGGTGAAAGGTGGGAGATGATGAGGAGAATTTATTTTGGAATGATCGTTTGCCTTTTTACGCTTCTTATGGGGATATCCATTGGCTGCGGGTCATCTGAAGGGGTAACGGCTGTGGATGTGGCGAAGATGGTGCCCGGGCAAGTTGATGGTTTCCAGTACATGGATTTACAATTTCTGAGAGATGATGATGACCTGGCTAACTTTGTCAGCCAGTGGGTCGAAAATGTATGGGAATACAACGCCGCACAATACAAGGCAGGATTACCCGTCTCCGATGTCGACTGGTGGGTTCAGGCGTATGATTACTATGGCTATGTCGAAATTTATGGAGGCGAATTCGACCTGACCGGAGTAAGGGAGGAGCTTGTCAGGGAGTACTATAAAGACGAATTTAAGGGGATTGAGGTGTGGACAGACGACTACACTTCTGTGGCCATCGTTGACAGCAGGATAATAGTCGGTGATACGTACATTGTCGAGGAATGCATCGATACTATCAGGAGCACCGGAAGCTCCATGTACGATGAGGATGATGTTGCCGAGGTGCTGTCGAAGCTGCCTGATGGTTGGTTAATAAATGTAAACGCCACTTCTGTTTTATATGGAGAAGAAGTAACCGGTATGACGTTGCGGAAGACGACCCCGGAAACATTTGAATTATATATGATTCTGGGTTTCGAAAACGATGAGAATGCAGAAGATGCTTTAAATGAGGTCCAGGAGTATTTGCTAGAAGTTTGGATAGAGGAATCCGAGCCAAACGAATTTAGTGCATATCGGGAAGGAAGGTTTGTTGAAATACGAGCTGAATGGGGAATCGATGCTCTGATAGAACCAACACCAAGCGAGGCTGATAGTTATGAGACAGACCTAGAGGTAATACAACTTGCGGCAGTCACCTTCTACTCCGATGTGCACTCGGGCTGGAGTGGCGGGACGGACGCCGATACTGGTACTCCCGATGATAACAGGTGGGGAGCGAACACTACGGCTGAAGACCCCGGCCACTACTATCCCACGGCGCTGGCTGTGGTAGGCGACCACAACCTGAGGCTCAGCGATTCGGAATTCGACCCGATGAACCGGAACAACCCCAGAATTAACGGTGAGTACGGAGCAGCAACAGAACAGGAGATAAGCTGGCATGCCGTATGGATGGGCTTGCTGGTCAACTTTAGGGGCGAATATGTAAGCAGTCTTGGGACCACAGATAGAGGATGTGTATCGGTGCTGAAGGGTGAAACCTGTCGTTATTTAGAGGATTTCTCTGAATCAGCCATGGCCGGAAATGACCGCAACGGCGTCCCCGCTCCCGGCGGCAGCTACTGCTGGGTCGTAGGCGCAAACGGCGCGGTTTACGGAGCTTACGAGGGCAGCGATGGTTATTGGTACGCTGGCTTCAGCGGCAGCTACCCGTGAGGTATTGAACGCAGGTTATACCAGGTAGGGGCGTTCAATTGAACGCCCCTTGTATCTTTAACAAGTGCTAACATATATGGTAAGTAATAGTCGTGAGGGCGCGATAGGCCGATCGCCCCTGGGTGATAAGACACCGTGAAGTAGCGC
>Ga0180432_10003591_pt1 | contig 21932 bp, 54 predicted proteins | sample SS_ome_10_FD_132414 | JGI IMG/M metagenome (GOLD analysis project Ga0180432, IMG submission 132414) | Hypersaline lake sediment archaeal communities from the Salton Sea, California, USA - SS_1_MS_2 metaG | ecosystem: Environmental > Aquatic > Non-marine Saline and Alkaline > Hypersaline >...
AAATATGGGTGTCGCATGTTGAAAAAGTGCAATGTTGCTAATGAAAACCATCGTTCTTGGCATCGAACGAGACATTGATCTTGAAGTTTACAACACAGCCCTCGCTGTGCGGCGGTGGGTTCTTCGGGAGAATGAGGAACCCGGTGGTTTCTGCCAAGAGGCCAGTAGGGAGTTGCAAAGACGGCTTGAAAAGAAAGGCTACCATCCTCGTCTTCGTTGCGGTATTTTTCGCATGGGCCGCGATTGGTGCATCACTTGTCAGCATTGGTGGCTCACCTTGCCCCCTGACGATGCCATACTAGATGTGACAGCCGACCAGTTCAATGAAGAACTAGAGGTTGCGGATTATCTCCGTATGAATCCAATTGTCTATGGTACAATTGACGAATTGGAACATCGCTACCGAGAAATTTGAAAACGGCTAAAGAAAATGTCTGGGTGTAAGATTATGAAAGTCGAGGCCATTTTGAAGAAAAGGGAGAAATAATGTCTTATCGAGGCTCCCCCAACTGGGAATCTTGGGCGATCCATGCCTGGATCGACAACGTGGAACATACCTATTGGCATTGGAAGAAACGGGCCGAGGATACCTTTGAGGCTTGCGAAGTCCATCCAGCACCGAGCCTCCATATCGAAGAACAATCCCGTGAAGCCCAACGCAAACTCGCTGCCGAACTGCAATACTGCTTTACCGAGCCCGATGCCATAGTGAATGGTAGATCGGCCTTGGCGGAAGATGTAACCGAAGCCGAACTTGAAACCGTAGATTGGTCGCATGTCGCAGACTGCATCCTCGCCGGGACCAACTACGATGACATTGAATACATTTGTGAGGGGCAAGAAGTCAAAGTTGATGACTAGAAAGGATAAAATATGAAATGGCAAACTGTTATCGTTCGGACTCCTGAACATCTTGGTGGATGCGGGGGACATTCTGCTGCCGTAATTGAAGCCGAATTTGATGAAAACACGTTCTTCGACAACCAAAAGCCAGAACACAGCCGTTCTCGGCATGTAATCCAGAGGATCAAGGAAGCGGTCCACGATTGGGCTCAAGAAACCGAGGCAGGCCGACGAGCGGTTGAAAGCATTAACTTCGATTTCAACTTCGGTGATTTAGCCGAAAATCTCGACTATTTCTCCTGGGAGTCCGAGGATGCTGAGTCGCTTGACCATTATCTGTCGAAGGCGGGCTTCTTGAGGGTCAAGGTCAACACCTTCCATGATGATGATGACCATGAGTGTAGTTACGACGACATCCTAATCGACCAGTTCGTTTTGCAGGAACATTACAAAGAACAGGACGATTACGACGACTACGACGTAACCAAACGTGACCTTAACGGGCCGCAATACTAGGATGGGTTACTTCCGACGACATAAAATTCGCAACCATACCGCCGAAGAAGTCTCTGGCTTGTGTGATGAAGCTAGGGATTCGGTAGTGGAAGCGGCCCAGAAGAGTGCCTCCAATGAGGAAATCGAAGAACGAATGACCAATTGGGGCTTTGATTCCCTTTCTAAAAAAGTTCGTGATCGTCCAGGTTTTCCCCACAGGAACCACAAATTATGTATGTATACCATAAATTCCCTGCCACAAACGTAATGTATGTCCCATTAGATTTCGTTCCCTTCTTTGTCTACGAGAGTGGACTATTGCCTTGTTCATCGTACACTTCCTTGTGGGTTCCTTGAGAACCCCATTTGATGCGGACGATAAGCTCTTCATCTGATTTACGGGCAGGATAACAAAGGCCGAGAAAAATAATTTCGGTCATTTGAAAAGCTCATCGGAAAAACGTCAGGTCAAAGGAAGATGATGGACTCAGTTGTTGTTGTAATCGAAAATGATGAATTTGAGGGTACTTATTGTCTGTGGGGGGAATCCACTGGTGATCTGAAAGCCCTGCCCCCTGGAGAATACAAAGTTACCCCCGATAATCGGTATACGTACATAATTGACAGTTGCGGCAGTTCACCAAGCGGGGAACCGGGCAAGCATTCTTATATCAACGTAAGAAGAATTAGTCCAACGTGAAAAGCCCTGCCAGAAAAGGCCGGGTAAGAAGAAGTTAAAGTGGTTGACGTGCAACGCTCTTGCGTCGTTTACAAGGCCCCTGCGTGGAAGTTCCAAAACGATTTTTTTAACATTCAAGAAAGGGAAGAACTATGCTATCGAAAAGCGAATGGGTTCACAAGTACCCCACCACTTGTCCTGGCTGCAATGCCAACCTAACCAAAGAATTTTCTGTGACTGTGGGCTTTGCCAACGGTCACCGACATCTGTTTGAGGAATCAAGCTGCCTAGACGCAGATGGAGTCCTACAAGACGTGGAAGGAATGATTACTGCGGGAATGCACGGAAGTACAACGTGTGGTTCCTGTGGGGAAAACCTGGACGATCACGAACTTTTTTAGAAAGGGAATCAAATGAAGGTCCGATTCAAGAGCAAATGCGAGATCGAGTGTGTTGACAGCTTCGATGAAGCCCTGGACGATGCCGAAACTTCGACTGAGGTTTTCGACGTGGGCGACGAAGTTGAATTTGATGTTCTCGACCACCCCCAAAAATTCCAGCATGGCGATTTTGTTGATGATACGAACTTCTTGAACGTGCAATTTGGAAATGGATCGGTTGCCTTCGGTTTAAGTAAAGAGTGGTTCGACATCATTGAGGGAGATGTCGCCCCGGATCATATTGCCACTCTTACTCAACTTTGCGGAAATCTCGGTCTGGAAGCCGAAGACCTGGACGATTTGGTTCACGACGTTTTTAGCCACCAAGCTAGTACCGTCAATAACAGTGGAGTAGAGGCACAGCTTGAGTGTCTGTTGGAAAACAGCGAATATACTGCCCTGTGTACGGAATTGAAGCAGTTAGCACAAAATAAGCAATAGCCATGAAAAGGGCTTCAAGCAAACGTGAGGTATAGAACAGATCGAGTCCCAACTTGAAAGGAAAAACAATGGCCCGCATCATCATTGAGGTTCTTGGTGGAGTTATGCAAACCGTATACTCAGATGATCCCACTGTCGAAGTTGATTTGATTGATTGGGACAACAAGGACGAAGAGAGCGTAGCTCACAACGAAAAGTTGTCCCAAGAGGCAGAGAAATTGAGCGAGGTTCCTTTTTAGGAGAAAGCAATGCCTTGGTTTATTAACCATTATCGCTGCGAGCGATGCGATACCGAATGGCAGGACGAACATGATTGCACTTGTGACGACAAGTGCCCCAATTGCAATCTTGCCATGACTCCCTACGAGTCGGAAGACGTTACCGATCCGACCGTTGAATCCGTTGAGATTTTCTTCGCCGGGCTAGAGGAAGGTCTACCAAATAAGGCTTTGATACGGGCAGCACAACGATATAAAGATGCCGTAGCCAGCGGCGATTTGGTGGACGAGACTGGACGTATGATACAGGAGATCAAGCGACGGGCGAAACTATTTACCGAGGATAATTTTGAAAACCCACAGCCCCATACTTACGTCATGGTCGAGAGTGCTATGATGATTGGGGCCCAGATTGCATTGGAGCAAGCTAATGCCTAAATTTGAAGTCCCTGTAACCCGAATCGGCTACAAACACCTTGTTATCGAGGTTGATGCCGACGACCGCGAGACAGCCGAAAAGAAAGCCTTGGAAGAGGCTCCTAGCCGCGATTTCGGAAGCGAACGCGATTACGAATACCAAATCGAAGACTACTAATTCAGGTAGAGATTATGCAAATCAACGCACACATACTACAGCAGGCGATTGAAGACGAGGCCCGATCACAGGGCACAACAAATCAGGCCGCTTTACGTGACCTGCTGACCGATCTTCGCCATGCTGCCGAGCGTTTGCGACTCAACTTCAAAGAGGCCACGATTGGAAGCTATGACGTTTTTCGGCAGGAAATCAAATTGCCATGTCGTAGCTGCGGTAATGTCGTTGATGGAGTTGATGAGGGAATCGACTGTTTTGGTTGTGGTGGTCGATTTTGCGACAACTGTTACGATACAACGAAGGGCGATGGGTGTCATTGCCATCCTCTTGTCAAAGGGAGCAAAGGGAACTAAACATGATTACGTTGTTGAGCTATTGCTACCATATAGGAGCCCGAATCGAGGTATCGGGCCGAGTTGATCCCGAGAACAAGGAAGTATTTTGCAATCTCTGGATTACAAAAAATGGAGAGCATGTCAAGCTCTACCAAAACAGGTGTGGTGGGCCCACGATCTTTGGTCGCTCCGAAGACACTTGTGTTTCTCTCTTTGGAACAGGGGCAGGGTTGGGATTTTTGGAAGCACTTGATGTTACCGCAGCAGGGGAGGATTTTGTCCGTGAGGTTCGCGGCAAGAAGATTTTCTTCGACAATGTTCACCAACGATTCAATGTTCCCGAAGACCTTGTTTGGGAGTAAAAAATGAGCGATTGGATCAAGCAACAGGCACTTCGACACGAAGAATCCAAGAAGTCTTGGAATCCGTGGCTTCACAAGGTAGCAGAAGCCCTCAAGGGTTTTCCTTGGCTTACCGATGTTTGTTGCCCTAGTGCGACTGCGACCCGACATTTCGACAACCCGGAGGATTATTTCGCCACGACGGGTGACGGGTTGCTGGGAGCATTGTTTGAAGTTTTGTCGTATGAAGGCGACGGTCGAATCCGATACGTTAATCTATTTGAGGTTGCGGAATCCTATCCCGGTGAATATGCACAATACAAATGGGAACCGGGTAAGGCTTATCCATCCGGCTTGGGTGCTGCGATTCACAAACGGGGAGTGCGTCATGGTGATGAAATGACCTTCCCTGAATTGATTGCCCATATTTTGGCTGCGATTGATGCTCGAAAGACACGAAGCCTAAGCCACCGGTTCCTACAGAACTAGGAGAAAAACATGGGAGGCTGTTGTTTAGTAGCTTTGTTGCTTGGGATCGGTCCCCGATTTGTTTTGCTTCTATCCTGGTTGTTAAGTTGGGGATGGTATGATGCCTTTGAAACCACACTAGTTGCATTTCTTGGTTGGCTTTTCATGCCGTGGACTTCATTGGCATGGATGTATATTTTCTTCCACAACGAGGGGCAGATCAGCGGAGAGTACCTAATCCTGATGATTTTGCTGCCGTTGCAGTTGACGTGTTGCACTTAATCAGCAGCAGATCGAGGGGTAGCAATGATGACTAACTTTACAGGAGAACGAAAGTGACCGAGAAAGAACTTCAGGCGGCAAAAGCAAGGAATCCCGAATGGCAGGAGATTCTGGACCACAAGAAAAGCCTTGTTTTCGTTCGGATTGCGTGGGGATTGCAAAGCCTTGACGAACCAATCGAAATGTACGACGTGGTTCGTGTTTGCAGTCCCAACTGTTTTGAACTGCTCCACCGGGGCAAGACGAAGAGCTATATTCGACGGCAGTTCAACAGCTACGTGTAAAAAGGGCTGCAACAAAACGACGGGTAAAGACTGTTGGCAATTTAGGATAATGCAAGGATAATGCAAGGCCGAATGAGATAACCCTGCCAACAGTCTTTTGAGGAAACAAATGAATCATAACTACGCAAGTGCCGACATAGGATGCCTTGTTGAGTTGGCTGACCTAGAGAAAGCCATTAAGGCTCTCAATTCAGAAGAACCTTGGGTATCGGTCGAAGTTAATGGAACAAAGGTCGAAGACCTAGCCGTAATTGGCAGACGATACTGGTTTGAGTACCATTGTTGGGAAAGCCATGAATCCGGCGATGCCAAAGTGTGGTATCATTCGCATCAACAATGCGTCGTTCTAGGTTTTGCCAAGTGTGACCCTTGTTTTTTTCAAACCATTCAAGAGCGTGGCGAAGCCGGGCATTGTTTGCTCTACCGTGTACGCTTTGACGACGGCCTTGAGTGGGATGTATTTGAAGACGAACTAATGGACGACCAAGAGCAATTCTGCCGTCCCGATCCCCCACCTGAAAGGAAAAGCTGATGCAAAGGCCCCAAGATTCCGATATTGACGATGCACTGTCATTCCAAGACGTGATCGACAATATCTCCGAAACTTTGCAAGAACTTCCCGGCGAAGACGTAGCCAGGATTTACAACGAAGTGTGTTCGGACCAGATCGAATACATCGAAGATTCTTTGTGGAAAAGAAAGGAAGACTAATGCCCAAGTTTACTGTTGAAGCCCTGGAAAAGTTCGTCGTCCGAACTGTCTACCGTGACGTGGAAGCCAACAATGCAGAAGAGGCCGAAGCCCTCTGCAAAGCCGGTAGCGTTGGCTACGACACGCACAGCGTCGAAGAAGGCGACGAAGAGTGGCTCAAAACCGTTAGTGTCGAGCAAGAAACATGCTCCTACTGCGGAGGGAACTGCCCCAATGAACCTGAAGATTCGGAGTATCTCTGCGATGGGTTTGCGGGGGACATCGACGGCTTATATGCAGGATGATTGCCATGATTTCAATGGAAACAGGGTATCTAAATGAACAGCCCCATAGTAATCGGTAAGTTCGTCAAGGAATCTTTCACGGTAGCCTATGCACTCAAATGGCCGAATGGGCTTGTTCTGCGGACCTACACAAAGCCTCCATTAGAGTGGGCCGGTGCCGAAAAAAACGCAGAGGTCGCTCAACAATTCCTCGACATTGTGGCCTCGCTGGAAGCCGCAGGCTTTGAGATCATAGATGAAGAAGGTATCAGAGAAGAATGCCAGGAGAGGGCGTCAAATGAAACATTTTGACAAAAGCATGAATATCATCCTACTAGCAGCACAGTTTGCGGCTAAGGCTCATAAAGGCCAAACCCGAAAATACAACGGCAGACCATACATAAGCCACCCTGCCCGCGTAGCGGGCAGGGTGGCCGTTCATCCCCTTGCAACCGAAGATATGGTTGCCGCCGCTTTTCTTCACGATGTTGTAGAGGACACGAACGCAACACTATTTGATGACTTGGCGTGTTTTGCCCCAAAGATTAAAGCGTTAATTGAGGAATTGACCAATCCCAGCAAGGGGATGAAAGCACCCCGTCAAGAAAGAAAGCGAATTGACCGAGAGCATATCGCTGGTGCCAGTCGGGAAGCCAAGATCATCAAACTACTAGATCGGATTGACAATTTGGCCGAAATGTCAGTGGCTCCCGATGACTTCAAAAAAATGTATGCAGACGAATCACGCTTGTTGGCAGAGGCGATTGGGGATGCCGACCTTGATCTAAGGGATGAACTTCTAGCCCTTGTGGAGAAACTCGATGACTAAATCAGAAGAGTGGGAAAATCGGAACGTCGTAGTAACCGATGGACAACTATTCCATCTTGAACAAGACCTACGTGATGCCGAAGAAGAACATGACTGGATCAAAATTCTGGCAGTTGCGGATAAACTCAACCAACTTCAACTGGATTAACGACGAATTATTTATTTGCTGCTTGGATGAAAGTCCTCGCAGTGTCATAAGGTTCTGAAACCATCTAGTCAGCTATCGGCCATTGGCGATAGTTGGCTACTTATGGGCCACTAGGGAGCGGCTATCTCCTGAAGTCGGCTCTGGATGGCGGATAAGCGGTAGCCGGTGGAGATTCCCCAATAGCCACTAGGGGATAGATCAGGGTGAAGTCGGGCCGTAGAACCTTTTTGAAAACGGCACCTGGAAAAGTCCAGGTATAAGATAGAAACGAACCTTGCCGTGAAAGTAGTTCCCCGAATTGAGGGAGGTTATAGGGGAACGAAAGGCTTGGTGGTCTTCAAACCTCCCCTACTTAACAAGTGATGAAATGACATACGGCACAGACGAACAAGGGAACGGCTATCTTCGCCTTTCCCCGAAAGAAAACGAGCGATTCAAGCAAGGTGAGAAGATCGTCAAGGTTAGTGGTGATTGCCACGGCGATTTTCAGATCGTTGCCCAGCTTGTACGAAAGAGTTTTCGGCCATTACCTCCCGGCACCAAACGAGCCAGGATTCGCGTGACTCCTGAAGGACGTGCCATTATTGTTGGAGAATGAACATGCGACGATATGATCCCGAAGACATGCCAAGCGGAATCTGCGATTGCTGTGGCGAAGCCTGCACGGCCCAACCCATCGACGTAGGGATCGGTCCTTACGAATACTGGGGAGCCAGGGGCAACCACGTTGACATTCAACTGCTATCCCCATGCTGTGAGGCCGAGGTTGTCGAAGGTGGACAGAAGTTGATCCGCACCGCGAAGCACGTTGCTAAGAAGCCGCACAATAACGGGCAAATTCAGCCCGGCGATACTTACTACCTCCGTGTGTATCGTCACTGGCGATGTGGTGGTCCGACTTGGATCACGGTAAAGAAAATCAAACAGACTCCTACGATGAAAGAGCAAGCGTCTACTTATGAAACTCTTATGGCAGTTGCCGCCCTGCAAGAGAGAGTGTAATGCCAATCGCCAAGGGTGATCCTCCAATGATTAAACACGAAAAGCTACTACAACTGTACCGGGAATACATCGAAAAGGAATGCAAAGACAGTCACTTTGCGGCCCCGGCATCGTTCGATCAATGGTATGAAAAAGAGATCAAAAAGCGGGGGGTAAAATTCCATCGTGTCACCTGGACTGCCACCTTTGAAACCATCGTCGCTATTGACAACGATGAACAACTAGAAGATGCCTGTAGCGACATCGAGATTCCCGAAGATGCTGACTCTCAATACAAGTCGGATACCTTTGAGGTCGAAAAGACTGAAGAGCTTTCTTGAAAACAGCTACCGGAAATCGCAAGGTAACAAATATGCACACTTTCCATTTTGAAGGACTGCACAACTACCCGAGCAAATGCGAGGTACAAGTTGTGCCGGGTGATCCGCTCACTATTGTTGTCACACAACCGAATGACAATATGGGAACTTCAGTCACAAATGCGTGGCCTTTCCTTGCGGATCAAATCGAAGAACACTTCAAGCCGCAGGGCAATGTTCGCTGGATCGAACACTACCCCGAGCGGGGCGAGTATCGAATTTTCCCTGAGACTTGGGAAGAAGTTCATCTTGTCAAAATCGGGGGCCGTTATGAAATGGCAAACGACCGACATCCGTGGTCACCGTTGACTGAGGGAGAACTAGCCGAACTTCAATCACAACTAGGTTAAAACCAATGCAACTAACCGAAGCAACCCAACAAGTCCTGGAACATCTGAAAGATGCCACCCCCCATATCGAAAAGGCCCTGAAAATACTGTGCGAATCGCTGGGTGTTAAAGACCCCTATGATATAGAGCGTAACTTTGAAGACAGTGTTGAGCGAGATCGGGCCGTTGTCGCTCTACGAAACATTCGTTCGGCACATCTGCATGTCACCGATCCGTATGGCACTTGACGATCAAGTACAATTTGAAAGGTTGAAAAAATGAAACTCTGGATAGTCCCACACGGTAACCGTCTTCGACGCGACCGGATCGGGCGACCCGTTCCAGCAATTCATCGTCGGTCCCGTCGAAGTGCGTAAAGCTACTTTCGGCGGTTTGTCGTCCTAGTTGTTCTGGAAGGTGAAGATGCCGAAGGGTTCCATACCGGTCTTGTTCAACTGGAAGAGGGAGACAAGCTGGTGGGTGAGTTTAAGGCCCGAAGGGAAGGTGAGACTCCCCGCAAGTCCATTCGCAAGGCAAAGACCGAATGGAGGCCGATCTCAAAGAAAGTGTTGCAAGACTTGGGCATTTGTGCTGAACCCAACGAAAAACAACCCTGCAAACGGGTTGACGTTGTTTGTTACAGCCACGAAGTCCTGGCCGAAGACGGGGACGCTGAAAGCGAAAAGCCGTGGGAAATTATCGCCCTCAATGGTTATACCACCATCGAGTCGGCCCCGATTGAGCCCAATACCCTCATGCACAACCACTTCCAGAGCGATGGGGGTACGGCAACCAACATGACCCCCGAAGAGTTTGAAAAGGCTCTACGGGAATCGTTTGAATACTGGAAGGACAAAGCTCTTCTGGAGGAATCGAAATGACGCTGACCGAAAATCCAAAAATTGAAAACGAGCCTTGGTATGATCGTAACAATGCCGTACCAATGAAGCCGTGGGTATGGGCTACTTGGCCCTGCAAGGGCGATCCCATCGAAGTTACGAGCTACCCGTGGTACGAGAATGGCGAGTGGTGGGTGATGGCCCGAGCCAAAGTGGGCGATCCTACCAGCAATCGCAAGTGGAAGGCCAAAGGGGTGGCTTGTTTCGACCCTAGTTCGCATGAAGACTTCTACCGGGAAAAAATCTACTACAGCGACAATCCAACCGATTTCATTTTTGCCGACGAATTACAAAAAGACCAACCGGAAATCGCCGGGTAACTATTCCAAAACAGGAGCTTCTCCAATGAGTCAAAAAGTACATATCGTGATTGATGGGGAAAACGGTTTGCAAGAACCCGCTCTTGCAACTTTGGATGAACAAAAGGCCGTAGCTTGTTATCACGACTTGATTCGAGAAAACGGCCACAAGCTATCCCCCCAAGAAGAAGCAGATGAAGTCTGCATTCAGGTCGATGGAGAATGGTATTCTCCCTTCGATCAATACGGTGAACCAGTCGCCCGACTTTTTTCTTTGGAGCTAGAGTAATGAGTCTACCAAACAAGCCAATCGAAGAAATTCTGAACGACCAAGGGATCGACCCAGAGCAGGAACTAAGCAATGGCAATACCGCTTTTGCTTACCTGGAAGCCTGCATCATGGCGGCCCTGGACGAGATCGAGGAACTACAATGAGTTTGCCACCCCTAGTCGCAGAAGTGGTAGCTGCGTTGAGGAAAATTCCTGGTGTTTTGACAGCCGACTCCGACGACTTCAATAGTCGGTATGTTGATGTTTTTATCACCTTGGAACCCGAAAATGGTAGCCGAAGATCAGGCCGCTATGGGCCCTTCAAGTGGGCCAAGCCGATCCGCAGCACCAAAGCAGCGATTCGTCGCGTCCTGAAGGACCACGACATTACCGACTTTCAATTTTTGCATCAACCCACAAAGCGGTACGAGTCAATGGGCCGTGACATGAAGCACGACCTGGGGTATGATTCAGACCATATCAAGATCGAATTTTTTTTCAAGGGGAAACCATGATTGTTTTTCAACTGACCCTCAAAGGGTGGCGAGGATCAAACGTCACCCCCGAATCGGAAGAGTGCATCAAATGGATCAAGGCACCCACCGAAGATCATGTCAAGCAGTGGCTCAAAAACCAGGATTACTCTTCGCTTGTTAAAGAGATTGACACAAATCCGCCCAATCATTTCGACTTTGACGATGGGGTGGACGTGAAAATCTCCAGCGACGGTGCGTATGAGTGGTCTGACGGTGTACCTCAAGACTGGAAAGCCCAGGTCAAAGCGGCTAAAAAGTCCAGAGTTGCAAAAACATAAAAAGCTGATCCGGCAATCGCTGGGTAGTAGAGCAGACAACTTCACACTTTCGTAGAAAGGGAAACAATGCACGAAATTAGCGAAGTCGAAATCAACGGCCAACAGATCGTAGAAGCCATGTACCGCGAAAAACCGGCATGGCACCGCTTAGGCAACATCTGGAAATCCGGCGACAGTGTAACCGCTGACAGCGAAACCTTCATCGAAGGTAGCCACCTGGGTTGGGAAGTAGGGGTTGAAGAGGTCAAAGGGGTGACCAGCGACCGTAACTATACCCGCTTCCAGGGCACCTATCGAAAAGACACGGGACAACCTCTGGGAATCGTGGGTACGCAGTACACGATCCTGCAAAACCGAGAAGCATTCAACTTCTTGGATTCGCTCCTGCAAGACGGTATCATGCAGTACGAGGCCGCATTCGCCCTCCGGGGAGGAAGACAAATCTGCCTCCTGGCCCGTATGCCGAACATCGACACTATCGCAGAAGGTGACCATCATCTGCGATACACGGCATTCAACAATACGCATGACGGCACCGGAGCAATCACTTGCTATCCGACCGGAGTACGGCATGTCTGTGCGAATACCGTGCGACTCGGCCAGCAACTCGCGGGCGACCTGATCTATACCATTCGCCACTCGGGCGATATGGAAGAGAAGCTCAATACCGCCCGAAAGTACCTGTCCCAATTTGACAAAGGCTTCACTCTCTTTCGAGATCAGGCCCGTGTCCTGGCTACCAGGAAATTCAACAAGGTCGATCTGGAACAGTACCTTGAAGAACTGTTCCCCACTCCCGAAAAGGAAAGGGAAAGAGCCCGCAATCTCCGATGCAAAAAGCTGGAAAAAATCCACCAGCACTACCTCCATCGGAGTCGGCAAATCCCGTCCACCAACCAAACATGGTGGGCCCTCTTCAACTCGGTCACCGAGTACATCGACCACGATGGTATCCACCGAGGGAAAAACGAGCGGGCAAAAGCCGAGAACCGATTCCTGGCCGTTACCAGCGGAGAAAAAGCTAAACTGAAGGACCATGCCTTCGCCGTCGCCCTGGATATGGCAGGAGTAAACATCGCTGCGTGAGTGTTGAAGTGGGACCGCTCCCGGCTTTGCCGGGAGCGGTCTTTTCAAAATGAAAGGACCACCGATGACGAAAACAAAAATCAGTCCCGAAATGAGTGCTTTTCTGCAAGCAGAAATACACAACTGCACTGCTCCCAACGGTAGTGGTGAAGCTACTACTTTGGCGACGGCAAACGGTAGTTTGTCGCAAATGCCCGAAGAGGTTTTGGTTGACCTCATTCTCAACGAAAACCTCTGGGGTCGGTTTTCATCACAACACAATTAAGGGGAAAAAATGCACTCTACCATCCAAAAACTAATCGCCAACGGTAAAATTTACAAGTTCAAAGACCTTCCCGAAGAAGCCCAGCTTGCGATTGTTCACTACATGGGAGTGGATGGAGAAGCCTGGGACTTGGAGCGATTCGGAGTATTTGAGGGATTAGTCAACACGGAAGAGAAGCTCAATACCGCCCGAAAGTACCTGTCCCACCATCGGTTTGACGACGATTTTGAACAATATGTAGCCGCTCACAATCAGAACGCACAAACGATTGTTGACAACTTGAAGAAAGCCCTGCCCGAGATCGTAAAAGGAAAAGCCGATAGCGAATACGGTCTGGTGACCGTGCCGACCAAAGACTTGATCGACGCATGGGCAGAGATCGACAGCGATGCCGTTCAAGACTTTAGCGGCGACTTCGATGCGTACCATGCTTGGTATCAAAGTCATCGTGGAGAAAGCAATCGCGGTGGGGGTGACAATCCCACTTGGCCCGTCATTTTGTCCGACTTTGAAGATGAAATCCTGCAAGATGGTTGGCATCGTTTCCATCAGTACATTGCCAACGGAGCGAAAAAGATCGCTTGTTTGTGGTATCCCGAAGAAGGGGTTGTTCAGTGGGATATGCACTGTCAAAGCAATGAGAGGTAAAAAAATGGTAGATCAAAAACCACGAATCATGGCAACTTTCCGACCCCAGGCATGGATCAACGACTATGCCACCGATACCGGCGAAAACGTCCAATTTGATGTTACCGAGAAGTTCTTGAGCCTATCGCTCAAAGAGCTTGTTCATTTCAAATTCAACAACTACGACTCGGACTATATGGCGGACGATCTGCCAGAACGACAGGCCCACAACGGTCCTTTTGAAGTCGATATGGAACCGGAAGTCGAAGATTTCTTTGAGGCCCACGGCATTCTTGAATGGGGCAATCTTACCGAAGACCAACTGCAAGACTTGCGGGATCAGTACGAAATTGGAGAAAAAAATGTCGGTCAAAGCTAAAATTGCCACCCACTTTGGGGTAAAAGAAACCGATCTTGAGTATCAAAGAGGTCAAGGCTGGTTCTACCAAGGACATTTCCTACATAAATCGTTGTACGAAATTCAACACTGTCCTGGTTGGGCTACTAAGCGAATCTCGGCCTATTGGTTGTACGACCGCACCAAACCGGGGATTCATGCGAAGAAGAAAAAATTTGAAAAGGGCTCGCGGCAATCGCCGGGTAAAAAGAACGATGATTGCGAAATGCGAAAAATGCGATGGTGTGACCACCACAACGGTTTGGTTCGTTGTTTTTGCGGATGGGCCGTTGATGGTGGTGAAGATGCCAGAGACACTTTCCAAGATATTGTCGAACGGATGAAACACGTCAGAGGGCCGAAGACCTACAACCGTGTCCTAGATCTGTACGATCTAGGCGACTTGGGTGACGGTAAGTGGCCCGGTCAACGGTTCATCTGGGTCGATGTACTTTTTTGAAAAGAGGCAAAAAAATGTTGGATAAAGCACAAGTGCGAACTTTGCGTAACAAGCTTCAAGACCAACTGGCTGATTTTGGTGACGATTATCAAGTTAAGGTCGGTAATGCCAGTTTCAGCGACAACAACGTGACCTTCAAGGTTACCGTGAGTGTGGTAGGCGACGATGGTAAAGTCATTACGCAAGAAGCAGAAGACTTCCAGCACTATGCTGCCCACTGGGGATTAAAGGCCGAAGACCTTGGCCGAAAGTTCAAGCAATGGAATGGGGATGTTTTTGAAATTGTAAAGAACCGACAAGCCAACATCCAAATCAGAAAGGAAAATTCTAATGGCAGTCAAGATCAAAGCGGGCGACGATGTTAAGCGTGGTGACCTTTTCCATGTCGATCCCTTCCAGGTGGAAGTAAAGGAAGACCTTCGCGGTCGATGCCAGCCTCCTAGCCACGATTATATTGCGGCTTTGGCAGTCTCGTTGCTGGAACACGGGCAACTTCAACCCGTCGTTGCCCGACGCAACAGTGACCAACGGCTCGTTCTGACCGCTGGCTTTACCCGCTGTGCCGCCGTGCGGATGATCCGCAAGGGCTTTACCTACGCTCCCGAAGGCCAAGAGCCCCAGGAGTACAAGGACGAGAACTTCAAGCTGCAAGTCAAAGTCTCCGACTGCAATGATGAACAAGCCTTTATTCGCAACGTGGTTGAGAATGCTCAACGGAAGGCAACCAGCCCGATGGACGACGCTATCAACCAGGAACGAATGCGTGAGAACTACGGAATGAATGACTCCGAGATCGCCCGCACCTACGGCTACTCGTCTAGCGTTAAGGTGGGGCGACTCAAGAAGCTGCTGCTGCTCGAAAAGCCGGAACAGCAACTCGTTCACGACGGTAAGTTGTCAGTCCAGGGCGGTATCGACCTTCTGGACGTGCCGCCAGAAAAGCGAGCCCAAGTGGTTGCCGATGCGACCAACGAGAAGGGTAAGGTCAGCGGTAGCAAGATCGTGGATGCTATCCGCGACGACCAACTCGCCGGGCAGGGTGACGATGATCCGTTCAACGGCATCCTGAATGACGACGACAACCCGCTCCCCGAGAATGACGGCACCGAGCCCGACAGCGACGAAGAGCCAAAAGCCCGGCCCCGTACCCGGAGCAAGATCGTCAAGTTCTTTGCCCTGGACGACGACATTGAACACGATCCCGCCGTCGAACGGTTTGCCAAAGACTTCCTCAAGTATGCGGAAGGTAAGGCGACCGACAAGCAGATGGTCAACGCCCTCTATCGTCTGCTTGACGCGAAACGGGCAGCGTAATCTCCCGTTGGCTCCCGTAAGGGAAGCCGCTCCCGGCTTTGCCGGGAGCGGCTTTAACCAACTTCAACCAATCGGTAACAAAATGAAAATCAGCGTAGCAGAAGTGCGGCGACGACTGCCAGAAGGCAAAGAATGCGTCATTGAGTTTGTGGGGACCAATGCCCAACACTGCAATCCCGAAACAAAATGCACTCGGCGGCAAATCCGCAAACAAACCGCAAGTCAAATGGCCTCTGCCTTCCTAGAAGGTCCGAAAAAGGGAAGTCTAATCTGGCTCCAATGGAAGGGAATCACAGCCGATGAACGGGATGGAGCAATCTTCCTGACCGATGGTTTTCACAAAGAAGAATTTCTGAAAATTGTGGTGTAAAAATGGCTACAAAGGCTGGTGATCTGAAAGCAACCAATAACGTCGAAGACAACAAGGCCCGAATAGCGGCCCGTTTTGTTTGGGGCGACATTCTCCAAGTTCTCAACATTGGGGATTACTACCTTGTTGAGTTCGACCCGAAAGACGACGAACTCGCCTACCCGATGTATCATGCCTATTACAAGGATGGGCAAACCTTGCATAATACCCAGCAAGGGCATGACTCCATCGAAGAGGCATTGATAGTTGCAATCGCTCGCCGGTTCGACGGTCGCCATACTAAATCCGATAAGGTCTTCCTGTTTTCCATTGGACTACTTACTTCATCCTAAACCTGCGAAATGAGGCCCTCCTATGCTAGACTTTATCATCGCTGCAATTAGCAGCAACACAAACAGTTTCGGTCTGAACCAATTTGTTTTTGTCGCCCAAACAGGGGAGGCATGGACCGGACTCGCCAACAAAATCTACTGTCGCCACAAGCAAGGCGACGTTCTTGCTCTGCCCGAAGATCGAGGCATTGGCTTGTCTCAACACGGGTTTGAGTGTCCTGACCAAATCCCCGAGCCAGCACCGCAAAACGTGGTCGCTGAAGTGTGGGGATAAAAAAAGAAAGGTGTGAACTATGGAAAGCGTGTGTGTTTGTATTGTCTGCTTCCAAAATGGGGAGGAATCCCTACGATAAGGGAAAAATCACCGTCCCCGACGATGAACACGGCAATCCTCCAACGATCAAGGCCCAAAAGATCGACATGAAAATCGAGGGCGAAGATCGCTGCGAAGTATGCCAACACCCAGAGTCCGAAGTCGGCCCCCTCTCCCAAGGCCACGGGTATGACTCCATCTGCGACGACTGCTGCGAAGAAAAACGTGGTGGTTTCTAAAAATGAAAAGCTGATCCAGCAAATGCCGGGTGATAAACCATCAAACGGACCCTTTTTCAAAAACACAACCAAAAATCGAAAGACCCATGATCGCAACACAAACAACCATTTACGTCGTTACCTTTGAAGGCCCAGGATCGGGAGGCTTCAACTGGTTCTGGGAGGAAAAAGCCGCACAGGACAACTACACAAAAGAGCGTAGAACCTACCGGCAATTCAACGAACGAACCGAGATTGCCTGTTTCCCCGTGACCGTGCCGATCCCAAATGGCGAAGATCAGATCGACCGGATCACTCGCTGGCTGGAAGACAACGATGTTTGGGCCATGAGCGACAAGGCCGAGCAAAGAGAAATTGTCTGCAAGGACTACTAATGTACCTATTATCCGGCTATTACGTTGGTATTAGTGGCGATAATAAGTGCCTGGGAGATAACAATGCAAGCTACCCAACTCGTCAGTCCGAAACTGATTTATTACGACCAGTATGACCGCTACTGCCTCGGTCCCCAAGAGACAGCCCACGCAGCCGTTGAACACTCGGCAATTTGCGGCAACTTCATCCGTAGATTATTGGGGAAAGCACCCTTTTCCCAGGTGCCAAAAGAAATCCGACTTGTTGTGGACACTGAACCCATCCCCGATTCGCTGCCGATCACCTTCGGCTTGCGGATCGACAAGGGCAAATTTTACCTAGAATGGAATAGCGACCACCCAGACCTCAAGGCAATAGCCGAAAACGATGAAACCATGTTCCCCACGGCAGAGCATTGGTTGCGGCATCACTACATCGGGGAAGGCGACACAATCTATGTTGCCCTAAAAATTTGAAAAGCGGAACTACCAATCGCCGGGTGAAGAATAGAAAGGAATAAATCCATGAGTAGAAACCTCCCCGATTACTGTTACGCTCTCCTACCGTCGAACGGACAACTCATTCGCAGGACACAAAAAGACCGTTTGGACCGAGGGATCAGAAGATCAATGGGCAAGTGAATCTTACGATCATGTTGCCAATACCGTTTACCAACGAACCGGAGAAAAATGATGGAAAATATCAAGAAACTCATTGACAGATGCAAAAACATCGACCACCCAGGACAAAAGCTGGGTGAGTTTATCCTTGACCATAGCAATAGCCCCGGCTATCTCGTAGGCATCCTCACCATGTTTGCAGAGGCCGCTCAAGCAGACTTGGAAGAAGAAAACCGGGTCCGTAACGCAATGCTCAATAGCCTCCGTGAACGAAAACGACAAGAGCGGATCGCCAACGGCAAAGAAATGCCCGCCCCAGACTTCACCTGGGTTCAACTCCACTTGAGCAGCAACGTCACCCTCCCGAAAAAGTACGGCAAGAAAATTAAGGCCCTCGCAGGAGACTATAACGAATGCCGAGGCTACCAAAACACACGATATGTCACCCTTCCCTGGATCGAAGGTGGCCGTGACCTCGCAAATGTCCTGGTCAACGAATACGGCAAGGGAAAGCTGGTCCCCGTGGTTATCAAAGGGGTGAATATGACCCGACTGGAAGGCACCTCCCTTCAGGCATGGATCGTCGTACACAATGTCGAAAAGACAGCGAAAAACCCAATGGCCCAGCTACGGCAGAAGTACGAAAAAGCCTTCTCCCAAGCACAACAAACCAGTTGTCGATGCCCAAAGACCAATTACTAGAGGCAGTAATCGACCTGCTGGAATCCGGCGATACCGAAGGATGCGATGGGCTCATTGTCTGTGGCCTCCAAGAGTATGCCAAAGTCCAAGCCGTCGTCAAAGAAATCACCGGACACGTCCACGGCGAACATCTGGAACAATAAACTGTAAAGCCGCCAGAGGCCCATACAGCGACGATAGCAAATGAGGGCTTAGGGAACCGTTTATTAGATCGGATGGGATTCTAGGCCCAATCTGGTCGATCCTGGGGCAATCTGGTGGGATTCTGTGGGAATCTAGCTAGATTAGCGGCAGAATGGCCCAAACGACCGTAGACTGCGAGGAACCTACTGCCCCACCCTCGTACAGTCCGGTAAGGCCCTGCCCCGGCGAAAGCCGGGGCAGGGCAGAATACACTCGAAAGCCAAAGAAAAAGAGAAAAAAAAGACCTTGTGTTTGGGTTAGCAAACCAGCACCAGAAGGCCCCAAGAAGGCCCCACCCCCGGCGAAGCCGGGGGTGGGGCTAGTATAGGCGACCGAGGGACGGTCCAGCGGGCCGATCCGCTAGTGTCTAGCCCGTGTTTTCAATACGAATCCCCTCTCCCTCCGGTCGAGGGGATTCCCCATATTTAAGAAATTTTAAGTCCTTGGAAGGATTTCATTTTTAAGAAATTTTAAGTCCTGGTAGGGAATTTTAATTTTTTGAAAAGGGCAAGCGGCAAACGTGAGGTATAGAGTTAGAAAGGGAACGCTTCCGCGAAGCGGAAGCGTTCGATGTTCAATCGTTCACGAAGGGAGAAAATCATGTCCGAGTCACTTAGAACCTGGGACGACTACGATAGTGTTTCAGCGATTATTGCGTATGAGCAGGACGAGTTGAGTGACGAGGGCACGGTCGAGTTGTTCCAGCATCTTGTTGACACGGGATTAGCCTGGAAGTTGCAGGGGCATTATGGCCGAACAGCCAAGTGTATGATCGACCACGGGCTTGTGTCTCAGTCGGTCCAGGTAGCTCCGACGCACACTCTTGCCGACTTGCAAAATTGAAAAGGTGACCGGAGGAAAGCGAGGTTAGATGATGAACGAACAAGAAAGGCTATGGCAACGACATGGCAGTGGATGGTCCTAGTTGTCAACGTCAGGGCTCATGCCCACTCCTTTCGTTCGATGGACCTAACCTCCACCAACAGGCCCATCGAACTTAAAAGTCACGTTTAGCTCCGAAACCGTGTTACCCAAATAACCCAGATTAACAAGGGAAGGCTGGAAAATGCCGGATTATGTAGGGAGGAAGTAATGCTCTTTGAGTTACGGATGAAGTGCGAAGTCAAGCATCCCGAGGATTCTCCTGAGGTTTTTGTGGGTTTGTTTCCCACTGAAAAAGAAGCCCAGGACACGGGGGAAGCACGATTGACCGAGTTTCCTTCGGAGTATTGGGGCTACGAGGTCGAGCCGATACATGATGCCTGATTTTTGAAAAGGGCAAGCGGCAAACGTGAGGTATAGAAAGAAACGCTTCCATTGAAAGGAAATCAAATGAGTTTTTACGCAACAATTCAAGGCCAGCTTACATATCCCGACCAGGAGAGTTTTGATAGGGTCGTTACCGGCCTACAAAATGACGGTTGGTTGGATCAGGAAGGTTACTTCGTTGATGAATGTGGCAACCGCATTTGCGACAATGAAGATGCGGTTCCCAACATCGACCGGGACAATTTGGCGATTGAGATTCCTTGTTGTCATTATAGAAACCTCAGTCGGGCGGATCTCTTTCTTAACGAATTGTCCTGGGAAGATCAAAAAGCCGGAAAAGAACGGCCCGCGAGTAGGGTGCAGGGCACCATTGTTGGTACATCCACAGACGGTTGTTTTGTGGGCTGGATTATCGAAAATGGGGTGGAAATTACTTATGATTTGGAAGAGTGGGCTGCTGAAAACCTTGAGGGGGATGATGCCGTGCCTCCCATAGAGGAAGAATGCGACAATGAGGACGACTACTTCCAGAATCTAGTAGACTGGCAAGCCCTGGTAGAACAACAATTTCATTCTAATTAGGAGAAAAGCAACGGAGGCTTAAAAGACGGGTCCGAAGCGAAATGCCCGCTCTTGGTCATTATACGGCCAGACCCGGTTATGCTCCTGAAGAAAGGAAAAAATCATGGATTATCGACAATACAAGGAAAGAAAAACCGTGGGTTCTTATCTCGAATTAGTAACTAAGGCCAAGCAAACCAGCGACCTACTTTGCGACGATCTCCAAGGTCTGCTCCGCAAATCAGGGCCGGTCGAAGAGATCGTGGTGCGAGAAATCCATTCAGTCGTCCACAACACCCATAACCGCCTGGTGCAGTTACTACAGGCCATTCAAGAGAGAAATTCCGATGTCCAAGGATAATGACAAATGGAAAATCGGTTTCTGGAATGCAATACGAGTCCATGAAAAGGGGACACGGCGAACGCAGGGTAGAAAGTAGAAAGGAAGTTTACTATGCCTGATGGAAGCAAAAGAAAGCGTAGACGACTGAGCCGAGGGGTCTATGATCCTGCCCGAGTCAAGTGGTACGCAAACTATCGCTCAATCAGGTTCGCCCGTAGAATGAGAAAGGCCGCATAATGGAACCATCAAGCAAAGAGATCACCGAGGTTCGCTTGTTTCGGGCATCAACCGGCAGTTGCATAACCCAAAAGCTACCGAATCCGATACCAAACAGCAAGTTGGATTGTCTGGTGTACTGGTTACGCAGGCACATGCCCGGTTGGACCCTGGTAGAGGATGGATTAAACAGGAAGACCACTTAATCAGGAGATTCGATAAATGGACAAGATTCAAGAATTAGCCGATCTAGTCGGCATGGACGTGGAGGAAATGCTGTCCGAAGCTACTTTTGACAGTGTGGCCTGGGGCATTTGCACCAATCCTGGTTGCGACGAAACGGCCCAGGTTGAGCCCGATTGTCGGGCAGGCTATTGCGGACAATGCGACTCGCAGACGATTCAATCGTGTTTAGTTCTTATGGGTATGATCTGATAGGGAGAGCGGCGAAACTGGAACTAGGCCGATTCTCATAAGTGATTCCAGCACTATCTTAACTAAACGAGGGGGAGCCATGAAAGTTTCATTTTTTCAATTCGTTTTGGCGATTGTTTTCTTGTTCCTCTGCTTGTTCCTGGTCAGCGTTATGCCAGCCGCTACCGTTGAGCGATCCCGTCTTGTTGTGGAGCGGCTGCATTATGCCCCCCAGCGACCGGTGCCCAATCTAAGTGACTGGCGACTAGATGAATGCTTAGAGCGGCATTGCCTCGAAATCCAGCAATTTCTTGAAAAGGCCGAATCGTAATCGCTGGGTTAGTAGTAGCCCGGCAGAGTGCCTTGCCCGCTCGCCCATAGGGCGAGCGGGCCCTATCTAAACTGGAGGAAAATGATGTCCATTACGAAATCAGACTTAGCTCAATTCTACGGCACGACCAAGTATTACCGGCATCCTTTGACGAGGTTGCTTTTTACGGACGGCATCCATTTCTTAGCCGAA
>Ga0180432_10003592_pt1 | contig 21929 bp, 26 predicted proteins | sample SS_ome_10_FD_132414 | JGI IMG/M metagenome (GOLD analysis project Ga0180432, IMG submission 132414) | Hypersaline lake sediment archaeal communities from the Salton Sea, California, USA - SS_1_MS_2 metaG | ecosystem: Environmental > Aquatic > Non-marine Saline and Alkaline > Hypersaline >...
ACATGCCCTGTCTTGTGAGATGTGGTAAACGGCCTCAGTGTATATGGATAGCTGAACATACGCATTGACAGGCATGTCCCTGTTAAATTTGACCAATTAGAGTAATTGGATAATTTTGGTCTTCGATCATCTGGCTGATGATTTTACTATGGGCACATGCAATTATAGGCAGACCTGTGCCTTTGGTCCTCAACCTCAGAATTTATATCACGGTAAAATGTGTATCAGCAATGTGACATTAGGCAAATACATACTATCACACCCTATTGCCCATGCATTGGCCATGAGATATGTGTGGGGCAATGGCACGGTACGAGCATCGGTATTATGAATCACATATCTAGATATTCTCTGGGGCCTCCGGAGCATATCCATCGGGACAACCGGGTCCCTGGGGTGATGGTATTATGAATCACATATCTAGATATTCTCTGGGGCCGCCGGAGCATATCCATCTGAACAATGGGTCCCTGGGATGATGGTATTATGAATCACATATCTGGATATTCTCTGGGGGCCACCGGAGCATATCCATCGGAACAACGGGTCCCCTGGGATGATGGTATTATGAATCACATATCTGGATATTCTCTGGGGCCACCGGAGCATATCCAGAGGAACAACGGGTCCCTTGGACGATGGTATTATGAATCACGTGTCTGGATATTCTCTGGGGTCACCGGAGCATATCCATAGGAACAACGGGTCCCTGGGATGATGGTATTATGAATCACATATCTGGATATTCTCTGGGGCCGTCGGAGCATATTCATCGGAACAACGGGTCCCCTGGGATGATGGTATTATGAATCACGTGTCTGGATATTCTCTGGGGCTACCGGAGCATATCCATCGGAACAACGGGTCCCTGGGATGATGGTATTATGAATCACATATCTGGATATTCTCTGGGGTCACCGGAGCACATCCATCGAAGAAAATGTCCATTAGTAGCATGAATCATATTCAGGACAATCTGAGCACGTACTGTGTACCTAAGTCTAGGTGCACTATGAAGGCATCTACTAATCTAGACACATCAGAATCCTCGTTACCCAATTGTGATATAGTACATTCTTTTGTGAAGCTTGATCCACAATAAAATATATGCCAAATTGGACACGTTTCTCTCAAACATGGTGAAACCTTAGAGACTGTCCACTATGATTATTCATAAATGTCAACCCAATTCCGAGTGTATTGTTCTGATTGTGGTTTTGGTTTTTCGAGGAAATCCAATCTCAGGCGTCATCAAAATGGTCGCTGCAGGAAGCCTAAGATCGAGCGGAAACATCCACCAGGTTATGTTCCATCGGATATACCTGACCAAGTTCCATCGAATCAGTCAACCTCGAGTCCACCAGGTCAACCTGGTCATGCTCCATTGAATCAGTCAACCTCGATCCCATCTGGTCAACCTGGTACTACTGCTCCATTGAATCAGCCGGCCTTGGCCCCATCTGGCCAGTATGATATTGCTCCATTGAGCCAATCAACTGTGGTCCCATCTAACCAACCTGGTCCTGTCCCATCGAATCAGTCAACCTTGGTCCCTAGTCCTACTCCATCGGATCAGTCAACCTTGGTCCCATCCGGTCAGCCCAGTCATGCTTCATCGAGTTTGCTGGCTCTTCCCCCATCTGACCCATTGTCCCCTGACCCAGGTCTACCAGGACTAAGTTCCCAAAGCCTAACTCCTCGGTCTCCTGCTCACTCAGGTCCAACCCCAATGGTGTTTCAGAGCCATCCTACCTCGGGTCCAACCTCAATGGTGTTTCAGAGCCATCCAACCCCAGGCCCCACCTCATTGGGGGTTCCTTCGATTTCCGGTCCAGGCCCATTGGTACCAACAACACATGGGATTGTCGGTGAATTGAATATTGTTGAGCTGACAAGACATATCATGATGGAAGTGGACCGGAGAGTGGATGAGAAAATAGAAAAATCGAACAAGAATGGTGTTGTCGGGGCGGATGGTGAAGGCAAAGATGGTAAGGACAAGGATAGTAAGGATGAGGAGAAAGATCCCAAGGTCGATATTGTGTGTCTAGCCAAGGGGGATTACATCCAAAAGGTCATCCAACTGTATGATGGAGATGAGGATAAAGCCCTTAACTACATCAAGAATGTTGGCATTGCATCTGATCTCTTGGAAAGAAGTTTCGTGTTGTTCAGAAGAGTCTATTTTGACGGAAAGAAGAAAAGTCAATTCCCGATCCGGGTGAAAGATCTGAGTAGAAACAAACTGGAGTATCTTGAGGAGAATGGAGAATGGGTTCTTGACATACGTGGCGAGATTGTAGGCAAGAGATTGTGCGACAATTTAGTGAGCACCTTATTGAAGACGAACATTCGCTTCAATGAACTAATCATAAATGAGCAAGATGAGGATGAAAAGTCACGGCTCATGGATATTTACGAAGTTAACAAAACGCAAGCGGCAATCTTGTTGCTATCCAAGAGAAATATGCAGGGAAAGATCTGCAGAAGAGTCGCAGAGTACATCTCATATTGCACAGAGGTGAAAGATGAGACGGGCAGCCTGGAAAATGTCAAAAAACTCACTCATGAGTGCTGCTGCAAAATGAATTGATATGTTCGCTGTTTGTGTCCTATTGCGATAGGAAAAGGGCCCAGAGCTATTCCACTCAGATTCATTCTGTATCTGACTCCTATCTGCACAGTTACCAAAAATTTGAACTGCAATTAAATTTGGTTGATGTGCATTATACATCAACCAAAACTCTCTCCACTCACCCCACCTACAAATGCAGATCTGGCACGGACAGGAAGGACTGGATGTCTATGCGGAGGTTCACCAAAACTTTTACAATGAATTGACTCACCTGGTCTTTCTACCAGGTGTTTTTTATGGAGCATTCAGAGGCATCCCGTCTCTGTTTCCACATGTGAAGCCCATCCAAGTGATAGTAGCACTCTCCATGATTTACTGTACATATTACACGTACACTATTGATCTTCTCACAGGTGTTACAACATTCCTAACCATGTCTCCTTACATGATCCTTGCACAAGAGCACCTGGAGGTGAAAGAGCGCAATCATTTCGTGGAAGCTCTTGCCATTGCAGCGATTGCACTTATAATCCAGGAGGGATTGGGACATACCCTGTTCGAGGAGATGAACAGTCGACTGACGATTGACTATGTGTTCAATGCTATCATGTTCAGTCCATTGTACTATGTCATGAATGTGCATCGAATCGTTCTGATCCTGCAGATCTATCTTGTGCTGTTCCTTTTTTGAAAAATGAAAGGTTGTCACCATGCTTTGGATGATTTACACACCAGATGACCTCATTAAACAATGCACTGAGAAGGATACAGAAGGAGTTGGAGGATATTACCAAGGATCCGCCCAGCAATTGCAGCGCTGGTCCAGTCAATGATGATGATCTCCTCCAATGGAATGCCACCATCATCGGACCAACAGACAGCCCGTATGAAGGTGGCATTTTTAATCTTCGTATCCACTTTTCTGCTGCATTCCCATTCAAACCTCCGTTGGTACAGTTCGTCACCAAGATATATCACCCAAATATCGCTCCGAATGGCAACATCTGTCTTGACATACTCAAGGAACAATGGAGTCCAGCTCTGACTGTATCCAAGATCCTGCTCTCCATCAGCTCTCTCTTGACAGAACCAAACCCAGATGATCCACTCGTGACCGAAATTGCCGAGATTTACAAGATGGATATTGACAGATTTAATGAGATTGCGCGCAGTTGGGCAGAGCATTATGCTGTCTGAATATCGTGATTGTACCATTTGATATCATGTGCGATGCTCTGGTTGCTATATTCCCCAATATAGCTTTGTGTATCCAACAGACTGTAGGAAAGAAGCGTCCTTTCATCCTCTATTACCAGTCCAGTGCAGAACTCCACCTTCTGGGCACCCAGTTTGAATAGTTCTGAGTAACGTAAAAGATTCATGTCAGTGTCGAAGACCGCAAAGAAATGCTGGTAATTCAGGAAAGTAGCCTCATTCGACTGATGTGAATGTGAATAGGTCTGGGCTTTGTGAAGAACGAACCAAATCTCGCCACCCGTATGGAACCCGGAACTTGTCCCCCTCGCATCTCGGAAATATTCTGGTACATACCTGATACAAGTCATTGACAGAGTCCCAGACCCATGATCTATGACGCCAATCTGAACTGGATACCAGTTGTACACCACTCGAAGCTCCCCATGATGGTCGAAAAAGTTCCAATTCTTTTCTGGTATCTTTTGGCGCCGAGTGTCGTACATCGTGGGTAGGATGATCTGGCGGTCCAGGGTGAAAGTTGTATCGCAATCAATGGGATACTCTGCACTCGCCATGGAGGTTATGTGCCTCTTTTCATCAAAGTATGTTCCAATGTAGTATGTAGTTCTGGTTGATATATGATGAAAAATGCGTATATCCTCCAAACCCATCCCCACATATTCCCTCTCAGAATTGAAGTCATCTGATAGGAAAACCTCTGGTCCTACTCTATCGAAATTGTGATCCAGTGCATAGCGACTGTTCAATGAAACCCATTGGTCAGGCACCTTCTTTCGACACCCCGACACATCGTATTCATAGTTGATCCATCTCAGGTTGACTATGTATTTTTGTCCATTCCTGGGCGCTGGATGCTTGATGATGGTCGGGGTTCCACTCCAGAATTTGATGTGGTTCCCATTGACCAGTCTATCTGTGGTGGCAGATATGCAGTGTCTTTCGATGAACGGTAGTGTAGGATAGTTGTAGATGTCCTTGTGCAACCACATCGTCTTGTAATATTCGGTTCTGCTCAGCTGCCTCTGCTCAGCTCTGTATTCGGCATATGGGACCAAGATCTCACCTCTGTCTTTGTGGATGATGCTGTTGCCATCAAAGCTGAGTTCCAGTGTCTTGATCTCGACATTCTCATTAAAGAACAATGCAAGGGCATGCGGACCAGTCACATCCAAATCATTGTGGTTGTATGAGTTGTTTTTGCAATTTTCGACGATATGATCGATTACCAGTCGCAACTTGGGATTGCCTGGAAAACAGATCATCATCGCCTGGTATATCCCATGGCTTACAGGACTATCTATGCCATATGATCTGTCCATCACCAGATGCTCTTTGTCAGTAAGTTCCACAAGCTTAAACCCATCCACACATCCGTATTTTATGTCCAAATAGATGCCACCATGTATATACAGTACGCAATACCTCCAGAGGTCCGCTTTGTATGCACCTGGCTTCAATTTGTCGAAGGAATAGACCACCTCCTCTGTGAAATGTTCTTGGATGAATGATCTGCACATAGTGTCATCAAATAGATGATATTCGAACTCTGGATTCTGTTGTTGCAATTTGAGGATGTTGTGTTTCATACCTGGCGGAAGACTGAGTGTGTGCCATGTCTGAAAGAGCTTGAGAGGTATCAGACGGAGAATCAATGGCCCTGTTGTCCCCTTGTGCACAGTGCACCTGAGCATCATATGACTACATATCCGTTTTTCTCCCTTCCCATGATTTTTCCAATGTCGGATAGCACCTGCTTCTGTGCTGATCCCAGCGTGTCGCAAGTCTGGGTAATAGCCCAGATAAAATTTCCAATCAAAATGGTCGAATTTCATGTCAATGCGATGATTGGTATACTGTACAATAGATTTTTCTAGGTCTACATACACACATGCTGAGTTGGAGCGTGGCATGTCAGCACAGACTCAATGAGAGGACTGAGTAGCTCTTGTTGCTTCTTAAGCTCCAATTTGAACATATGGCATTTGTCACCTGTTGAGATGGATTCCTTTGCTCCACACAAGGTCTCAATGGAGAAATGTGCATCCTTGACAAAGGATGACATGACCTTACCGACAGAGATACACCATGTATCAAATGCGTCCCAGAACTGTGTCTCGGAAATTGACCTTGTAGATCTTCGAAATGGGATCAGTCTCTTCGTTGTGGGCCTTGTCCCTATCATTACACGATGGACATCTGCAAGGTCTTTGCGAAAATCGGATATTATAACGGGAAAATCCCACGGCTTGTATGTGGTGCGGTTCTTTTCTCTTTTTTCAGTACATTCGATTTGGTCTTGCAAAGAAGTCAAAAATGATTCAAAAACCTCCACATTTTTTGAGGACTTGTGCACACAGGACTCATGCTCTGAGGACTGGTGCCACATGTCACTCACATGTTCCAGTTGCCACATATGGTTACTCAGGTACTCAACCACTGGAGGATACCTTGCCAAGAAGATCAGCAATGGAAGGTAGTTCTTGTGCTTGCTGAGTGCCACCAGAGACTCATGGTACTCTTTAAGAACCTGTGATTCCAGGGGTGCCTGTTGAGCTGTATGAGTATCTGATTTTTCACAACATTTGTTCATGACCGTGACAAAGTCGGTTGTAAATTCTCCGAGATGGTTCTGCGTGATTTTGCGAGACGTTTCTGGCAAGGTGGCGAGCCATGCATTCAGTGTATCTAGATTTGCGGTGCCTGTAATCAATGACAAATATTCACGCGTTCTTTTCAGGACGTCCAAATGAGGATAAGGATGTGGGGGAGAGGACATTTTGCATTGTCTTTACAATTGTGTAGATATTTGCTCTACATGCTGCCCGAGCTATTCGTATCGCCATCATCATCATCATCACCATCATCATCACCATCATCGCTCTCTGAACCACCCACCTGATCTTCTTGGTGACTCTGACCATCCTCACCGCTATTTTTGCTGCCTGTACCGAAAAACAACTCATTCAAGCATAGTCCCAGAAAGCAGACTGCATCCAACAGAAAAATGTAATAGAGCAGATCCACCATGAATGGCAGGAAAAAATCAAGAGAATATTCGATGTCAAGCATGTATGTTGATGACCATGTCGACCGAGGTGGACTATCAATCAATTTTTTGTTTGGAAAATACATATATGGGAATACCAGCTCTCCGAGCCGCCAACTCCAATGAGATCAGAGGAATCCTAGCAAACAGTGCTCAAATAGTATCAGGCTTTGGCAGCAATGAGAAGTTTCAAACAAAACTCAAATCACGAGTCGGGTACCTTGGGCTAGAAGAGGAAGATAGCCTTGACTTGATGAATACTTTGTGGAAATATTTGGGTGGACACCATTCTCCATGAGTGATGTAGCATGGCTTGCACCATATTTGAAAAGTAAGTCTGTCCTGGATCCCTGTGCAGGAGTTGGTTACCATGCATTCATCCTGTCGGAATTCTTGGAATGTGATGTTTGCGCAGTCGACAATACAGTTGATGAATGCACATGGTCTCCACTTGTCAAGCAAGACTGGGAAAACATAGGCAAGGAGGGAGGAGTATCGAACACACAAGTATTGCTAATTTCGTGGGCATTCAAAGAGCAAAATTTATCCATCATAGACACATTTACTAGTAAACTGGAAAATCTGGAACTGATTGTGTTCATCAACCAAAGATCATTCACTGAAAGTACAGTAATTCCCCGCATGTCAGGACTTGGTTGGCAGGTGTATGACTCCAGAACATACCAACCATGGTGGGACACCGGCAATCTGGATACAATCACCATTTTTGGACCAGACAGGAAGAATCATGTGCGGGATGATCAGATAGACTTGGTCAGGGTCAGACCACAGATGTGAAGAGGAGGTTGGCTTTGTATTGGATGAAACTGTAAAAATTGATCACTCATCGTGGAACATATGACAGCGTGTTCCAAAATGACAGACAAAATTGCGACCCATGTTGTGACCCATTCCGAACAAAGTCCAGTGAATGAGTATTGGGCGAAGAAATATCATTTCAGTTCTCGAGACAAGGCATTGGATTTTGTCAAGAAGATCATTGGCAATCGATCTGTTCATACGCGTCAAGGGGAGGATGTTTGGAGGTATTGCACCACATTGTACAATGACACATGGGATTGTGTAGGTACTGCAAAACTCGGATTCTACGGGGAAATTTCGATCAAGAAAATCACACCACCATTGATTGATCCAGAGTTCACAAAGCATGACGAAGGGTCCAATGCATTCAAATGTCATCGTTTGTAGGCTTTCCTGTAAGCTTTCCTGTAAGCTTTCCTGTAAGCTTTCCTCCTTGATACAGTTGTTTCCACCAAGGCCTTCGACTTTGTGATTCTTGGAAAAATGATGAAATTCTGGCAGAACAAGAATGTATCAGATTACATATATAGACGATCACGATGCAGGAACCTGTTGAAACTTACTGGAGGGCGCGCAACAACGTTATCCAAATGTTTATCGATCGGAATTATCGAATGATCAAGGCAGAAGATGGTAGTCCTGGCACGACAGAGGATCTGAAAAACCTGTATCTCTCACTTGATGATTTCAAGAGGAATTATTTCCCAGAGACGATGAAGATGGTCGGTATCGAGACCAAGGATGGGTTGCCAGTGTACGTGATCATGGTATACAACTACGATTCTGTTCCGATCGATAATGCTGACAAGATCTATTCATCCTCCAAGGCATCTGGAATTATTAATGACATTGCAGGGGATCTTGGTCTCAAAATTGCTCATGATGGCAAAAAGACCGAGACGAAGCTACCCCTCAAAGAGTTTCTTTCTATGATCAAGCTGGTGATTGTTTACAATACCAAGCCCAAGACCAAGAATCGTTATGATACCTCGGCTGAGCGAGGGTTTGCACAGCCAGAGTATCCGAACATTGAGTTGTGGCCAGTGCACAAACTGCAGGTGAACCTGGCTCGTCATGTCAAGGTTGATCCCCACTTTCTTCTGACAGATGCTCAGAAACAAGAAGTTTTGGATCGTTTCAATGCCAATGCTCAGATGCTGACTCAGTATACAATCAATGATCCACTCAACCGATACTATGATGGTAAGCCTGGAGAGGTTTACAAAATCTCGACCAACAATGGCATGGCCCCACGTTTTGCTATTGTCGTTGCTCGCAAGAGACCAGAACGCAAGTAGATGAGAACCAGTATCACTTCTTGTACACCCTGACTATGTGTAGCCTGCCTTTGTGGGCCAACAACTCACTCACAACCTCCTCTAGGTCTCTCTCGACTATGATGGAGCCGATGGAGCCGATAGCTCCTGGTTTGATGTTGTGCTCTGCTTTCAGGAGGATATGTCTTTTGCTCTTCCAGGCCTTGATCCTATCTGGCTCGTGCAGTAATTGAGAGTCCCCTCTCTTTGAGTGGTTCTGCCTGGCTCCCGGTCCAAGGTCCTGCATGGTAACTGGACATTCCATTCCTTGCAAGAATAGATTGGCTGCAATCTTGGGCTCCTCTACATAGCCTAGCAACAGTACATGATGACCATTTTCGTGGAGATAGATGACCTCATCAGCCTTCATGCAGTTTTTGATCTTCCTCCACAAGTCCATAGCCGTGTTGAATGACAGAATTTGAGTCTGCAATCTACCTTGGCTGCACTTTTGTATGCCCTTGAGAACAGCATTTGTGCCGACACCCCTTGTGACAACATCTGGTGCTAGACCCATGCTTTGGGCTACCTCGTGTGGGCATGGATATTCGCTCAGTAGGATTTGAATTACCTCTGATACGGTGGTTGGTCCACACCACTTGGGTAACTGCGGCCGTATGCATGCATTCAGAACTCTGTTGTCTATGTAACGTGAAAATCGCATAACTATAGTATATTGCAGTATACTATAGTTGCCAGAATACGTGATGCACATACATATTGAAGGATGGCGAATGATCGGTCTGGTAGGTTTCCTGACCATGTCTCTGCTCCTTTTTTTCTATTTGTTTGATCATGGTCAAAGATACTATCCCTATCTATTCATTGGATCGGTTGGCATCCTCGCAATGCTTTTTCTCTGCTATTTTTTCAGAGACCCAGAGCGCAAAGTACCACCTCCAGAGCAAGAATTGGGAGGAATCCTTGCTCCGAGTGATGGAACTGTCCTCAGGGTGGAGAAGGAGAGCAATGTTGGGCCTGACACAAGACATGGGTACGGACATCGGATCTATGTCTATTTGAGCCCTCTTGATGTCCATGTAAACAGGGTCCCATGCTCTGGAACAGTCAGCAATATAAAATATATGCCAGGTACATTTGCTCTGGCATGGACTGACAAAGCGAGCAAGGAGAATGAGAGTTGTTTAACAGAGATCAGAGATGAACACACTGGTGACATCATAGGAGTTAGACAAGTAGCTGGCAGATTGGCACAACAGATCATCAATGATTGTGTGGTGGGACAGAGAGTGACCCGTGGAGAAAAGTTCGGCATCATCCGTTTTGGAAGTCAGGTCGAGATATCTGTCCCCAGACATTACAAAATCCTGTGTTCTGCAGGAGATCGATTGGTCGGTGGAGAAACTTTTGTATGTCAGCGATCCAAGTGCTGAGGAGTGAAAGAATCTGGCAGAAGGTCGGTGATCGTCCACTCTTGCTGTTCTCCCTTGTGATTGATTGCCACAATGACCACATTCTCATCAAAAAACTCAGCCAAGAATTGTCTGCACGCTCCACATGGAGGGATCAAAGACTCTTGTTCTGTATATATAACCAACGTGCAAAACTTGTACTCTCCTCTTGAGATGCTCTGAGAAATACAATTCCGTTCTGCGCAGATGGTGAGACCATATGATGCGTTCTCAACATTCGAACCACTTGTGATGTTACCTGTATTGGTCACAACGGCTGCACCTACGTGGAATTTGCTGTATGGTGCATAGGCATTGTCGTGTGCTTTTTTCGCAGCCTGCACCAAAGTCTGATCTACAATGATCATGCTGGGATCTGTGTATGCGATGTGTGTATATACATTCACAGATTTACTTCTCACAAGCGGAGGTCTATCAATTTCAATACCTTTCTGCGTGAACTGTTTGAAAATCGCCACTCTGATGTGCGGTCAATCTGTGTGCTCTCATGGACAGACCTCCCTGTTGCAACCAGAAAAATGGTGTCTCGGCGCTGATGTCCCACATTATGCCAAGTATTGCATTCCCTCACCAATATCGTACAACGGTTCGAGCAGCTCAACTGCTTTTTGATTGACCACATACATTTCTCACACATGTAAAAACCCCAACCATTACAAAGATACTCCGTCCTGGTGGGGGCAATTTCAGATCGTGACACTGTGTTCTGCTTCTATCTGTGGATAGGGGACACAACGCTTCATTTTTCCAGAGCCGAGTCTATCATTCTCAATATCTTTCTGCGTGAACTGTTCGAAAATCGCCACTCTGATGTGCTGTCAATCTGTGCACTAGCTGCAATGATCTCATTGAGAACCTCGATTCGATTGTCAAAATGTGGATCAGTATGATTCATGATAGATGTGGTACCCTTACCAAGACTCTCATTGTACAAACTCATTGCAGCTGCATAGATCTCCTCTTTAGTTTTGTGTGTGTCTGGTAGAATGGTGTCGATCAGGCACCGTTTCATGCGGATAGGTAGGGTTGCTCCTGTTCCTGTGATTATGTTGCGTATCTTTCCCCCCAGGTCCAGATCCTTGGCGGTCTGTTCGGATTCAAGGAACATGCCGCTGAACCCATTGCCACAGCCCAGAAAGTGTAGTTCGCGTGACCGATGACCATCACCAGCATCAATCAGAACCAGATGGCCATTTACAAAAGGCATCACAAGTTCCGAGCCAGGATTCACCCGAATACGTGTAAAATGGTGAGCCCCTTGTCTCTCAATGGCCATATTGTGGTCCAATTGAACCATGGTCTCGTTGTCAACTTGTCCATGGACTCCATGGAGCGATGCACCTTTTACAGGATCAATGACAAGAACAAGCTCCATTTTGGGTTGGTATGGAGAGGTTCTGTGAAAACGAATCTGACAATATTTGTTCATTGCTTCTACTGCACCAACTCAATGAGGCTCGCTATTGAATCATCAATTTTACAGTTTCTGTTTCATGGTGTTGTCTGATTGGATGGGTGTCCAAAATTTGATTGTGCACATTGTGTGTGCACGTCAGTATAAATTAGCTATAAATACAATGAGTGATCGATGGAATAATGAATGGGACTCCGAGGATGAGTCTGACACTCCCGATGATTGGGATGCAGAATCCTCCTCTGAAGAGTCTATCTGTGTCGAAAAGATTGCTGAGGAGCAATCTGCTTCTATATGCACGGTGGACAGACCATATCACTGGAAAAAATCAGTGCGCGAGCCACGCAAAGTGCGACCAATTCCCAAAGCGGTTCAGGATCCATACCATTCGCGTCTGTATATTGAACCAAAGCAGAGCAAGAAAAAGAAGAAAGCCGCTGATCGTGGCAGGGAGGCTGGTGTGTCTGGTGCGACCGTGCGTCCCCCGGTGATTGATCCCCGATATGATGACTGGCAGAAAAGAGCTTCTCAATGTCTGATTGATGGGAAGAACCTGGTCATTGACAGTGCCACAAGTTGTGGCAAGACATGGTGGGCTCGAGGGAGTGTCGCAGAAATGTGCCTCAGAACAGACGCAACCGCGCTTATTATCACCCCTAATTATGAGATCCTGAATGAGAATGTCAATGCCATACAGAGTGATAACCGAAAGACCTATCAACGCAAGGGCGCCACTGTGACAGGACGTCAGACGCGTAAGCTGAATTACATACAGGACAATGTTCCTCCTGGGTGCCAGATTATGTGCATGACAGCTGACAACGCAACCGATTTCATGAGCTCGGCTCTGAACAAGGAGTTCATGAACAAATTGCAATATATCATCATGGATGAGGTTCATACTGGAGATGTGAACAATGCGCTGTGGCGTCTTGCCCTTATTCCACCCGGAGTTCAGTTCATCCTTCTGTCAGCAACCATTGGAAATGCTGAATGGCTGTGTCGTGAATTGCAACGATACAGAACCGAAACCCCAGTCATCCTGATTCAATGGCACATACGTCCTATTCCACTGCAGAGAGCACTTTTTAATACTGATCTAACACTGTCTGATGGGGGTGCCAAGGTCAATCTCGGCAGTGATGATGATGACGACATGATCACCTTCTGTCCAAACCTGGTTGACCCAACCCCTACAGATGTTCAAATGTTGATGAAGATCAAAGGTGGTGATGGCGATGGTTCTGGCCCTGGTCCCAGTCCCAGTCCCGGTTCTGGTCGTGAAGCTGAGTATGAATTTGGTCAGAAACTGGTCCAAGGTTTTTCTGATGAGAATCACAACATGTTGCGGGAGACCTTGACAAATGCTGCTCAGAATAGTTTGGATCTTGACTCATTGTCACCAGAGAAGGTGGCACCCACCGTTCTGGCAATGATGCAAACTCTCCACAGCAGGGATCTAAGCCCTGCCCTCATTTTCAACAGCGATCCAAGCCAACTGGTTGTTATGGCCAAACAGCTTTTGGCAACATTGCAGAACATGGAGCACGAGGACAAAGAGGTCAGACAGCAGTTAAAAAATATTGACAAAGCAGAGAAACAAGCTCGCCGGCGGCGCGATGAAGAGGATAAGATCCGTCACATTAAGAATGAGGAGGACTATGCTAAACTCAGAATTGTGGAGATTCCCTGCTCTCCAGATAAGTGGCGCTTCTCCAGATTTAAAGAAGCTCTGCCACACAGACTGCCTACCTGGATGGGAGAACTATTGCATTATGGTATTGGATTTTACACTGCATCCATGCAACGTCGACACAAGGATGCAATGTTCAAATGGTTTGAGAATCGAAAGATAGCATTCATGTTGTGTGATAGGTCCCTTTCCCTTGGAATTAATCTGCCAGCGCGCACAGTCGTTTTGACTGGAGATGTCGACAAGACCATCATGGATCAGATGGGCGGGCGTGCTGGCCGCCGTGGTCATGACACAGAGGGATATGTTTTTCTGGCAACTGCTCACAAACGTACCAGACAGCTTCTCCTCGAAGCTGAAAAGGTGCGCAAAATTCAACCACTTGCAAGTCTAAGCATGGTTGATATCCTGCGCTGGAACCGGAACCATTCATACTACAACACAGAAGCTATCAAGGGGTATCTCCAGCGCCATGAAGAACTGGAATCAAGTGGTGGGCCTGGCGGACTAGGGGGATCAGGAGGATCGGGAGAATCAGGAGGGTCGGGACCTGATGGTTTCGGCGATTATGATGATTTTATGGGCGATGATTCTGCAGGAATGGGAGGTGACCTGGGAGGTGACCTGTTCGGCGGCTTGTGTTATGATGGAACCCTGCAAGAACAAGGTCGTGCTCCTGTTGCTGTAGAAGAGGAGCAAAATTGGAAGGACAATGATGATGATGATGACAGCGACAGTGACCATGCTGGTCAGCCATGGGAAATTTATACTCGTCGTCTCAACTGGCTGAGGGAGACTGGATGGTTTCGAAGCAAGTATGAGCAGCTCGTGCTCACACTGGAGGATCCAGTCACCATGATGCTTGTCCATCTCATTCGGAAAGGAAAACTAGACCATCTACTCGTATCAAGTCTTGACAAGAGCAAAGATTTTCACGAGGTCGCAAGGCCATTTATGACTCTGCTCTGTTATTTGTGGGAGGCCCGTCCCAAGGATGAGGGTGGTCAGCTTGACCCTCTTGATCCTGGACTTGCAGAGCAGGTCCGGGAACTTATTGATGTTTTCGGACTCGATGTGTCAGTTGACAGAGTCTATAGTGATTATATTTTGCGCTTCATGCGCAATGGTGAGAACTGTCAAAAAACTCGAGATGCGATCGGCAAGTTTCAAATGCGGTTTTTTGACTTGATGACAGCTCTGGGCAAGATGACGAGTGGATCCATGGATGAAACAGAACCATTGTTGAGTTTGATGACACGTATTGATGAACGCATGTGGAAATGGTGTCAACAATGGAGCGTCCTCGGAGTTGGATCTGCCATGAGCAGTAAGAGTAAAAACAAGCCAAAAGCTCCCAAACTCAAGTGGTAAGCACTCACTCATCGCGGTACAAAGCGCAACCTCCGCCAATCTGCTCTTTCTTCATTCGACTGGCCTCCTTCATAGCAACTGCTTGTGACATTCCTGGGTTGGCATTGCGAACCTGTTTAACGTATGACATCCACTTGACTCCTTTCTCATATGGGACATACGTCACATCAGAGACATCAAAAACACCAGTCTTTGTGTCTTGCTCAAGTCCAAAGGCAGATGGGGCCGCCATCGGTGCCCGACCTCCTGCTCGGCCTCCACCAGTCTGCTCTTTCTTCATCCGACTAGCCTCCTTCATGGCGCTCGCCTGTGACATACCTGGATTGGCCTCTCGGACTTGTTTGACATACGACATCCATTTGACTCCTTTCACATATGGGACTGTGACAACATCGCTGCTGCTGGTGGTTGCAAAGGCAGATGGTGCTGCCATTGGTGATTGTAGTGTTCTCATCCTATAGGATAGTCTATATATTCTTTTGAGAAAATTTGGTGTTCTCAGGGTCGGTCAGGGTGCCCTGCGCACCATTCGTGCGATCATCTCGTCATCAAGTCCATCATCGAGAGCAAACAGAGGGATGATAGCAGGGGTGCCATTTTCCGGTGGTCCCCAGGGCCCCCTGGTCACAGTAGGGACCCACTTGTGATCACCAGATGCACTGTTCTCGGCTCCCTTGGACCCACGGTCAGATTCACGCAAATCATGCAGATCCAGTTGCAACTGGATCTGAATCCCGTAGGCGATGCTGCGGCGAGGGAGGCCAATGGTAGATCGGGATGCGATGGAGCGCAGAGCGTTCATACTGTTTTGTTGTTACTTAGTTAAAATTCAGTCAGTCTTAGTAATAATGTAGTGTCATTTCAATTTTCATTCATATTATAGTATCAGTATTAACTCTCTAATATTTAATACTGAAAACATACCTAAAATGGAATTTCTCATGGGGTAGATGGGACCACATTTACACATGTAGATACATCGAATATCGCGACAATGATGCGCCATGTTTACCAACCTTGTTCAGCTCGGACATGTCCACCCCGTGGAAAACGATGGTCAAGTGTCGGCAACTATTTCTCAAAAGGTCTATGGCTGCACCCTTTGGATACAGCACAGTATTACCCACACGGATCACATCAACTGCATTTACATCATCAATGTAGTGTACCACCATCTGTCCAGTGTGCTTCAGGATCTGTTGGACGACCACATGTCCCTCAAGAGTATTGGCTGCAACAAGTCCTATTTCAGGGCCAAGATATGACACCAATGATTTGAGGTGCTTTGTCCCTGATCGAACAGGATGCACTCTCCTGTTGAGTGGCTTGCAAATTCTATTCAATTCGTTCACTCCATTTTGGCTGGTTTTCTCTGACAATCCGACAAACACATGATTGTCCACGCGAAACACATCTCCTCCATGCAGGCCACTAGCTATTTGAATGTTGTATGATTCAAATCTCTTGTTGCTTTGTATATCTTTGTATAGTAGATCGGCCTCATGTCCTTGGCACAGTATTACAATGCTCTTTCCAATAGCCAAGAGGCGATCCCCCAGACATGCACTGTCTGGATACTGATTGGCCTTAGGAAGCACTATATATTCCTTTTCACACTCCAGAGAATAGCAGGCATCAGTACATGCCTGTGTATATTTGCCATGTTGTTTTTGGGCAAGATGTATGTTGATTTTGGACTCGCCGAAGGTGTCTGGCAACTCACGAAATATCATGACCAATGATGACATGATGTGTGGTGTGCAGATGGTATACCATTTTCCAATATTTTTTGTCAGCATACAGTAAACCATGAGGAAAGCTGGGTTGGCCCGGTATCCAAGATCTCCAAGAATACAATCAATAGAAGTAAAAGTATACATCCAGGCTGATGTTACACCCACAGAGCTCAGAGCTACCAGAGCTTTGGCTGACTTGTTATGTGGCACTCTAGAGACTGGTTGTCAACGTGTGGGTGAACTACCTCTGGTGCTATTACCGGGTGAAGGTCATGATGTAGAGGGACCCAGTTGCGAGGAGGGATGGGAGCTCGTATATACCATCAATGATGAGTTCAGAGCTCATCAACTTGCAAAATATATGTCTTTACTTGGACCAGTCTGCGGGGTGATTGTCAAAGATGGTGAAATGGAACAAAGCGTACTGAACAGATGGGTTGAACCACTCAGAGGTGGTGATTACATCGTGTTCTCTCAGGACATTGACAGCTCCTCTCTGCTTCCAGAAGACCTTTTTTAGGACCCACCCACTTTGTTTCCTACTTTGTTTTCTCCCAGATCTCTCGGATCAGTGTTGCTTTGGTCTTCTTTTTTTGTCCTCCGCGGGCGGAAGGTTGCATGGAATCTATCTCCTCCCTGTGTGCAAACTCAGCAAGCTCATCCCACTTGAGCTTTTTGAGATTGGATTCAAAAGTGTCCCAGTCGGTCTTGACGGATGGTTTAGCTTTCTGTCCACTCTTTTTGGAGACAACGACAACATGAGGAGTCTGGACCTTTTCACTCTCTCCATTCTCTCCATTCTCACCATCTTGTTGATCGGAAACTGATATTGGTCCAGAGCACTTGATCTTCTTGGCAATTTGCTGGACAAATTCAGGTGACTTGGCATAAGACAGAATCAGACGATGCTTACTGCGGTCTCTGTCAGGACTGTTGTTGAAGATGGGAGCCAAATTGCCGAATGGGTGACGATACAACAATATACCTGACTTGAAAGCATTGAGCTTTGGTTCCCAATGATAGAACTCAAGCTTTTTGTCAGATACCAGATAAATGTTCATATCAAAATAAAGACTCAGGAATTTTAGCAGGACAGCATCCTGAATCTTTTCTTGTTGAATGCTGTTGTTTACATGTGTGAGGTGGAGACCGATCTTCTTAATCTGCTCACGCAGAGCTGAATCATTGATAAAATCGTTGTTGACTACGCTTCTGAATTTGGCGACAGCTGTTCTTCTCCCGTCGAAATCTAGGAGCAGATACTCTGGATAGATCAATGAGAGGATACTGTGCCATAAACTGTACACAGTATCGACCTGATAAATATAACAAGACTCGACCCATGCAGAATCTATCTCCCATTCATTCACCAAATAATTTGGCAATGCCTTGCAATCATCGCTTGATGCAATTTGTCCGTGACTGTCAATGACCACCTGTGTTGGACTCTGAGAGAATGGACTGAATGGTTTCTTGGATGTGGGTGCCAGGCGAGTTGACAGATAAGAGACTAGATTATCATTCCAATAGTTACTGGCACGAGCATTATTGTTGTGTCCTTTGGGCCCTCTCGGTCCTTTCGGTCCTTTCGGTCCTTTCCTCTGGAATTTGCTAGCTTTGTGCATCTGCATACTGTCTGCTGCGGTGAAGGCTACTTGTCAATTTTTGGTGGGTTGTCCCTATGGTGTTCTCGATCACAACAAGAATACAACATCAGTCCAGAAATCAGTTGTATTCGCCCAATGTATTGTGAAAGTGGAATGTCGCGCTGTCGTCTGAAGGGCACACTAAGCCGTGCACAAGAGCCGTTCCTAGATCCACCAAACAGGTCCCGAGCTCGGGTAATAGTGCCACGGGTAGTACTTGGGGTAGTACTTAGGGTAGTACTTGGAGTAGTACCTGGGGTAGTATTGTGGGAGCCCATGGAGTCCCTGGGCATGGGAGCTTGGAACACATTTACCCTTACCTGAATCATCAGTTATGTACATACAATTGCTGCATGACATGCAGTATGTTGGGTCCGGACTGCTTTGGCGATCGCATGGCCAGCAGAAAGTAGGTTTATACTCGTAACCAAAACCGAAAAATCCCTCCACTAGATTCTTGGGTATCACTACATACAAAATGACTGAAAGGAGGAACAACAACAGCCATATCATTGGAACACTTTGTGTGTGGTCAATGAACTATATTGTCTGTTGGGAAAATGATCACTTCATTGATTTTTTGGAGCCTGAACAACCAAGCCTGACTGTTTGTTTATCGATCATACCTTTGTCGTAATCAAGAAAGAGATCTCTGCTCGCATCAGATACATAATCAATGCATTCTATGACTTTTCTCTCCAGAGGGTCCCATTCCCGGCATTCTGGGTTCATTTCAGCATATGCTTCAAACAGACCGGTCAATGTGCGGATATTGTCTTCTATGGTTGCAAGTGCCCCTTCGTGATCACCTTCCGGATCTTTGAATTCAACTGATGCAATGATGTAACACTCATCTATGAGGTCATGAACATCATGTTTCATATCTTTGACCCATTGTCTGGACTTCATAGTCTTGGATTGCTTGCCCTTCTTACCCTGTCTTCCACTCTCACTCTTCTTTGTTGATGGGGCCATATCACTCACTTCCCTACTCCTGGTGTCTCTAGAATAGATGCAGAAAATTGAATGGTAAAACTATGTAATTGATGTGGAAATACATCCAATCATCTGAATCCGCATTCGCCATGGTCCTTAATACCAAGAAGTCTATCTCAGTCATAGCCGCATGCCTAGCGGACAGTCGTGGAATCGGCTTCCAAGGCCAGTTGCCCTGGGAACACATCCGTGAAGATCTGAGCTTTTTTCAAAACAAGACAACTGAACTGGGTTGTTCTGGAGGTGGTAAGATAAATGCAGTCATTATGGGACGTAGGACCTGGGAGGGCCTGCCTCCCTCAGGTATTCGAGGAGCCCAGGCTCATCTCCCTGGTAGACTGAATATTGTGGTCAGTCGGACCCTTGCAGATGCCTGTGGTGGTATGAATGCATCTCCGATCCATTTTGCCCCCACTCTGACATCTGCACTGCGATACTGTGATGAGCAAGCTGCTGTTGAGAAAGTATGGGTAATCGGTGGTAGCGGTCTCTATGCAGAGGCCATGGCGCTACCAGAGTGTCAGGACCTGTGGATCACTGAAATCAGCTCGGTATCCGAGGTTGACAGCCCTCCCACCCAAGCAGATACATTCTTTCCCACGATCCCCGAACAATATAGTGAAAGAGAGGCTGACCGGATACAGATTGTCAGTGAGAATGGGTTCTGGAATCTGCGGTTCATGCATTACCAGAATGCATTTAATCCATGGTCACCAGAACGTGATTATCTGAGCCTCATGCAGTATATTCTCCTTCATGGCGAACGACTCAAGGATCGCACTGGTGTTGGCATCCTTCAGGTTTTTGCTGGTGGACCGGAGGATCCAGACCTGAAGGCACTGCTTCCTCTCAGTTTTCCTGTCCGCGTTGTGAATGAGGCGGAGGCCGCAGGAGATGTACAGAAATTTAAGTATCAAATACCAGCTGTCACCACGAAGAGACTGTTCCTCAGAGGTGCCATTGTGGAACTTATCTGGTTCCTCAATGGCTTCACCAACAACAAGTGGCTCCAGGAGCGCAAAGTGCATATCTGGGATGGAAACTCGACCCGTGAATTCTTGGATAGTCGTGGACTGACTGATTACCCAGAGGGAGAACTTGGTCCTGTATATGGCAAGCAGTGGGTTAATTGGGATGGTATCAACCAGATAGCAGAGATCATTCGCCTATGTCGAGAAGAGCCTTGGAGCCGGCGTATGCTCCTTTCTGGCTGGAATGTGGGAGATTTGTCCAAAATGGCACTACCGCCATGCCATGACAGCTACAGTTTCATGGTGACTGATCAGGACAAACCCATCAAGACTCTGAACTTGCTGGTGCGCATTCGCTCAAACGATATGTTTTTGGGGAACCCATTCAATGTGGCATCTGCATCTGTTCTCCTGATACTGATGAGCCGCTGTGCTGGTATGCGCACTGGTCGTGTTGCATTTGCGATTACAAATGCCCATCTGTACCTCAATCAACTCGAGGAGGTGAAGAAACAGGTCCAGAGGTGCCCATACCACTACCCCATCCTCGAACTGAAAAAGGATGTGCGGGAATATGAAGATATGAAAGGGCTGGAATACAAGGACTTTAAGCTGCACAATTACAAGCATTGGAAACCATTGGCAAAGGTCAAAATGGCTGCTTAACAACAAATGACATGCATGTGTCCTAGTCGGTATGCTCTTTCTCTTGGAAGATCTCCTCTGCTTTGGATAGTTGCTCCCGATTGTTGATGTTCATCACTTGGTAATCATTCTCACTGTCCAGATGGTGAATAGTGACGGGAGCGGTGTTGCCATCTCGCTCCTTGTACGTCTGTTGAATGAAGGGCAATACATCTGGTAGATAGTATTCTTTCTGGGCATTGTCATTGTTCACCCTGGGCAACTCTTTGCGCAATGCACCCAGATTGAAGACGTAAATACCACAATTAGCCAATCGGATCTTTTTCTGTTCATCTGTCGCATCCTTTTCTTCAACAATGCGTTCAAAGGTTTTTGTGATTGGATCCATCAAGACCCTGCCACATCCAGTAGGATCTTCTGGGCTGTTTAGCAGGAGAGTAAACTGACATTCTGGCACTGAATCATATGCACTGAGCATATTGTGGAGAGTCTCCGTTGTCATCAAAGGAACATCCCCTGATAGCACCAGAACACGATCCTTTTCTGGACGATCCATCAAATATGGAAGAGCGCAACGCACGGCATGACCAGTTCCAAGAGCCTCTTCCTGAATCGCATAAGCAATGCGCGCATATTCATCCTGTGTCAGAGTCCTTTGCAGCGTCTCTTCGATCACCGATTTGTATTTGCCAGCAATCACATGAACACTCGATACCACATAGGAGTATTCTGTGTGCTCAAGCCTGAGAGCAGTCTTGATCACCCTGGATAGCATAGGCAATCCTCCAACTGGGTGGAGCACTTTGGGCAACTCACTCTTCATGCGCTTACCCAGCCCCCCTGCCATGATAACAACATGAACTGGTTCTTTGTCAGTGGTTGGCATTTTCTGTCTTTGTGCAGCGAAACAATATACTCATCCATAGAAGGTTTCCCCTAAGCTTTGACGCACCAAACACAACACAACACAACACAACACAACACAACACAACACAACACAACACAACACAACACAACACAACACAACACAACACAACACAACACAGC
>Ga0180432_10003593_pt1 | contig 21926 bp, 34 predicted proteins | sample SS_ome_10_FD_132414 | JGI IMG/M metagenome (GOLD analysis project Ga0180432, IMG submission 132414) | Hypersaline lake sediment archaeal communities from the Salton Sea, California, USA - SS_1_MS_2 metaG | ecosystem: Environmental > Aquatic > Non-marine Saline and Alkaline > Hypersaline >...
AAGAATACAAAAAGGTTAGAGACCCAGCTTGGAAAGAATACAAAAAGGTTAGAGACCCAGCTTGGAAAGAATACGAAAGGGTTTGCAGGGAGCTTGGAATCGAACCATAGTATTACTAAATAAGGCTTTGAACTTGAAAAGGAGGAATGATTGATGGCTCGGTTGGTTTGTCATATGCATAAAGGATTCCAAGTTTTATTATGCGTGAACAATTATAGGGGAAAAGACTATGGAAAGCCTGAAAGCTTTGTGGCTTGCTGTGATTGTGTTTTTAACCCTGAAAATAAGGGGCTTGTAAAGGATTTGATTGATTCTCATAAGATTATGGAAAGGAGGCGTTTTTGTGGAAAATGAACGAGTTTCGTTTATTGATGGCCAGCCCCCTGATTGGGCTAAAAGTTTAATGTTTTCAGTGATTGAAAAAAATGAGCCTATTTCAAGAGGCAAACTAACAAAATTGATGCCCTGGGCGTATGGAACAGTTGAACGGGTTTTAACTTGTTTGAGGAATGAAGGCCAAGTTATGCGGGTTGGGGTTGATTTAAGAGAACCATTGTATAGGGTGGTGAAAAGCTAATGGTTTTTTCCGTGTTTCAGGCAATTTTTACTGTAATGGATGCTCATAGGAATGAGTGGATGGATTATTCTGCAATTACCGCAGGGGTGAATATGGAATTGATTGCCAGGCATATTCATCCAAAGCGTTCTTCAACCATTGACAGGGCTGTTAGGGTAATGGTTCAAAAAAAGAAAAGGGTTGTGGGTGTTGATTCTTTTATTAAAATTGTTCAATTGGAGTCGGATGGTCGGGGTAATTTTATGCTTACTCATTAAAAGGGTAAGACACTCTGTGTGGCAGGGTGTGTGTTGGGAGTCATAATAGGAAAAGAAAAGGCTCGATAGAGCCTTTATCTTTTCCACCTGAAAAGAAAAAGGATGTTTGAATAGTGGAATTGTTCATTGAATTGGTTGGTTTCACCGCTTCGGGTGTGTTAAAAATTAGGTGGATAATGGAAATTATTGAATCAAGAAAACCCAAGTCAAAGGGTTTGAGTGTGTTGCCAAAAGGGTTTTGGGTGTTCACATTAATAGGCTCATTGTTGTGGGTTTATTATGGTTTTTTAATTGGCTCTTTTGCAGTGCCAATTGATGCAGGGCTTGGAGTTGTTTATTCGGTTTATAAACTAAACACATTAACCAATAACAAAGGGATTTAAATGAAAAATAATCTGTTTTACCAAGTTATTGAGGTTTTGGGAAGATTGGCTTTAATTTGGCTTTTAACAACAGTTTTGCCCCCTTCTGGAATGATTGATTTTTCTCATTTGATTCCCCGTTTAATTATTATAATTTTGGTAATTGTTTGGATATTCTGGCCATTGATGGGTGAAAAGAATGAATAATAAATCAAAAAAAGCAATATTAATAATTATTCCAATAATGCTATTTTGTGGAATATTCATGGCAGAACACATAGGTCAAGACGGTAAAATGGTGGACTATTTCAATGTTTGGAGTTGTATTAAACATGGGCAGTTTGAGGAAGCCAATCCCTATGCTGTTTATTCTTGTGAATCATACCCGCCTTTATTAATTCAGATTGGAAGCATTATGAAAGGAAAAGAAATTTATTACAAGCAATTTCTTTTGCTTTTGTTTGGGTTGCTCATGCCATTGGTTTTGTTCAAATACACAAACAACCCAATAACGGTGTTTTTTTATTTTAGTGCAACAAACTATTTCTGGGCATTGCTTACATCAAGTTTTTTTGCACAAGCCCTGGCTTTAATGTTGATTCTTTCAATGGGGTGGTTGAAAGAATGGCAAAGAATTGCTGTTTTATTCCTGTCAATCATTGCTCATTCAACGTCTTTTTTAATGGCATTAGGGTTTTATTTGCTGTTGTTAATACAGGAAAATAAGTTTAAGTTGCCTCAAATATTTGTAGGGTGTTCTCCTTTTTGGGGGAAAACAGGGCCACCCGCAGTAATTGATGGAAAAATGCCATCGGCTGTTTTGTCAAACACAGCAGGTTACCTTACACCTAATGTTCTTTTATCGGTTTTTTTCAAACGCATCCCTATCCCATTCGCTTACTTTAGTGTCAAAGAATTGATTAAAAAAAACCAAATTGCCCTTCTTGGATTGTTTTTCTTTAGTTTTATGGTGGGAGCTGTATTTCATGAAAGGGCTTTTTATTTTATGGCGTTACCTATGGTAATTGGTTTAACCTGGTATTATGAAAAAAGTGAAACCCGTATGAAAAATTTAATACTGCTTATTTCAGGGCTTTTAATGATATTCCATATTTTGCAGTTTTTCATGGTTTTACAATGTTAGGGGGCAAACTGTAAAACCCCCAAAAAACCTATTTAAATACCATTCTATGTTGTGAATTTTGTTAAAAAAGTGCAAACTGTTAACATATAAAGGAGAATGGGGGTTATTTATGCATGGCAACAGATTCAAAAACGATGGGCCTGATTTTCGGGTTCATTGGAGCCGCAATTATTGGTGGGGTGTTACTGACACTCAACCAAGCCGCAGTTGGCGGGGCATTGCCCTGGCTTGTGCTTGGTTTTGTGCCTGTAATTTATGCCGCAAGCCTGTTGAAGAAAGCCGCAGGCGCAGGCGGAAGGTAATAACAGTAACAAAAACTACCAATGTTCCTGTATAGTATTATGAGGGAACTCAAATATTTGAGTATGGTGAAAAAAACAAATGCAAGAATTTTTAATTTTTTTAAGTCTTGGAATAGGGATTTTCTTATGGTTGTTTGGCGAAGTAACAAAAAATGAAGGCGTTTTATTTGCATCAACCTTGTTTTTTTTCCTAATTTCAGTTGGGTTGTTCACCACAGGGTATGATAGGTTTGAGGGAAACGCAACACTTGTTGAAGCTGGAAATACTACAACAGTTACCCAAAATTCAACTGCGTATCCCGCAACACTTGATGCCAATCCCTCATTGTATGGTTTTGCATGGCTGTGTTTAATTTTAACCTTTTATTTGTCGGCAAGAACATGGCAAGAACGTAGAGCCCGTTTGTATTTTTCAACAGAATAATTTAATGGGGGATTTGATTGGCAGAAGCAGAAGAAAACAGAAATGCGTATGATTTAACCGAATCAGAATTGTCAAATCTTTACAATGATTCTGGAATGGCTTCAACGGGGGGTGAATGGAGTCCCCCTATTGACAGTGCTGACCGTCTTAATGATAAAATTATTTCAAGCTCTAATAAGCACAGAGTCGTTCATTTATCCACTCCAAAATACAAAATAGCAAAAGTTGGGTTGCCTTTGCTTGATGAGGAGGGGCAAATTGTTTATTCTAATGGGTTTCCTGTAATTAAAAAAATCAAGAAATTAAAGCTTTTAGACGGGTGGGAACAGCATGAATTGAATTTCCCCATTCCCGATTGGTTTAATGACAGTATTACTTCGGCTTTTTTAACCGATAAAGAGGCTCGGTTTGTTAGGGAATTGGATGATTTGGCTTTTGCATTGTTTATTGAAACGATTGAAAACCCAGGCATTGATTGGACTCCCATAATAAACGAATTATATTGGGTTAAAGCTTCAATGGCGGACACTTCAAAAGGCACAACAGGTGAGGCCGTGAGGTCGGCTAAAACAACAATAACCAAAGGAGAAACAATTAATAGGGAGTATAGGGATGAACTTGACAAATTTGATGATTATAAAAAGAAAAAAAAACATGGATTACTTGGATTGGGTTGGTGGATTTTTTAGGAGGAATATAACTTGAAGGCAAATAAAATATTGGAATTGTTTCCATTAAGGTTGTTTTTTTATTCAGGGTATAATGAGGTTTATCAGCAGAGTTCAGCAACGGGTTTTATTGAAAAACATTATTATAAAATGGATAAAAATAACAGGTTATTGATTTATCCAGAAGATTCTCCCGATTATGAAAAAAACCCCGTGTTGGTTGGAAACATTCATGTTTATTCTTCTGACCAAAACAATAGGATTTTTATGTGGAGGGAAGGGGAAGCCTTTTTTCAGCCATTATTTAATAAAAAAAACCTAAATCAAACCATTTTAAAATCAAGCGAGGGTCGAAGGCTTATTAATTTTGGCCAGAGATTGAATGAATTGAACAATCCGATTGAAAAATTTCAATCCCAAGAAAGTGCAATAATGCGTTATTTGCAAATTTCCACTATTGCGAGCATTTTAACACTAATTGCAGTTTATTTTATTTTGAAAGAAATGGGCGTTGTTTTGATTGAAGGGGTATTATAATGAACCACCTGCTTCAAATAGAATTAAAAGCAGAAATGGTGAATGGAAATTCAAAAAAAAATACGCCTGTTTTCAAATACAGTTTTAAAACAGAAGATAGCCAAAAAAAGCTTGTTAAAAAAAACAGGGGAAGGGCTATTCAGGACTTGGTTTTTTGGCTAATTGACCAAAAAATAACAAACCCAAAAGAACTTGCATGGGTTGTTCAAAGGTATGATTTTAAGAAAAAAAAATTTAATGAGTTGATTTAATGTGCCAAACCAACCAAAATTTATTGCGGGTCATTCTGTTAGGCGTTCAGGCGAAGAACTCAAATTCCAAGTATTACAAATAAGCACTCAAATCATTGTGGGGGCAAAAACAGCCCTTGTTTCAAAAGAAAAATACAATTCAGAACTATTTGGATGGGGTGGCATAATTGAAAGCTTTGATTCATTCATAGGAATCTATTATCAAACAGATGAAAAATATTACAAAATTAGGCGAAACATAAAAACAAAAATACTCAAATTAAACGCTTTTGATGAAACAATAAAAAACAAGCTCTTAATCAAACGCCTTTATGACACTTGGTTTAGGTTAATTTGCATCAAATTAGCGGCATTTAAAATTTTCCCGCCTTTACCCGTGTCTTATGCCCAGGCAATCGGTGAATTAACAGAAGAATTAAGTCTTTTAGCGAGGCAAGAAAATGAATGACTATGCCTATTTAAAACACAAATCAAGCGTTAATGTTTCAACTGACCCTGTTATTCACAAGTTTAGGCATAGGATTTATGCAGAGGACAATGATGTTTTCTTAATCATTGCGGGGGCAAGGGGAAGCACTAAAAGCGGTTGTGGAATTTCAATGGGTTATCAGATAGATATTAACAAAAGAGGAAACACCCGTTTTTATTTGGATAAAAAATATATTCCTGAAAAAATGAAATTATTGCCTGGGGAAAGGCTTCCGAGGGTGATTTATAAGCCTTCTCAATTGTTGGATATGCTTCAACATAATGAAAAATATCCAATGGGAACTTGCATTTTATGGGATGAAGCGGGGGTTGGCGGTGATGCCCGTGATTTTGCCACTAAAAAAAACAAGCTCTTAAAACGGTCATTTCAAACAATTAGAAGCCTGAATTGGTTTGTGATTCTTACAGCAGTAACAATTAAGGATTTTGATGTGGGGTTGAATAGAAATGCGGGTTTTTATATGCGGACTTTTGGGAAAACCGTTTTGCCTGTTAATGGCACAAAACGGCCTTATGGTAAAACAAAAGTTTATCAAATTGACATTAATCCATTAACGGGTGTAAAATACACGCCTTTTTTGAATTATAGGTTTAAGAACGAACCTCCGAAAGTGTTGGCAGAACATTATTTTGTGCGGAAGCCCCCGCATTGGATGGAAAACCCATATAAACGCTATAAGGCATTATTTCAAAGTAGTTTGTATGGGGATTATGCGTTTGAAATGGACAATATTGACAATTATGCGTTGGATTCGGAAACCAAGAGGGCAATTGATATTGTTCAGGTTAAGATTGATGAGATTGAAAAAAACCCAGGGGATTATTACTCGAAAGCAAAGGGCCGTTTTTTGGCGGGGGCGATAAAATATTATGGTGATGTTAAAATTAAAAACGATGCGAGGGTGAGGGAAATTTTGCAGTTGTTAAATTTTAAATTAGAAAAAGGGGAGATAAAGGTTGATTAAGGGGGTTTTAAGGGGTTCTTGTCCAAGAATTTGTGTGACCCAACGACAATTCTTTAGGAAGTTACCCGACCAGCTTCCACTTCTACATAACCACAAAGCAAAGTTTAAAAGAACAATCGCAATTCAGCCATATTACGACACCACCACTGAAAGTTTAGTGCGACAACCAATGGAGATGAGAACACCATGTCATACGTTGCAGATTTAAGCTACAAACAAGTAGAAAAACGCATACTCAATACAATAAATAAAAGAAAACAGCTACTACTTACCCTGATTTTCTTAACAGGCTCGAGAGTAGGCGAAATAGTGCGACATTGGCAAGACAAACCAACCACCCACCCCAAGAAAATGAAAAACCCCCCCTTGCACACCGATGATATTTATATTGAAAAACTTGACAATGGCCAGAAAAGGGTTGCGATTAAAATCAGGGTGGAAAAATCAAAAGTCAAAAGGTTCAGGGTGGTTTATCTCAACCACAAAAAAGAATGGGCCTTAATCAAAATAGTCATGGATGCATGGCGATTGAAAAAAAAAGCTGGAGGCGGGTTCTTGGTGAATGTTTCCACAAGAACCGCCCAACGGTGGTTTAATTCAACCTTTCCAGAGTTTAACCAGGGAATCCACCATTTGCGACATTGGAGAATTACATCATATTTAAGTGGGGCTGTTACAGGCGAACCCGTTCCAAAGGACATTGTGGGCAAATTAGTGGGGCATACTAAAATTACCACAACCGACATTTACGACCATGTGCCTGTGAAAAAATATGCGGAAAAATTATAATAGGAGGTATTAACGCATGAGTGAAGATATGATTGAAAGATTTGAATCCGATATGCAACGCTATGGGAAAGACAAGGCTTTATTAATTCAAAGGGAAATGTCAAGAGATAGAAATTCATTGGTTATGCTAATCTTGTGTATTTCGGCTTCAACATTTTCAACTCAAACCGAAGTGGGTATTCTTTTAGGAATTTGCCTGGCGGGAATTGGAATTGCAGGGATGCTTTATTCTGATTGGCAGAAGGAAGCAATTAATTCCTATTACATAAAAAACTACATGAAGGAGGAGGATTAAATGACAGGATTAGATGAACTCACAATCAAAGGTTTAAGGGTTTTAATTAAAGAAACAGTTGAGGAACATTTAGAAGAAATCACTGAAAGAATTGAATTTCTTGAAAGCAATATTCAGGAAACACCAACAGAAAACCCCGAAGAACCCGATGAAGAAGCAATCCAAGAGGCGTTGGAAGATAAAAAAAGAAAACAGCAAGTGGCTAAAGAGCATAGGGAATACCAAGATGAAATAGCCCAACGGGAAGGCCATGCGGTAACAGAAGAAGAAATGAATAAACTGCAAACGGGAGGGGTGGATAAAGAAGGCGGTAGAAAAGCATTAAAAAAAGCATCGCAATTGGCAAAGGAAAAACGTGAACGGGAAACATTTGATGCGGGTTTTGATGATGGGCAAGTTCCCGAAGAACAAGAAGAATCAGAGGAAGATGAGGATTTAAGTGCATATGAAGATGATGATGACAAAGATTGAGGAGCATAAAAAACTCCTTGTCCTTGTTCTTGTCTTTTTTATTCCAAGTGGGTTTTATTTACTGTCCCAAAACATTGTTGGGTATGATTCTTATTTTTTTCTAAATAAGATTTGTGTGCCTGAAAATGGGCATTATAATTTGACAGGCAATGTTCATGTTGCTCAAAATATTGTGTTGTCTTTTTTGCCTTGTGATTTGTTTTTAATAAAACTTTTAATTGTTGCATTGTTTGCTTTTTCGTTGTTTGTTTTTTATTTGATTGGTGAGGAAACAAAAAAGGGCTATGGGTGGCCAATGCTTTTGTTTTTAGGCATAACCCCATTATTCACATTGGAATATTTTAAATTGGAAAATGAAACATTTGCCTTTCCTTTTCTTTTCCTTTCACTGTATTGTTTCATAAAATACCTAAACAGAAAAAAAACGGTTTTCATGGCTTTAAGCATTGTAACAATCATTATCAGCAGTTTTTTTTGGTTAGGAAGCTTTTTTTATATTTTAATTTACGCACTCATGCAACCACTAATTTTGGTGTTGTTCATTCCCCTTTACGTTGTGGGATTCAACAACATTTTTATGCCCATATTATCAAATAGTTTTGGAATCCTGTCCACCCTTGCTCCCAAATTAGGAATAGTGGAAAACAGTTTTTTTTACGGATTAATTTATTCAGGGATTTATGTTTATTTTTTAAGGGAAAACAAGCAACACAATTATCCTTATCTTTTAATGTTTTTACCAATGGCGTTAATTGGCACATTAAACCCCAAATACTTTATTTTAGCTGTGCCTTTTTTTGCGTTGGCAATGTGTTGGCTTGTTGAAAACACAAAAAACTCAAGCTGGATTTTGGTAATGGCGGTAATCTTAAACTTGGGGTTTGCAATTAGTTATATGCCGATAGGGTTTGTTGGAAAAGCCCCGAAAACGTTTGAAGTTCAAGGAGTCAAAGATTTGATTGATTTAAATCGTTCTTTGGACAAGCCTATTGCTAATGATTGGGGTTTGGGGCATATGGTTTGGTTTTATGGCGGGCAAACTGAAATGCACTCTGGCCCTCCTGGGGAGGGTGATTGGAATATGGAAAAACAAGTAAATAGGGTAACCCTTACCTATAATAAAGTGTCAAAGAATTGTGTTTTATTGAATGAATATGGTTGGAATCCGTTTGGTGAAACCCTGAAACTTTATGATTGTTGAACTTTTCTTACTTCAATTGGTTGAGCCTGTGAAAACCCGATTTGTCTTGTTGTAATCGTTGAACCTGTCCATCCTTCTTCAACTGCTTTTAAATCGGTTGCTTGGTTTTTTTCCAGAATGGTTGGCTGAATATCGGACATTCCAATAACTGTTACAGCCAAACCCAAGACAATCACTATTAAAATCAAGTAAAGCAATTCACGCATTTTTATCCCTCTTAAAACTTGTTTTTACCAACCTTACTGAGCCATAATTTTTATTTAAATTTTTTATATACATTTTTGCGTTTTTATTAGTAGGACATCCATTTTTTTCACACCATTCAAGTAATTCGTTCATTTTAGAATCTTCTACATGAAATTCAATGAAATTGTTTATTTTGACACTATAACCATTTCTTGGCATTTTTCTATTGGGTTGGAGCATTGTGTTTAAATCCATTTTTATCAGTTCTCTCAAAACAAGCATAAGGTTCTCCGAAAATTTCAGAACTATACATTATACAATCCCATTCATTAAAAGCCTCATCTTCATTCATTTGTTTTAAAACAGAAAAATCCTTTTCAAGCACTTCAAGCCTTCTGTCTTGTTCACTATCTTGTTGCCATTTATGCGAATCATAAGCGGTTTTAACGAAAGAATACCCAATTACGGTTATTACCGCAGAACACAAAAAACAGGTTATCCCAATCCACATAAAAGTTTTCCAATATTTTTCAATTTTTTTCCTGCCAAACCGCAGTTATTGAAATTAAATGTAAGTAGCTTTCTAGGAAGCAATAAACCTGGGTTTAATGTTATTAAGTCATCAACTTTTTGTCCAAAAATCGTTGCATTCTCAAGCTTATAAGGATATAGGTCTTGCTCCATGCTATGTGTTATTTCTAATCTGACAGTTGCAAAATTTCCAGGGCTGGCATAAGATTCATGACTTACGTTGTATGCTAGAAGTGGTACAGGGGCAACAATCTTTTTTTCGCTGAATTTAAAATCCGAATCTTTTTCTACTTCTTCAATAATTTTTCTGATTTCATGAGGTTTCAAAGTAGTTATTATGTCCGCATCCTGGCTGGCTCTTTGAAATTCTCCTAAATAAAATTGAGTAGCAGTCCCGCCATGAAAAACAAATTTTGGAGCAATGTCTTGTATTTCTCTAACTAGTCCAACTGACATTAAACACTGTTCAAAAGTTTGCTTATTTGCATATCCTAGCTTTTTTGTCAATTCGTCAATGTCATAAAGTCCATCTCCAAGATACTTCATTTTAAGTCACCTATCATTTTTTTGATGTCTTCATAAATGCCTCTTCTTTTAGCATATCTTTTAATTTTAGAATTGCGTATGTTCATCTCTGATAATCCTTCATAGATTTGATTAATTTCTGATTTTAGTATAGGTACTTTTTCCTTTTCTATTTCAAAAAATAAATCTACAAACGCATTTTCCAAAGAAGCAACAGATCCGTCTCTTAATTGATTTTCATCTCGTTCTTTTTCTCTAACTATTAATATTTTATTAGAATCTGAGAGGTATGACTGATTTTTCAAATATTCGCTAGATGGGTCAGGAATTACAATTAAATCCGTTTTAAGCATTCTTATTGTTTTAACAAATTCGTTGAGTCTATTTTTTTTACAATATGCAAAATAGTACTGTGTACGGGGTAAATGATTTTGAAAATTTTCTAGCACACTCAACCCAGTAAAATAAAAATCGTAGTTAATTTTTTTGTAAAGATGCTCAAGCAAAAGAAGAAGATTTTCTGACAAATATTCTTCGTTTTGTCCAATGTCTATTTCTTTTTTTGTTTTGATTGTTTTTTTAGACTCGCTAGCCTCTTTGAAACTGGCGGCTATTAGCTTATCTTTTAAATCTAAGAATGCACTATGATTACTCTCTTGCGAGATTATGCTCGACAAGGTTTCTGCGAGGATTAAATTTATTGGAAGTACCTTTCCTTTAAATGCGTAGAAAAAGGGAGAGTTAAGATTTATTGTAATATTTAATATATTATCCTCTATTTCAACTCTCTTTGATTTATACGAATCCCACCCATCTAAAAACACTTTTAGCCGATACTTTTTATCCAATAAGACATCCGTTTCTAAAATTTTTTTTCTTTCAACTTTTGTTTTTGGATATTCAAGTTCTAACTCGTCAGTTTTTAATTTCGGTAATGTGTTAATCGTAGCTTTAATTTGCTGAACTAGCTTATCCTTTGTTTGGTCTCCCATGCCTGAGGCATATTTTGGTTTTCTCGCTTCCTTTATTAGCTCAACAATTCCATCGCTTTTTTGTAAATGCCTTTTAATTTCCTGATATTCTGCAGAATCTCCTAAAAAAGCAGTTTTGTTGAATGAAACAGGAACATGATCTAAATTGAGTTCTCCAACAATTCTAGAAACAGCAGGGTGTTGAGGTATGAACTCTTTATCATTTATTTTTATCAGCCTGCCTTGATTATATAAATTGAAACCATAATCTCCAATGTTTGAAAATTCCTTTTTAATTCCAACCCACCCAGTTACTTTATGTCCACTTGGCAATACTTCACTGAACTCTTTTTCATAATGAAGGGTTGGAAGTATTTCCTTACAAGCCCTTGAGTTTACTTTTATTTGTATGTCGCCTTTTTTTATGAATTGTGCATATCTGCGCCCTAAATATTGTTTGACCGTTATTGTTTGATTTGGGTATAATTTCACCTTCAGTTTTTCTATTACTATTTTTGTGCCTCCACTTATAAAGTCTGTTGCGGTTCTAGACACTATGTTGATTTGCCATCGGCTATCATCAGTTGAATCAGAATATTTTTCCCAATCTCTTTCATCATATGTACAACAATATTCTTGTTTACTGTTTTCTGGTTTGCTTACTATTGTGAACCTTCTTCCCAAACTGGAGCATGCAGTTTTTAGTCCAAGTCCAAACCGACCTAATCTTTCTTTTTTCTTTCCAGATTTTGCTAAAGTCATTGCATGTTTTAAGGTTTCAAAATCCATTCCTGAAGCATTGTCGCTGACTTCTATTTTTTTTTCAGAATATTTTAAGTTTATTTGAATATTCAATTTCCTGTTTGGATGTCTGGCATCTATGCTGTTATCAGTAAGTTCTCCTAAAGCTTCCACTAAACGATATCCAGAAGCACCTAATTTTTTTATTAGTGATTTATCAGGAGTTATGTCAACTAGCTTTCCTCTCACCATTTTCTTCACTCTTATTTATGGATCTGTGTGTGTCATTTTTTAAATATTTTGACACAATTTGATCATAATATCTTGGTAAAATAGCTCTTATTTTACAAATAGAGCCCAATTTGGCTCTTTTGCATTAAATGAGATTTATAAACAGATTATAAACCAGTTTATAAAAAACTATATATTATCTAGATAATCTACAACAGAGGTGCTAAGAAACTAAATCTAATGGCTTTTAAGCTCGGTTTTAATCAGTTTTTCAATATATCTAGAGTAGTCTACATCTTTCTCTATAGCACTCTTTCGAAACTCTTTCCAGACTTCTTCGTCACAAGTGAACGTTATTTTTTTTCTGACCATACAGCAATACAGAAATACAGATATATTTATAAACATTCCTTAATGTACAGATATACAGATATATGGTGGTATAAATGATTTGTCCGTTTTGTGGTCATAAATACGTGCGTGAGAGCAAGCAAAGGTCAAGGAAGTCCTTGAACAGGAAATCCTTTTACTGCCCGAGCTGTAGGCAGCCGTTTTACATTGATGTTCCAAAGCCTTCAAATAAGGTGGAATATGTCTCAAAGGAGTTTCCCTCTCAGGACTGGTCAGCGTATAATGAAGCTAAGGCTTGTGAAAAAGAGATGTTCATGGAGATTTTGAGTGAACTGATTCAATTTGTTGAGGTTAAGCCTCAGAAAATGGGCCGTCCTTGTATTGGCTTGAATGATATGATTTACTGTTGCGCCTTAAAAACATTCACAAGGTTTTCCTCCCGAAGAGCCATTTCTGACCTCAAGTTTGCCAAGCAAAAAGGGCATATTTCAAGCGTGCCTACTTTCAACTCGATTCTGAAATATTTGGAAAAGTCTGAGATGGCTTCTGAACTTAAGAAGCTTATTTATCTCTCAGCCCTCCCGCTGAAAGAGGTTGAAACAGCTTATGCAGTGGACTCATCAGGCTTTTCAACAAGCGTGTTTAGTCGATGGTATGATTACAGGTTCAACAAGGACAAAACAATAAGGCTCTGGAGAAAAGCTCACATCATGGTCGGCACACGCACAAACGTGATTTCAGGCGTTGAAGTAATGAAAGGCACTTCAGCAGATTCTCCTCAATTCATTCCACTTTTAAATCAGCTTGACAATCCTGACGCAAGAGAGGTGTCAGCTGACAAAGCGTATTCGAGTAAGAAGAACCTTGAGGCAGCCATTGAGAAAGGACTCATTCCCTACATTCCGTTCAAGAAGAATGCCAAGATGAATAAGAGGGGTTCAGCCATTTGGAGGCAAATGTTTACAGAGTTCCAGGTCAATCGGCAGGAGTTCCTTGAGCATTACCATCGTAGGAGCAACGTGGAAACGGCCTTCCACATGATCAAGATGAAATTTGGCAACAACGTGAGAGCCAAAAAGCCAGTAGCTCAGGACAATGAGATCCTTTGTAAGATTTTGTGCCACAATATATGCTGTCTGATTCAAGAAATGCATGAATTAGGCATTCAACCCACTTTTTATGCAAAGAAGAAAATTGCACAAAAAGTCAAAGTTTAGGCACACTTTTTAGGCAAAGCCGTTTTTACCCTAAAAATACCTGTTCTTCCAACTTCATGGTAAGCTTTTTTAATTCTTCGCATAAATTTAAAAGCTTCTGTTTTCAATCCAAATGAAGACGCATTTGGAAATCCAACATAATTCTTTTTTCCTGTTGGCTTAAATTCAACCTTATATCTTATCGCCATCATATTCACCCCCTTTTTATTTTGATTGTTTTTTAACCAATTTAAGAGCATCCTCAATCTTCATTTTTTTAACTCGGATGTTCTTTAAAAGCGGTTTTTTAGTTATTTTTCTAATATTGTTAGTTTCGGAAATATCCTTTTTTTCTCCATCTTTTAAGCCTATGTGCAGCAATTTTTCTTGTAACTTTTTTAATAGTAAAGTTCCCAGTCATATCCTTTTTAAACTCTTTAAGCACAGTTACAGCTGCTGTTTTTGTTCCAACTGTTGCAATAGTTTTACCATTTCTTCTGACATCATATTCTGTTATTTCAGCCACTTTTTTCACCCCCTTTTTTTTCTTTTAACATTTTTCTTGCTTGCTTGTTTTCAGGAAACCCTTTATTTTTAAGCCATTTCAGCAAATCAGGCATTTTAGAGTCCCCCACATAAAACTTTGCGATTCCGTTAATTAATAATTCATTTCCAGGCATTTTAACAATTCCTCCATTCCATTAAATAAGTGCGATTCGGAACAAACTCCACCACCTGCATACACTGCCCAATTTCAGGCTGTTCTTTTGGCAATCTCAATGAATATTCTGACGTGCTTAACGTAATTCTTGACGTGCTTGTAACAATCGCCAAATCATCAAAATCCTGTGAAATTGCCATGTATTCCTGACGGCCATAATAATCATTCCAAGCGGTTTTAAGTGAAAGTTCACAAACCCAATCATTGCATTGGAATGTAAAATCATGTGTTGGTTCTTGAGTATTAAAACCCCATTTCAAATACGGTTCAACAATGTAAATTGGAAGTTGTTGAAAACATTTTTCATTTAATGCGAAAATCATTGAATCCGTTTCTTCATCGCCTGACACCCGAAAGCATTTTTGGGTTTGGTTTTTGACAAATAATTCATCGTTTATTCTGTCGGCAACAACTTTTGTTCCGTCTGGAAAATGAATTGTTTTAAACCAAGCGTGTGTTACGTCAATTGTTCCAACATAAGGAAATGGATATGGTTGAATTGTTACATTTGGTGGTGTGTCAGGATATGGCTGGGGGTGAACATCAAAAAAAGGTGGATTGAGGCTTGTGTTTTGACCGTTCACCCCTACCATAAGTATCAATAAAGCTGTAAAGAATGCAATACTTTTTTTCAAATCATTCATTAAATCACCTTTTAAACCATGTTTTTTTTTAACCGCTTGGGATTGGTTGGTTGTTCATTCTTAAAGTCCAATCAATTTCGGGGGCAATTCCTGTTACGATACCCAAGTCCACTGTCATTTGAATATAATTACACCAATCTCCTGCTTCACCTGTGGCGGGGTTTGTGATAATTTGCCCAAATAAATTATAAAGTCTATAATTAGCCGAGCCTCTGAAAGCATTGGGTTGTTTTGTGCCTGGTTGAATAACGCCATCAATGTGCAAATAACCAAGTTGGGGTTCGGGTTCACCGTATTCAACTATGTATTCATAACCTGTTAATTGAATTGAATAATTTGAATTGGGTAAAGCTTCATCAAATATTGGGTTAATCACATCACACCCCATTCCTGGCACAACCAATGCAACTGGAGTTGTTCCGTTATAAGTGTCATATCTTGCTCCTGTGTGAAAAACTCCTTCTCTGAAAATCGTTGAAGTTTTCCCAGGGTAACTCCATTTGACTCCTCTCCACCAATGCTGTTCTGTGTTTAAATCATTCATGGTTTGTTCTCCGCTTAATGTAACTTGTTGTTGTTGTTGGAATGAAATATTGTTTTGGGTTAAAGGCCCTAATCCCCCGCTTAAGTCTGCGGGAATTGATTGCCTCCATTCTGGCACGTCAATGTATGACCCGAAACCGCTTTTGATTAAATCGTGGGTGTAATTAAAGTCTGGTGGAGGGTTAAATGAACAATTCCAGCATCTTCGTGTTCCTTCAAACATTGCTGTTTCAGTGTCATCTTCATCCAATAAACCCGTATACCATGACATTGAGTTGAGTCTTAAAAACCTGTTATCATCGTTTCCGAGCATTATTCCCGTGTTAGGAGCTGTGCCAAAATCAGCATCTTCAAATGGAATCAAGTCCACTGTTAAAAGATTGTAATCAGGGGTGAGCCATTTTGCTGTCCAAACGTTTGTGTCGGAAATGTTGGTGTCAATCCAAAAATTAACATCACTCCATGCATTAATGCAATCTCCATTAATACACAACCTTAATCCATTTACATCTCCAATTGTGTTCAAGTCAATTTGCCAAACATTGTTATCACTTAATATGCCAAGAGAATAAACATTTCCGTCAAAAATGTTGGGAATGTTGGTGTCTTGAAACCATGTTGTAAAGCATCCTGACCCATCCCTGAAACAATACCTGTAAAAGTTTGCTGTCATTCCAACCTGTGCATTATGGTCATTAAAATTTAAATCAGCAGTTAAGGCATTAAAATCATTCAACCATTTTGCTGTCCACACATTTGTGTCAATGCCACTGCCCCCTGTTTGGTCGGTTTTCCAATACAATTGACTTGAACCATCGGTGGCCAAAACCTGTGCGTTGTTTCCGTCTTCAATTGGCAGAATCCAGGTTGTTGAAACATTCAAATCAGAATAAGCCTCAAATGCTGAATAATTTCCATCCCTGTCTTCATCGTCATACCAGCGAAGTGAATCATAAACGGCAACATGAACATCAGAAGCAATTGGTATTAAGTCAAGTGTTGGAATGCCCCCGACAATAAACCTCCAGGGAATATTTGTGCTTCCAGTCAGCATCATATCCAAAGTTGATGCGTCAAGTTCGGATGCAAAAGTTCTTGTTCCATTATTTGAACGAACCCTTATCCAATCCGCTAAACCCCCGCCTGTATCAATATCAATATTCCAAACAGGGTTGTCCATTCCAATACCCAAATGGGAAAAGTTTTCAGCCTGATTGCCTCCACCATTCAAATCATGCATTAAAGCATTTGTGTCATGTTCGGCCCATTGTTCTGTCCAAATATTTGTGTCAATTCCGCTTCCGCCTCCTGGCACGTCATTCATGCAGTTTCCCGTGTTTCTAAAACATAAATTAATGGTGTTCACATCATGGGCATTAAAAACACTGTGTTCTGTCATGTTCAAGTCTTTTAACCACGCATTATTGTCCAATAAAGCCCAATCCCATGAATAAATGTTCCCGTCAAACCCGCCTATAATGTTTCCGTCAAAGTTTGCATCGCCTTCAATAACATAATAAGTAGGGTATGGCACGTTTGCGGCTGAACCCGTGCAACCACTAATTAAAACCGTGATTGTTAAAAAAAACACTAATTCTTTCATTTTTTTCGCCTTCTTAATAGCCTATTCTTCAAATTCTTTAAAAGAATTTCTTCCCGTTTGATTCTTTTTTTTCTTTTGCTTATGGCTAATTGTTTGCCTCTTAATATGGCTAAAGCTCTTTTTTTGGTTAATTCTCCTTTTTTGATTCGTTTGTTTAAAACTTCAATAAATCGTTTAATTCCATTGCGTTTTTTAGGCATTTTTAAAACCTCACCTATTGCCTATTTTTATAACTGTTAAAACAAACAATATTCCCATTCCCGCAAGCATTAGCATATGTAATACTTGCATTATTCCACCCATGTAATCCGCTAAAATCCACACTAAAATAAATGAAAAAGAAGCGGCAACTGTGCTTGGGGCTTTTGAAGAATACAATGCTATTGCGAATATTGCGACAAATAAAAGCATCCAAAACAGGGGTTCTGGAATGAAGAATAATAAAATTTGTGATAATCCCCATTCTAATTGGCTCATTGTCATGTTCCACTCCCCCTGGCGGCTAAAAAGTCTTTAACGAATCCATATAAGCCTATTGCATAAACAACATACATTAGTGTTGAAATTGCTAAAACAATGTCATTTGACATTCCTATTTTAAGGGCTAAAATTGCCGAACCAAACGCCCCATAGTATAATAATGTGAATAATATTCTTAAAATGCCCACAATGTTTCCAATTAAAGGAATTAATTCAATAAAATCAAGAATTGAAACAATCCACCCGCCATCTTCTTGTAAATCAAATGGTTGGCCACTGTTGGGGTCGGTTAATTTTAATGAGTCCTGAAATTCTTCCGTTGTTGAATCTGATAATTCCACATCACTTACAATATTGCTTATTCCTTTAATTTCATTAATTGTAATATACCCACCGAAAGAAAGCATTAAGGCAATCATAACATTCATTATGCCGAAAGTGAACGCAACCCGTTGGTATGTATTAGTCAATCTTTAATCCTCCATCCCGCTATTATGATGCCAAAAGCCGTGCCTAATGCCCAAACATTGAATGGAATCAAGCCAATAACTGTTCCAAAAAAGGTTAAAATTCCCATTGGCACAATTAACCAATTGTCCTCCAGGTTTTCAGGCCGTCTTTTTCTCAATTTTCTTGTGAGTATTAATCCAGAAAATAAAATAATGGTTGTTCCCGCCAATTGACCAAGCCCTTCTTCCAAGTATTCAACTGTGTCCCTGAACCATGTTGCCGCTAAAAATGTATAAGTTCCAAATGCACTTGTTAAAGAACCATTGGAATCATTAAACACATTTAAATCCACTCTTAAAGGATAAACTGTGTCCAAGCCTTCCACATTCACATCATACGAAATTGTTGAAGTTCCACTTGAAGCAACATTAAGAATATCAGTAAAAATCACAGTGCCATTCTGTGAAACGGTTATTTCCACCACGCCAATTGTTGCCGCATAAGGCATTAATGTTTGTCTTATTTCAACAAAATTGTTTCCATCTGGAATCAAATTGCTTGCACTATACCATTCAATTTGAACCCCACTGATTTTTTCAGGGGTTTCAAAAGTTCCTGTGTTAATGTATGCGAAAAGATTTGGGGAAGAAGCAACTATTTCCGCAGTAATTTTTAACGTATTTCCGTCATAAAAATACAAAGTGTATTTTCTGCCCAATTCAAAATGAAACAATGCAACCCCTGTTGAATCACTGTATTTGGATTCAACCAATGTTGAAACGCCTCCAATGACGGTGTAGGACTCTATTTTAATTCCAGGCAATGAAATTCTTCCTTCCTCATTGTCAATGGTGTAAATTGTTGTTTCAATGCCAATATCTGTGTCCTTTGAAACCACATACGGTTGCCATGAGAAAACATTGGAATCCCCTCTTTCTTGGATTAAAATTTCAGTGGGATAATATGCCGTGTTTGTGTCCACTGTGAACAAATAATGTTCTTCTGTGTTGGTGTAAATCGGAAAATTGGCATCGGTTGTCAGCCCTGAAAGGCTTTCTGCCGCAAGTTCTGATATTTCCAAATTAAATGTTGCAAAAGAAATTGTTGCATCACTTATGTCCAATGGTTTTTTTGTTATTACTATTGACCGTGAATAATGGCGTTCAAATCCTGCAACTGTGTCATTTATGTCCAAAAAATAGTTGGCATCTTCTTGCCCGAAAAAGCCTTGTATGCCCCCTGAATTTGTTTTAATTCGTTGGGCGATTCCGTTTTGCACTGCATCAGTGCGATTCCATTCAACAAAAGAATTGGGTATAAGCGTGTTTTTGTCCTCTTGATAAAATTGAAAGCTTCTGCTCATTCCAAAGCTTGTTCTTAACATTAACAAATTTAAGTCCATTCCGCTTGATTGAGTCATATAATAAACAAATTGTCTTACGGGGTATTCACTGTTCACATCCACTTGGATTGTGTATTCTCCCGCAGTTAAACCAATAATTGAAATATTAACATTACCATTTACATCAGTGGTATAATTGCTTCCGTTGAATGAAACCGTTGCTCCCTGAATTGGTATTCCCCCGTTTTCATCCCACACCCAAATATCCAAAGGGCCTAAAATGTCCACAGAATGACAAATGGTTCTGTTTAAGTCCTCATCATCTTGAACTGTTAAACAAACCTGTTCAGTTCCAGAATTGGCAAAATTATGGGTTACATTTGCATCAGTTGTTGTTGCATGGTTTCCATCAGAACCAAACTCCCAATAATAATTGGTTATAACCCCGTTATCTGTTGCTGAACCAAAAAAGTTCACATCATCGCCTTCTGAAATAAGGGTTGGCAGATAAATAAAGTTCACATCTTGAGGCATTTGGGAAACATGAATATTTTTATCTTCTTGGTCAAAATTACCAAGACCATCTTCAACATAAAGGCTTACATTAAAATCCGTTAATTCATTAAAATCCCTTGAACTATTTTGGTCGGTGGAAAAAAGATTTCCGTCAATTCTCCACGCCCAAGTGTCAATCACATTATCATCTGAAAAACTTGAATCAACAAAATTTACGGTTACATTTGTTACTCCGTTTTCAGGGTCTAAAATGGGGGCTGGAGCATGACTCCAAATTGCCACAACATCAGAAAGCAAATCATAATACATTAAATTGTCAAAATTTGCATCTTGGCCTGAACCTCTTTGCCAAGCCATTGAATAATCACAATCATGTTTATTGTTGTCAATAGCTGAACCAATATAAGCCCCATCAACCCAAACCAAAAAATTGTTATCCCCATTACTTTCTACTTTTATATGTATATTAACATCAGCAAATTGAGAATAAGTCATTACACCAAGGCCAAGCATCCTGCCCCCCGCAAAACTTCCATTTGACATTCTTGTTAATTCAAAATTTGCTCCTGGGGCATATCTAATCATGTAACCGTTGTTGTCAGCAACATTGTTTCCATCCGCACAAAATTGATAAACAGCTTCAACAGTGCCATCTTCAATGGCGGCAGAAGCATGAATTTTTTGGCTTAATAAATTGTAATCATTTGGTGTTGAAATATATCCATTAACTTGTGTTCCAACCAATTCAAGTGTTGTAGCACTCCATGTTCCCGCCCCCACTGTCCACAAATTAGGATTTGTATAATTGCCGTTGTCAAAGTTTTCATCCCAAAAAATGTTGTAATCTGTCCATTTAATGTAAGCTGATGCAGTCGGAAGACTACATAAAATTACGCAAATCAGTAGAAATTTCTTGAAATCCATTTCACCTTGCCCCTATTGTTCTCGGTCAAATACGTTGCGTATGTTGCTAACTGTTTCTTTTGTGTCCTCGGTGTCCCGCATTACTCTTTTGATTACATTTGCAACGTATGCAATTGGAATTATGCCGAGTAAAATCATTACGATTGCCCCGAAAACAAATACTTGGGTGTTTCCATAGTATGAAATGAGTGTTGCCCACATTCCAATGTAGAGTCCACCGATTATTATTGCCCCAATCAGGCCTTCTATTACGGTGTTTGAAGCGTCAATTAAGCCCATTTACCTTTTCCTCCTTTTTTTTCTTCTTTTTGGTTTTTCTCCTGCAAGAGCATCAAGCAATGCGTTTGCAAGTTTTGCTCCTTTTTCTGCGGCTTTATAGCCCTTTTTTGCGTATTTGTAAGAAGTTTTTCCCGCACTAATTGTTGCTTTTTTTAATGCTTTTGCGGTTTGTTTTGCTTTTCTTTCAGCCCGTTCAAGGTTTTGTGCGTGTAATATTGCATGACCAAGTGTTGAAAATTCTTTTAAAACAACATTTCCAACTTTCACTTTATAACTAATTTTTCCTTTTTTTGTGGTTGGCATTACCCTATACCTACCAAAACGCATTTTAGCCATTCAAATTACCTCTTTTTGTTCTTTTTTGCCCTTCGAGCTTTAATCAAATTCTTCAACAAGGCTTTCCTGCGGGAAGCACTAATTCCTTTCGCAGTAATGCCTTTTAATTCTCCTTTAGTGTCAATCGCATACTTAACCTTTTCAACCAAAGCAATCCGAGAAAGCTTTGACCTACCCTTCGGCTTCCTATAACGTTCAAAATTAAATGCTTTAATTTTTCTTTTAATAGGTTTTCCTTTTGCTTTTGAAATCAAAAATGTTCTTCTTGGGTCATTATCGGTTATTTTTTGTCCCAACGCTAAAGCTGTTTTAATCGTTAAAGGCTTTTTATTGACTCTCTTATAACGATATTTGTTGCTTATTCTTGTTCTGATAAGTGTGTTGAACGGAACTTTAAGACGTTCAAGGCGTTCAACATTTTGCTTGTTAAACAAAAAAAACGGGGGTGGCACAAATGAGGGCCGCCCTGGTTTTGAAGGTCTTGAAGGTCTTGAAGGTCTTGAAGGTCGAGAAGGTTTAGAAGGTCGAGAAGGTTTAGAAGGTCGAGAAGGTTTAGAAGGTCGAGAAGGTTTAGAAGGTCGAGAAGGTTTAGAAGGTCGAGAAGGTTTAGAAGGTCGAGAAGGT
>Ga0180432_10003594_pt1 | contig 21921 bp, 21 predicted proteins | sample SS_ome_10_FD_132414 | JGI IMG/M metagenome (GOLD analysis project Ga0180432, IMG submission 132414) | Hypersaline lake sediment archaeal communities from the Salton Sea, California, USA - SS_1_MS_2 metaG | ecosystem: Environmental > Aquatic > Non-marine Saline and Alkaline > Hypersaline >...
TCAACTGGAGAACGCCCTACTTCTCAAGCGATTCCAGTAATGTATTGGGCAATCCCTGGCTGACCGAAATTTCTGACGATGACCCCTTTGAAAGCGGTATCTACATGAACTCAGCCACGGCCAGGAGGAAAAACCTCAAAGACGGAGATACCGTCGTCGTTGAGTCACGCTACGGCAAGACTGAAGGTAATCTGCGGGTGACGGAACTGTTACACCCTGACGCCGTAGGCATACCCGGTTGCCGGGGTCTGGGCACATTACAATCCAACCCGATAATAAGAAGAGGGCCGCACTGGAACGCACTGCTCCCTCTGAACGATAAGAGCCTGGATGCTGTTAGCGCTGGAATGGAGTGCTCCCCACGCATAAAGGTGTACAAGAAGGAGGAAAAGAAATGAGATATGGGATGGTCATCGACCTCCAAAGATGTATCGGCTGTAATAGCTGCACTGTTGCCTGCCGAGCTGAACATGGCACACCGGCTGGCATCCACTACCACAGGGTTGAGAAATATGAAATCGGTAAATACCCTTCGGCTAGGATGAAATTCCTGCCGATACCCTGCATGCACTGCCAGGATCCTCCGTGTCTGAAAGTCTGCCCGACCGGTGCTACCTACCAGCGTGAAGACGGCCTGGTGCTTATCGATGATGATAAGTGCATGGGCTGTAGATACTGCGTACTGGCATGCCCCTATGAAAACCGTCAATTTTTAAGTGCAATAAACGGCTATTTTGAAGGGCATAACCCCACACCTTATGAGATGCTAAAACATGAGGACTTTGAAAAGGGAACAGTGGTAAAATGCGACTTTTGCGCTGACCGGCTGGCGGAGGGGAAATTGCCGGCATGCGTGGAAACATGCCCCGCACAGGCAAGGTATTTCGGTGACCTGGATGATCCGGAGAGTGAGGTCTCGCAGCTCATCGCAGCTCATGGCGGGACCAGGCTCAAAGAAGAACTGGGCACGAACCCTTCCGTGTACTACATTAACGGTTAAAGGAGATAGATTATGGCTAACATAGAAAGGCAGCAAAGCTGGGGCTGGATAATAGCAGTCTATGTATTTCTGGCCGGTGTTGGTGGGGGGACTTTCCTGTTTAGCTTCATCTTAAACGCTACGGGCATGTACCAGGAGGTAGCCAGGATAGGTGCGCTGATTGGTCCGCTGCTGGTACTCATCGGTACCTTCTGCCTGCTGTTTGACCTCGGTTCAATCAGCCGGGCTTACCGGCTGTTTACCACGCCATCAACGGTACTGGCATCCTGGATGACGCGGGGCTCCTGGTTTCTGGCAGCTTTCATTATCGTTGGTCTGTTATATGCCTTACCTGCATACGGAGCCTTCCAGTGGTTGCCCTGGAGCCAGACCTCAGGTCTGGGGCTAGGCATCGGCATAGTCGCCGCGATACTTTCCGTTTTGGTAGTCGTCTATCCTGGATTTCTTTTCGGCGTCATCGAGAGCATCCCGTTCTGGAATACCCCTACCCTGCCACTACTCTTCTTTCTATCCGGCCTGGATACGGGAATAGCTGTCCTGGACATAATCGCCCTCTCTATGCCGGCATCTCTGGGCGTAGCTGGTTTTCACCTGCTTGGAATCGGTGACCTGGTCTTCCTTATCCTGCTAATTATCACACTGGGCGCTTACATTGAGGTAGTTCGCCAGTCTGGAGTAACCGCTTCGGCATCCATCCGTCTTCTGAAAAACCCCGTGTTCATCGGGGGAGTAGTCATACTGGGACTGTTAATACCCCTGGCCATGGTAATCTCCAGTCTGTTCGTATATAATGCCCCTACCCTCTACACCATGGTTGGTATTATCGGCGCTTTCGTCCTGATTGGCGGTCTGTTGCTGAGGTATAGCGTGATAAGAGCCGGGGTAAGGATTACCGTACGCTGAGGCTAAAATGGAAGCTGAGAACAAAACGGGCAAGCAAGACGCCGCCGCTATGGCTGAAGTAGCGCGCGGGCGGACGAATTTGTACAATTTATTGACCTGTGTTTTCGGTCAGCTGCCCGACGAGTCCTTGCTTGGCCGAATAAAAAGTAGTGACCTTCAAGAATTGCTGGACACCTGCTCTCAAATGGAGAACCCCGGACTAAAATCAGGTATTGATTATGTAAAGTCATACATTGCCGGCATGGAATCTAAGTCCAGCGAAGCACTGCTGAATGAACTATCCGTGGACAGGACCAGACTGCTAAGAGCCCCGGGTGACCGAAATTTAAAGCCGCCCTATGAAGGGCTGTACCAGAACGACAAGTACACCGGGGCGTCAGTCTTACAATTAAAGAATTTCTACCGGGAAGCTGGTCTGTTGCCTGATGAAGCCGTTACTGAACCACCGGATTACCTTTGCGTTGAACTTGATTTTATGCACCAATTATGCCACCGTGAGTCAGAGCAATGGCTATCCGGTGCCAACGGTACCGCAACGCTAGCTATTGAAGAAAGATTCCTTCGGGAACACCTTGGGAGCTGGGTGGGAGAATTTTGTGCACAGGCGGAAAAATACGCCTCAACAGATTTCTACCGGGGTTTTCTGGCAATTCTGGATGCATTTATAGCTATCGATATGGAATATCTGCAGGAAATCAACTCTGGTTCACTTCCCCGCCCCGCCGCTTAACCGGCGGTAACACTTACTCTCCAGGAAAGCGAAAAGGATACCTCTCTTCATAAGGCTCAGACAGGTCTGGCCACCATTCTTCTGGAATCGGTTTCTTTATGGTTTTCATCTCTCCGTTCTCTTCCTTCAGTGTCACCCATGCCAGCCAGTTAGTGTCATCCCTCCGGGGATAGTCTTCACGGTAATGGTTACCCCGGCTCTCTGTCCTGAAAATTGCTGACCGCAGCCTCATTTCCGCATTGAGAATCATATTTTTCGTTTCATGGACCAGACGCAGTTCATGAGGGTCGCGGGCAAACAGCTTAGGAGCAAGTTGATCTCTCAGGAACTCAATAATAGTTAATGCTGCCTGCATCCGCTCCCCGTGTTTAACGTGTAGGATAAAATACGGCATCATAGTGTTCTGAAGTACCTGCGTTACCCACCTCGGGCTGAAGCCACCCTTGCGCTCCACAGGCAAGCATACATATTCTTTTGCCCTTGATACTTCTTTCTCGTCAATCAATGGCTTTTCCGTTTGCAAAGCGTACTCAGCAGCAGCCACTCCAGCCCTGGTACCGGTAACAGCAGAACCGGCAAGAGCTGACCCGCCGGTGGAGTAAACAGCACCGTTTTGCATGTTACCCAAAGCGTCACCCGCCGCATAAAGCCCGGGAATGCTGGAAGCACATTTTGTGTTTACAGTCCAAATACCTTCTGCTTTCCGAACTGACATTCCGAGGGCAGCACCTCCTACCATCGTGGCTTTACCCGCAGAATCAGAGCAGGAGAATATCGGTGCCCGCCCAGCGTGGGTTTCAAACTCCAGTGCTAGATAGGTAAATGGGTAGGTAGAAACGCCCGGAGGACGGTCCGGTATCTTATTTCCTTCCGCGTTTATCAGTTTGCCAAAGGGCCCTTCAGGGCCAGGTGTAAGTGCTCCACGACCAGCCGGGGGTACTCTACGACCGATTATTCCAGGATCATCAACTCTGGTGAAATGAGTATCGACAAATTCTTTACCTAAAATCTCCGCACCAGCTCGGTAAGCCATCGCCTCCCCATCAGCAGTCAATTGTGAAAGCGGGGGGTATCCCGCCGGTTTGAAACCGCACCCCCCCACACAAACCACGGTTGCCTTTGCTTTAAAGATAAATAAACTGTAGCACTCAAATGATATGCCGATGGCACCAACAACCCTCTCGTCCTGCCTCAACAGCTCGGCAGCCATAATTCTATCCATGACCTTGACACCACACTTAACGGCCTGCTTTCTCATCACCTGTGCAAAATCTTTATCCACCAGGTGGACTGCTCCGGTGACTCCCCGAAACATGGTGCTTCTCAGAGGCTTACCATCTTCACCCTTTTGAAATTTAATCCCCCACGAAACCAGATCCTGATACCGGGCATATGACTCCCTTAATGTAATTTCAGCCCATTCCCGGTTATTAACATACTCTCCGGCTTTATTAATGTAATTCATCCAGATATCCAGGTTATCACCCCACTCAGGATTGAAAACCATGTATCCCGTAGCGTAGGGAGTCTGGCCTGATTTACCCGCGTAACCCTTATCGACAAGGGTTACGTTAACTCCCTGCTCTTTAGCCTTTATTGCGGCGAAACAACCGGCAATGCCCCCGCCAAGAACCAGAACATCAGTCTCAACTACATTTTCTTCCGGCATCAGTTATCCCCTTTTCACAGACCTGCCCTATTCCATAATTTAATGATTATAATACTATATGATAACATAGAATTTCAGCATGAACGTAGTTGCCGCAGCAGTCAAATCTCAGGAAAGTTAACTGCTATTCTACAGAAATGATATAATCATAATAAGGCTGGCCGCCGCTGATTACCTCAACCTCAAGCGCAGGATATTGCTGGCAAATGGCGGCACTCACCTGCTCGGCCTCGGTTAGCCCGGCATCATCACCATAGTAGATGGTGATTACATCAGCCCGGCCTAAATCAATCCTGTTCATCAGGTCATGGATAACATCGCTGGCATTATCGCCGGCGGCCAGCAATTCGCCATCTAAGAGACCGATAACCTGCTTTTTCTTGATAGCCAGACCATTCAAGCGGGTAGCCCGGCTGGCACGGGTGATTTCAATTGTTTTCACCGTTTCTTTAGCCTGCGCCATGAGTTTGGCATTGGTAGTAAAATTGTCTTCAGGATCATAGGCGATAAGCGCGGCTATCCCCTGTGGTATTGTCTCGGTGGGTATCACCTCAATGCTTTTCCGGGTCAGGGACTCAACCTGCCGGGCAGTGAGCACTATGTTTTTATTGTTCGGTAGAATGATTACTTTATCCGCTGCCACTGATTCTACCGACCGCAGTATTTCCCTGGTGCTGGGATTCATCGTCTGCCCGCCGGGAACAACTGCGGATACACCAAGCTCAATAAAGAGATGAACCAGCCCATCTCCATTGACAACGGCAACAACCGCCATATCAGATGCCGGCTTTCTCTCCCTTTGCATCGCCACGAAGTCTTCATGTTGCTCGTCCATATCACGGACGCTTACGTTCTGCAAGGTGCCCAGTGAGCCGGCATAGCTGAGAACACTATCCGGATCCATGGCATGGACGTGAACTCTGATGGTGGAGGTATCACCAACCACAATCAGCGAGTTACCTTTCTCGGCCAGCTTTACCCTTATCTCATTAGGGTCAAGGTTTTCCCCGTTCAGCAGAAACTCGGTGCAGTAACCAAAGGATTCCTCTTCTTCAGGCACTATTACTGCTTTATGGTCAGCTTCCGGAATATTACCGGCAATCATCTGTGACTGCTGCGACTGCATTAACTGCGTCTCACCCTTAAGATAGAGCAAAGCGCCTTCCAGTATGGTATATAGTCCCTGGCCGCCGGCGTCCACCACCCCCGCCTCTCTCAACACCGGCAACAGGCTGGGCGTATTGGCTACTGATTCCCGCGCGGCGTTAACAGCAGCTTCCAGGACAGACTTCACATTACCCACACCACCGGCTATTTTCTTCCGCGCTGCCGAAGCTGCTTCCCTGAGTACGGTAAGAATAGTTCCCTCTACCGGATTGCTGAGTCCCTGATAGGCCATCTCTGATGCCTGAACCAGTGCATCAGCCAGGTCACTGCCGCCAATCGTTTCCTTCTTGTTTAATGTCTTGGCCAGTCCCCGCCAGAACTGTGACAGGATTACACCGCTGTTGCCCCGGGCGCCCATCAGCGCTCCCTGCGCCATAGCCTGAACTACCAGAGATACTTTATGGTCAGTAGCGCGGGAGGCTTCTTCTATGGTGGAATGCATGGTAAGCAGCATATTGGTACCGGTATCACCATCGGGTACCGGGAAAACATTCAGCGCATCTATCTCTGAGACGCTCTTCTCCAGCCACCCGGTAGCGGCCGTAAACATCTCCCTCAAAACCTGCCCGTCAATTCTGGTGGCTCGCATCATCCCGTTCCGCCTACGCTCAACATACCTAGACTGCCTAGGCATAATAGCATGAAAATCAAGTGCTGTCAAGCGGGAAAAAGCCACGGCTTTACTGCGAAATGGTTAGTTGCAACTGAGGTAAGATAAAGCTAGGCAGATTCAGCCAAGATTTTTAGACTTGAGTGCAGCAACTTCTCTTATTAATGCTTCGAGTTTTTGGCGCAAATTTCCATCAGCATTGATTTGGTCTTTTAATTTTTGTTGTGCTTCCTCAAAATTACCTGCCGTTACGCTTTTTCTTAAATCCCCGATAACTGTATTGAGGCTTTTTGTAATAGCTTCTATAGTTTTATTTAACTTATCCCCAAAATATGATTCTGTGGCTATCTTCTGTATATACTTGTTCTTGGCATTGACCGCCTCCAGCTTTAGCCATAAGCCAAAGAAAATCGGAGAGATAACCTCCTTCTTCTCTTTTTGGATAATCATGTCTAAATTAGGTAGTATTGTTTCAGGCATACTTCTGACAATATCCATTGCCCATTCAGTAATCTCATTCAGCAATCTGTCTCTATATTCACGCTTTTGCATATTTCTAGTTTGGATAAGAGAACTTACACCCAGAGATAGAGCCACTATGGCACTGAAAACTATCGCAATAACTGCCCCAAAATTAATCCAATCAGAACATTCCATACGGGGATTATATCAGAGTGTATAGGAATCAACAATGGTGGGAGGTGTGCCTGAAATAGGGAGTAATATGAATATTTTTAGAGTAATTTCTTTACCACGCCAAAGGAGACCCAAAGGCTATGTATTACACTATAGAATATGCTCCAGCAATATGCGGAGACCGATACCGATGAGAATCAACCCGCCGACCACCTCAGCCCTTTTCCCCAGCCAACCACCCGCTTTCTTCCCGAGCAGAAAGCCGGTAACCGTAACCACGAAAGCAATTACGCCAATAGTTATGCAGGCCGGTAAAATGTTTACTTCTAAAAAGGCGAAGCTTAAGCCAATTGCCAGAGCGTCTATGCTGGTGGCTACTGAAAGGACCAGGAGTAAAAATCCCCTGGTTATGTCGCTGTTTTTGCGCTGGCCATCTCTTTTGCGGAATGATTCCCAGATCATCCGGCTGCCCACCAGGGACAGAAGCACAAAAGCCAGCCAGTGGTCATAACCCGATATCAGCTCGACAACACTGCGCCCCGCCAGCCACCCTAAAAACGGCATGAAAGCCTGAAAGGCTCCGAATGATAGCGCGGTACGGAATACCGCCGGGAAGGAGAGCCTCTTCATGGAAACGCCGCCACTAAGAGCTACGGCAAAACAATCAGCTGATAAACCGAGGGCTATCAGGATAACAGGCAAGAAATCTATCCCGTTCACTGGTTTAAGTATGACATATAGTGACTAACCGATGCAAAACGGAATATGGCTGCAATAACTATAAAGAGACGAGAGCTGTGTTTGCGATAAGGAAAGACTAAGAGACCGATTCTGGTTAGATATCAGCCTCTTAGTTTACAATCTTGATATTGGCTCAATGACGCCAGTGCGTCAGGGGCAAAGCGAACATCAATTAACCGTTACCGCAAGCTCGAATGTCCACTCCGCCTTCTCTCCGCCTTCCCACGGCTGGCTATACTCCATAGACAAGGTGGCCACACCTTCTTCAAGCGCCCGGAAAGTCCACACTTCCTGCCCCGGGGTACCGGCGGCAGAAGGCTTATTACCTTTTACTTCCGGCGACACAAAGCTATGGCCGGTCTGCTCCACCACGGTTATATTATCAACCGTCGCCGATTCTGCCCACTGGAAACCCGTGGTCGGGTTGGAACACAAGATTACTTTAAACACATCACCGGCATTAACCGCTACCGCTTCGCTAACGTGCTGGTCAGTCATAAATTCATCGCAGGAAACCACCACGGATGTTACCGTTGCCGCTTCCTGGCCCGGCTTTTGTCCGCCCTTTGGCCATTCGTCTCCTTCCTGCCGCACCGTCAGTTTGACAACCGGCTTGACGATAATCTTCCCGGCGCCGGTTACCGTCACCATTTTATCCGCCTCGAAATCAAGAACCATGACCGTAGTTTCACCAGCCGTAACCTTAAAAGGATGCACCAGTTTAAGTTCCCGGCTGGGTATCTCGGCATCCTGTAGCTCTCCACCCCCCAGCGCCACCTGAACTTGAGTAACGACGAGCCTGACCTGCGTATATTTACCTGCTGCAACTTCGCTTTCCCCGAGATACTGCTCAACCCCTTGAATCTGGAGTAAATCAAAGGTGGTTGCGTTGTCGCTCAGGCTAATTGTCATCCATTCGCTCCCGCCCTGCGCCGTCTGTTGCTGCTCCTGTTCCTGTTCCTGAGTCTGATTGCCGCTGGCTGATTGCTCCTGTTCCTGAGTCTGGTTATCACTGGCTGATTGCTCCTGTTCCCTCTCTTGCTCAGCCACTGCCTTATGTACCTGCACTTCTGAAACCGTGACCATAATGCTGGTCACCTCGTGACGGGGCGGCGCATCAGTAACACGTACCTGAAGAGTACCGCCGGTTTCCGGAGCCGGTGCTGGAACCGGTGAAGTCGCCGGCGCTGGTTCCGGAGCAGGAACCGACGACGGCGCTGGCGCTGTTGGCGCACAGGCGCCAAAGATAATGGCTAACACACCCACAACCGCAGTTAACAGATAGGTTTTTGCTCGAAACATTTTTACCTCCTTCTTGATTACCATCTGAATTATACAACGTGGAAGACGCGGTCTGGTTAGCTTAATCATGGGAAATTAGTATAGTAAATTGGTACTGGTAAACAAATCACCGGTCGTTCGGTCCGGGGGAACCGCCTTGCTCCTTGTTACTGACGGCCCGTTAAGGTAAGATTTAGAGCAATCATACGACCAGTTCAAATTACGCTCAGGCTGGTGGACGCGGCGCTATGCGTCAGCAGAAGATAAGAGAAATAATAGAAGTCCCGGACAGGTCCGGACAACTGGCTCCTGGTGAAGTTAGTGAATTACTGGCGGATGCCGAACAACTATTCAACAACGAACCAAAAGTCGTGGAAATATCAGCAACCGGACAATCCATATTCGTCGGAGATACCCACGGTGATTTAGACGCTACCAAATGCGTGGTCAGCAGCTATCTTGATAACGATAAAACGCTGGTATTTCTGGGCGATTATGTGGACAGGGGCAAACATTCCCGGGAAAATATCAATTACCTGCTATGCCTGAAATTAGCTTACCCCCATAACCTGATCCTGCTGCAAGGAAATCACGAAGGGTATGCCGTCAATCAATTCTACCCGGCTGACTTCTGGGAAAGCATTAACAGCGTATTACGCGAAAAATACGCCAGGGTACTCATGAAGCTTCCCCTCTCCGTTTCAATTGGCGATATCATCGGTCTGCACGGAGCCCTGCCCGATGTCGAATCCCTTGCCGGGATTAACCGCATTCAGGCTGGCAGTGAAGCATGGAGACAGGTGACCTGGGGAGACTGGCAAGAGGTTGACGGTGATTATCTTGGCAATGACCGGTTCTCCGGCAGGCCGCAATTTGGCCGGGGATATTTTGATAGATTAATGAAAGCGCTCGGTAAAAATGTCCTGATAAGGTCACACCAGCCGGGTATGCAACAGGTGATATATGACCGCCGTTGCCTGACAATATTCACCTCCCGCGCCTACCAGCCGGTAAGAACGATAGCAATTGCTGATACGGTAAAGGCGATAAGCACCACCGACGACCTGCGTATTGAGGTTATTTAATTATCACCACCACCTCTTGATAATGTGTGTTGCGGTAGCTTTAAAGCTGGCGTTGATCTCCCTGCCGACATCAAGACCCAGGTCACAGGCGGAGCTACTCGTTACCACACCCAGCAGAGTAAAACCGCAGTCAACTTCAATCCTCATCAGTGACCCTACCGGCGTCAGTCTGGTTATGGTGCCGCCAAATGCATTCCGGGCACTGCTTATATCCCTGGAGGGGGCAAAGGTTATATCTTCAGGACGAATGAGCACATATACGTCATCACCCACTGCATAATCCGCCACCGCCTGAACTGAACGCCCGCTAACATCTACAGTCAGCAAACTACCGTCCCTGGCGATTACCGTCCCGGGCAGTATGTTTTCGATACCAACAAACTCGGCCACTTCCCTGCTGCCGGGGGAAAAGAAAATCTCGCCCGGGCTGCCCACCTGTATTATCTGGCCGTCGAGCAGCACACCGATCCTGCTGGCCAACCGTTGTCCCTGAGCCATGTCATGAGTGGCCATAACCACTGCCGTCTTTTGTTCCCGGACAACGCTGGCGATAACCTGCTCTACCTTTAACGTGGAGAGGGGATCAAGATTCGCCGTAGGCTCGTCAAGAAAGAGTATCTCCGGCTCGGTTACCAGGGCGCGAGCTATAGCTACCCGCTGTGTCTCACCACCGGAAAGCGTCCTGGCATTCCTACTCCGGTAGTCCTGCATACCCACCAGTTCCAGGGCATTATCCACCTTCCGCTGTATATGCCCGCCCTGCTCATGCCGGCATTTTAATCCATAGGCTACGTTGTTAAAAACATCCATCGTAAATACCACCGGTTTCTGCTGCACACAGGCCATCCGCCGACGGGCTTCCAGCCGTGCCCGTTCATTATGCGTAACATCAACTCCGTTAAAAATGATTCTGCCCGATGTTGGCAGTTGCAGCAGGTCAAGCAGCCTGATTAGCGTCGTCTTACCGGAACCGGTCGGGCCGATAAGGGCAAAGGCTTCCCCCTCCCGGATAGTGACGGTTATTCCTTTCAGTAGCCGGTGTCCCTGATATTCTTTGACCAGTTCCATAGCTTCCAGCGAAGCCATTATTCCTCCCTGTGTTGCAGGCGATTCAGGATTATATTGATTGCCAGCGCCAGGATAATAAGAATGATGCCCAGCGCTATGGCGAGTTCTATTTCCCCCTTGGATGTCTCCAGTGAAATCGCCGTGGTGATAGTCCGGGTAAAGCCCCTGATATTGCCGCCCACCATCAGGGAAAGCCCGACCTCCGATATAGCCCGGCCAAATCCCATTATCAATGCCGCCAGTATGGCAAAGCGGGCTTCTCTAATCACCAGGGCTGTCGCCTGAAATCTGTTAGCGCCGAGAGAAACCGCGGTTTCAATTACCGCCCTATCCACACCGCTCAGCGCGGAAATGACAAGGCCGGTGATTATCGGTGATACCAGCAGCACCTGCCCGATGACAATGGCGGCAGGGGTAAACAACAGTCCCAGGTTGCCCAGCGGGCTGGCACGGGAAATAAACACAAAGACAAAGAGACCGATAGCGACAGTAGGCACACTGTAGAGTGTCTGCGTGAGGTTAATAATCAACCTCTTGCCCCGGAAGCTGTTGAAATGAATGAAACTGCCCAGTGGTATGCACAGCAGCGCGGCGATGCTACAGGAGGTCGCCGCAAGCGCCAGCGACCTCCCGGCAATTTCCATCACTTCCGGGTCAAGGGTAATGATGAGTTCTAATGCTTTAAGAAATCCCTGCCAAACCTCGGTCAAATCACTCTATCCGTTAAAATATCACTAAGATGCGGGCTCAGCCCCGGCACATGGAGTGAATAATTGCATGCCATATTCTTTGACTCCATATTTACCAATCAACTCCTGTACTTCAGGTGAAGTAAGGAAGCTCACCATGTTGCCGGCCATTTCTCCCTTTACTTTCGGGTTAACCTCGGGATTACCGGCAATAACGGAATATACATTAAGCAGTATACCACCCTTGTCCACGATGGGTACCAGCGAGGCTTCTCCCTGGTAAGAGAGAAAAGTCCCCATGTCAGTCAGCGTATAGCCCTGTTTTTCACTGGTCATAAGCAGCGTGGGGCCCATACCCCGCCCGGCTTCCACGTACCACTCTCCTGCTCCCCTCACTGCTTCATAGTCGTATCCGGCAGCCTTCCATATCGCCTTTTCTTTGGAGTGGGTACCGGAATCATCTCCCCTGGAAATAAAGCTGGCGCTGCCCATTTCATAAAGCTTCTTAACAGCGTCTTCTGGTGTCATACCCTTGATACCGGCCGGGTCACCGGCGGGCCCGACGATAAGAAAGTAGTTATAGGCAAAGGGCACACGCTCAATGCCATAACCTTCACTGACAAATGTCTCCTCACGGGCCTTGGAATGCACGGTGATAACGTCAACATCACCCCTCATCCCGTACTCCAGGGCAATACCGGTGCCGGCATAGAGGACATCAACCTCAACACCGTATTTCTCTTCAAACATCGGCTCAAGGTAGCCCCAGAGGCCGGTGTCGTATAGGCTGGTCGTGGTCGCCACCCGCAGTCGCTGCTTGGGCGGCATAGGTTCATCACCCGCCGAAGTGGTTCCGGCACAACCGGCTATACCCAGAACCAGGCTTAAACTTATTATAACACTCGTTAACAAAAAGATTCCCTTTTTCATATTCCTCCTTCAGCAACCCGACATGAATTTTCTACACTTTCCGGAAAAGTTATACTGGCAGATACAACCCACAATCAAGCCGTAGCTTATCCTCCTTTCTCCAATCACGGTAAACCGGCCTAATTCGCGTGTTATCCACCGGCTTGCCCTTGTGGATTTGTTAAAGGTCAGTTATAACGGGAAGATTATCGACAGAAAGTAGTCATGCCCGTCTGCGCGGTATCATACCCGCCAACATGAGCAACGACATTTCTGAATTCCTGGCTACTGATAATCTCTAAAAGCGGAGACAACAGTTTGCTCCTGAAGTTCTCTTCCGGTATCACCAGGTCATACCGTTCTTTTAACAGGGATATAAAACCGAGATTACAGGACCGTGCGGCCGCCTCTATTCCCAGGCCACAGTCCGCTTCACCCCGGTTGATGCTGGTGGCAACCGCCAGGTGCGTATCCAGTTCCCTTTCGTAGCCACGAACCATATCAGGTGATATGCCGCGCCGGCGCAGCTCAAGGTCAAGGAGTACCCGGGTACCGGAACCGCTCTGCCTGTTGACAAAGGTTATGTCACGGCGTCCCAAGTCTTCAAGCCCAGCAATCTTCTTGGGATTATTTTTAGTGAACATGAGGCCCTGAATCCGATAGGCCAGGTGAACGATGGCTGCGGCTCGACCCGGTAAAATGCGCCTGACGTACGGGTAGTTATATTCCCCTGTTTCCTCATCCAGCAAATGTATACCAGCCAGGTGAGATCTACCCTCCTGAAGAGCAATAAGACCACCCAGACTGCCGGCGAAGGTTATGTCAACATCGGTCTCAGGGTTTCTTTCCTTGAATTGACTTACCAGGATATTTAACGCCAAATCGTGACTGGCGACTATCATGATAGTACCTGAATCCTTAATCTTACTCACCCCGGGGCCGGATAAATCAGCCGAATTCTTGCTCTCCTCACGCCAGCGGGACAGGTTAAGATGAAAGGCTGCTTCAAGCTCCTCAAGACTGTAACCCAGGCTCAATGCTTCAACAATATGGTTGCTGGCCATGTCAGCGAGGCGGCTCTCACGCAACCTGGTCAGCTTCGGGTCATTAGCCCTGGTTGACACCACGGTGCCGCCGCCGCGCCTGGCTACCACTATCTTCTCCTGCTCAAGCTCTAGGTAAGCCCTCACTATGGTTCCCGGGTTGACCTGCAAAGAAGTTGCCAGGTGCCTGATTGTCGGCAAATGCTCCCCGGCCTGAAGCCGGTTGGTAGCGACAAGCTGCCTGACCTGCTCCGCTATCTGTTGATATAGAGGAGTACCCGCCGTCTGATCAAGGTGTATATCTATCATTCTAAATACTCGATTTTTTGTATTATTTGTATTAGGTAAAGTATAACAAGTAACACAAAAAAAGGCAAGCCTTCTTCCGGCTCAGCGATAAATATTAGAAGAATGTAGACCGGTTCAAGGTGGCAGATGAAAAAGCCCCGGTTACTCTGATGCCCGATTGGGAACAGAGGTATGACCAACAAATCTGCATTTCCCCGGCTCTATGTTTGCATGGCAAGGCTCATTCAGCTATAATGTCCACTACCGTGGTGAGAAGTGGTAACCTCAAGCGCCCGAAAATAATTTCGATAAGGGGTCATTAGCAATGCCCTCACTCCAAATCCCTGAAACCTGGGATGGCGAGGCCGATGTCATTGTAGTCGGCGCCGGTACTGCGGGACTGCCGGCCGCTATTACCGCCGCCGATAGAGGAGCCGAAGTAATCATACTGGAAACCTGGAGCGGCCCGGCCAGTAGCCTGGCGCTCATCGCCGGTGGCACACCCTTCGCCGGCACCGATCTTCAACAAGAAAATGGCATTCAAGACTCGCCTGAAGAGCTATTCCGGGAAGCCGTCGAGACAAGCGGTGGCTCCCCAGAACTCTGGAGAGTGGTAGCAGACACACAACTGGAGACCTACGAATGGCTTAAAGGATTGGGGGCCAAAGCGGTTGAGCTATGGTCTGCCCCGGGAAATATCGTAATGCGAATTCACAGGTGGGAAGGTCATGGTGCTCACCTTCTTAAGATTCTCAGGGAAACTGCCGAGAGTAAGGGTATCAAGATACTCTTCCGACACCGGGCCAGGAGTCTCGTCCTTAATCCGGAAACAAACAGGGTTATTGGTATTAAGGCTGAACACGCGGATGAGACCCTGAACTTCAAGGCGAGGAAAGCGGTCATCCTGGCCACCGGCGGCTTTATCAGAAATAAAGAACTCGTCAAAGAGTATGGCCCCTACTACGCCAACTGTGTACCGGTAACACCCCCAACCCACCTGGGTGATGGACTTAAAATGGCTCTGGATTTAGGTGCGGCGACAGAAGGAATAGGGCTGGCAGTATGTCCCTCCATTTCAGTCTGTACTGAAACTAACCGCACGACGACACTGCACGGCTCCGGTAGTATTTCAGTGACCCGGGATGCCAGAAGATGGGCTGACGAAGCGGGGCCTCCCTATACTATTACGCTCAGAGAGCTTATACGCCAATACCCGGATGGCGCCCACTTTGTAATTTATGACAGCAAGATTAGAGAAGTAGCTTCCCCGGAAAGCTACCGCCAGGTAAAGGAGTATAAGAAGGATTCCATAAAGGAGCTGGCCCAGGCCGTGGGCCTCCATCCCGAAGCCCTGGTGGAAACAGTAAGTGAGTATAACTCTAATATCGATAAATACGGTTATGACATTAAGTATGGCCGGCGGTCCTGGGGAGCAAGTCTGGGCAACCAGCCGCCTCCCAAAATTGATACGCCGCCCTTCTACGCTGTTAAATGCAAGGTCTCTTTAAGTTCGCTCAAGGGCGGTATAAGAATTAATACCAGGGCCCAGGTAATGAATCAGTACGGTGATGTCATTCCCGGGCTTTATGCCGCCGGTGAGATAACGGGAGGTTTAACGGGTAAACCTGAAGCCTACTATACCGGCTCCATGACATTGGGCGCATTTGTCTTCGGAAGACTGGCGGGAGAAAATGCCACCGCCTTATAAGGCCACCTGTCACCCGTCATTTTCCGTTTTATCTATTGACTCTTGCAATAGGTTAATCTGCCGCTGCAATCTTCTCTGGTTACGCTGCATAAATAAAATATAGCCAAAGACTATCGCCCAGATAACGGTATAGGCGGCAAAAAGATACCCCAAATTTTCCATAACACTAACCCCCCTATCCTGTGTGCATACTTTTCAAACGTTTCAGCGCCGTATCCAGAGATTTAAGATTGGCACTCTGAATAGTTAACAGAACATACAATACGGTAAAGGCGGCGATACACACCAGCAAAGTCACCAGCATTGGCGTTGTGAGCCCACCCTCAAAGATTATGGTGGTTGGATGCTGTGTCCGCCACAGGTTTACCGTCAGAAAAACAAGGGGCACATCGATAAAACCGACAATGCCTACCACCGCACTAAACCGGGCACCCCGGGCTGGTTCGGTGGCAAAACCACGCACCAGAAGATAGGCCACATAAATAAGCCAGAGCACCAGTGATGTTGTCAAACGCGCATCCCATGTCCACCAGATTCCCCAGACCGGTTTCCCCCATATCGGCCCGGTAATCAAGACCAGCGTGGTGAAAATAACCCCTGCCTCTGCCGAAGCGCAGGCAATGGCATCCCACTTCATCTCCCGCTTGGAAAGATAAAGAATACTGAATATAAAAGTGACAAAAAATGCCAGAAAGCTGACCCAGGCTACAGGCACGTGAAAATAGAATATGCGCTGCACTATACCGGTATGTTTCTCAGTGGGCACATATAAGAAGACCATATAGAGAGCCGCTATCATCAAAACAAATCCCAGCTCCAGAAGTCCATTGTTTCTCAGAGAGCGTTTGATGTTCATATGTATCCCGTCTCCTATCAGGTGTTCCTGGCTACTCTTCAATCACAAATTCAAAGACCAGCGTAGCTACCACCAGATAAATGATATCAAAGGCAATTATTACTTGCAGCCATGTTAACATATCAGCCCAGGGTGCGCCAGCCAGCACTGGTGCAGTAGCCTTAACGGCAGCGACAATCACCGGAACAACAATGGGCAGAAAGAGAATGGGAAGCATAATATCCCGGGCACGGGTGTTTATGGCTAAGGCTGAAAATAAGGTACCCACGGCCGCAAAGCCGATAACGGTTAATACGATAACCAGGGCTAGTCTGGGCAGCAAGAGAGGCAGGTTAAAAAGAACAAGGAATACAGGCGTAATAATGACAGCAACAGCCAGCATGAAAGTGAAGCTGCCCGCCAGCTTCCCCCAGTAGATGACAGCACGGTCCACAGGGCAGAGCATCAGACCCTCCAGACGTGAGTTCTCCTTCTCCATGGCGAAAATACGGTTGAAACCAATGACGCCACCGAAGGTTAGAGCTACCCATAGAATACCGGGAGCTACTGTCTCTCCCATGCCAGCCCCCATGTCAAAAGCAAAACTGAAAATCACCAGCACCAGCAGGGCAAAGACTAAAACAGAGACTACTATTTCCCTGGTTCTAAGCTCCGCCAGTATATCCTTCCGGAAAACGGTAAGGACTTTGACAAATGACTTGTTCACATTCCCGTCCCCGTATACTGGTCATATACCTGTTGAAAGTTCGCCTTGTCTATCTTATGTTTAGCTGCCTGATAGACGATTCTGCCCCGGTCCAGGATAATTATACGGTCACCCAGTTCCAACCCTCGCTCCAGGTTATGAGTGGTCATCACCACGGTACGACCACCGGTGTTGAGACCCCCCAACATGTCTCTTATCACAGTACTGGCATGCGGGTCGAGGCCGACCTCAGGCTCATCAAGAAAGAGTATTGAAGGATTATGCAGAACCCCGCGAGCAATAGAAACTCTCTGCTGCTGGCCGCGTGAGAGCGTGCCTATCCGGTCATATCGGCGAGACTCAAGCTGTACCCAGGATATCACGTCATGGATTTTCTGCTCCAAATCCGCGACGTCATACATTTTACCGTAGAACTTAAGGTTTTCGTAAACAGTAAGGTCATCATAGAGAAAGGTTTCGTGGCTGACCAGGCTTATCTTGCGCCGGATTTGTGCCGGTTTATCACGGATATGCATACCATCCAGCCACACTCCGCCGGAGGAAGGCTTGACGAGGGTAGACATTATTTTAACCAGAGTTGTTTTCCCGGCGCCGTTGGGGCCAAAGATAACCAGACACTCACCCTTGCTTACCTGCAAGTCTATACCTCTCAGGGCATGATGCTCCCCGAATGACTTGGTCAGCCCCCGGATTTCAATAGCACAGGGAACAGGAGCCAGCACTCCATCATTCATCCTTGCCCTCTTTTTTCCTTCTTTTCATCAGGTAAACAACAATGCCGGCGATTAATCCGGCAATGATAACACACGGTATTACGAAGGTTAACTGACTACCTTTAGATAAATCAACAAGGTGAAGGTTCAGCACAGTGCCGGGCAGCAGGTTTTCTCCCTGGAAGTGGATGAAGCGCTCACCGGTGCCCGTAATTACCGGCTCGGCTGGCGCTAACCGGTCAGTGGTAACCTCAAGATACTCACCTCCTACCATAAGTTCAAGATTATCTGTGGGGTAGTCAACCGCCAGAAAAATGGTAAATTCAGCAGAGTCCGGTTTGGCCAGCCGGTAAGAGAAGGCAAGCTGTCTCTCGCCCGGAGGAAACGGCACCAGATAGGTAACCCGGTTACCATCAAGAAACCGGTAATCTTGCATCAGCTCCTGCGGAGCCTCAAAACCGGTTACACCCTCGGGTAGGGTAAAGACCAACGATCCATTTGTACCTGCATATGTCTTGTCTCCCTCATTAATCAGCCCAAAAATTTGGGTTAGCTGCAGGTTCTCTTCTTCAACACTAAGAATGATATGTGATAGCCTGACCCGTATCGCCTCATCGCTGGCGGTAGCGTCACAGACCCAAACCTCTACGTGAGCCGTTACCTCGCCCGTTTCAAAAACAACCGGATAGTAGTAATCTACTTCCATGTATCTGGCCGTGACCAGATATTCATGCTCCCGGGCAACATTATCAAACCGGAATTTACCCTCATTGTCGGTTACGGCAGTCCTTGTTTCCGCCATCACATTATCAATATATATTATCAGGGTTACCTCCATTTCAGCCACGCTACCACCACCCTCAGTATCATTGGTTACCTGCCCGTCAATTACACCGTCAAATGACTCCTGAGCGAGGGCTGTTACAGGTAACCCAAAAATCTTTAATATTAACAGGATGGCAATAAAAATACGCATAATCTAACCTTCAGCGCTATCTAGCTGCCTGCCCTCAGCAAAGAAGGCAACAGCCCCTCCCAACAAGAAGAATCCACCCCCCACCCATATCCAGACAATCAAGGGGTTCACCAGAACCCTGAAAGTAGCTGATTTATCCTCAGGATTAAAGCCGGTCCACACCAGAGAAACAAACAAGTCCTCGGCTGGCGTGGTACGTACAGCTACTTCAGCGAAGTGGTCCCTATGACTGAACCAGTAATCATAGCTAGGATACATAATTCCTGCCATGCCGCCATTCTTACTTACCAACATGGCAGCAACCGCACTCGCTTTCACGTTATCCTGCTTCAGTCTTAGCTCCTGGTAGGTGAACTCATATTTACCGATGTTCAAAGACTCACCAATATCAAGTGTTGCCGTTCTCTCCAGGCTGTAGAAAGAGGAGGCAATGACACCAAGAGCAATGAGAATAACACCAATATGAGCAAGAAAGCCGCCGTAACGCGCACGGCTGCCGTTAATAAGAGCGAAGAAGGCACGTATCCAGTTTTCTCCAATAGTACGGTGCCGGGATTTTACACCACGATACCATTCCTGAAACATGATAAAAAGCGGGAAACCACATACTGTTACTACCGCAATATACCAGCGGCCGATTCCTGAAATAAAAATGGCTGCATTAATAACCAGTATGGCGATCATTATGTACAGAAAGTCCCGCTTAGCCGACCTCCAGGTTGATTTTCCCCAGCCAAGCACCGGACAAACTCCCATAAAAAACACCAGAATCAGCATGAGAGGCCCGCAGCTTCTATCAAAAAAACCGCGGTCTAGAGCTATCTTCATTCCTCCTAATGCTTCACTTACCTGTGGCAATACCGTGCCGAGAAAAATAACGAATACCAGAGCTGCCAAAATAACATTGGTAAGAAGAAAAGCACCTTCCCTGGAGATAAGAGAGGCTGGTTTTTCCTCTCTCTCCAAATCACGGCGGCGGTATAATAGCCACATTGAACCGAATACCGTTATCAGCATGGCCGCCAAAATGTACGGCGGGAAGGGAGAGCCATAGAAGCCATGCAGGGGAGATTCAATACCACCGTGGGTGATGAACGGACTGAGTAAGGTAAAAACGAAGGTGAATATGATGAGATAAAAACTCCATGTTTGCAGATAGTTCCGCTGCCTTCGCATGGCAACTGAATGTAGAAAAGCGGTTCCCAGCAACCAGGGCATCAACCCGGCATTCTCTACGGGATCCCACGCCCAGTATCCTCCCCAGCCCAGTTCATTATAAGACCACCACATTCCCACGATATTGCCGATGCCCAGTGTGCACCAGGAAAAGATTGCCCAGTGCCTTACCCTGATAGTCCATTCATTCCCGGCGCTCCGGGTGATGAGCGCTGACATAGCCAGGGCAAACACCACGGCAAAGCCGGCAAACCCCAGGTACAACAAAGGCGGATGGATCAGCATGCCGAAGTTCTGCAGTAAAGGATTCAATCCGAAACCATCAACAGGAGGCGATGGATGCCTGGCAAAGATGTTCACCCTAAAGGCAACCAGGGCCACATAAAACACCTCTATGATAGCCAGTATCGCCAGTGCGTAAAGAATACCCTGCCCGTTGTTGTTTCTCTTTTGAATAACCAGCCAAGTGGCAAACAGTGAAATTAGCCAGCCCCAGAAGAACATAGAGCCCGCTTTACCGGCATACAGGGCACTCAGCGTATAGACGGCGGGCAGATCCCGGCTGGCATGCTCAGCTACAGCCCTGATACTGAAGTCTTTAGTAAAAAAGGCGTATAAAATTATAGCCAGTGCCAGCGTGTACAGCACAAAAACTACAATGGCACTGATCCGGGCGCTTGCCAAAATGCGTCCGGACCCACCCCTGGCACCAACTAGCGAGGTTACTGCCGAGAATACGGCTACCGGGAGAGCTAATATTAAAGCGATGTGACCTGCTTCTGCCATATACAAAGACTATTCTAATTCCAGGGATTCATACTTTGAGGGGCACTTCAGTATGAGCTGACTGGCCCGAAATACCCCGTCGGCGTAATATTTCCCCTCGACTAATATACTAGAGCCTGCCTTGAAGTTGCTGGGTTTGGCACCCCGGTAGAGAACCATCATATCATCACCACCCTCGGTTATGACGAACCTGAGCTCAAGGTCTTCCGCGTTCCATTCAACAGAATTATTCGCTATTTCTCCCGCCACTCTCAAATTAGTGTCATGAAGTTCAGTGCCCCTGGCGAAGAATTCACTTACGGTGACATAGTAACTAACTGAACTGCCGAAGCTCAGGTAAAACAGGTAACCTAACACTATTATCAGTATTAATCCCGCAACCACGTACCTTTTTTTCAAACGCTTTATCCTTGATGAACTTCAACCCAAGACCATTTTCCAGTCTACTCTGGTAGCATTGAAGAGTCAACGAAAACAGCTTGGGCACGTAGACTAACAACCTCTTTGCATAAGCTAATCTAATTTACCTTTTGGCACCTATTGACTCATCCCATGCTGTTATGTTATATTTTACACTAAATCATAGAAGTTTTTTATATTATTTGTTAGAGGTTTTATATTCCTTCTCCCGGTAAGTTTAAAGGCGCTCACCATTGGCCAGAATTGGTTAGCTTTTACCAGTGCTTGTGCCAGTGCTAAATAAAAACACACCAAGAAAAACAAGGAGGAGTATTGATGCGAGAAAGATTATGGTGCAGCGTAACCACCATTATTGTCCTGCTGGCATTATTGGTGGCATTACCCCTGCTCAGTGCCTGTGGCGCGGGAGAAGAACCAGCTCCTGCCCCAGCTCCGGCACCAGCTCCGGCCCCATCACCAGCCCCGGCTCCGGCAGAATCGGAATTTGATGCAGTTAAAGACGCCGTTGCTGAATACCTGACTCAAACAGCCCCGAACGTAAAGGCAGCCGATTTGCACATGAGTATCGCCGAAGATGATGCTCCGTATATAGTAAGTCTTCGCAAGGCAGAAGATTATGCCAAAGGACACATCCCAGGAGCAGTTAATATTGCTTTTAGCGAACTGACCACACTCCCCAAAGATGAGGAGATTTTGGTATATTGCTATACAGGGCAGTCAGCTTCGTTTGCGGCAGCCCTGCTTGGCACCCTTGATTACGA
>Ga0180432_10003595_pt1 | contig 21919 bp, 19 predicted proteins | sample SS_ome_10_FD_132414 | JGI IMG/M metagenome (GOLD analysis project Ga0180432, IMG submission 132414) | Hypersaline lake sediment archaeal communities from the Salton Sea, California, USA - SS_1_MS_2 metaG | ecosystem: Environmental > Aquatic > Non-marine Saline and Alkaline > Hypersaline >...
AAACGGTCAAAACATCCAGCAGGCTGACCTTTGAGACGAGAGACAATGAACAACAACTCTCAGAGCTCCAGAGTGGTGAGGGGTTGGGCTTTGGGATTTCGGTCATTGAGTATTGTTTGTGATTTGGTGCTTCAGATTTGGAGATTCGTCAACCCCATGCTTGGTTCCCGACACGGCGGCGTTAGGGTGGGTAGAGTCCCGCACAGTGAAAGGACGCTGAGGCTGTGATTACGTCAGCGGGACTCTACCCAGACTACAGACTTGAGATATGGAGCCTCCCCTGGCGGGAGGGAGTTAGAGGGAGGGGGAATCGCAAACGGTGAATTGAGGCGAGCGTCGGGTCCTCGAAGAGGTCCCACAAGGCAATCGCTACAGGACACCCGACCTGACCTTCACGGCGAAGACCCCGCGACTCCCCCACCCACCCCACTTCTAGCCAATCGACACTTGCAGGGACAGGCCCCGAGAGTCGCAGCAGGCGGGATTCATGAGCAACCTACCGGCTCCTTGGAGCCGGGCCTGTGGAAGGGGCTGGGTTCTGCGCCCAGCCCCTTCTTCGCTGGATAGAGACCGGCAGGAGGGGGCGAAGAGCTGCCGGTTGCTATGCCGCATGTCGCTCGGGACGTGGGGGTGAGAGGTGAGGGCGCGGCAAGCAGCGCCCCTACGTTGGGGTCGGGATGCGGGGGCGGGGCTGAGAGGCCCCACCCCCTACCGTCTCGGTATGAGCTTTGGTGTCAGTCCACTTCGGCTTCGGTTCCTGCTACCTCGAGTGGCGTGCCTGCCCAGACTATCCTGGCGGTCAGATTGCCGTCCTTGTCCTCCCAGCAGCCAGCCAGTACCTTCTGCCCTACCTCAACCGCTATGGCGCCGCGCAGGTGAACAACGGTGTGCCTGGTGTACTCGAAGGTGACCTCTTCGCCCGAAGGGGTGGTCACGGTGATGGCGCTGTCCTCCTGGGACACGGCGCTGACCGTGCCCCGTACCCACTCGTCAAGGAGTCCGGCCAGGGCTTTCACCGGGTGCAGGGGTCCGCACTGACGCCATTGCCGCTGCACCCGCTCCTGTGGCTGAAGCAGTTGCGGCTGGCGCTTCAGATCCTCAAGCACGTCGGGCCGGGCCTGCCACCACTCCAGGACCACTTCAGCTTCCTCCTGGGTGATGAGGCCCTTCTCCACGGCTTCCTGAAGCCGTTCCTCCACTGCCTCCTGTTTCATCTCCTCCTTGGCCTGCTGCAGCGCCTCTGCCAGCTCGTCAGATTCCATCCCGAGAATGCCGGCCGCCTTCTCGATGAGGACCTGGGCCTGGTTCTCGTCCTTGCCTTCATCCGTGCCCGGGGTGTCACCGGCCAGCACCGTGGCCGACAGGCCGGCGGTTAAGCCCAGGACCAGGACGATACAGATGGTCAGCAGCTTGAAGTGCTTTCTCATGCGTTCTTCTCACCTCCTTTCTTCAGTTTGTCGAATCATGGTGCACCATCTGCGCCATATAACATATAACGTCAGGGAGGGCCAGAGGTTAGGCGCTTGCCAGCGACTTCGCCTGTGGCTGATTGCCCGAGGTCTCTCCCGTCAGCTTGTTGTCCGGCGCATTTCCCTGCAACTGGCTGTCGGATAGCTTCTGCTGCGACTGGCTATCCGGCGAAGCCTCCTGCGTTTGGGCGTCTGGAGATTCCTCCTGCGCCTGGCCCTCTGGCGACTCTTCCTGTGCGTCACTACCAGAAAGGGACTTGACTACGTTCCTGTATGCTTCCGCCAACTCGCTCCTGTACTGGGAGATGATGGGCTTGACGGCCTCCGTAGCGCGTTCCTCCGCTGCGTCGAGACGAACGGCGTCCCGCACGGCGCTCTGCCGCAGCCTCTCCTTCAGCAGGGGCAGCCACTTCTCCTGAACTTCAGCCGGTTGCTGCTGGACCTTGACGGCCAGGCTCTCAACCTGCTCCAGGTGGTCCTGGAGGCGTTTCATTACCTCCTGCAGCTTCTCGGCCCTATTCGTCTCCACCAGCCGGGCCATTTCCTCGGCGCGTTCCTCGGCGAACCGGGCATGAAGGTCTGCAGTACCTTCATCGGAGAAGCTGAAGGCGAGTCGCACTCTCTCGGTCGCCATCTTCACGGGATACAGGAAATCGCCGGGGAGGCTGTTGGAGGCGGCCATCACTGTGCCACTCCCCGCCCCCAGGACCACCACAACCGCTATGATCACGGCAGCGGCCCAGCGGGGCAGCCAGCCGAGAACGGGCACGCTTCGGGACGGGGCCTTCTGCTTTCTATCGTTCAGCAGGGCTCGCATCTGGTACCTGGCCCTGGCCCGGAAATCGTCCCCCGGCCGGATGTCCGAAGATGTCCGGTGGGCCGCCACCGCGACCCTGACAAGGGGCTCCAGGCGTGGCACATGCTCCGGGTAGCGGGCCAGGCACTGCTCCAGGGACTCGCCTGCCACTATCCGGTCGATGCAGTCGTTGAGTATGTCCTCGAACCTGTCAGCCATCACTATCACCGGAGATCGAAGACAGAATGCGCCGCAGCTTCTTCAGGGCCTCATGCTGCAGCACCTTGGTAGCGCCCTCGCTCTTGCCCATAGCCCTGGCCGTTTCGGCCACCGAGAGCCCGCCGGCGAAACGCAGCAGGACAACCTCTCTCTGCGTCTCCGGCAGTTGCCGGCAGGCCGCCGCCAACTCCTCCAGCTTCAGCCTCCTCTCGGCTATGTCGACGGGGTCAGCCGTCGATGCCGTTCTCGCCTCATCGAGGGGGGCTGTCTCCGTCCTGCTCTTCTTGCGATAGTGGTCCACGATCTGGTTCCGTGCTATGCGGTACAGCCAGGAGGCGAAGGGTACTCCCCGCCAGCGGAAGGAGCCGATGGACTCCAGTGCCTTGACGAAGACCTGCTGGGTGATGTCTTCCGCATCCGCCCGGCTGCCGACCCTGAGCACCACATAGCGGTATATCCTGTCGAAGTGCGCCTCGTAGAGCTGCTCGAAGGCGTTGGCGTCCCCCTTCCGAGCCCGCCCCACTAGATCCATTTCGTGCTGCACCCGATCACTCCTTCGGCCACCGGCTACCCGTTTCGCCTTGCCGTCCGGTGCATCACATTATATAGAACGCACAAGTGGCCCAAAAGTTAGGCCCCTGCTGCACTGAGGACAGCGTGCTCACTCGGGGGTTTGACATGAGACATGGCCCGGTGCTAGGATGAGTGAACGCTCACTCATTATGATAGAGGAGGGAGCCCATGGAGACACGGCAGGAGAGAAAAGAGCGCATTACGCAACAGCGAAGGGCGGAGATACTCGACGCCGCCCTGGCCGTCTTCTCCAGGAAGGGCTACGGGCAGGCCACGACCAGGGACATAGCAGAGGAGGCGGGCATAGCAGAGGGCACAATATACAACTACTTCGAGGGCAAACGCGGTCTACTGGTGTCGCTTGTCACCAGGCACATTCTGAACGAGTCGTTCCTGGACCTGGTGCGGCGGGCACCGGAAATGGATGATGTCGCGCACCTGTCGGCAGTGATTGAGGACAGGCTGACCCTGGGGTCCGAGTCAGGGGAAGCGCTTCTCTTCCTCCTTGACGAGGTCCACCGCGACGCCGGGCTCAGGGAGCAGTTCGCCGAGCGGGTAACGCTGCCCGGGTTGAGGCTCATGCAGGCGCACCTGGAGTCGAGGATGGCCGCTGGAGCTATTCGTCCGTTGAACGCCGCCATCGTAGCACGTGCTCTCCAGGGGATGCTCATGGGCTTCATGTACGTGCACCGCCTCGAGGGGGACAGCAGTCCCATTGAAGAGATCCCCCGCCAGGTGCTGGTGACGGAGCTGACTAACTTCGTCCTCTGGGGCCTGAAAGGCAGGGGCGATTCATGAAATTGTCCCTACGGCAGCGCCCCGCAGGACATGTCATCGCCAGGAGAATAGAGGGAATGTCTCGCGATACGAAACGCACCGTTGCTGTCATTGCCAGGAAATGGACACTTGTCGGGGGGGGGCAGCACGCAACTGCTGGGGACATGGTGGACACGGGCATTGATGGTGTAGGAGGTCGCAGATAGACATACGTAGATTCTTCGCCTGCGGCTCAGAATGACACTGAGGGGGCCTTTCTTTGTGTCATTCTGAGGGAGCCGAAGCCCTTGAGCACATCTGCGGAGCCTGCCCTGAGCGTAGCGAATGGGCTCAGGACAGGCTTTGCGAAGCGGGGCGACCGAAGAATCTACGCGTGTTGCACGGGGGCGCAATGGTCCGTTGCGGCTACGGCCGCGAGCTACACAACGGGCGGTCGTCACACGGGCGATCCTCATCATTCGTAGTGCCGCTGGCAAGTCCCGAGAGCCGGGGGACAGGCGGCATCGGGGATTCCGCCAAGGGCAAGCCTGGCTATCACGAAGGAGACCCGCATGGTAGACAAGACGAGAGGGTATGAGAAGCGATGGATCGGGCTCGGTTTCCTGGGAATCTCGCTGCTCATGATCGCCCTGGACAACACGGTACTGAACCTGGCCCTGCCCTCCATCGCCAACGACCTGGGCGCCAGCGCCAGCGAGCTTCAGTGGATCGTCGACGCCTACGTGCTGGTATTCGCTGCACTCCTGCTCACCATGGGATCGATCGGGGACCGCATCGGCCGGAAGAAGATGTTGCAGGCCGGCCTGGTGGTCTTCGTCATCTGCTCCCTGCTGGCGGCCCTATCCACGTCCACGGAGATGCTCATAGCCAGTCGCGCCCTCATGGGCATCGGTGGGGCCATAGTCCTGCCCGCCACGCTCTCCATCCTGACGGCGACCTTCCGGGACCCCAGGGAGCGGGGACGGGCCATCGCTCTCTGGGCAGCGACCTTCGCCCTCGGTGCCGGCATTGGCCCCTTGGTCGGAGGATGGCTCATAGAGCATTTCAGTTGGAGTGCGGTCTTCTACATCAACCTTCCGGTGGCGGCCGTAGGGCTCATAGGCGGGTACTACTTCTTGATGGAGTCCAGGGACGAGAGCCCGGCTAGGGTGGACCTGCCGGGAGTCCTTCTGTCCATCGCCGGGCTCTTTGCACTGGTATACGGGATCATCGAGGCTGGGGCAGATGGCTGGTCGGCCGTCAACGTCCTGTATTCCTTCGGTGCAGCCGTGGTCCTGCTGAGCGCCTTCGCCTGGTGGGAGCGACGCTGTCCCAATGCCATGCTGCCACTGCGCTTCTTCAAGAACATGTCCTTCACCGGGTCCAGCCTGGCCCTGACACTGGTGATGTTCGCCATGTTCGGCAGCATGTTCTTCATCAGCCAGTATTTCCAGTCGGTGCAGGGCTACACGCCGCTCCAGGCCGGCGTGCGACTCCTCCCAATGGCTCTGGCATCCTTCGTGGCCGCAGCCATGTCTGCCAGGGTGGCGGAGCTCATAGGGACCAAGCTGACGGTGGCCCTGGGGATACTCGTCTCCGCTGGAGGCCTGTTTTACCTGTCCCAGGTGGCGGAGGTGGACACCAGCTACCTGGTGATAGTAGGCGGCATCTGCATCACTGCCCTGGGCATGGGAACAACCATGAGCCCGTCCACCAACTCGATTATGGGGTCTCTGCCAGTAAGGAAGGCGGGAGTCGGTTCGGCCATGAACGACACGACCCGGCAGGTTGGTGGCGCGCTGGGGGTGGCCGTGCTCGGCGCTGTGATGAACTCCACCTACGTGGCGGGCATTGACACCATGCAGGCCAAGGTCCATCTGCCCGAGCAGCTCTTCGAAGCTGTCCGCGGCAGCGTCCAGGGTGCGCATATCGCGGCCCAGAGCATAACGGACCCAACCGTGGCCAAGACGGTGGTCGATACCGCCAACGAGGCGTTTACCTCCGGCATGGTGGATGCTACCATAGTTGCAGCCGCCATCATGGCTGTAGCTGTTATGGTTACACTGGCGATCCTGCCGGCGCGAATCCGTGGCCCCCAGGAGGAGGTATTGCCGGCCGCTGCCCCTGATGTGCCGGAGGTGGCCGTCGCAGAGGAAGTAGTATCTTCGGAGAGAACGAAGGCGGACCGGTTCTCGGGGGATGGACCGAGAGGGATGGGAAATGGCAAACAGTGAAGAGCAAGTCACAGGGCGCAGAACCGATGGTGAGCTTCTGTGTGACCTGCTGGAGATGACGAAGAGGCAATCGGAGGTGAATACGAAGCTCAGGGCAGTGTTGGAGCCAGTGGTCAAAGCCTATTCCAGGGACAAGCCCTTAGAACTGACAGCAGAAACAGTGAATGAGATCGAGTCCCTGTTCATCGAGACCGAGTCGCTCCAGGCTGAGAGAAGGGCCGTCTTCCACGAACTGTTCGGGACTGAGGCCGACCTGCCCCCGGTCTGACTCATCCGTGATGACAGTGCTGCTGCAGTGGTCGCTGGCTGGGCCAAGGGGCTTGACGTTCTGCGCCGGGCTGCTTCGGCCCCCAGGAGATGCCTCTGGCCTGGTGCTCCCGTATACCCGCGAAGGAGAAGGATCTGCGTGTGTGCCTGCAACCTCGTCCTCCGCTGATGCCTGTGCCCATGATATGCCACGCGACCGCCTGTTGGACCAGCATTTGATTGCCCAAGCCCTTATGCATGATGAAGTGCCGGGCCATCCGGCGCGCTCCTCGTGAGCCCGCAGCCGCCTTCAAGGCCAGCTCGCCTACCCGCAGTCGGGCCAAGCGCCGCTTGGGCCCTTTCGGGCAGTGCCACCGTATCCAGAAGCATTTGCGTATGTGTCGGCGTATCCACCCGTGGCATGAGTGCTGCCTTGAGGTTGGGGCTGGGGCTTCGCATAAGGTCGAGCGTCCCGGTGCGCGAAGCTGTGACACAGCTTCCATGCTGCGGGGCGAGGGTGTCGGGCTTGTGACAGCCAGGGGGGCAAGGGGCCTCGGAGAGTACCCCCAAGGGGATTCGAACCCCTGATCTTCGGCTTGAAAGGCCGACGTCCTAGGCCTCTAGACTATGGGGGCACGTGCTTGCAGTATACTTCAGCCTACGGATACACAGCAAGGCATTCCAGGCCCGCGGTCTCGGGGAAACCCATCATCAGGTTCATGTTCTGGACACCCTGCCCGGAGCCTCCCTTCACAAGGTTGTCCAGGCAACTGATCACCACCAGCCTGTCCGTCCTCACGTCAATCGTGGGATATACAAGGCAGAGGTTGGTGCCCCAGGTATGCTTGGTCTGGGGCGGGGCGTCCACGACCTTGACGAAGGGCTCATCCCGGTAGAACTCGCGGTACATCTGCCTCACCTGGGCTATACCGCCCGCGTCGCTGGGTATCAGGCCCGTTACCAGAGGAGCATAGCAGGAGGTCAGTATGCCGCGGCTCATGGGCACCAGGTGCGGCAGGAAGGTGACGCACATCCGGAGGCCCGGCTGCAGCGATTCCAGTTCCTGCACGATCTCTGGCAGGTGGCGGTGTCCCTCCAGGGCGTAGGCGGCGGTGCTCTCATTTGCCTCGGCGAAATGCGCCTTCAGGCTCAGTGTCCTGCCGGCACCGGAGACGCCGGACTTGCTGTCCACTATGACGTCGGGGTGGATGGTCCCGTTCTTCACCGCCGGGGCCATGGCCAGGATAGCGCCTGTCGGGTAGCAGCCGGGGTTTGCCAGCAGGGTGCAGCCGGCCACCTGTGACCGGCGGAGCTCCGGAACGCCGTAGACCGCCTTCTGCAGCATATCCGGTGCGGGATGAGTGAAGTCATACCACCGCGGGTACTCGGCAGCGTCCTTCAGCCGGAAGTCGGCGCTGAGGTCGACAACCTTGACGCCTTTCTCCAGTAGGGGCAGGCAGGCCTCGGCGCTTGTCTTGTGTGGCAGGGAAGAGAAGACAAGGTCCGCACCGCCCGGTTCCCTGTCTATCACGAGGTCGATCTGCGACAGGTGCGGCAGCACTTCCCCCAGCCTCTTGCCTGCCTCGCTGCGGCCGGTCACCCAGGCGATCTCCGCGCCAGGGTGATGGTACAGGAGGCGGGCCACCTCCATGCCCATGTAGCTGGTCACGTTTATGATTCCGACTCTGGCTCGCTGCATCACGATCTGACCTGTGAGTCCCCCTTCGGACAGCGCTGGTCAATTGTAGCGCCTGCTTATGCCTCAGGCAACAGTGCCGGGTGGCCGTGCTTGGGCCTCCAGGCCCGACGGGCAGAGGGACAGCAACACGCACACACTGCAGCGCGGCCGCTGCGCCTTGCATACCCGGCGGCCGTGCTCGATCAGGTAGAGGTGGAAGGCGTAGACGTCGTGGGACGGCACCATGGCCTCCAGCATGTTGTGGGCCTTCTCCGGCGTCGCCTTCGAGTCGATCAGGCCCAGCCTCCCGGCCACCCGGAAGACGTGCGTGTCCACAGGCAGGGCCGGCATTCCCAGGGAGAAGAGGAGGACGCAGCTTGCGGTCTTCGGCCCCACCCCGGGCAATGATCGGAGCCACGACCTAGCGTCGGGCAGAGGGAGGCCCTTGAGGAAGCTGAGGTCCAGGCTGCCGCGCCTCTCCTCTATCTGCCTCAACATGTACTGTATCCGCCCCGCCTTGATGTCAGCTAGGCCCCCCTGCCTTATGGCCTTGGCCACCGCCTCGGTGTCGGCTGCCGCCACGGACTCCCAGTCGGCGAAGGCGGCCAGCAGCGACTCGAAGGCACGATGGGAGTTGGCATCCGAGGTGTTCTGGGACAGGACGGTCTGCACCAGGACAAAGACCGGTTCCTGGCCCGCTTTCCATACCCTCTCCCCGTATTCCTGTCTCAGGAGCCGGAGGATGTCATCGACCTTCACGCCAGCCCCTCAAGGTGGCAGGTGTCGTTGATCCTCACTACGGCGAAGCCATCCTCGTGCGCCTCGAAAATGCTGATGGCGCAAAGGTCCTGCTGCACCTGCCAGAAGTGGGAGGTGTCCAGTCCCAGGAGCGAGCACACCAGTACCTTGCAGGCCACCTTGTGGGACACCAGGGCAATAGCCTGGTCCGGGTGCAGCGCCGCCAGGCGTTCCAGCGCGCCCACCACGCGGCCTCTCACTTGCTCCAGGCCCTCACCCTGCGGGAAGGTCACGGTCTGGGGGCTGTTCAACCACCGGTGATAGAGGTCCCTGTCATCGGCTTCCGCCTCGGGGATCGAGAGCCCCTGCCACTTGCCGTAGTCGATATCGATGAGGCCGTGATCGGGCTGCACACTGAGTCCGTGAGGTTGGGCCAGGATGCTTGCGGTGAGCATCGCCCTTTTCAGGGGGCTGGAGTAAACGGCTGCCAGGGGCCAGTCGGCCAGGCGTCGGGCCGTGGCCTCTGCCTGCGCAATACCCGTGTCATCTAGGTCGATTTCGGCCCGGCCTCGCAGCCTCTCGCCGCAGTCCTCGTTCCAGGCGGTCTGACCGTGCCTGATCAGGAGTATGCGTGTCACAGTTCCTCCCCTGCGGAGTCAACCGACCCGAGGCGATGGCATTAGGTCGGCCGCGGCAGGCAGAGCGCGTGCCGAGGGGAATAGATAAGTGATACCGCGACTGCGGTATCACTTACCGGGCTGATGAACATGGTTGTCCCCCGGACCTGACCCCTGGGCCGAAACGCTCCCGGGGGGCGACGGAGGCCGGTGGAACAGGCTGTGGCGGTCCTAGGAGCCTGTCCGAGTAATCCTGGCTTCGTGCCTGAGTAAGGTCGTTCTTTCGTCGCGGTTAGCTTTGGCTCAAGCGTTACTCGGACACACTCCTAGTCGGAAGAGGGCAACGGCCTGGGTTGCTGCTCTTCCATCTCCTTGCCGCAGCAACTGACGGCACCGTCACCCTGCTTGGTGCACAGGACCTCGGTGCTGCAAACATCACAGCGATATCGCTTGCCCAACTGGTTTGCCATCTCGGTTCATGACCTCCTGGAGACTCTATCAGGAATGTGCCACTGGTTGAGTGGGCACGGCTGCCTTGAGCGGCACAGCGTCGAATGTGACGAGCGACCGCTCAGCTACTTCTTCAGTTCCATGGGCTCGCCGCAGCAGTGGATGGTGCCCTCGCCACCGCGGGTCACTATGAACTCCGAGCCACATTTTTTGCAGAAGTATCTCTTGCCTATCTGGTTCGCCATTCCTCAACTCCTGCCTTACAGTTTAGGGGCTTTCTTGCCCACCTCGTCTGTCTCGTCATAGGGGCCCCACTGGGGCTCATCCATCATCTTGGCCTCCCATATGCAGGCCACGTCTTCCGGGCTTTCTCGCGGGGGCAGCTTCAGCGGCGTCACCTTTATCTTGGGGTTGACCATGTAACGCTCGATGACCTTCTTCTCGTTCACATAGCACACCGCCGGTATGCGCTCGGGCTCCTTGGCCTCGAAGTACTCCAGCGACTTGCACCTGGTGATGGTCCATTTCACGTGGTTCTCATTGATGATCTCAGGAATTATGGGGAAGAGGCCGCCGGTGATGTTGTCCAGGGGCAACTGGAGTACCTTCATGGAGTCCAGGACGGTATTCATCTGAATGTTGCCGATCTTGGCGTATCGGGGGTTGACTCTCTCGGCCATGTTGCACCAGGCCCCCGCCTCACACTCGTCGGCCACCTGACGGCCGTCCCTCTTCATGACCTCTCTGTACCAGCACTCCGACAGATGCAGCCAGGCATATTGCCACACCGACATCAACTTGAGAAGGAAATCCTTGGACAACTCGTCGTAGGTCAGGTCTGGATTGAAAGGGCCGCTCAGGTCCTTCAACTCTTCGGACATCAATAACCTCCCGTTCTTGCGGCAATGTGAGTGTCGTGACGCATGACAGACGCACTGCTGATCGTAATCGAGACCAGCCCCCGCGTTGTATTCTTCCACAGCGTAGCTAGGATTGTCAAGTTTGGGGAAGGTGGCGTGAGGTCGTCCGGATGGAAGCGGCATCGCCACCTGGAACAAGCGCCATGTGACGGGGTACAGGCGGACCTTCTGGCATCAGTCGCTGTTGCGAGGGGTTGCAACAGATATCCAATGCTGGTACAATCTACTGCACTAGAGACCATTCTCGCCGGGTGCCGGAGGTTGTGCACGGTTCTACTGCTGGCACCGGCCGGATGCATCCCTGTTATGTCGGACAGGGCAGGTGTGGACCCAGCGCAGCAGGGCTGCCGCCGGTGGGGCGCGCAGCGGGCTGCAGCCTGCATGGCGGGTGCCATGAGAACAAGGAGGGATGAGACGGGACGATGAGCCACCACATGAAGAGGGTAGTCATGCCATTCACAGCGCTGGTGGGACAGGAGAGTCTCAAGAAGGCGCTGATACTGAACGCCATCAACCCCAGCCTGCAGGGCGTACTGATTCGCGGGCAGCGGGGGACCGCCAAGTCCACCGCAGTGAGGGCCCTGGCAGACCTCCTCCCGGAGATAGAGGTGGTGAAATGCCCTTTCGGTTGCAGCCCGCACGATGAGTCGCAGCAGTGCGACCTCTGCAATGCCAGCTATGTGAGCAAGGAGCCGCTTCCCACAGAGAAAAGGAAAATGAGGGTTGTGGAGCTGCCACTCGGTGCCACCGAAGATAGAGTGGTCGGGACCCTGGACATTGAGAAGGCATTGCGAGAGGGCATCAGGGCACTTCAGCCGGGCATACTGGCGGATGTCAACCGGGGAATACTGTACATCGACGAGGTCAACCTGCTGGACGACCATCTTGTCGACGTCTTGTTGGATTCGGCTGCTATGGGGGTCAACATCATTGAGAGAGAGGGCGTCTCCCTGTCGCACCCCTCCAGGTTCATCCTGGTAGGTACCATGAACCCTGAAGAAGGAGACTTGCGCCCCCAACTCCTGGACAGGTTCGGGTTGTCGGTGGACGTCACCACGATAGGCGAGGTCAACGAGAGGGTGGAAATCATCAGAGTGGTGGAGGAGTTCGAGAGGGATCGCGCTCGCTTCTGCCGGCGGAGCCAGCCGGCACAGAAGAAGCTCAGGGCCCGGATCACAAAGGCCGGAAGCCTGTTCGGCAAGGTCTCGGTCCCCGATGAGTTGTTCCAGAAGATAGCCGAGATATGTATCTCCCTGGCGGTGGACGGTCATCGCGCTGACATTCTCATTGCCAGGACGGCCAGGACCATAGCGGCTTTCGACGGGCGCACGACGGTGAACGAAGATGATGTCAAGGAGGCGGCCAGTCTGGTCCTGCCTCATCGGATGAGGAAGAGACCCTTTGAGGAGCCCCAGCCCTTCGAGCAGGAGGTGGAAAGGATAATCGGGGAGAAAACGGAGCCGCAAGACACAGAGGAGCATGACCACCAAGACGACAGCCAGAGTCAACAGGAGCCGGAATCCGAGTCGACCGAAGACAGCCAGGAACAAAGGCGGGGAAACCAGGACAAGGTCTTTGACGTCGGACAGGGGCGAAGGGTCGACATCTCCGCCAGGAAAGACAAGAAGCGGAGAGTGGGCTCCGGGAGAAGGGCCAAGACACTGGGTGCGAACAATGGCAAGTACGTGAAGGCGCAGATGCCGGATGGGAAGACAACGGACATCGCCGTCGATGCGACTATCAGGGCATCGGTGGCCCGCCAGGGCAGCCTTCACGTAGAGGGAGAGGACTTGAGGGAGAAGGTGAGGGAGAAGAAGACGTCCTCGGCGATCGTCTTCGTCGTGGATGCCTCGGGGTCAATGGGGGCGATGCGGAGGATGGAGGCTGCCAAGGGGGCCGTCATGGCCCTGCTGGAGGAGTCCTACCAGAAGCGCGACAAGGTCTCCTTTGTAGCGTTCCGGCAGGAGAAGGCCGAGGTCCTGCTGCCTCCAACCTCCAGCGTGGAGCTGGCTGCGAAGTACCTGCGCGAGCTACCCGTAGGGGGAAAGACACCGCTTCCCGCCGGTCTCTCCCTGGGCCTCGACGTCCTCAAGAGAGAGATGAGGAAGAACGACAGGGTGGTCCCAATCATGGTCCTGGTCTCAGATGGAAAGGGCAATGTGGCGATAGCGTCGAGTGTAAAACAGGAGGTCGCTCTGCTGTCAACCGACATCAGGGGGTGTGGGATAAACCTGGTGGTAATAGATTCGGGGAACGGTTTGCTCAAGCTGGGATACAACAGGGCGATAGCGGAGGCCGCAGGTGGGCAGTATTTCCCCCTGGACGAGCTTGGTGCCGATGGTATTGCCGGTGCAGTCAAGCCGCTGAGAGCCGGCGCCGGCAGCTACGCTTCCCAAAAAGCAGAGACGGTGAAGTCAGGCCAATTGATCAAGGAGGGAAGATGACGACGTTCAGGATAGACGTTCATCGAAAGAAAGGGACAGTGATGCTGTGGATGAGGACCCCTCTGGGCTACGTCCCTATCATTGTTTGGGCTGATGTCGAAGGAGTGAAGGAGTTCGCCGAGATGCTGCTGGACTTCTATGAGTCCAGAAAGGAAGGGGAGAGGTCCAGGATCATAAGGATCTCAGACCACATCCTCGAGCAGGCTATAGGTGATGGGCATTGGCTCGAAGACAGCGGCCGCGAGTCTCCGTGATTTGGGATGCTGCCGTTCTCACAGGCACCGCGAAAGGCGGCGAAGGTGAGACGACATGTCGGACATCGAGGCCAAAGGAGGTGGGTAATCGCCGCTCCCCTGGCGGCAGGACCCGTGGAGGGGCCACACCTGAGCAAGCATCGGCATGACCGACAGCCACATGCAAGGTGGTTCTCTCGCCTCTGGCACTGAACAGAAAGAGACAACCCGGTAAGGAGGGTCAACCATGAAGGTGGGATCCATAATGTGGGCGAGTCATGCGCCAATGCTGGTCAGAGCCAGCAAAGCACTCGATTTCGTCGAGATGAAGGTCTTCCCCTCTGACATCTTGAACGACGATCCATCGATGTGTGCTGAGGCCCTGGAGGAGATAGCAAAGCAGGAAGTGATCCTTCTCTATCGCAGTACCGATGTCTTCTGGGAGGAGATCGAGGCCAGGGTCGAGGAGATCGGTAAGAAGGTCCCCATCGTCTGCGTTGGACACGATCCCTCCTACTGGAGCCTGTCCACCGTCAGGCCGGAGATCGTGGCTACCTGCCATTCCTATGTCGTCGTCGGCGGCGAGGAGAACTACTGCAATATGCTGCGCTATATAGGCAGGGAAGTACTGGGACTGGCTGTGGACGCACCTCCGCCACAGCCGGTCCCATGGGAAGGACTGTACCATCCCGATGCTCCTTCCTACTTCACCAGGGTGGAGGACTACCTGGAGTGGTACAGGCCGCGAAAAGCGCCCACCGTAGGGGTGGTCTTCTCCCGGCACTACTGGGTGAACGACAACATGGAAACGGAAGACATGCTGATCCGGGAGTTGGAGGCGCAGGGCCTGAACGTAATCCCGGCATTCTCCTATGCCACAAGGGACGAAGAGCTGGGAAGCAAAGGGGTCGCCGAGGTTGTTGAGGACTACTTCATCGATGACGGGCGGCCGCGGATCGACGCCATGTTGAAGCTGCAGATGTTCTTCATGGCCAGGCATGCGGGGCAGGATGTCAGCGACACGTCGGTGGCCCACAGGGGTGTCGACCTGCTCAAGAGGCTGGATGTGCCGGTATTCCAACCGGTTTCCTCGTTGAACAGGACCGCCGCGGAATGGGAGGAAGACACCCAGGGACTGGGCTCGGACATCAGTTGGAGCATAGCCATGCCTGAGTTCGAGGGATTGATCGAGCCTGTCCTGGTCGGCCTGGCCGGCCGGGAAGAGGACATGGGGACCACCCTGCGCTACAGGATGCCTGTTGAAGAGAGGTGCCGGAAGGTGGTACGCCGGCTGGTCAACTGGATAGAGCTGAGGAACAAGCCCGTCGCCGAGCGCAAGGTTGCCTTCCTGCTGAACAACAACCCATGTGCCTCTGTGGAAGCGTCGGTGGGGGGTGGGGCCCACCTGGACACCCTGGAGAGCGTAGTGTGGGTGATGCGGCAGATGAGAGAGGCGGGCTACGATGTCGAGCCGCCCCCGGACGGCAAGGCGCTCATCGACACCATCATGGAACGCAAGGCTATCTCCGAGTTCCGCTGGACCACGGTGGACGAGATCGTGAGCAAGGGTGGGGCACTGGCGCTGGTATCCACAGAGGAGTACGAGCAATGGTTCAACACGCTTTCGGCCAGGGTGAGGAAGCGTATCAATGGCGCCTGGGGCGAGCCTCCGGGACAGGAGATGAACGGTATGCCTGCGGCGATGGTGTACGACGGCCACATCGTGGTCACCGGAGTCCAGTATGGCAATGCTGTGGTGTGTGTTCAGCCGAAGCGCGGCTGTGCCGGGTCCAGGTGCGACGGCCAGGTATGCAAGATACTCCATGACCCCGATGTGCCGCCTCCGCACCAGTATATGGCCACCTATCGCTACCTGGAGAACCAGTTCGGGGTGGATGTGGTGGTGCATGTTGGTACACATGGCAACCTGGAGTTTCTGCCTGGCAAAGGGACGGGGCTCTCTGGCAACTGCTACCCGGACATAGCCATTGGAGATATGCCGCACCTCTATATCTACAATGCCGACAACCCGCCGGAGGGGACGATCGCCAAGCGTCGCAGCTATGCCACTCTGGTAGACCACATGCAGACGGTGATGGTCCAGGGAGGGCTCTACGAAGGGCTTGAGGAACTGGCCCAGTACCTGGGCGAATATGAGCAGGCCAGTATCTCCGATCCGGCTCGGGCCCATGCCCTGGAGCACCTGATCCGGGAAGCAATAGTGAAGACGAACCTCGACAAAGAGACCAGGCTCCACGACGAGATGCCCTTCGAGGAGGTGGCAAGGGCTGCCCACGAGGCTTTGAGCCTGGTGAGGAACACCCAGATACAGGATGGCATGCACATATTCGGGGAGCTGCCTGAGGATGACCGGCGCGTCGATTTCATCAACTCCATCCTCAGATATGATGCCGGAGAAGAGGCGTCGTTGAGACGGGTCCTGGCTTCCATGATGGGACTGGAGTTGGCCGATCTTCTGGAGGACCAGGGGAAGATGTGCCCGGCGTATAACAAGAGCCATGGGGAGTTGCTGGAGGAGGTAAATGCCAGGGCCAGGGCATTCATCCGGGGGGTCCTGGGGGGCAACGGAAGTGATACGGAGGGGCTGGCCACGGAGGTTCTGGGCAGCACTCTGAGATACCCCGAGTATGCCAGCCAGCTTCGCTCTCTCAGGGAGAGGGTGCTTGACCTAGATCTGAGGATATCGCAGTCCAGGGAGATCGACTCTCTGCTTCACGGCTTCGACGGTGGCTATATCCCTGCCGGACCCTCGGGGCTGATCACCAGGGGGAGGGACGATGTTCTGCCGACGGGCAGGAATTTCTATTCTCTCGACCCGCAGCGAGTGCCGACAAGGGCGGCCTGGGAGATTGGGAAGAGGCTGGCTGAAGCAGTAATCGAGAAGCATACCAGGGAAGAGGGCAGGATACCTGAAAACGTAGCCATGTACTGGATGTGCAATGACATCATGTGGGCCGACGGCGAAGGCATGGCCCAGATCATGCACCTGATAGGTGTCAGGCCAGTCTGGCAGCCCAACGGGAGGATGAAGGGGACCGAGGTGATACCCCTGGAGGAGCTGGGACGGCCCAGGATCGATGTCACCATCAGGGTCTCCGGCATTACCAGGGACAACTTCCCCAATTGCATCGATCTCATCGATGAGGCGGTCCAGGCCGTGGCCTCGCTGGATGAGCCTGATGAGATGAACTTCGTAAGAAAACATGCCCGGGAGAAGCTCGATACCGGGGGAGCGGAGGCAGACTCTCCCGAGGCCTGGCGGAATGCCACCTTACGCATCTTCGCCTCGAAACCGGGAACATATCAGGCAGGTGTCCAGCTTGCCGTCTATGCTTCCGCCTGGAAGGAGGAGAAGGACCTCTCCGACGTGTTCATCTACTGGAACGGCTATGCCTATGGCAAGGGGGTATTCGGCCAGGAGTCCTATAAAGAGCTGGCGGAGAGCCTGAAGACGGTGGACGTGACCTACAACAAGGTGGTTACCGATGAGTATGACCTCTTCGGCTGCTGCTGCTACTTCGGCACTCACGGGGGGATGACGGCAGCAGCCAGGACCCTCTCCGGCGGGGATGTGCGGACCTACTACGGCGATACCAGGGAGCCGGAGCACGTGGAGGTGAGGGACCTGGCAGATGAGGTAAGGCGTGTGGTACGCACCAAGCTGCTCAATCCCAAGTGGATCGAAGGGATGAAGAGGCACGGGTACAAAGGGGCGGGGGACATATCGAAGCGGGTCGGCAGGGTGTACGGATGGGAGGCGACGACCCAGGAGGTGGACGACTGGATATTCGATAACATTGCCAGCACCTTCGTCCTGGACGAGGAGATGAGGGAGTTCTTCCAGGAGAACAACCCCTGGGCCCTCGAGGAGATCGGACGGAGGCTGCTTGAGGCAGCGGAGCGGGGTCTTTGGGATGCCGATCCCGAGGTGTTGGAGGGCCTGAAGGAGTCCTACCTGAGCATCGAGAGCTGGCTGGAAGAGGATATGGGGGATATGAAGGGCGAGTTCCAGGGTGGCTCGGTGGATATCATCGACCTGGAGACGGTGGCCGATTGGAGCCTCAAGATGACTGAGATCGAGGAGAAGCTGGGGCACTCACACTAGCCCAGCTTGGCTCGGCTGAAAGTGGACAGATGAGGCAAGTTTGGCAGGGACGATTAGGCATGTGCCGTCTGACACCGCCCATCGCAGCGAAGACTTCAGCGTCCCGATCTATCCCGATTTGTCGGGACCAGAAGCTGCATGTCGGGGTCGGGGACGACCCCGACTACGGTGCGGATCGACCCCAGAATCTCGATGGGCGGGGTGCCTGCAGGCGATTCCTTGAAGCACCATTCGGCAGTGCTCGGCCGGAGGCCGTGAGCCTGAAAGGAGGTGCCGGACATGAAGGCGAAAAGGAGGGGTGATCGCCGTGCCTTTCGCGGTGAGCTTGTGTTGGAGGCCACACCCGGATGGGCATCAGGCCGATCACCCCCTGCTCACACGATAGTAGAGCTGTTTCGAGTAGTCAAACACACAACTCCTGGATCAAATCAAGAAAGGGGTCTCAAGATGAGAAAAGCAATAGCATTTGGGCTCATTCTTATGCTGCTTCTGGCCTCTTCCGTTGTCGGTTGTGGCAACGGAGACAATGGCAACGGCGGCAATGGAGGAGGCAATGAGCCGGCTGAACCGACGGTTGAGTCCATATCGGTTAACCCTGCGGATGTCGAGATAGAGATCGGCGGGGGCATGCAGTACTGGGCCTCGGCGGCCTATTCCGACGGCAGCGATAGCGTTGTTACCGGCGAGGTTACCTGGAGTAGCTCTGCTGAAGCAGTGGCTACCATTGGAGCCGGGGGACTGGCCTCGGCTGTGGCCGCCGGGGTGACCACGATTACGGCTGCTCTTGAGGGGAAAAGCGCCTCTGCTACACTGACTGTGACGGAAGAGCCGCCAGAGACCGTGACCATCATCGACTCGGCAGGGCGGGAGGTCACGCTTCCCAAGCCGCTAAGTCGCATCGTGGCTCTGCACACTGATGTCGCCGAGGCCATACGCGCCCTCGGGGCCAAGGACCGGATTGTCGGCGTCACCAAGTACATCGCCGACCAGCCGGAGTACTGGCCCGACCTCAAAGATGTGACAGCCTGCGGCAGCTCCTTCAGTCCCAACTACGAGCAGCTCGTGGCGCTGGACCCACAGGTGGTGATCGTGTACAGCGGTACCTTCGGCTTCTCGGCGCCCACTGAGCTTGAAGAAACAATGGCGGCTGCCGGCATCGCGGTGGTCCAGCTAGACTGCTACAAGCCGGAGAGCATGACCAGGGACCTGAGTACCCTGGGAGTGATGCTGGGCACAGAGGCGCGGGCGGCGGAGTACATCACCTTCATTGAGGGCTACCTGAGCATTGTCAACGATCGTGTCAAGAGCCTGACATCCAGCGAGAAGATGCGCGTTTACTTCGAACAATGGACGGACTACAAGAGCGTCGCTGAGGGAGCAGGGTATCACGACATGATACTGATGGCGGGAGGAATCAACGTCTTCGCCGGGGCCGGCGTGGCCTATCCTATTGTCAGCCCTGAGGCGATTCTGGCCAAGGACCCTCAACTGGTGATCAAGAACACCCAGGAACCCGGCTACAAGGCAACCGATTCGAGTGCTCTGCAGACGATCAGAAATGCCCTGCTGGCCCGGGCCGGCTGGAATAACATGGACGCCGTGCTCAACAACAAGGTGTACGTGGTGTCCAACGAGATCGTCGGCGGCACCAAGAAGCCAATCGCCATATGCTACATAGCCAAGTGGCTATACCCTGACCTGTTCCTGGACTTCGACCCCGAGGAAATGCTCATAGAGTTCATGGTCGAGTACCAGGGTGTGCCCTACCAGGGGGTGTACTTCTACAGCGGTTGACGAGCTCTTTGTCGAAGTGGTCCGGTGGTGTGGCCACGGCCACACCACCGGATTGCACGGTTCGTAGTGATTAGTTCCGCGCAGGCGGGTTTCTGAATGAGATGGTGATGGTTCATGTAGAAGACGCGGCTCTCCACAACGTCATTGCGAACGTAGCGTGGCAATCTCCGGGTGGGGAGGCAGGACAGTGACTTTCTGGACAGCGCTGAAGCCACTGTCCCTACATCGTCGGTGTTACGCCAAAGTCGAAACCTGGGGCGCGTGTTGATGAGATGAGGAGATAGACGCGTGGCAGTGGAAGCGACCGAACTCGATGCGGCAGGGATAGGGGAACTCTACGCCAGGTTCACGGCCAGGAAGAGGCTGTTCATCCCCATCGGGCTGCTTGTCCTGGTGCTGTTCGCCATGGTGGCCACATCCCTGGGGGCCGCATCTTTGGGATTGGGCGAGGTCTTCAGGGCCATCGTTGCCAAGGCGTTGCCCTTCACCGGCGTACAGAGCAACGAGCTTGCCGATGTCATCGTATGGGACCTGAGACTACCCCGCGTCCTCATGGCCATCGTCGCCGGGATGGGATTTGCCGCCTCCGGCGCAACCATGCAGGGAGTGACGCGCAACCCGCTGGTCAGCCCATACACCATAGGCATCTCGTCGGCTGCCGGTTTCGGGGCCGCCCTGGCGATCGTCCTGGGAGTCGGCGTTGTCGGCACGGACAAGTACATAGTGATAGCCAATGCTTTCGTGTTTGCTCTGCTGGCAGCCTTCCTGGTATACGGCATGGCCAGGATCAGGGGCACGACGCCGGAGACGCTGATCCTGGCAGGCATCGCCATGATGTACCTGTTCTCTGCCGCGACATCTCTGCTGCAATATATTGGCACGCAGGAGCAGGTAGCCGGCGTCGTCTACTGGCTCTTCGGCAGCCTGACCGCAGCCACGTGGGACAAGCTGTTGGTGGTCTCCATCTTCTTCGCCGTGTGCTTCCCTATAATGATGAAGTACTCCTGGGACCTCAATGCGCTGGCCGCCGGCGACGATACCGCCGCCAGCCTGGGTGTAAACACGAAGCGGGTGAGAGTAATATCCGTCACGCTGGCCACCCTGGTCACGGTCTCGATAATCTGTTTCACCGGAATCATCGGTTTCGTGTGCCTGGTGGCGCCGCATATAACCAGGATGGTAATAGGTCCGGACCATCGCTTTCTCCTTCCCTGTTCCTGCATCGTGGGGGGCTTGCTCCTCCTCTGTGCCGACACACTGGGTCGAATGGTCATCCAGCCGGCGGAGATTCCCGTGGGCATAGTAACCAGCTTCATAGGGGTGCCCATGTTCGCCTATCTGCTGATGACCAGAAGGAGGCAGTACTGGTGATGAAGCTGATTGCGAAGGATGTTCACTTGAGCTATGGTGATATTCGGGCCCTGCAGGGGGTCTCGATGGATGTGCGTGAGGGTGAAGTGGTGAGCCTGGTAGGCCCTAACGGTTCAGGGAAGACGACCTTCCTCAAGTGCATCAACAGGCTTCTTCAGCCGGAGCGAGGCACCGTGCTGGTGGCAAACCGGGACGTCAGGGACATGGGACTGAGAGAAATGGCCAGGCTTCTTGGGTACGTTCCGCAGAGCGCCAATCATGCCTTCCCGGCAACGGTGTTCGACACGGTCCTCCTGGGCAGGCGGCCGCACGTCAACTGGGGGGTGGGGGCTAAGGACAAGGAGGTCGTCTCGCGGCTGCTGGTCCTGATGGGGCTGAGTGACATGGCCTTGAGACAGTTCAACGAGCTCAGCGGCGGTGAGAGGCAGAAGGTGCTCATTGCCAGGGCCCTGGCCCAGGAACCAGAGGTCCTCCTTCTCGATGAACCCACCAGCAACCTGGACTTGAGACACCAGTTCGAGGTCCTGAACCTCATACATACTGCTGTGAAAGAGAGAGGCGTATCAGCAGTGATGGCCATCCACGATTTGAACCTCGCCTCGCGGTTCTCCGATCGTATCATCTTCCTCAAGAACGGAAGTGTCCACGCCGAGGGGCGGCCGGGGGAGGTACTGACCTCCGGCAACATAGGGGAGGTATATGGCGTCGAGGCAATTGTCAACACGGACTCGGACAGGCCCTATATCATACCTGTAGGCCCTGTGTAGCTCCCGCTAGATAATTGCCAAGTTCCAAGCGTCAAATAGCAAACAAGCCCCAATGACCGAAATCTCAAGGCTCAAACGGGGGGCGCTGTTCGAAGGACCGTTTGGAACTTTGGTCTTAAGATATACGTAGAGAATGCGGGGCTTGTCATCTCATCGAGAGGCCTTCGCCTTGTGTCATTCTGAACGCAGTGAAGAATCTATGGCCGATCAGGACAATCATAGCCTGTTGCTCCATGAGGCTGAGACCCTTCGCTTCGCTCAGGGTGACAGCAAATCTATGTCGCGACGGAGACAATAGCCCTGTCGAGCTATTTTCATCGTTCGCTGGTGTCCGAAAGCGTCATGAGAATCATTTGGTATTTGTAGCCACTCTTGTCCAAAATAGGTTTTCAGGCTGATTGCCAGGAAGAGAGTCCATATGCAAGCTGCCCCTCTGCGGCCCGGTGGTTGTGCTTCGCATCAGCCCGTCTTGTTCCCGCAAAGTCTGC
>Ga0180432_10003598_pt1 | contig 21916 bp, 16 predicted proteins | sample SS_ome_10_FD_132414 | JGI IMG/M metagenome (GOLD analysis project Ga0180432, IMG submission 132414) | Hypersaline lake sediment archaeal communities from the Salton Sea, California, USA - SS_1_MS_2 metaG | ecosystem: Environmental > Aquatic > Non-marine Saline and Alkaline > Hypersaline >...
ATCGAAGACGGTGTTTTTCTGTCTGGAACAAAGGGTAGCCGATAGGGCACCTGGAGTGCCCCCAACGGCACGAGGCGATCCAAGCAGTACCGGCAGATCGCGGCTGACTGAACCAGGCATCAGGGGGAGAGCAACCGTTCTCGATCCAGTCACTAGCGCAGGTAGAGAATGCGCTGGTGCGTCTCCCGGCCTCCCGCCCGCAAGCGCGCCAGCAGCAACCCGCTGGGCAGATCGGCGGGCAGCATCCAGCGCACCTGCCGGCGCCCCGCCGGCAAGCGGTCCCACGCCAGCCGACGGCCCTGGATGTCCCACAGCTCGAGCCGTCCCGCAACCGGAGCCTCCACCGTCAGACGCAGGTCCCCCCGTGCCGGCGATGCCCCCACATCGAGATAGACCCCCGCCGGCTCCGGCCGTGGGCCGAGGTCGCCCGACAACTGGAGCGCGAGGATCTCAACGGTTTCGTGGGATGGGAAGTGGGCCAAGGAGAGATTGGGGATCTCCTGCCAGGTCACGCCCCCACCCGGCGGGGGCAGGGTATCGGCTAGGCAGTAGTCCCCTTGAGTTGAAAGGGTGAAGAAGAGCGGCCGGTCCGAGGTGCTCTGGTTGGCGTACCGGAGGGCCCAGATCTCCTCCGGTCCCATGAGCAGGGCATGCAGCCCGGCATCCGGCCAGCTGGGCATCAGGGACAGTTTCAGGAGCACGCGGCGAAAGGCACAGGGCACATCCCCCGGCACCCGGGACAGTTCGAAGAGAAGCGCCAGGAAACAGATCTCCCCCGCGTTTCCCCGCGTGACCTCTCCGTTCCCGTTGTAGTCACGCGGATGCTGCACCTTGAAGGCCTCCCAATCGGGCCCCAGGTCGGCATTCCAGAGCGTTGTGGTGATCTCCTCGATGCTCAGATAGCCCCCGTGGACGAAGAGCCAGCCATCCCGATAGAGCGGGTAGGGGTGGGGCTTCCCCGGGAAACAAGCCGCCGAATCGGGGGCGGACAGCATCGAGACGAGCCCGCTTCGCCGCGCCGGGAGCATCTCGCTCAGAGCTGGCGCGAGCCGCGGGTGCACCAAGCCGTCGCGAACGGCCGGTCCCCCGCCCCGCACGATAAAGGGTCGCCCCCACCCGTCCGGGGATGAGGCGGCGTAGTAAGCCAGGCTCCAGCCGTCCGGGAAGCTGTCCGATAGGGCGGGCCACCCGTCCGGCTGGCCCAGATAGGCCTCCAGGTCGAAACCTCCCGCCTCGGGGGCGGGGAGGAAGGAGACGGTACAGGCGCCGGTGACCGCCTCGGCCGCGGGGGACGCCAGGAGGACCACGGCCAATCCCATCATCAGGTGCGCTCGAACCGATCGTCTATTCATAGCTTGCCGCTCCGAACCCACCGGGGGCAAACCAATAGAGATGATGGGTGTCCATTTCGGAGGCGTTACCATCCGGTGGAGCCGTCGACGCCCACCAGCCGAGCGAATCGGCCACCGGGCCGTAGTAGAAGGGCGTGTAGCTCAGCGTATGCGCTGTCCAAAGCGTATCCCCGTCGGTAAGACAGATGTTGAAGACGAAGTCATCGTACCCCTTGACGCGGTGGAAGGCGTATCGCAAGCCCTCCCGCACGCTTCCCAGCCGCTCGATCTCGTACTGGCAGTATCGGAACAGCACCTCCGAATCGACATGGATCGGCGCATAGTCGAGTGGATGCTGCTCCAAAAAGGCCTCCGGAATCCAGGGCAGGAGCGTGTCGGGCTTCATGTGTCCGTTGTGTTGGAAGATCCACCACCGCCCCAGGAGCGAGTCGGCGAAGGGATGGGGATCGGGAAGCGCCCCGTTGTCTGGCCCGTAGCTGCTCTTGCGAACATGACCCAGCACCGCGGATCGTCCACCCAAGCCGAAGGCCGAAACCTCCTGCTGGGCGGCCAGCCACCGGAGATCATCCTCGCAGGCGGGTGCACCGCTCTTGATCAGGATGGGGCGGTCGATCCCCGAATACGGCGGAGAGAAGAAATAGGCGATACCCCAGCCGTCACGGCTCGGGCTCTCACGCTCCGGGGCCGGTTCCTGGGGCAGGGTTTTCAGACGCAGCTGCCAGCACAGCTCGGATACGACCGAATCGGACCCCGCGGCACCGTCGGAAACGTAGCCAAAAACGTGGCACTCGTGATCCTGAGCCCCGGCCGCGAGGGCAAGCAGCCCGAGCAGGCACGCGATCGCTAGACCGCGGCCATGTCCAGTCCTCTCCCTGCCCAGCATCCTCCCCCCGTCACCTCGAACCTGTGGTCGGAACACCCTGGCTCTATTATCCCAAAATCGGGGGAGGAACCACAACCGGCCCAACACCATCCTCAAGAAGAAGTACCAAAGCACTTGCCTTGGGGGGTGGTTTTCCCGATAATTTTCCGATGGTTGAGTCAGGGTCGAGTAGGGCTCGGCCCTGCCCGGCTCCGGGAGCCGGGTAGCCCCGAACACCTGTGGGAGGTTGGATGGCACGCAAACCCAGGAGGGGTGGCCCCCGTGGGGGCAGGGGCGGCCACGGCGGCGATCGCCGGACCGCCGGCCCCCCGGTCCGCAAACCCCGAGACGATGCGGTCGAGGTGGAGGGAGTTGTCCGTGTGGCGCTCCCGAATACGATGTTCCGTGTCGAACTCGAGGATGGCCGTCTCGTTCTGGCTCATATCGGCGGCAAGATGCGAAAGCATTTCATCCGCATCCTTCCCGGGGACAAGGTCATCGTGGAGCTTTCGATCTACGACCTCGATCGGGGCCGGATCGTCTACCGATACAAGTAGGGGGTTTCCCTCAGAGCAATCATCCGCGCGTCCTCTCTTTCCACCCGGCTCATTTGGCCTCGCGTCGTCCGATACCATGCTGGGTCCCCCCGCGGGAGCAAAGAGACGTTGCGGCGCATCTTTCCAGCACAGGAGGCAGAGCGTGAATTCCTCGGAGAACCATCAGCCCGAACCGGCTCCACCCGCAGCCGGGACCCCACAGGCCAAGCCGGAGCCCGAACCCGCATCCACGCCAGAGCGCAAGTACGAGGTGGGTCAGCGGATCTGGGGCAAGGTCCTGCGCCTCAGCGACACACAGGCCACGATCGGCTTGGGTGAGCACGAACTTGACGAGGGCACCCTCGATCTCATCCACCTGCGGGACGACTTCGGAAATCTGAGCATCTCGGAAGGCGACAGCCTGCAGGCCTATGTCGTCAAGGTCGAGCCGGGGATTCAGTTGGCGCCTTCACTCACGCCCCCGGCGGCCGAGGTCATGAAGAAGCTGAAGGAAGCGAAGGAGAAGGATGAGGTGATCCGGGCGCGGGTCACCGGGATCAACCGGGGGGGCCTGGATGTGGTGTTCGAGGGCCGGCGTGCCTTCTGCCCCTTCTCGCAGATCGAGATCGGACGCTGCGAGAACCCGGAGATCTACCTCAACCATATCCTGGAGTTCAAGGTGAGTGAGCTGGACGAGGAGAAGCGCCGGATCGTCCTCTCCCGTCGGGCGGTGCTCGACATCGAACGCAAGGAGAAGCTCCAGGAGCTGCGCGCCCAGATCAAGGAAGGGGCGGAGTTCGAGGGCGTCGTGATGCGGATCCAGCCCTTCGGCGCCTTCGTCGATATCGGCGGCATCGACGGGCTCGTCCACGTCTCGGAGATCTCCTTCGATCGGATTGATCACCCGGGGCAGCTCCTGAAGAGGGGCGAGAAGGTCCGCGTCAAGGTCCTGGGCGTCACGCGCGGCGATGACGGCAAGGAACGGATTCGCCTGTCGATGAAGGCGCTTCTGGCCGACCCCTGGACCACCATCGGTCAGACATTCCACGAGGGGGACATCGTGACCGGAAAGGTGATGCGGGTCGCCGAGTTTGGCACCTTCGTCAAGCTCCAGGCCGGCATCGAAGGGCTGCTGCACGTCTCCCAGTACCGGCAGTCGACCGCCACCACGGACGATGACTCGGCCGAGGCGGCCGAGGCGGTCGCCGACGCCGAGCCCTCGAAGCTCTCCCCCGCCGTGGTTGAGGTCTCGGACGTGCCCGTGGTCGGTCAAGAGATCACCGTCCGCATCTCGCGGATCGATGCCAACCGCCGCCGGATTTCGCTCGCCCTGCGGGATGAGGAGCGGGGCGGCCGGGGCAAGGCGGATCACGACGCCTCGGTCGGTGATCGCGTGGAAGGCGTGGTACGGACGGTCAAGCCCTACGGCGTCTTCCTCGACCTGCCTTCGCTCGGGCCCTGGGTCAGCGGCCTCCTGCCCGGCGCCGAGACCGGTCTGGGGCGCGAGGCGAACCTGCGGCGCAAGTTCCCGATCGGAGAGAAGTTCGAGGTCGACATCATCGACATCGACGACCAAGGCCGGATCCGCCTCAGCCGCCGCAGCTTGGTCGAGGGAGGCGATGCGGCCGGCGGCGGGGCCGCCGGCACCGGTCAGAGTTTGCCTACCGCACCTCCGGGGGGCTTCAACGTGCTGGCCGATGCGCTCCGCCGCGCCCAGGAGAAGGGAAAGGGACAGACGGAGAAGTAGCCGATCCGATCCCCCATCGACTCCGCGGGCCCGGCCACGGTCGGGCCCCTTTTCCTGAGTTCCCGCGTGTCCCTCTTGACTGCCCTCCTCCCGGTGGTAGGCTGGCGTTGCTTTCGGTCGCACGTGAGTGGCAACATTGATCGGCACCCCCCGCCACGCATCCCGGTCCGAGTCTCGGGCTCGGTGTGCGGCACGCTCCTAAGGAGGCAACTCATGCATGGAGACCATTGTGTTCCTACCTCTCGCTATCTCCAGTGGCTCGGCATCCTGCTTCTCATCGGCGCCGCCAGCCAGGCGGCGTTGGCCGACGGGGACGACCTCCGAGGCGGTGTCCTGATCACCCATGCCCCCCCCGGCATGGAGTTTTCGACCGAAGAGCCGGTAGAGGGCTGGTGCGATCACTACTCGAACAACTACGCGCTTGACGATCCGAACGACCAAGTCACCCGCATCGATGTGGAGGTGGACGAGGAGCTGCATTGCTGGGTGCTTCTCGCCGCCTGGACCGAGGAGAAGGCGCTCTGCGGCGTCGAGTTCGGGCTCGGCGATTACGACAGCGATGCCTGGGCCATGAGCGCGGGTGATGTTTTCATCTGCGGCTCCGATCCCCAAGTCATCGCCACGTCCGATCCGCCCTGGCCGCAGCCCAACTCGGGGCTGGCCATTGCCTGGCCCGCCGCGGCCGCGCCCTCGGGCAACTACATTCCGATCTGCGTCATGGGGGCCTACACGTACACCTACGAGACGACGATCCCCATCGTCGAGAACCCCGCCACGACCCCTGCTTCGCCGATGTTTGCGAACTGCACGGTGCCTCCCGAGTTGGTCTTGGCGGTTGGGGGAACGATGGGCATCAACACCGATGGGGTGCCCGCTTTTCCCGGTGAGCCCGATCCGCTCCGCGCCTGCTGCGACGACGAGAACAACTGCCATCTCCTGACGCAGAGTGAGTGTACTGACATGGGGGGAACGTGGCTCTCCGACTCGACCGAGTGCCATCCTTACACCTGTGAGCCCTACCGGGCCTGCTGCTTCGGAACGGTCTTCGTCTACTGCGAGGTGGAGAGCGAGGACTGGTGTGCACAGCAGGAAGCGAGCACGTGGTATCCCGACATCGAGAGCTGCGACCCTTGGCCTTGCGACATCGTCCTCTACGGTGCGTGCTGCATCGATCAGGCTTGCTACTGGTGGACCGAAGACGAGTGCGTGGCCGCTGGAGGGGATTGGTACCCCGACCTTCCCTGCGAGCCGAATCCCTGCGTGTTCGGCGCCTGCTGCTTCGGCCCCGACTGCGTCGAGATGTACGCCACCGACTGCGTCGCTCAGGGTGGGGAGTTCACCGGTGCCGGCATATCCTGTGACCCGAACCCCTGCGTGGAGCCGGGCGCCTGCTGCTTTGGCTTCGACTGCGTGGTGATGTCGGAAGCCGAGTGCATCAATCAGGCTGGCGTGTATCTGGGCGACCAGTCGACCTGTGTCGACAAGCCTTGCACAGTCGCCTGCTGCGCGGTCGACGGATCGTGCCTGGAGATGGGGTATCTTGACTGTGTCGAAGCGGACGGTATCCCCCACGAGGAGTGGGTCACGTGTGACGTGGCCGATTGTCCGATCATGATTGGCGCCTGCTGCTACGGCGAACGGGGGCTGACGTGTCAGATTCTGACCGAGCGCGCTTGCGCCGCCGTCGGCGGGCAGTGGTATCCCGGCGTGACCGAACCGTCGGAGCGGATCTGCGCCTCGCCGGCGCCCACGGATCGCGCGTCCTGGAGTCGGATCAAGACTATGTACCGTTAGTCCATAGTCTACGTGTACGGGGAGGAAGCGATGTCGCCCTCCCCGTGCCGAGGCGTTCACGAATCGATTCACAGCGCGGGGCAGCGGCTCCGGATGCAATTGGCACCCGCCCCGCCCTGTGATACGATCCGGTTGGGTCAGTGTGTTGGTTGCCACTCGACTCCGCCCGCATCTCTCCCTGACGTCGAGGGGCTTGTTCGTAACCGTGGAACCGTTTGCCCTAAGGAGGTCATCCCATGAGACACGTTCTATTGGCCTTGGCGCTACTCGGCATCGCTGGCGGCGCCGTGGCCGACGACCTCTCAGGAGGAGCATTCATTTGCCACAATACCTCGAGCCTTGGGTACACAACCTGGGTGGGGGAGTTTAGTGGTGAAGCTCCGCTGAGTTGGTGGTGCGAGCAGTACCCTCCGATTAGCACATGCGAAGATCAGGTCACGGAGATCTGGAGCGAAGTCGGTGAGGAGTACACGTTCTACGACAACTTCTATGTGCTCGTGGCCTGGTCCGAAGCCAAGACATTCTGCGCCGCCGAATTCGGACTGGGCGATTACGACAACGGCCTGCTGAGCTTCTCCCAGCACGGCGCCTGCGGAATCGATCCGGCGACGATTCCGACCACCGATCCGCCATGGCCGGCCCCCAACTCGGGCATCGCCATTGCGTGGGCGGCAGACAATGCCCCATCGGGCAACTTCGTTCCCGTTTACTTCTTCGGCTGCTACTTGTACGGCTCCTACTACGGCTCGACGACCGTACCCCTGACGGAGGATCCCGCTCAGGCCTTTATCGGCACGGCGTCGTGCGACGTCCCGCCGGCCACCTATCCCGCCTACGATTGGGGAACGCTGGGACTCAACACCAGCGGTGACCCGGCCTGCTACGAGGAGCAGGAACCGGAGGAGGCCTGCTGCTTCGATCTCGATTGTGTTCTGCTGACTGAAGCCGATTGCTTGGCACAGGAAGGCGAGTGGGTGGGCGGCCCGTGTGACCCCAACCCCTGCATCCCGGTCGAAGGCGCCTGCTGCGTGATCGGCAACTGCACGGTCGAAACCGAGGCAGACTGCGCCCAGCTCGGCGGTGTTTGGCATGGTGACATCGCCTCCTGCGATCCCAACCCCTGCCAGGCGGTCTGCTGCTATGTCGACGAGAACCACCGCACGCAATATGATTGCATCGAGGTAACCACCGACGAGTGCGAGCAGCTCGACGGCCTCTGGTCCCCCAACTGGCCGAGCTGCGATCCGAACCCCTGTCCCGAGCTGACGGGGGCCTGCTGCTCCATCGGAACCTGCGCCATCACGACCGACACCGATTGCGCGGATTTCGGCGGCATCTACCAAGGGGACTTCACAACCTGCAGCCCGAATCCCTGTCCGGCTGTCTGCTGCTATGTGGAAGAGGGCCGCGGTCAGTACGACTGCGTAGTCGGTTTGCAGGGTATCTGCGAGGACGAGCTGGGCGGCAGCTTCTACTCCGATCTCGGGACCTGCGATCCCAACCCCTGTCCCGAGATCCTCGGCGCCTGCTGCGATGCCGGCGCTTGCCTCGTTCTCACCGAGACCGAGTGCGGGGAACTCGGGTTCGCCTATCAGGGTGACTTCTCAACCTGCGATCCCAATCCCTGTCCCGCGGTCTGCTGCTTCGAAGGCGACGGACGCGGCCAGATGAACTGCCTGGTCACTACGGAGATGAACTGCCTCGAGGGGTTGAACGGGGAGTTCTACATCGAGGATACCACGTGTGATCCCAATCCCTGCCCGCAGCTCAGCGGCGCCTGCTGCGTCGTGGGTATCTGCCAGGTGGTCACCGAGCCCGAATGCCAGGGTCTCGGCGGGAACTATCAGGGAGACTACACCGACTGCGAGCCGAATCCCTGTCCGGCGGTCTGCTGCTACCAGCCCGCCGTGCCCGGTCAGGAAGACTGCATCATCGCCCTCGAAGACGAGTGCACCGTCCAGTTCGGCGGTCAGTTCTACTCCGGCTTGAATAGCTGCGATCCGAACCCCTGTCCGCAGCTCACCGGGGCTTGCTGCTTCGAGGCCGTCTGCGAGGCCTTGACCGAGCCCGAGTGCCTGGACGGCGGCGGCGTCTACATGGGCGATCACACGCTCTGCGAGCCGCATCCCTGCAAGGCGGTCTGCTGCTACGAGGATGCGCCGGGGCGCGGCCAGATGCTGTGCTCGATCGAGTGGCCGGGAACCTGTGAGGAGGACCTGAGCGGCACGTGGTACGTCGACTGGCGCACCTGTGACCCCAACCCCTGCCCCCAGCTGACCGGCGCCTGCTGCATGGCCGGCAACTGCATGGTGATGACCGAGCCCGAGTGCGAGGCGGCCGAAGGGATCTATCAGGGTGACTATACCGATTGCGATCCCAACCCGTGCCCCGCGGTCTGCTGTTACGAGAGCCGTGGCCAGATGGAGTGCTCGGTGGTCACGATGATGGAGTGCTACGAGGGGCTTCAGGGCGAGTGGTACTGGGATATGACCTCTTGCGATCCCAACCCCTGTCCGGAGCTCTACGGTGCCTGCTGTGTGGGCGTCTACTGCTATGTGATGACCGAGCCCGAGTGCGGCGATGCGGGAGGGGAGTTCCAGGGCGATTACACGACCTGCGATCCCGATCCCTGCCCGAAGGTCTGCTGCTACGAGGATCGGGGGCAGTGGAACTGCGAGATCCTGGATCCGGGCGCCTGCACGGAGATGGGCGGCACCGTCTATTATGACGAGTTCACCTGCGATCCCAATCCCTGCCCGCAGATCGAGGGCGCTTGCTGTACCTTCGGCTTCTGCGAGATTCTCACTGCGCCCGACTGCGAGGCCCAGGGCGGCACCTACCAGGGCGACTACACGACCTGCGACCCGAATCCCTGCGAAGCGGTCTGCTGCTACGAAGCCCCCGACCGCAGCCAGATGGACTGCCTGGTCACGCTGGAGGCCAACTGCCTGGAGCTGGACGGTCTGTGGAATCCGCAGATCGTATCCTGTGATCCCAACCCCTGCCCGGAGCTGCGCGGCGCCTGCTGTGATGCCGGTGCCTGTACCGTGGTCTCCGAGCCCGCCTGCAGCGAGGCTGGCGGCGTCTACCAGGGCGACCACACGACCTGCGATCCCAACCCCTGTCCCGCGGCCTGCTGCTACATCGACGGTGCCCGGGGCCAGATGGACTGCCTGGTGACCACCCAGGATGACTGCGAGATCAACCTGCAGGGGACGTTCTACGTCGGGACGGAGACGTGCGATCCGAATCCGTGTCCCGAGCTCTACGGCGCCTGCTGCGTGATCGGCGACTGCACCGTCTCCACCGAACCCGAATGCGGGGATGCCGGCGGTGTCTACCAAGGTGACTTCACCACCTGCGAGCCCAACCCGTGCGCGGCCGTCTGTTGCTACGACGCCGGTCCCGACCGCGGCCAGCTCGACTGCACCGTGGTCACGAACGACGCTTGCGACGAGCTGCAAGGCACGTGGTACAGCGGCGAAGGCAGCTGCGATCCGAACCCGTGTCCGCAGCTGACCGGCGCCTGCTGCAACATCGGGTACTGCACGGTCATGACCGAACCCGAGTGCATGGAGTCCGAGGGCGTCTACCAGGGTGACGACACCACCTGCGATCCGAACCCCTGCGCGGCCGTCTGCTGCTACGAGAACGGCGACCGGAGCCAGATGCTCTGCGACGTCATCACCGAAGGCAGCTGCAACGAGCTCAGCGGGATGTGGTATGCCGAGGAGGGCAGCTGCGATCCCAACCCGTGTCCGGAGCTGGTCGGCGCCTGCTGCCTGATCGGTGTCTGCGAGGTCATGGAAGAGCCCGCCTGCAACGAGGCCGGTGGCGTCTATCAAGGCGACCACACGACCTGTGAGCCCAACCCGTGCGAAGCGGTTTGCTGCTACGAGGCCCCCGATCGCGGCCAGATGCTGTGCGAGGTCGGTCTGCAGCTCTACTGCGAGGAGGATCTGGGCGGCACGTTCTACCCGAACGATGCCACCTGCGATCCGAACCCCTGCCCCGAGCTGTATGGCGCTTGCTGCGAGATCGGCTACTGCTCCGTGACCACGGAGCCCGATTGCCAGGAAGCCGGTGGCGTCTACATGGGCGACTACTCCACCTGTGAGCCGAATCCCTGCGACGCGGTCTGCTGCTACGAGGGGGATACGGAAGGGCAGATGGAGTGCATGGTCGTCGTCTGGATCTACTGCAAGTCGGTCGGCGGCATGTGGATGCCCGACCTGGGCAGTTGTGAGCCCAACCCCTGCCCGCAGCTCGAGGGTGCCTGCTGCCTGGTCGGTGTCTGCGAGGTCATGGAAGAGCCCGCCTGCGGGGAGGCCGGTGGCGTCTATCAAGGCGACTACACGACCTGTGATCCCAACCCGTGCGAAGCGGTCTGCTGCTACGAGCCGCCCGTACCGGGGCAGATGGCCTGCGTGGTCACCTTGGAGGACGATTGCGCGGAGGGTTACGGCGGGACATTCTACCCGGCGTGGGCCTCTTGTGATCCGAACCCGTGCCCCGAGCTCTACGGTGCATGCTGTGTGGCCGGCTACTGCACGGTCCTAACCGAGCCCGAGTGTGAAACCGCGGGCGGCGTCTATCTGGGCGACTACACGACCTGCGAGCCCAACCCCTGTCCGGCAGCCTGCTGCTACACCGACGATATCCGGGGACAGATGGACTGCATGGTGGCGACCGCGGCCGAGTGCATGGAAGTGGACGGGATGTGGATGCAGGATGAAGCGAGCTGCGATCCGAATCCGTGCCCCGAGCTGTACGGCGCCTGCTGCGTGATCGGCGTGTGCACGGTCACAACCGAACCCGACTGCGAAGACTCCGGCGGCGTCTACCAGGGTGACGGCACCACGTGTGATCCGAACCCGTGCGATGCGGTCTGCTGCTACGAGGGCGACATCCGCGGCCAGATGGACTGCGCGATCAGCACCATGGCCACCTGTGAGGATCTTCAGGGCACGTGGTACCCCGACCTGGGCAGCTGCGAGCCGAACCCCTGTCCCGAGCTCGAAGGCGCCTGCTGCGTCGGCAGCAACTGCATCGTGGTGACCGAACCCGAGTGCGAGCAGAGCGAGGGGATCTACCAGGGCGACTACACGACCTGCGACCCCAACCCCTGCCCCGCGGCCTGCTGCGTCGGTCACCAGTGCTACGTGCTGACCGAGGCCGAGTGCCAGGAGCAGGGCGGCATCTGGTATCCGGAGACGCTGACCTGCGCCCAGAAGCACTGCACGGTCGCGTGCTGCTTCGTGGACGGTTCGTGCGCCGACATGACCTACCTGGAGTGCGAGGCGGCCCACGGCTACTTCCGCACCGAGTGGTGGACGTGCGACGTCGCCGAGTGCCCGATCATGATCGGCGCCTGCTGCTACGGCGTGGATCGCATGACCTGTCAGATCTTGACCAAGAGCGCCTGCGAGGCGGTCAATGGAACGTGGTATCCGGGCGAGACCGAGCCGTCGAGCGAGATCTGCGCCTCACCCGTCCCGACCCAGGAGACGACTTGGAGCAAGATCAAGAATCTGTACCGCTAGGTAGGCTACATCGGTAGTCTCTACCCACCGCGAGGAGGTCTCCCGTAGACCTCCTCGCGGTTCTCGTTTCCCCACGGTTTGTACCCGCCCATGGGCTGTGGTAGGGTGGGGTTTGGCGAACGTGCACCGAGCTGCCCAGGACTCCCTCGCTCCGAACGGGGATGATGGGAATCCAGGTGGCACCAGACCCGGTATCGCTCCGCACCGGCGTATCAGGGAGAACGGGACGAGCTCCCGTCGTCGGGGGGAGGTTCCCGCGACGCCATCTGCTGTCTCTGCAAATGGGAATGGAACAAGGAGGTCATCCAATGAGAAAAGTGATCCTGGCTCTGGCGCTTCTCGGCATTGCCGGCAGCGCTGTGGCCGACGACCTTTCGGGAGGAGCATTCATCTGCCACAACGTGCCCAACTTGGGCTACACCACCTGGGTTGAGGAGTTTAGTGGCCAAGCTCCCCTGAACTGGTGGTGCGACCAGTACCCTCCCCTCACCTCGTGCGACGATCAGGTCAACGAGATCTACAGCGAAGAGTATACCTTCTACGACAACTTCTACGTCCTCGTGGCGTGGGCGGACGCCAAGACGTTCTGCGCCGCCGAGTTCGGCTTGGGCGGCTACGACAGCGGACTGATCAGCTTCTCACAGCATGGCGCCTGTGGCATCGATCCCCAGACGATCCCCACCACCGATCCCGCCTGGCCCGCGCCCAACTCGGGGATCGCCATCGCGTGGGCGGCCGACAACGCGCCCTCGGGCAATTTCCTTCCCGTCTACTTCTTCGGTTGCTACCTGTACGGCTCCTACTACGGCTCGACCACCGTACCGCTCACCGAGGACCCCGCTCAGGAGTTCATCGGCACGGCTTCATGCGACGTCCCGCCGGTCACCTATCCCGCGTATGACTGGGGCACCTTCGGTCTCAACGAGGCGGGAGATCCGGCCTGCTACGAAGACGTCGTCCGCGAGGCGTGCTGCTTCGATGCCGACTGCGTCCTCCTGACCATGGAGGAGTGCGAGGCCCAGGAGGGCGAATGGGCCGGCGGCCCGTGCGATCCGAATCCCTGCCTTCCGCAGGTGGGCGCCTGTTGTGTGATCGGCCAGTGCGAGGTCCTGACCCGCGAGGAGTGCGCGGAAGCAGGCGGCACCTATCAGGGCGACGAGACGACCTGCGATCCGAACCCCTGCGAGGCGGTCTGCTGCTACGAGGATATGCCCGCCCGCGGACAGATGGCGTGCGTCGTCACCCTCGAGGAGGACTGCGCCACCTCCTTCGGTGGGATCTTCCATCCGGATGAGGGCAGCTGCGAACCCAACCCCTGCCCCCAGCTCGAGGGTGCCTGCTGTGTGATCGGCGTCTGCAGCGTGACCACAGAGCCCGACTGCGAGCAAATGGGCGGCATCTACCAGGGTGACTACGAGTCCTGCGATCCTAATCCCTGCGAAGCGGTCTGCTGTTACACGGAGATCCCGGGCCGCGGCCAGATGGCGTGTGTGGTCACCCTCGAGGGCGAGTGCGGTGAGGGGTACGACGGAGCGTTCTATCCGACTTGGGAGTCTTGTGACCCGAACCCCTGCCCCGAATTCGAGGGGGCCTGCTGCGATGCCGGCAATTGCCTCGTGCTCACCGAGTCGGCCTGCAACGAAGCCGGCTTCGTCTATCAAGGTGACGGCACCACCTGCGACCCGAATCCCTGCCCCGCGGTCTGCTGCTACGTGGACCTCGGCCGCGGTCAGATGGACTGCGACGTCGTCACCTCGCTCACCTGCGCGGATTGGGAGGGAATGTGGTACCCCGATCTGGCGAGCTGTGATCCCAACCCCTGTCCCGAGCTCTTTGGCGCCTGCTGCTATGCCGGCAGCTGCCTGGTCGTTACCGAAACCGAGTGCATGGAGAGCGGCGGCATCTACATGGGTGACAACACGACGTGCGATCCGAACCCCTGCCGGGCCGCTTGCTGCATCGGGATCGACTGCGTCGCGACGCTCGAGGTCGACTGCCTCGAGCAGGGCGGGATCTTCTTGCCCGAGATGGCCACCTGCGCCGAGAAGCCGTGTACGGTCGCTTGCTGCCTCGTCGACGGCAGCTGCCAGGACCTGACGCCGATCGAGTGCGATGCCGTCAACGGATATCTGAAGACCGCGTGGTGGACGTGCGAGGACGCTGATTGCCCGATCATGATCGGCGCCTGCTGCTACGGCGAGGGACGCCTGACCTGCCAGATCCTCTCCGAGAGCGCCTGCCGCGCGGTCAATGGAGTCTGGTATCCGGGCGAAACGGAGCCCTCGCAGATCAACTGCGCGTCCCCGGCCCCCACGGACGGCAGGTCCTGGGGTGAGATCAAGGACCTGTACCGCTGATGCGGCGGGTCAGGAAGTAAAGCTCATCCGAGAGCTCACGATCACCGCGAGGAGATCGCCATCGGATCTCCTCGCGGCTCCACGCGGCCCACGAGAGGCCGCTCAGCTCCGTTTCGAATTCCATGCTCCGCTCCGTCGCCCAGAAGACCACGATGCCCCGCGGGGCAAGCCGGCGACGGAGTGCCTCTAAACCCTCGCTCGAATAGAGGGCCGCGTTCGAGGGAAGACTCAGCATGGTGGGGCCGTTGTCGATGTCGAGCAGGATGAGATCGAAGGGATCGTGCGGAGGCTGCTCGAGATACGCCAGCAAATCCCCCGCATGGCAGGTAACGCGCGGATCGTTCAACCCCTCGCCGTTCAGGAACCCCAGCGCCTCCCGGTTCCAATCGATCAGCGAGGCGAAGAGCTCCACCACCTGGACCGCGCCCACGCGGTCTTCCTCCAGAAGCCGCCGGAGCGTCAGCCCCAGACCCAGTCCGCCCAGCAGCACGCGCCAGTTGTTTCCGGTCGGGCACGCCTGGCGAAGACTCCCCAACCCTCGAGCCGCCAGCGCCGCCTCACTCACCCCCGATTCGCTGTCCATGAGGAAGAGCCCCTCCAGGATCAGCGCGGCCGAGGGCGGCGGCCCGGGCCGAATCCGGAGCACCAGCTCCCCCCAGGGGGTCTCTTCCCGGAGGTCGCCTCTCCCTTCGGTCATTGCCCTCGCCCTCCGAATCACCTAGACTCTCCGGCAAGCGTAATCTACAGCCTCACCCTCCGGGGTGGGATCCGAAAAGCCCGAGAGTTCAAGAGGGAGACTCCGAATGAAATCTCGACCGCGACCTCATCCGGGTCGCAGCCACCCTCCCCGCCCCGTCCGCTCCCTGATCCTCCTGCTTCTCTTGCCACTGCTGCCGGCAATCCCCGCGTGGGGCCAGAACCTGAGCGCACCGGCGTCGGTGGTCGCAGCCGACACGCCGAGCGACCGGGGGGAAAGCATCACGGTGAGTTGGGACCTCGCGCCCCAGGACACCGGCGCCGGGGGGCCCGTGCTCGGCTACCGGGTCATGCGCGCCCGGGCCGCCACCGGCCCGTTCGAGACCCTGGCGCCAACCGCGCCCGGGGCGACCCGCTACGATGACACCACCGTCGAGAACGACACCCCCTATTACTACATGGTGGTCACCCTGGGAGCCGGCACGGAGATCCCCTCCAGCGTTGCCGGACCAGCGGAGGCAAGACCTCAGTGGATCAACCTCAATCAATGGAACGTCTTCCTGATCGTACTGCTGCTCCTGGCCTTCAACATCTACTACATCGAGCACATCAAGGCAGGCGGCAAACCCTTCGTCCGCCAGATCGCCGGACTCGAGGCGGTCGGCGAGGCCGTGGGTCGGGCCACCGAAATGGGGCGCCCGATCCTCTTCGTCCCCGGCATCCAGGACATGAACGACATCCAGACCGTGGCGGGGGTGACGATCCTGGGCCACATCGCCCGCACGACCGCCGAGTACGACTCGCGCCTGGTGGTGCCGACCAGCCGGGCGCTGGTGATGACGACGGCGCGAGAGACGGTCAAGGAAGCCTACCTCTCCGCCGGGCGGCCCGATTCCTTCGATGAGGATTCGATCTACTACGTGACCGACGAGCAGTTCGGCTACGTGGCCGGGGTGAACGGCTACATGGTGCGGGAGAAGCCGGCGACCTGCTTCTACATGGGTGCCTTCTTTGCCGAGAGCCTGATCCTGGCCGAGACGGGCAATTCGATCGGCGCCATTCAGGTGGCGGGAACGGCCATGCCGGCCCAGCTGCCGTTCTTCGTCGCCGCCTGCGACTACACGCTGATCGGCGAGGAGCTCTTCGCCGCCAGCGCCTACCTCTCCGGTGAGGCCAAACAGCTGGGGAGCATCAAGGGCCAAGATGTGGGCAAGCTGGTGGGGATGATCTCGATCGTCGCCAGTGTCGCGGCGCTCACGTTGGCCGCCTTCACGGGTTGGGGCCCGCTGGAAGCGGTGGGCAACTTCATCCGAGACCTGTGGTCAACCGAGTTGGCGTAGGAGCGAACATGGTACGACAAACGATACCGCTCTTGATCACGGCCGTCGTCGGCTTCGTGCTGGTGATCGCCTACTTCATCCCCCATCCCCCGTTCGACTCCCTGCGCGAGGAGTTCGCGATCTACTTCGACATCATCGCCTCGATCGCGTTCATTCTCGGGGGCGGGAACCTGATCAAGATGCACGGCAATCGCATCAGCCGGCGGGAGAAGAACTGGCCCTACAGCGCGGTCACGGTGGTCGGATTCATCCTGGTTCTCTTCGTAGGATTAACCAAACTCGGCAACCCCGACGGGTTCAAGGACTCCTCGGTCACCGCGGTGGGGAGTTGGTTCGACTACGCTTACGAATACGTCTTCAAGCCCTGCGGGGCGACGATGTTCGCGCTTCTGGCCTTCTACGTCGCCTCGGCTTCGTTCCGCGCGTTCCGTGCCAAGAATGCCGAGGCCACGATTCTCCTCCTGGTCGCCTTCATCATTCTTCTGGGCCGGACCTTCGTGGGTACGGTGCTGACCCTATGGCTTCCCGATCAACTCTTCTTCCTCCGGATCCCGTATCTGGCGGAGAAGATCATGACGGTCCTCAACTTCGCCGGCAACCGCGCCATCATGATGGGGATCGCGCTGGGGATCGTCTCCACGTCGCTCAAGGTGATCATCGGCATCGACCGTTCCTATCTCGGATCGGATTCCTAGCAGGGAGGTGAGGCGCGTGAACGGTTTCGTACGCATCGTCGAAAAGCTCGACACCCTGGACCGGCGATGGGTCTTTCTCGTTGTCGGCGCGGCGGTCGTCATCTCGACCCTCTTCGGGCTCACGTTCCCCGAGATCCCAACCCCGATGGTCCAGGCGGTCTTCAATCAGATCGACGGCCTCCCCGAGGGCTCTCGCGTGCTCATGGCCTTCGATTACGACCCCTCGACCGAGCCCGAACTCCAACCGATGGCCGACGCCTATGTGCGCCACTGCGCGGAGAAGGGGCTGAAGATCTGCTTCATCGCCCTCTGGCCGTTGGGGCAGAACATGGTGGAGGGGGTGGTCGAGAATGTCATCTCCCGCGAGTACCCGCACCTGGAATACGGCCGGGACTACATGGAGCTCGGCTACAAGAGCGGCAACGAGGGGGTGATCGCGGTCATCTTGACCGACCTGAAGAAGCTCTACACGACCGACGCCGACGGCACCAACATCGATCAGATCCCCATGCTCCGGGGAGTCCCCAACATCCGCTCCTTCGATCTCATCTTGAACGTCAGCGCCGGTTACCCAGGGCTCAAAGAGTGGATCCAGTACGCGGGCACACCCGGCAACATCCCGGTGGCGGGCGGGTGCACGGCGGTCCAGGCGCCGCTCCTCTACCCCTACTACCCGGATCAGTTGACCGGGCTCATGGGCGGGATCAAGGCGGCGGCCGAGTACGAATCGCTCATGAAGACACGCTTCCCCGAGAAGTACGAGGACATCGAGCTCCTCTCGGCGCTCAAGCGGATGGGGCCGCAGACGGTCACCCACCTGGCGATCGTCTTCTTCATCATTCTGGGCAACGTCACCTTCACGATCCTGAGGAAGCAGAGGCAGGCCGCCAAGGCCAACTAACGGAGTAGAAGCGTGAGTATGAAACGAGGCATTTGGCTCGGGATCGTGGCGGTGGTTCTGATCGTGCTCGCCGTGCGCGTGCTCACCGGCGACATGGTGAATCCCTTCGGTTCGCGGGTGGGACTCGGGATCTGGCTCGGCGCGTTCCTCACGCTGTGCATCATGAGCTTCCTCTACGACGACAACCCCTTCTACCGCTTCGCCGAGCACCTCTTCGTGGGGGTCTCGGCCGCCTACTGGATGGTGATGGGATTCTGGTCGACCCTGGTCCCCAATCTCTTCGGCCGGCTCGTCCCGGAGCTTACGACCAAATGGTTCATGTCGGGGCTCGAGGGCCAGGCCCGGAACCTCGCCTACCTGGCGCCCCTTTTCTTCGGCGTTCTCCTGCTCATGCGCCTCACCCCCAAGGGGGGCCACCTCAGCCGCTGGGCGTTGGCCTTCATCCTCGGGACCACGGCCGGCTTGCGGCTCATCGCTTTCGTCACCGCCGATTTCATCGATCAGGTGCACTCGACCATGATCTCGGTCGCCGGGATCGCTCCGGGCGCAGGCTTCAGCTTCGAGGAGATGTTCTGGAATCTGGTGGCCTTCGTCGCCATTCTGGCCGCGCTCTGCTACTTCTATTTCTCGAGAGAGCACAAGGGCGCCTTCGGGAGGTTCTCGCGCCTCGGCGTCTGGGTGCTGATGATCACCTTCGGCGCCGGGTTCGGTTACACGGTCATGGGGCGTATCGCACTCCTGGTGGGCCGGATCGAGTACCTGCTTTACGACTGGCTAGGCATCCTCTAGCAACCCTTCCAGGAACTCCGCCACCTGGTCGGCGCGCTGAGTCCAGGTCGCCGACCGCGCGATCCGAATCCGCTCCGCGCGAACCGGTGCATCCTCGCCCTCCCCCATCGCGGCGCGGTAGGCGTCCTCCAGCTCCTCACGCGTCGAGTAGAGATAAAGCACCTCTCGGTACGCTTTGAGGGTCCGCCGGAAGGTAGCAACGATCGGGCGCCCGGTGGCCAGATACTCGTAGAGCTTCAGTCCTCGATGCGATTCGAGATGGGGCTCACGGCGGAAGGGGAAGAAGAGCGCATCGGAGGCAGCCACGATCTCGGCCGCCTTCTCGGGAGGAACCGGCCCGAGCGGCAGGATGCGCTGGCTCGGCAGTCGCTGGAATGTGGTGCGCCCGTCGGGACTCACTTCCCCCACGAAGAGGAGGATTGCCTTCTCGTCCAAGGCCAGGAGCGTCTCCAGGTCCTCGTAGGAGAAGCGGGCATCCATCCGGCCCAGACAGCAGATCATCCGTTGGCCGGGAGCGATCTCGAGCGCCGATCGCATGGCGGCGGTCCGCTGAGGGTCGGGGGGACGGAAGAGCTGGAGATCGACCCCGTGCTCAACCACCGCCTGCGGGATGTCACCGGCCAGCAGACGCCCCCACGATTCCAGCAGGTAGCGGTTGACCGCCAGCATACCGTCGACCTGCGGGAGGCCGCGGGTCAGAGCTTCGTCGTAGGCTTCCTGGATCGAACGCGATCGCGCAAGGCTCGGATAATCCTCACGGCAATCGAAAACCAGGGGGGCCGCGTGGCTTTCGCGCACGGGCTGGATCATCGCCGGATGATCCACGAGCGCGACCTCGGCCGGCTCGGGCAACGCGGCTACGATCCGGCGCACCTCCTCACCCCAGTGGGCCCAGCCTTCCCTCGTGGTCCACTCCCCACTGCCCGCGGACGGGGCGCTCCCTTCAATTACCTTGAGGTTGGCGGCGGGCGCCCATTGCCGCAACTCGGCATCGCTTTCCGGGGTCGAGGAAACTTCGCCGCCCGGCTCGAATCGCCCGGGGTCGACCAGGGAGCGGACGGCCCGCGGGGGATTCAGGTAGAGGATCTCGTGTCCCAGGGCGGCAAGCCCGAGGGCCAGCTGCTGCGGTCGTCGCCGGAGGCTCCGGAAGGGCACGCTGGCTACGATCAGGATCTGCATCTCGTTCTTTCTCCTGCCACCGATTGCCGAAGGGAACTCCGACATTGTCCACGTCCGCCGCCCGGATGCAACTCCCGTTCACCGCGCTAGAAGCGGACCCCGATCCCGACGCGGACCGACCGCGGGGCGCCGAAAATGCGCGGATCGCGCAGCGGAACGAAGCTCCCCTGCTCCCCTTCCACCCCTTCGCCCAGGTAGGCGCTTCCGGCATTGCCGGTCTCGGTGTAGTAGACCACGTAGCTTGCCTGGGACGGCGGCGAGGGCCAATTCGAGGGGGTCAGGGTAGCGATGTTGCTGGCGTCCAGCACGTTTCGACCCTGGGCGAAGACCTTGAGATCCTACCCCCAGATCCGGTAGTACTTCTCGGCCTGGATATCGAGGGTCGTCGTGCTCGGCAACCGACGGGAATTCTCCAGCTCCGGGTCGGCCCGGCGGGTGTTGAGATCCATGGGCGTGTAGGGGAATCCGCTGCTGTAGTTCCAGACCAGGTTGATACCCCAGGACCCGGGGTCGGCGAGATAGAGGGTCGCGCTGACGCTGTGGCGAACGTCCCCGTTGAGCGGCTGCTCGGAGGTCGGAAGGTAGAGGAAGTTCCGGGCCACGGCCGCATCCGGATCCGAGGCGGTGCCGGTCGCGCGGCCATAGGTGTAGGAGACCTCGTAGCGCAACCAATGGGAGAAACGCTTGAGCAACGTGCACTCGAATCCCCTGGCCGAGGCGTAGTCGCGATTGACCCACATCCGGACCGGGGTCGTCGAGGAGTAGTCGGGGACGCTCTCGGTGGTGATCAGGCCGAAGATGTCCTTGTAGTAGACACTGAACTGGCCGATCAGAATCTCGCTGAAGAGGTGCTGAATGCCGGCCTGATAGGAAATCGTCGGCTCGTTCGTGAGGTTCGGATTGCCGCGGATGCCCACATCCCAGGTATCGCGGTTATCGAAAATGTATCGCCGATCGGGGATCTGGTAGAAGCGCCCGTAGTGGAAGCTGAAGACGTTTCGATCGGAGATCGGGTAGGCGATGCCGACACGGGGACTCAGTTGCGCCTTGCTATGATCTTTCGTCTCCGAGAGCGTGACCTGATCTCCCAGATTGAAGAGGTCGTAGCGCACCCCGATGTTCATCACCATCCCCTCGTGCTCCCAGCGGTCCTGGAGGTAGAAGGAGCCCTCGGGGTTGTAGTAGTGGTAGTTCGTCCGCTCGCTTCCGATCTCTCCCTGAGCGTTTTGCAGGAACGGCCGGGTGACCTGGAAGTAGCGCATGTCGTTGTACTGCACCGCCGCCCCCCCCTCGTATTCCCACTCGTTCTTGCCCTGAACCCGGACGTCGTTGAAGAAATGCTGCTGGCTGAGCTTCACCGAATAGAACGTGGATCGGCTGAGGGAGTGGCTGAAGACCAGCTTGCGTTGGAAGAAGGTGTCGAGGCGGTCGGGGGTGTGCTCGGCGGCGTTGTAGCGGACGTAGGTCGAGTCGACCTGCTCGGGCGCCCACCGGCCCGCCGAAGCCGAGGAAGATGCGGTCGAGGTTGTCGCAGGTCGTGCCGGGCGAGCCGTAGTCATCGGTGATGAAACGGATCTCGCCGCCGAACCGCTCCCCTCACTCCTTCGTCCGGTAGTTGACGATTCCGGATTGGGCGTTGCCGTACTTGGCATCCAGCCCGCCCAGGAGAACCTCCGAGTCCTCGAGCGCCAGCGTCGCCAGCGAGACGCCTCCGCCCCGCAACGGATCGCGCACCGGCACGCCATCGATCGTGTAGAGCGCCTCACCGGCCCGCCCGCCGCGGAAGTGGAGCTGCCCTCCCCGGGCAATGACCCCCGCCTTCAGGTTGATCGCCTCCTCGAGCTCATCGACCGGCAGGGAGGAGAGGTCTTCGGACAACACTCGGTGGGCGGTCGCGGCAGGCCGGTGATCAGGTAGGTTCCATCTTCGAGGCTCATCGTGCCCCAGGAGGTTCCGTGGATCAGGATGCTGGCGTACGGAAGTGCCTCGCCAGCTCTACCGAGCACGCGGCCCCGGATCTCACCGGTCGGCTCGTCGGCTGCGCTCGGGACCGTCCCTAGCAGGAGGATGATCGTCAACATCAGGAGGGTCGTGCGCGAGCCCATCGCCTGCCGGTCCCCGGGAA
>Ga0180432_10003600_pt1 | contig 21912 bp, 12 predicted proteins | sample SS_ome_10_FD_132414 | JGI IMG/M metagenome (GOLD analysis project Ga0180432, IMG submission 132414) | Hypersaline lake sediment archaeal communities from the Salton Sea, California, USA - SS_1_MS_2 metaG | ecosystem: Environmental > Aquatic > Non-marine Saline and Alkaline > Hypersaline >...
CCTGGGGCTGGCCGTGCACGAGCAGGGCGTGGTTGCCGCGCCGCTCTTCGCGCTCTTGGCCGTGCGCGGCGCGCAGTACCGCGAGCGCCGCCATTGGGCCGGGGCCGGACTGTACGCGCTGGCCGCCGTGGGCGCTGTGGGACTGCAGCGGGCGCTCAGCCACGCGGGCAAGGCGCATGCGCTCAGCTTCGCGAACCTGCCTGCGAAGATGGGCCTTCAGCTCGGGCAGGCCCTGGAGCGCTCGGTCTCGCCCGGGGTGCGCACGACGCTCTTGCCGCTCTTGCGCGGCGAGCTGGACGCGGGCGCCGGGTTCCTGGCCGTGTGGGCGGTCGGGGGCCTGGCCGCGGTGTGTGCGGCGTGGCTGGCTCTGCGCGCGCAAGCGGCATCACAGGGCGAGGCCCCGCGCAACCGGGACCTTCTGGACCTGGCGGGCAAGGGGCTGCTTGTGTTCCTGGCCGGGTATGCGATCGGCGCGTTCGCCCCGCATCCGTATCTCGTGAAGCGCATGTTCTACCTGCCTTCCGTGGGGTGGGCGCTCGCGGCCGCGTGCCTGGCATTGCTGGCAGCGCGCGGGGCGAGGCGACTGACGCGGGGCGCGTGGGCGGGCACGGCGCTCCTGGCGCTGGCAGGCGTGGGGTTCGCGTTCGTGAGCGCGCCCGTGGTGCTGCGCGAGGCCGAGTACTTCGCGCGCGGGACGCGCCTCCAGCGCGCGGCCCAGGCGGCCCTTGCGGACGGGGAGACGGCCGCAGGCGCGCTGCTCCTGGGCGTGGACCATCGGGGCGTGTACCTGCCGGGCGCGCGCCAGGGATTCGGCCCGCGCGGCGTGCCCGCGCCGGGGAGCGTGGTGCTCGCGCGCACGCAGACCGGGTTCCGGCGCGTGGGCGCCCTGGTCGTGGACACGGGTGAGGAGGGCTCGCCGCGAACCGTGCGCCTGGACGGGCCGTCGGGCCGGGCCCTGGAGGTGGTCCACCGGAGGCTCCAGGCCCCGTCCGCGGACCGGCCGCTCGCGCGCGTGGGCGCGGACCTGGCGCTCGTGGATCTGGAGGTCACAGCCGCGCACGGGGTGCACGCTACCGTGGCGCTCGCCCTGCGCGCGGGCCGGCCGCTCGCCGTGGACCAGGTCTTTCCGCGGGTCGCGTTCGCGTGCGCGGACGGCACGGTGCGCGGGCCGGCCACGCGCAGCCCGGCCCGGCCCGTGACCTGGCGCGGCGAGCGCGCGTACCGCCACGTGATCGAGACGCCGCTGCCCACGGGCGCGCGTGTGCGCGAGCTCATTGTCCGGTTCGTGCCCGTGGCCGTATCGGCCGAGCAAGCCCGAGTGCATGAGGTGACCGATCCGCTCGCGGGCGGGCGCACCTCGATCCGGCTGGACCTGACGAGTGGTGCGAACTAGCGGCCCTCGACCGGCGGGTCGGAGGGCTGTTGCCTATCCGCCCTCGTCTCCCGTGTCGGCGCCTCGGGCCGGGTGAGGTACAGCGGCCGGCTGCACACCACGCGGTGGATGCGCTCGACGTACGTGGCGATGGTGGCCAGGCTCGCCAGGATCGCCGCGCCCAGAAAGCCGCTGGTGACCATGAGGCTGGGCCAGCCGCGTTCGGCGGTGCCCAACAGGTACGCCGAGAGCGCGTCGAGCACGCCCAGGATGCCCACAAGCGCGGCCACCCCGGCCAGGGTCCACAGGAACACGATCGGCGCCTTGGAATAGGCGAACAGGGCCTCCAGGGCTAGCCCCAGACTCTTGCGCACCGTGTACCGGGGCGTGCCGTAACGCCGCGGCGGCGGGGTGTAGCGCACGACCTCCTGGCGGAAGCCCGCCCAGTGCACCATGGCCCGCCAGAAGGGCGGCTCGCGGAAGCGAAGGAGCCCCTCGAGCACCGCGCGGTCGAGCAGGCGGAAGTCGGCCGCGCCTGCGGGCAGGTCCAGGCCGCACATCGCGCGGAACACCCGGTAGAACCCGCGCGAGAGGACGCGCTTGGCCGACCAGCCCGGCCCGTCCTGGCGCAGGGCCTGCACGATCCGGGCGCCCGCGTGCCAGCGTTCGAGCATGGGCGCAATGAGCTGCGGCGGATGCTGAAGGTCCGCGTCCATGGAGAGCACGGCCTCGCCGGCGGCTGCGCGCAGGCCCGCGGTGAGCGCGGCCTGGTGGCCGAAGTTGCGCGACAGGCGCACGAGCCGCACGCGCGGGTCTTGCTCGGCGAGCGCGCGCACGAACTCGGGCGAGTCGTCGGTGCTCCCGTCGTCCACGAACACGAACTCGAAGGCCTCGGGCCGGTCGCGCAGCGAGGCGGCGAGCTCGTCCCACAGCCTGGGCAGGCTCTCGGACTCGTCCAGGAACGGGACGACGATGGACACGAGCCGGCTGCGATTCGCTCCGTCGCGCACAGCGCTTCCTCCTGCTGCCTGGCCGAGAAGAGGTGCTCCGTCAGCCCTCAGGGGCTCTCCCTCCCCGTCACCCCCTCCCGGAGGGAGGGGGGACGCGCGGGCGCGCCTCCTTCCGGCTCTGCCTCTCCCTGCGGTTCCCCCCTCTCCCCTCGGGAGAGGGTCGGGGTGAGGGACGTTGCGAACGCTCAGCCCCGCGCCGCGGGCTTGCGCACCCGCAGGCACAGGTTCACGCATACAGGATACAGCCACGGACCCGCGCGGTCCAGGCGGCGCAACAGCCCGTGCGTGCGCTTCCACACGAATGGAACGAGGTGCAGGCCGCGGCGGTGCTCCACGATTCCGCCCATGGCGCGCACGCGGCGCACGAGCTGCACGGGTCCGAGCCAGTGCTCGTGGCCCCGGTAAGCGCGCAGGCCCAGGCCGTTGGCAAGCCATTGCGCGGGCTTCCACACGCGGTTTGGGACGGTGACGGCCGCCAGCCCCCCGGGGCGCAGCACGCGCAGGAGCTCGCGGATCGCGGCCTCCGGCCGGGCGGTGTGCTCGATCACGTCGCTCGCGACCACGTAGTCGTACGCGCCGTCGGCCACCGCCAGGGCCGACAGGTCGCCGATCACGCGCTGCGTTGCGCACTTGCGCGCGACCTGGGCGAGGAGGTCCGGGCCCACGTCGAGGCTGGTCACGCGCGCGCCGCGCTCGGCCGCGGCCTGGCTGAACCATCCGGTGCCGCACCCCGCGTCCAGCAGGCGGCGGCCGGTCAGGTCTTCGCCCGCCAGGAGTACGTCGAACACGACCCACAGCCGCCGCGCCAGGTCGTAGCGATCCATGGCCGCGTCGAACCGGTCGGCGAAGCGTTCGTAGAACCGCTCCTGCGCGTCGAGCCTGCGGCCGGTCGGGTCCATGGGGTGCGTCCCGGATGGGTTCGTCTCAGGTCCCTCCCCCTCACCCCCTCTCGGAGGGAGGGGGGACGCGCGGACGCGCCTCCTTCCGGTTCTCCCTCTCCCCGCGGTTCCCCCTCTCCCCTCGGGAGAGGGTCGGGGCGAGGGACGTTGCGCGCTGTGCTAATTCCCTTCTCGCACAGAGCTCTCCACTCTTCCCTCCCCCTCACCCCCTCCCGGAGGGAGGGGGGGGACGCGCGGACGCGCCTCCTTCCGGTTCTCCCTCTCCCCGCGGTTCCCCCTCTCCCGTCGGGAGAGGGTCGGGGTGAGGGACGCTTCTCGGTCTCCGTGCCCTTCTTCCTTTCCCCCTGGCAGAGGGCCGGGGCGAGGACGCGAATGACGAAACCTCAGCCCGCTCGCGCGCGGAACCGCATGACCTGTCTCGAACCGTATGCTACGTTGCGCAAGGCGCGGCGCAAGGCCCGCGGGTCAGCGCCCGCCCGCGGCTCGTATGAGATGCTCGGCGGCGCGTGCCACGCCCGCGGCGTCGGACCCGGTCAGCACCACGGTGTCCTGCTCCGGGTCGAACGCGCGCCAGGCGAACTCGACAAGTCCGCGGCCCGGGCCCGGGTAGAACGGAGTGCACGGGTGCGGGGTGAGCCCGTGCACGTTCATGATCCGGTCGATCAGTGCATGCTCCGGGCCGATCCCCAGCAGAATGACGTCCCGATCGATGGCCACCTGCGGGCCGGAAACGTGCACCTGCGCGCCGTCGGGGCCGAAGGGCAGGTCGTGGCGCAGGGCCAAAAGCTCGTTCGGGAGCCGCATCAGGACGTCCACGTCGCGCGCGCGCAGCGCGTCGGCGATGCGCCGGGCAAAACCCAGCTCGCGCGCGGACCCGGGCACCACCAGGACGCGAGAGAGGTCGCCGAGCCAGTCGTGCACGATCCGCTTGTCCGCGATCTCGAGCGGGGCGAGCTCACGCACGCCACGGATCGCCGGCGGGGTCGAGACCGCCGCGTGGGCCGTACCGGACACATGGGCCGGCGTACAGGAGACCGTGACCGCGTACGCGCCTGGAGGGTCGTTGGCGGCCAGGGCCAGCCGGCCGGTGAGCTCGCCGTCCACGAACGCGCCCCGCCGGTGGACCCGGGCCTCGCCCGCAGAGTCGCGCACCAGCACCTCGGCGGGCAGCGTGGCGCTCAGCCGGTCTCTGTTGCCGTCCAGGAGCACCGCGGTCCAGGACACGGACGCCGTGCCGCCGCGGGCCAGTTCGCGGCTCGCGCGCACCTGCACGCTATGGACCGGGCGCGGCAGGAAGGCGCACAGGCGCACCTCGCGAGCGTTCAGGTCCAGGACGAGGTCGCCGTCGGTCACGCGGGCCTGTTGCAAGCTCATGAGATCATAGGCCGCGGTCCAGGGCTCGGGCACGGCCACGTGCGCGGTGCACGGCTCCCCCGCGTTGACGGTCCACAGGTACGCGGCGCCCGCGCGACGCAGGGGTGGACCGTGCACCTGCGCCGGGCCCTGGCGCAGGTGGGGCAGGGGCCCGTTCGACTGTGCGTCGAGGGGCGAGGAACCGGAGAAGTCCGCAACCGGCAAAGCCGCCAGCGTATCCGCCAGCCGCCGGGCCGCGCGGGTGAATACGGCCGTGTGGTCCGCGCCCAGGACCACGCCCTGGGCGCCCTGGGCGAGCGCGAGCCAGGCGTCCAGGTCGCTGGGGCCATACGCGAGCACGGTGTGCGTCCCGCGCAGGTGGGCAAGGGGCGCGAGCCGGTCGAAGAGATGGGCGCTCTCCACGGGCCGTCGGCAGTCGAGGAGTATCGGGTCCATGGGGAGCGGCGTCGCGTCGGGCAAGGCCTGCGCGTCGACCACGGCCGCATAGCCCACGTCCGCCTCGGGCGCGTGGGCGAAAGCGCGCAGTCTGGTCAGGATCTTCTGGTCCCAGCCGCCCACGCCGCGGCCACCCTGCACGAACGCGGCGTAGCAGGCGAAGCTGCGCGCGCGCTGGGCGAGCAGGGCGTTGGATCGGCCCAGGGCCTGGGCCGCGGCCGGGTGCGCGCGGGCCGCGTCGCCCAAACGGCGGGCGTCTGCGCTGAAGAGGTACCCGGTCAGGCCCTCGCGCGTGGCCGCCTCCATGCGCGCGCGCACGGGGACCTGGGCCTCGGCCCGGGCCAGGCTCCCGCGCAAAAGCCAGGCCGTGGCCCCGCTGCGCGCGGCCGCCCGCGCGTCGTCGGGCACGTGCCCGGCCAGGAGCGTGACGCCGATATGCTGGTCTTCGCCCGCAGGCAGGATTCTGAGGGGCAGGTCCGCATGCAGGTCGCCGGCCGCGACGCGCAGCACGTACGTGCCGGGCCGCAGCAGGCCGGCGGGGAACTCCACCGCGCGCGCGCCCCGTCCCGCGGGCGCGGCCCAGTCGGCGGCCCACAGCACGGTCTCCCGGTCGCCCGCCAGAGCGCGCAGACCGGCCTGCACGGTGGCGGCCTCGGGCCGGTCCATGCACAGGGCCACGGTCACGCGCTCGTCGCGGCGGAAGGCCCGGCGTCCCCGGGGCGTGAACGCGCGAAGGGTCGCGCGGTCGGGCGCGGACGGCTCCGGCCTGTCCTGTGCGGGCCAATGCACGATGCCGTGGTCCTCGTCGATCGTGAGCGCAGGCTCGCCGCGCTGCGCGCCGTCGGGCGGGTCGTCCCATTCGGCGGAGAGCTCGCCGTCCCGGACCTCGATGCGCGCGCTCCAGTCTGGGCCGAGCACCCGCACCGTGCCCTCGGGCAGGCGCACCGCGCGGTGGCCGGTGCCCTCGGGCAACAGGCGCTCGATGCGGTACGCCCCGGCCTCGGCCGGCACGGCCAGGATGACCCGGCGTCCGGAGGGCGGCGGGACCTCGATGCGCGCCCCGTAACAGAGAAGCCCGTCCAGGGTGCGCCCGTGCAGGCCCGGGGTCGCCTTGCGGGGAACCACGTTGCCTGAAGACACTGCAAAGTCGAGGGACCAGCCCAGCGCCCCGTCGATGCGGTGCGCGCCTTCGGACAGCCGCGCGGTCCGGGGTCCGGTCCAGGAGAGGTCCTCGTCGTCCAGCGTCCAGGCGCCGTAGGAAGGCGGGATCCGGATGTCCACCCGCACGGGCGCGTCGTCCGCAAGGGCCGCTCGGCCCGCGACGAGCAGGGCGAATAGGACGAGGAAGGTGGCTCGGAAGGGGCGCGCGTCCATGCTGCCTCCCGGGGCTGGTGCAAAGCTCACGAGAGCGGCATGGTACGGTCTCAGGGCCCAGATGCAAGGGAATTCAAGGGTATGGGCGCTGGCGCGGGCTATCCCCTTGCGCCTGCCGGGCCGCGGCGCATAATGAAGGGCACACAGTCGCCCGCGAGGCGGGCGCGAGTGCGGGGGAAGTGCCGATGCGACGACTCATGATTGGGGTCTCCGGCGTGCGGGGCGTGGTGGGCGAGACGCTCACCCCGGAGCTCTTGACGCGCCTGGGCGAGGCCTTCGGCACGTTGATCGACGGCGGGACGGTGGTCGTGGGCCGCGACACGCGCACGAGCGGCGAGATGGTCAAGCACGCGGTGCTCTCGGGGCTGCTGTCCGCGGGGTGCAGGATCGTGGACGTGGGCATCTGCGCCACGCCCTCGGCGGCCATGATGATCCCGCACCTCTCGGCGGACGGCGGGGTGGTCATCAGCGCCAGCCACAACGCGGCCGAGTGGAACGCGCTCAAGTTCTTCCGCCCGGACGGGGTGTACCTCAACGACGAGCAGGGCCGCCAGCTCCTGGACATCTACTACCAGGGCGACTTTCACCAGGTGGACTGGAACGGGGTGCGCGAGGTCACCGAAGACCCCCATGCCGTGGACCGGCACGTCGAGCAGGTGCTCGAACACGTGGACGTGCGGGGGCTGCGGCGGCGCAAGTTCGCCGTGGCCCTGGACTGCTGCAACGGTGCGGGCGTGGAGGTGGCCACGCGCTTCCTGGAGCAGCTCAACTGCCGCGTCATTCCCCTGTACTGCGAGCCCAACGGCCGGTTCCCCCGCACGCCCGAGCCCACGCGCGAGCACGTGCGCGCGCTCACCCGCGTGGCCCGGGACAACGGGGCGGACATCGGGTTCGCGCTCGACCCGGACGCGGACCGAGTGGCCTTTGTCAGCGGCGAGGGCAAGTACGTGGGCGAGGAGTACAGCCTGGCTCTGTGCGCCCGGTACGTGCTCGGCCACACGCCCGGGCCGGTGGTCGTCAACGTGAGCACGAGCCGCATGGTCGAGGACGTGGCCGCGGAACACGGGTGCCCCGTGCACCGGGTGCCGGTGGGTGAGGTGAACGTGGCCGACCGCATGCGCGAGATCGACGCGGTGATCGGCGGCGAAGGGAACGGCGGCATCATCTTCCCGGCGGTGCATTACGGACGAGACAGCATCGTGGGCATGGGGCTCATCCTCCAGTACATGCTCGAACGCGGGCGCTCGCTCGCCGAGCTCGTGGACGAGGTGCCCGCCTACACCATGGTCAAGAGCAAGGTGGACCTGGCCTGCGACCGGCTGGCCTTCGCCGGGATCCTGCGCGACCTGGAGGCCCAGGCGGGCACGGCGTCCGTAGACCGAAGCGACGGGCTCAAGCTCCAGTGGGCCGGTGACGGCTGGGTGCACCTGCGCGCGAGCAACACCGAGCCGGTGGTGCGCATCATCTCCGAGGCGCGGACGCCGACGCGGGCCCGGCGGCTCGTGCGCGAGTACGGCGCGCAGATCGAGACCGCGATGCGCGCGCGCATACGCGCCTAGGCCGGGCGCGGCGGATTCCTTCCAAGGGAGGCGGCATGGTACCGGAAACCTCGCCCGGGGGCGCGGAGCGGATCGCGGGCGTGGTGCTCGCCGCGGGCCAGGGCACCCGCATGCAGTCCACGGACCTGCACAAGGTCTGCTTTCCCGTGGCCGGTACGCCCGCGATCAACCGGATGGCCGGCACCCTGCGCGAGGCCGGCATCGGCCCGGTGGTCGTGGTCGTGGGCGCGCTCGCGGGCAAGGTGATGGACACGGTCACCGCCCAGTACCCGGAGACCCTGTTCGCCTACCAGGCCCGGCCCAAGGGCACGGGCCACGCGGCGCGGTGCGGGTTCGCGCCGCTCGAACGCACCGGGTTCGACGGGCCCGTGCTCGTGACCATGGGCGACAAGATCGTGCGCGGCAGGGTGATCGACCAGCTGCGCGAGCTCTTCTACCGCACGAAGTGCGACGCGGCCTTTGCCGTGAGCCGCAAGCCGGGCCGCGAACAGGGCCGCGTGGCCGTGGCCGAGAACGGCCACGTGCGCTGGCTCCTGGAGGCCACGGACATCCAGCGCGCGCTCCTGTTCGAACGGCTGCGGACCGCGCTGCGCGGGCGCCGGTCCGTGCAGGCCCAGCGGCTGCGGCGCATCGCCGAGGAGGCGATCCCGCGCGCGAGCCGGCGCGAGCGCGTGCTCGCCCCGATCCGCCGGCTCCTGGACCGCCAGGGCGCGGTGCGCGCCCAAGAGGTACTGCGGGCCCTGCCCGCCGACGGCGAACGCATCAACACCCCGGCGGGAGGGGTGACCGCGCGCCAGGCAGAGCGCCAGGGCCGGTACGTGAACGAGAGCGTGTACCTGATCCGCGCGCCGCTGTTGGGCGAGGCGCTCGCGCACCTGTCCGCGCGCACGGCCCAGGGCGAGGAGTACCTGCCGGATGTGATCACCTACGCCCTGCGCGCGCGCGACCGGGAGGGCCGGCCCAGATACAAGGTGCGGGCCATGGTCCTGGAGGACGACGACGACGTGGTGGGATACAACACCCCGGACGAGCTGTTGGCCGTGGAGGCGGTGGTCGCCGCGCGCGAGGAGGGTCCGGCGGCCGCGGCCCCGCCTGCGGCGCGGCGGCGCCTGCCCGGGGGCGTGGAGCGCACCGCCGGGGAGTGGATTTCTCTGTTCGAGGCCGACCGCCCCGCGCTGCGCAAGGCGCTCGTGGCCATCTACGGCCAGGAGCCCGCGCTCTTGGCCGAGCGCAAGAAGGCCTACCTGCGCGTCCTGCGCCTGTTCGCGCGCACCTGGGGCGCGGACCGGCCCGCGGTCATCGCCCGCGCGCCCGGGCGGGTGAACCTGATGGGCCGGCACATCGAGCACCGGGGCGGGTACATCAACACCATGGCCATCAACCGCGAGGTGCTCATGGTCGCCGGCCACCGCGACGACGATCGGGTGCGGCTGGTGAACGTGAACCGGCGCGCGTTCGCGGACCGCGAGTTCCGGATCAGCGAGGAGCTGGCCGCCGTGCCCTGGGAGGACTGGCTCGCCTACATCAACTCCCGGCGCGTGCAGCAGATGGTCCTGGACGCCAAGGGCGACTGGGCCAACTACGTGAAGGCCGCGTGCCTGCGGCTGCAGAGCGACTTTCGCAACGTGCGGCTGACCGGCATGGACGCCGCGGTGCTGGGCAACATCCCGCAGGCGGCCGGGCTTTCGAGCTCCTCGGCCATCGTGGTGGCCGCGGGCGAGGCGGCCATCACCTGCAACCACCTGGACATGCAGCCCACGGACTTCGTGGACCTGTGCGGCGAGGGCGAGTGGTACGTGGGCTCGCGCGGCGGGGCCGGGGACCACGCGGCCATGAAGTTCGGCCGCCGGGCGCAGGTGGCGCGCGTGCGGTTTTTCCCGCTCGTGTGCGAGCATATGCCGGGCATCCCGGAGGACGTGCGCCTGGTCATCTTCGACAGCCAGATCAAGGCGCACAAGAGCGCCGAGGCGCGCGACGTGTTCAACCAGAAGGTCGCCAGCTACATCCTGGGCCTGATGCTCGTGCTCGACCGGTGGCCGCAGTACGCGCACCTCGTGGAGCACCTGCGCGACCTGGACCATCGCCGCCTGCACGTGAAGCCCCATGTCATCTACGAACTTCTCCTGAGCCTTCCGCCGAAGCTCACGCGCGCGCAGCTTCGGGGCATGCTCTCGCCCGCGCGCCGGCGCGAGGCGGCGGAGGTCTTCGCCACCCACGCGGAGCCGGAGGCCTACTACCTGCGCGACGTGGTCCTATACGGCCTGGCCGAGTGCGCGCGCAGCGAACGCGTGGGCGACCTGCTCAGCACCGGGGACATGCAGGGCCTGGGCCGGATGATGGCCGTCAGCCACAACGGCGACCGGGTCGCGCGCCTGGACCCGCGCTCCGGGCGCATGGTCCCCTACGACTGGCACACCTCGGACGAGACGCTGCGGGGGCTTGTCGCCGACCTGTCCAGCGAAGAGATCGACCGCGTGCAGCGCGCACAGCTGTGCAACCAGCCCGGCGGGTACGCGTGCAGCGCGCCGGAGATCGACCGCATGGTGGACCTGGCGCGCGAGGTGCCGGGCGTGCTGGGCGCGCAGCTCTCGGGCGCGGGCTTGGGCGGGTGCATGATGGCCCTGGTGCGCGCGGACGCGGTGGCCCGCCTGCGGCGCAAGCTCGCGCGCGAGTTCTACCGCCCCCGCGGACAGCGCCCGGACGTGACCGTGAGCAGCCCGATCGAGGGCTCGGGCCTGCTGCGCGTGTGAACCCCGGAGACCGCGGATGCGAGAGACCGGACCGGCCACGGCCGCCCGCGCCGCGTTGCGCGAGGAGGTGGGCGTCGCGATCCCGGTGTACTTCACCGACGAGGCGGACGCGGCCGCGGGGCTGCCGCTTCTGGCGGACACCCTGGCCGGATGCGTGGCCCTGGTCGACGCCCGGCGCGTGACCGTGGTCCTGGACGGCAGCGGCGCGGGCACGGACGCGGCGAGCCGCCTGGTCCAGGCGCGCGGGGCCCGGTTCTTGGCCCTGGACGAGCGCAAGGGCAAGCTGTGGGCCCAGCGATCCGCGGCCGAACAGCTCTTGCAGGACGCGCAGGTGCGCTGGGTGGCGCTTCTCGACTGCGACGGGGACCACTTCCCGCACGAGCTGCCCGCGTTCCTGCGCATGGGCCGCCACGTGGCCGCGGCCGCGGGCACGGACCGCGTGCACGTGCTGGGCCGGCGCGCGAGCCGGCACCGGTCGTTGGGGTTCGTGCGCGCGGAGTTCGAGGCCCTCGCCGACCGCGTCCTGCTCGACGCGCTCCAGTACGACGCGGCCATGCGCGGCGCGCCCTTGCGGCTCACCTATGCCACGGCGCTCGAGGAGTACCCGGACTTCCACTCCGGGTACAAGGTGCTCTCCCGCGCCGCGGCGCAGGACGTGTTCCTGTCCGAGCCTCGACTCGCGGGGCTGTCCGAACGAGCCTACTGGCGCCATGCGTGCGAGGCCGTGCTCGTGGTGGAGACGGTCCTCGCGGGCGCGGTGCTCGCCACGGTCCAGCGCGGCGCGCACAACGAGCAGCCGGTGAGCGCGTTCGCGCGCCTGGACCGCGCGCGGCTCGTGGCGGACAAGATCCTGTGGCCGTGCCGGCGGCTGGGCGTGCCCGCCGCGTTCGTGGCCCAGTGGTTGGAGAATCACGCGCCGCGCCTGCTGTTGGGCGCGCTCGCGCCCCAGGGCCGCGAGGAGCTCGGGCGCGTGTGCGACCTGGTGCTCGGGGACCTGGGCATGGGCCAGGCCACGCGGCCCGACCACGACCCCCTGCGCCCGCCCTTTCTGTAGGCGCACGGGGCCCATAGCCCTGCGCGCGGAGGGGAGCGGGGCACGCGTCAGCCTATCAGGAATCGCAGCGCCGAGGCGAGCGCCAGGATCTGCACGGCCAGGCGGAACACGCGCTCGTTGATCTTCTTGACCACCAGGATTCCCAACAGCGCGCCCGCGATCATGGCCGGGACCATGGCCACGTCCAGGAGGAACGTGCGCACCGTGATCGTTTTCCACACGAACACGTGGAAGGGCACCTTGAAGAGATTCAGGATGAAGAAGAACCACGCGCCGGTGCCGATGAACTCGAACCGGGAAAGCCCCGTGGCCAACAGATAGATCATCCAGATGGGCCCGGCGGCGTTGGCGATCATGGTGGCGAACCCGCCGGTGAGGCCCACGAGCGCCGCGAACCAGGGCCCGTGGTGGATCAGGCGATCCTCGTCGCCTGCGCGCCGGGCGCGGCGCGCGCCCCACTCGCGCCAGATCATCAGGCCGATCACGAACAGCACCACGCCCCCGAGCAGCCGGCGGAACTCGTCCGGCCCCAGCGCGTGGCCCACAACGACGCCCACCAGCACTCCGGCGACGGCCCAGGGCATGGGTCGCAGCACATGGCGCCAGTGGGCGTGGCGGCGGTAGTGGGTCACGGCCATGATGTCCGAGATGCACAGCATCGGCAACAGGATCCCGGTCGACGGGCGCGCGCCGAACACCCAGGCGAGCGCCGGCACGATCACCACGCCCATGCCGCCGATGCCCGTCTTGGCGAACCCCACGAGCATAGCGCACACGGCCACCACGGCCCAGTGCGTTGCGGGAAGTTGAAAGCTCTCAAGCATCTCGATCATGGGCAAAGGCCTTGCGCGTGTGGCGGTTTTCCCTAAGATGGGGCCTTTCCGCGGGGTCGGCCCCGTGGTCGCGGGCGCGCAGCCGCGCGCGGGCGGCCCCGAGCCTAGTGCATGATCGAGGGAAACGCAACCCATGAGGCGCACGCATACCTGCGGCGAGCTGTCCGCCGCGCACGCCGCAGAGACGGTCACCCTTTGCGGCTGGGTCCAGAACCGGCGCGACCACGGCGGGGTGATCTTCATCGACCTGCGCGACCGGTACGGGCTCACCCAGATCGTGTTCGACCCGGACGAGGCCGAGGGCGTGGTCGAGTTCGGCCACCGGGTGCGCGGCGAATGGGTGCTCCAGGTCACCGGCCTCGTGGAGCCCAGGCCCGAGGGCATGGTCAACCCCAAGATGCCCACCGGCGAGATCGAGGTGCGGGTGCGCGCGTTCGAGGTGCTCAGCCGCGCCGAGACCCCGCCCTTTACCGTGGACGACTACGGCGAGGCCGCGGGCGAGGAGCTGCGCCTGAAGTACCGGTACCTGGACCTGCGCCGGCCGAGCCTGCAGCGCAGCCTGGTCGTGCGCCACCGGGCGTTGCAGGCCTCGCGGCGGCGGTTGACCGCAGAGGGGTTCGTGGAGGTGGAGACCCCGATGCTGGCCAAGTCCACGCCCGAGGGCGCGCGCGACTACCTGGTTCCGAGCCGCGTGCATCCGGGCCAGTTCTATGCCCTGCCGCAGAGTCCGCAGCTTTTCAAGCAGATCCTCATGGTCTCGGGCCTGGACCGCTATTTTCAGCTCTGCCGGTGCTTCCGCGACGAGGACCTGCGCGCCGACCGCCAGCCCGAGTTCACCCAGATCGACCTGGAGATGAGCTTCGCCGAGCCGGACGACGTCTTTGCCCTGTGCGAGCGGCTCATGCAGGAGATCTTCGCCGAGGCGGCGGGCCGCGAGCTGGCGGTCCCCTTTCCGCGGCTCACCCACGCGCAGGCCATGGCCCGGTACGGCATCGACAAGCCGGACATCCGGTTCGGCATGGAGCTGCGCGACGTGGGCGAGCTCGTGCGCGAGAGCGAGTTCCGCGTGTTCACCCGCGCCCTGGAGGCGGGCGAGGTGGTCAAGGCGATGCGCGGACCGGGGCTGGCCGAGTACAGCCGCAAGCAGATGGACGACCTCGCAGCCCTGGCGGCCACCCAGGGCGCGCAGGGACTCGCGTACATCAAGGTGGAGGGCGAGGGCAAGTTCAGCGGGCCGCTGGTGAAGTTCTTCTCCCCGTCCGTGCTCGAAGCCCTCGCTCGCGAAGTGGAGGCGGCTGCGGGCGACACGATCCTGTTCGGCGCGGGCCCGCTCGAGGTGGTCAACGCGTCGCTCGCGTTCCTGCGCAACCGGCTGGGCCGCGACCTGGGCCTGTACGATCCGGACCGCATGGCGTTCGTGTGGATCACGGACTTTCCGCTGTTCGAGTGGGACGCGCAGGAGCGGCGCTGGACCTCGAGCCACCACCCCTTCACCATGCCGCACCCGGACGACGTGCCCCTACTCGACGAGCTCGGGCAGGGCCGGGACGTGCAGGTGCGTTCGAGCAGCTACGACCTGGTGCTCAACGGCGTGGAGCTCGCCAGCGGCTCGGTGCGAATCCACGACCGCGCCATCCAGCACAAGGTGTTCGAGGCCCTGGCCCTGGACGAGCAGGAGATCCAGGCGCGGTTCGGGTTCTTCCTGGAGGCCCTGCGCTACGGCGCGCCGCCGCACGCGGGCATTGCCGTGGGGTTCGACCGGCTGGTGGCCATGCTCTTGGGGTGCGAGAGCATCCGGGACGTGATCGCCTTCCCCAAGACCCAGAAGGCCCAGTGCCCGCTGACCGGGGCGCCCAGCGCGGTGGCGGACCGGCAGCTGCGCGAGCTGGGCATTTCGGTGCGCGGCGGGGGCGCCCCGGCGTCCTGAGGGCCGGGCGGCCCGTTCCGTCTCTCGGACCCGAGGCGCCGTCCGTCCGCCGGGTGTCCGATCGACCTCGCGCGCCCCAGGAGCCCCGCATGCCCCTGCCCGATCCGCCCGCGAAGCGTCGCGCACGTCCCCTGGGTCGCGTGGCCACGGTGGCCGCGCTCGTGTTTCTGGTGGGCACCGCAGCGTGGCTGGTGGGCTGGGCCACGGGCGCGGTGGCGCGCTGGTTCGCGCGGCCCACGCCAGCCCCGGGCCTGCAGGCCGCACGCGAAGGTCCGGACGACCCGGCGGGACTGCGCGAGCGCATCGCCCGGTTGGAAGAGGCCCGCGACCGCCGTCCCGAAGACCCGGCCGCGCGCCTGGCCCTGGCCGACGCGTACCTCGCGTACGCGCCCCACACGCAAGCGGGAGAGCTCTTCCGTCAGGAGGCCGCACATCAGGCCGACATAGCGGGGGCGCTCGTGGACGCGGACCGCACAGGCCCCTCTCCGCGCGCGGGCAGCGCGGCCTATGAGCTCGCACTCCGTCGCGCGGGGGTGCTGCTGCGCACAGGGCCGGAGGGCGAACGCGCTGCGCTTGCCGTGCTGGAGTGGCTGCTCGAAGACGCGTCCGAGCCCGAGGGGCCGCGCGCACGGCTCGACCGGGCGGCCGCGCTCAACGAGGCGGCGTACCTCTTGCTCACCGCAGAGGACGCGTCCCTGCGCGACCCGGCCCGGGCGCGGGCCCTGGCCGCGGAGTGCGTAAAGCAGCACCCGGCCGCGAGCGCCATGCCCGCGTTCCTGGACACCCTGGCCCTGGCCCTGTTCGAGACGGGCGACCCCGAGCAGGCCCTGGAGGTCCAGACCGAGGCCCTGGCTCGGGCTGACAGCGGGCAGTTGGGCATCTATCTCGAGCACTATGATGCGTTCCACAAGGCAGTGCATCCCTCCGGCGAGCAGGAGCCGCGCGCGCCCTGAATCCGGCAGATTCTTCCGGCAAGTCCACTCCTCGCGCGGCAGCGCGTTCCGGAGCATAGGCGCGCAGGCGAACCACTCGTGGGGTCCAGCCGCCGCATTTGCAGTCACAATCCGTTGTTGTCGATTGACATAAGGCTCCGTCGACCCTTTCCCATTTGAAGAGACGGTCCGGGCACGGCCGTTGAATTGTCTCCGGGGGCGCGCCTCCGCCGCACCCGGGGGTCGGCGGCAGGCGCGCGCGTAGGCATGGACGGCGAACCCCGTCAGGGAGGAAGGACCGATGTCGCTTATTATCAACCATAACATCTCGGCGCTCAACACCGAGCGCAACCTGGAGCGCTCGAGCAACGACCTGGCCAAGAGCCTGGAGAAGCTCTCCAGCGGCTACCAGATCAACGTCGCCGCCGACGACCCGGCGGGATTGATCATCAGCGAGCAGCTGCGCAGCCAGGTCAAGGGCCTGCGTCGGGCGGTGCGCAACTCGCAGGAGGCCTGGAACGTCATCGGCATCACCGAGGGCGCGCTCATCGAGATGAACGAGATCCTGCGCAACCTGCGCGCGCTCGCGCTGCACGCCTCGAACGACGGGGTCACCGCGCCGGACCAGATCCGCGCGGACCAGTCCGAGGTCGACTCGGCCATCCAGACCCTGGACCGCATCGCGAACACCACCAAGTACTCCGACCAATTCCTGCTCAACGGGTCCAAAAGCGTGGTCTACACCCGCAGCACGGTGGTCGACGACACCATGGACTTTCCCCTGCTGGACATCGGGCAGACCCGCATCGACCAGATCTTCAAGCGCACGGGCGTGAGCATGAACATCACGTTCAACGGCCAGCGTTCGGCCACCCGGGCCGACTACACCAAGGAGGCCCTGCGCGCCTACGTGGAGGCGGACAACAACAACATCGACTGCGAGATCAACGGCGCGAGCCTGAGCGAGGACCAGAGCTTTATCCTCACGGGCAACAAGGGCGCGCGGCAGTTCAACTTCAGCGCACAGACGAACCTCGGGTCCGTGGCGAGCGCCATCAACAACGTGAAGGACTCCACGGGCGTGGGCTGCCAGCTCCTGTTCTCCAGCAACGTCGCGCCCGCGGACAGCACCACCGCCGCCCTGGACCTGAACGTCAGCACCACGCGCGCGGCCGGCGGCGCGGAGGTCTACGCCGCGAACCTGAACGACGCGAATGCCGCGAACGACAAGATCCTGGGCATCGACGCGCGCGGCACCGACGCCCTGTCGAACCAGCGGTTCCTGGTGGGCAAGAACACCGACGGCCACGGCCGCGTGTACGTGAAGGTGACCCAGGTCTACGACGCCTGGGACCACGCCGGGGGCGTGCCGGGCGCGGACGGGGTGGACGACTCTGTGGACTTCGAGGTGTACAAGGACGCCGACCTCACGATGCTCGTCGGCTCGGGCACGAGCGTGCAGGCCGCCTCGGGCGCGGTCAACCCGTCGGGCGACCCCACCGACTATACGCTCGACTTCACCGCGGCCAACGACTCGGGCCTGCAAAACGACGACCTGCTGCTCGCGTGCAACGCCGCGAACTGCGCGGCGAACGACGTCATGACCGTGTCCCTGGTCGGCCAGGAGCTAAGCACCGCCACGGACGGGGTGGACTACTCCGCGTTGACCCTGACCGGGTTCAACGACACGGTGAACAACCCCACCACCGCATCGATCCTCAGCGGCGTGCGCCTGGCCGAGAACACGGACATGAACGGCAAGCTCTACTTCCGGGCCACGGGTGCGGCCGCGAACCGCACGATCGAGGTGTACAAGGACGCGGGCATGGCCCAGGAGGACTTGGTCGCCTCGGGCGCGGCGAACCTGGCCGCGGGCGGATCGGTGCGCATCGAGGAGGAGAACGACTCGGGCCTGCACATGACCCTGACCTTCACCGGCGCGGCCGGCGCAGGCGAGGAGACCGGGACGCTGGCGTTCGACGACCTGGGCCTGCGCCTGTACAGCCAGGAATACGGGTCCACCCAGTACGTGCGCGTGCAGAACCAGGAAGGCGAGCTTTGGACCTACTACGCCACCGCGCAGGACGACACCCCGGTCACCGTGCAGGAGGGCCAGACCATCCAGCGGACGGGCGACGACGCCGTGGTGACCCTCAACGGCGCGTCCCTGTCCACCGACGGCCTGGTGGCGAGCGTCACCACGCCGGACTTCACCGGGCGGCTGGTGTTCAACGAGGGCGAGCTCGGCGAGACGATCATCGCCCAGGCCGGGCACGACGTGGGCGCGCTCTACAGCCGGGCCACGGCGCTCCAGGCCGTGGAGGACGCGGCCACGCCGACGATCACGAACACCTTCAGCTACGCCACCAACGCCCGCCACGTGACCGAGGAGACCCTGGACAACTTCGTGGGCGGCATGCAGTTCCAGCTGGGCGAGAACGACGGCGACCAGTCGCGCACCGTGTACGGCATCCCCAGCATGGCCGTGCCCAACCTCGGGCAGGTGCAGGTGGGCGAGACCCTGTACACGCTCCAGGACGTGCTCGGCGGCGGCGACGCGAGCCTGGCCAAGGACCCGGTCACCGCCATGAAGGTGGTCGCGCAGGCGATCACGGACGTGTCCAGCCTGCGCGCGCGACTGGGCGCGTTCCAGAAGAACATGCTCCAGACGAACATCAACAGCCTGAACGTCGCCGTGGAGAACATCGTGAGCACCGAGAGCGCCATCCGCGACGCGAACATGGCTGCGGAGATGTCCGAGTACACCAAGAACCAGATCCTGGTGCAGGCGGGCACCGCGATGCTGGCCCAGGCGAACGTGGTCAGCCAAAACGTGCTGGAGCTCTTGCGCGGCTGAGCAGGGCCGCTGCGCGTGCGGCGCCGTTCGGGCGGACGCCGCTTCGGTCGCAGACGTCGCGCGCCCGCACGCTCCGTCCGCGTGTCCTTGCATATGGATGTAGTCTAGGAAGTGTGTCGCGGCTCGTGCGCGGGTCGTGCGCGCCTCGCCCCGGGGGGCCTCCCGCTCCTCTCGTAGGGCCGACCCCCCATGCCCGCGTCCCTCACCCCGGCCCTCTCCCGCAGGGAGAGAGAGAAGCGTCCCTCACCCCGGCCCTCTCCCAGGGGGGGAGGGAGACCTGCCCAAGGCGGACCGGCTGTCCCCCTCCCTTCGGGAGGGGGTAGGGGGAGGGAGAGGTTGTCTTCGCCCGATGACTGCGCGCAGGATGATGCGCAACGTCCCTCACCCCGGCCCTCTCCCGGGGGGAGAGGGAGAAGCGTCCCTCACCCCGGCCCTCTCCCGGGGGGAGAGGGAGAACCGCCCAGGGCGCGCCGGGTGTCCCCCTCCCTCCGGGAGGGGGATAGGGGGAGGGAAATTCATGGCTCCCCGGCTTGCGGGGGCATGGAATGCGGCAGGTCGTCTTCGAGACGGCGGCAATTGGTGCGCTAGAGAATTGTGGAGAAAAGGCTCAGGCTACGACGTCCAGGTGCACGCCATCCTTCGGGGCCTCGGGTGCGGGCTCCTCGGGCAGGGCGTCGGGAGGGGGCTCCTCGTCGCGCTCGCGGCGTCGGCGCCTGGGTCGGCGCTGGGCGCCGCCCTTGCGATCATGGGCGCTCGTGACCGGAACCGTGGGCACTTCCACCTCGCGTCTCCTGACCTCGCGGTCGCCGGGGCGGGTGCGTCGGTCGTCTCCCCCTTCAGACGCGCCGCCCGCTCGCCGTCCATGCGCACCCCCGCCCCTTCGGGCCTTCGACCGGGACCGTCTTTGGGCCCCGATCCCTCCATGTATATGTACGGCAGGGAGCTACAGAGACTTGAGGGATTGTGGCCGCCCGCGGGAGGCGACGCGCCGGCCGGGCTACGCGTCGGCGGGCTCGTCCTCGGCGGGCGCGGGCGGCCCGTGCGCGCGTTCGTGCGCGGGCACGTCGTGGGGCTCGATGGCCCCGCGGCTGGAGATGATCGAACGCACCGCCCAACCGACCAAAGGCAGGATCACCAAGTAGGCCACGGCCGCCCCGAGGAACACCGCGCGGTAGCCCATCTCCAGCTGTACGGACCCGCCCGGCGCCGGGCCCAGCCATCCGGCGGCGCTCGCCCGGGTCGTGCCCACGGCCAGGAACACCGCGCCCATGCTGCCGGTCAGCCACCCCAGGCTCTTGAACGTGACCGACCAGCCGAGCACTCCGCCGCGCTTCTCCGGCGGGGTGTTGCGCGTGAGCCAGACCTGGAATACCGGGTCCAACCCCCCGGCCCAAAACATGCATAAGGCGAAGGCAACGAAGAGCCACCCGAATCCAGCGGTCACTCCCATCAGGCCCGCGAACAGGGCCGCGCCGATGGCCGACAGCCTTCCGATACGCGGCGGGGCGACATGGTCGGCCAGTCGGCTGAGGGTCAGACCCGCGAGCATGCACGCGACCGCGCCGGTCGCCTGGAGCTGTCCGTTGATCGTAGCCGCGCCCTGGGTGCCGCCGTGCAGGTGCTGGACGAACAACGGCAGGATGGGGGTGATGAACCGGCGCGAAAACGAGGTGAACAACATCAGCACAAGCAGCGGCAAGGCCGGGCCCAGCCGCGGCAGGCGCAGGCGCAGCCTACGCCGCCGGGGCACGGTCTGTGCGGCGTCGCGCAGCGGCGGCTGGAAGTCCTCGCGCACCCCGAACACGATGAGGCAGCCGCTGGTGAACAGGAGCCCCCCCGAGAGCTTGAAGCTCGTCGCATACCCGAAGGCGTCCGCGCACATCCCGCCCAACAGGGCGCCGGTGAGCATGCCTCCGAACACGGCCGAGGAGAGTGCGCCAAAGGCCAGTCCATGTCGACGCTCCGGGGTGGACACGGCCACCAGCGTCAGGGCGGCGGTCACCGTGCCGGTGAGCGCGCCCTGGAGGAAGCGAAGCGCCAACAACTGGCCCACCGAGGACACCAGCCCCATGGAGAAGATGATGACCGCGCCGCTGAAGTTCGCGCGCAGCATCATCAGCCGCCGGCCGTACCGATCGGCGAGCATCCCCCAGATGGGGGCCGCGAACGCCATGGCCAGGGACGCCCCGCCCATGAACACGCCGGTGTACAGCTTGACGGCCTCCTGGTCGGTGACACCCAGGTCCTCCTGCATGTAGTAGCTGACGAACGGCAGCGCGAAATTGAACCCGCTGATGGACAGCAGTTGCGACAACCACACGAACACCAGGTTGCGTTGCCAGGAGATGCGCGGCGGGGGTGGCCTCGAACCGTTTCCCGAGCCGGGAATCTGCGAACCACCCGAGTCGGAGGGAGCCGGCATCAGTCGGCGCTCAGGTCAAACACGTGGTCGGCCACGTAGATGGGGCAGTCCACCCGCACGGCGAGGCTGAGCCCGTCCGAGGGCCGGGAGTCGACCACGACTTCGCGGCCGTCCTGCATGCGGATGAACAGAAGCGCATAGTACGTGCCCTGGCCGGTGGCGTTCACGCGCAGGTCGTTGACCACCACGCGCTCCAGGGCGCCGCCCATGTGCTCGATCACCGACACGAGCAGGTCGTGGGTCATGGGCCGGGGCAGCTCTTCGTCCGAGAGCTTGCGGTTGATCGCGATGGCCTCCACGATATGGATGCCGATGGTGAGCGTGCGCTCGCCGTCCTTTTCGCGCAGCATCACCAGGGTCGGGGCCTCCTGGGTCTCGCTGATGACCAGGCGCGCGATCTCGCAGGGAATCGGCGTGAACTCGTTCTGCTCCGCGCTCATACGAGGCCTCCCTTCGCTTGTCCCCGGGTCCGGTCGCTCCGTCCAGCGGCCCGCGAGAGACGCCGCCGGTCAACCTCCGCCCGCGCCCTCAGGCGGGCGGCGCCTCCAGGGCGCCCTGGAGGACGCGCACGGTTTCGCCGTGCTCTTGCAACCAACGGTCCAGCCCGTCGATGAGCTCCACGGCGATGCTCGGGCGCACGAAGTTCATGGTCCCCACCTGTACGGCCGCGGCCCCGCAGAGCAGGAACGCCACCACGTCCTCGACGCTGGCGATGCCGCCCACGCCCACCACGGGCAGGTCCACGGCGTGGGTGACCTGCCACACGAGGCGCAAGGCCACGGGCCGGATGGCCGGACCGCTGAGGCCCCCGGTGACGTTGGGCAGGAGCGCCCGGCGGCGCTCCACGTCCACGGCCATGCCCAGCAGGGTGTTCGCCACGACCAGGGCATCCGCGCCCGCACGGGCCGCGGCGCGCGCGATCTCCGTGACGTCGGTCACATTCGGGCTGAGCTTGACCCACAGCGGCTTGTCCGTGCGCTCGCGCAGCGCGGCCACCAGGTCCGCACAGCTCGACGCGGATACGCCGAAGGTCATGCCGCCCTGCTTCACGTTCGGGCAGCTCACGTTCACTTCCAGGGCGTCGACGCGCGGCTCGGCGGCGAGCCGGTCGACC
>Ga0180432_10003601_pt1 | contig 21910 bp, 16 predicted proteins | sample SS_ome_10_FD_132414 | JGI IMG/M metagenome (GOLD analysis project Ga0180432, IMG submission 132414) | Hypersaline lake sediment archaeal communities from the Salton Sea, California, USA - SS_1_MS_2 metaG | ecosystem: Environmental > Aquatic > Non-marine Saline and Alkaline > Hypersaline >...
ACCTGAGGAAGTCCATCGAGCTGGCTGAACAGTGGGGAAACGCAGAGCCACTCGCGGATAGCTACGTCGCTATGGCGCGGACGAAACAGGCCCAGGGAGACGAGCAGGGCGCAAACGCTGTGATCCATAAGGCCAGGCTGATGGCGCGAGAGAACAAAGTGTCCCCTCTGACGGCTCGCCTGGTGGAGGCCTACCGAGCGCGCCTGCTGGTGGCGCAGGGTGACCTGGAGGGCGCTGCGCGTTGGGCTGCTTCGCTGGAGGATGTCCACGAGGCGAGCGGGGACGAAGGCAGGGACGAAGAAGGACAGATTTCGCTCTACGTACGCGGAGTCGAACAGAACACGCTGGCGCGACTCCGCATCTCCCAACGCAAGTTCGAGGAAGCTACAGCGTTACTAGAGCCTCTGCTTGCGGCGTTAACGGAGGCTGGATGGACCGGCCTGACCGTTGAAGTCCTGGCGCTCCAGGCGTTGGCCCGGTACAGTCAGGACAAGACCGACGAGGCGCTCGCTATCCTCGGTCGTGCCCTGTCGTTGGGTCAGCCCGAAGGCTACGTCCGCGTCTTCGTGGACGAGGGCGCGCCGATGGCGGGTCTATTACGACAGGCAGCCGTTCGCGGCCTTGCGCCGGGATATGCAAACGAGCTGCTCGCGGCATTCGAGTCGCAGGCTCCAGGCTTGCGGGTCGCAGAGAGGGACGTGGTGCGCGCAGACCTGCGACCTCAAGTCCATCTGATCGAGCCCCTCACCGGGCGCGAACTTGAGGTGCTGGAATTGATCGTCGCCGGCCTGTCAAATCGGGAGGTCGCCGAAAGGCTCTACATTGCCGTCAGTACGGTTAAGACCCACATCAACAATATCTATGGCAAGCTCGACGTGTCCAGCCGCACACAGGCCATAGCGCGGGCCAACGAACTGAACCTCCTGGGGTAGGCGCGGTTTCCCAACCGCGAGTCGCAGCTGTCGGCCAATCTGCGACTCCTTCCTCTCTACCCCCCGCTCTCCACCCCCACCCCCACATTTTTCCACCCCCCTCAATCCAACCTTCGATGGATGACGCTCCACCCCCTTTTCCTGTAAGCTGAAAGCGTAGGTAGGAAAGGGGGAATATGAGCAAGGCCATGCACTGTCGAATTCAGGTCAAGGGCCATCTATCTGGCCAATGGACCGACTGGTTCGAGGGGTTGAAGATCGAGAATATGCCGGGAGGCGGGGCTGTAATCTCCGGCCCACTCCCCGATCAAGCGGCCCTTTACGGCGTACTCAACCGGATGCGCGACCTGGGCCTGGAGCTCATCGCCTTGCACTGCATCGAACCCGACCCAGACGAGTAATGATTCACCTTGTGCTCGCAGCGGATGAAAATCCGCTGCTGGAGGTAGGATCAAACCCGTTTTGGCCTCTGCAAAGCTGCTGGGCAGGACGCCCATTGTCATCCAGCGGGAGCAGGTGAATAATTGCCCAGACGAAACGCCGACGGGATCGCTGGACGGACGATAAATGGCACTTCGCCGGAGGTAGCGATACGATGTTCGGAATTCATGTCAAACGAAACGGCGCTCAGGCGCCGGGCAGACACGCGGAGAACGACGACGGGTGGCTCGTCGACCTGCGACAGGTGGTGAAGACATATAGGAGCACGGCCGGCGATTTCACCGCGCTTAAGGGCATTGATCTGAAGGTAGGGGGTCACGAGTTCGTCTCCATCATCGGCAAGTCAGGCAGCGGGAAGTCCACGCTGATCAACATGGTCACAGGCATCGACCACCCCACCTCTGGGGAGGTGCGGGTGGTCGACACGCCGGTGCACACGCTCGACGAAGAGCAGATCGCCATATGGCGGGGTCTGACCATCGGTGTCATCTTTCAGTTCTTTCAGTTACTGCCGACGCTGACCGCCATCGAGAACGTGATGTTACCGATGGACTACGGCCAGGTATACGTTCCCCGCGAGCGCCCTGAGCGGGCGATGGATTTGCTGGAGGAAGTGGGGATGGCCGATCATGCCCACAAGCTGCCCTCGGCCCTCTCCGGCGGTCAGCAACAGAGCGTCGCCATAGCCCGGGCGCTGGCCAACGATCCTCCCCTCCTGGCCGCCGACGAGCCCACGGGCAACCTGGACTCCAAGACGGCCACGTCGGTCCTTCGTCTTTTCGAGGACTTGGTGGACGGCGGCAAGACGATTTTGATGGTCACCCACGACAATGAGTTGGCCAGACAGGCCTTGCGCACCGTCGTGCTCGCCGATGGCAAAATCGTCGACGAGAGGATGAATCATGCGTAACAGGTCGAAACATCCCAACGTGATGACGAACGACGTCGGTCCATTGGCACACAACAGGAGAGACCTATGCCAGAGCTGAAGCGAAACCCGACCACGAGGCCCGAAGATGGGCTATGCATTGACCTGCGCCAGGTGGTCAAGAGGTACGAGGGCTTGGCGGGGGCTGTGGTGGCGCTCAAGGGCATCGATCTGCAGGTTCACCCGGGCGAGTTCTTGGTCGTCACCGGGAAGTCGGGAAGCGGCAAGACCACCCTGGTCAATATGATCACCGGGCTCGATCGCTCTACCTCGGGCGAGATATGGGTGGACGGCACTCCGGTGCACAAGCTGGGCGCGGAGAGGGCGGCCGGGTGGCGCGGGAAAACCGTGGGCGTCGTGTTCCAGACCTTCGAGCTGTTGCCCACTCTGTCGGTGCTCCGGACCGTCATGCTGCCGGTGGATTTCGCCCACAGGTATTCCATGCGGCAGCGGCGGGAGCGCGCCTTACACCTACTGGAGCAGGTGGAGATCGCCGAGCACGCCCACAAGCCGCCCACCGCCGTTTCAGGAGGGCAGCAACAGCGCGTCGCCATCGCCCGCGCCATGGCCAACGACCCACCCATCCTGGTGGCCGACGAGCCCACGGGCAGCCTCGACTCGGTCACGGCCAGCTCGGTCCTGGATGTGTTCGAGGCGTTGGTGGTCCGGGGCAAGACGGTCGTGCTCGTGACACACGACAGGGACATCGCCAACCGAGCCACGCGCACGATCGCTCTCCTCGACGGCGAAATCGTGGCCGATGGATAAGGTACGACCGGGAGGTGATATATGATTCGCTCACGCTGGTACAAGCTGTTCAATGACCTATGGGGAAACAAGATGCGCACCGCCTTGATCATACTCTCCATCTCCATCGGGCTCTTCGCCGTCGGCACCATCGTCAGCTCACGGGAGCTCCTGTCCACCGAGATGGACAGGAGCTACGCGGCCATCAATCCCTCCAGCGGCACAGTCCGTACCGTAGAGCTCTTCGACGAGGACTTCGTGCGGTCGGTGCGGGCCATGAAAGACGTGGAAGAAGCGGATGCCAGGCGGGTGATCGACGCACGCGTCCAGGTCGGCCCGGGTGAGTGGGCCAACCTCAAGATCTTCGCCATCGCCAACTACGACGACATGCGGGTCAACAAGGTATGGCCCGAAAGCGGGGCCTGGCCGCCGCCGGAGCGAGAGATCCTGATCGAACGTGCCGCACTCCAGGTGATCAGGGCAGCGGTGGGCGACGTCGTGTTGATCGAGACACCTGATGAGAGACAGCGCCGACTCCGCATCGCCGGCACCGTCCACGATCTGGCCCAGATGCCCGCTCAGTTCGATAATTCGCCGTACGGCTACATCTCATTCGACACGGTAGAGTGGTTTGGTGAGCCCTACGGATTCAACGAGCTGCACGTTGTCGCCCGGAGCCAAGGGGACGCGGATCACGAACACTCAAAGGAGTTCGCCCAGCACGTCGTTAACCAGGTCAAGAACAAGGCCGAGAGGAGCGGCCTGACGATTCCCATCAGCCTGACCGCCGATCCGGGCCAGATCCCGCTCGATGATTTCCTGCAGGCCGTCCTGTTGCTCATGGGCGCGCTGGGGATGCTCTCGCTCTTCCTGAGCGCCTTTCTGATCATCAACACCGTCTCGGCCATGCTGGCCCAACAGAAACGGCAGATTGGTGTGATGAAAGCCATCGGCGCCCGCACCGCTCAGATCATGGGTATGTATCTGGCCATGGTGACGCTCTATGGCATGCTCGCTCTGGCCATCGCCGTGCCGCTGAGTGTGATAGGGTCGCGCGCCCTCAGTCGCTTCATGGCCACTCAGTTCAACTTCGACCTCGCGGACGGGCACATCCCTGCCCAAGCGATCGTTCTCCAGATCGCGGTTGGCCTGATGGTGCCGATCCTGGCGTCGCTGTATCCCTTCCTCGCCAGCCTGCGGGTCACGGCGGCGGAGGCCATGAGCGCCTACCAGCTGGGCAAGGGGCGGTTTGGAGCTGGCCTGCTCGACCGATTGCTCTCAGGTGCGAACCTATGGTTTGCCCGCCGCGTTCTGATGCGCCCCCTGTTGTTGGCGCTGCGCAACACCTTTCGCAGCAAAGGGCGGTTGGCGCTTACACTCATCACGCTGACCCTGGCCAGCGCCATATTTGTCAGCGTCTTCAGCGTGCGCGCCTCGCTCTTTCGCACCATAGACGACCTGCTGGCGATGTGGAATTTCGACGCCTGGATCACCTTTGCCCGGCCCTACCGGGTCGAGGAGATTGAGCAAGAGGCGCTAAGCGTGCCGCACGTCATCCAGGCCGACACCTGGATCCAGATGCCCACCCGCCGCGTGCGACCGGACGGCAACGAGAGCGGCATGATATATCTGTTCGCCCCCCGCGCCGATTCCGATCTCGCTCGCTCCCCCAAGATCATTCGAGGCCGGTGGCTGTTGCCGGAGGACGAAAACGCCGTCGTCGTCAGCACCATCGTGCTGCAGGAGGAGCCAGATATCCAGGTGGGCGACGAAATCGTGCTCAAAATCCAGGGGTGCGAGCGATCCTGGCGCGTCGTGGGTGTCAGCATGGGGTTTCTTATCCCCATGGCCCACGCCAACTATCCCTACGTCTCCCGTATCGCCGGGCGGGCGGGGCGGGCGGACGCCGCGCTGGTGGTGACCGAGTCCGTGACCGAGTCCCACGATCAGGCGAGCGTGGTCCAGGCCGCGACGGTGCTGGAGGACCACTTTGAGCGGAACGGTCTGCGCGTCAGCAGCGTAAACACCGTGGCCGCGGAGCGCGCCGAGGCGGACGCAGCATACGGGCTGGTGATCAGTCTGCTACTCATCATGGCCGTTCTGCTCGCCGTGGTGGGGGGGCTCGGGCTTATGGGGACGATGAGCATCAACGTGCTGGAGCGGACGCGCGAGATCGGCGTGCTGCGCGCAATTGGCGCGCCCAACCGCGGCGTGGCACAGGTCTTCATCATGGAAGGCGTCGCCATCGGCGTGCTCAGTTGGCTGTTTGGCTCTCTGCTCGCGCTCCCGATGAGCAAGCTGCTCAGCGACGCCGTGGGGATTCCCCTTTCAGGCACGCCGTTGACCTTTTCCTTTTCGATGACGGGTGTCTGGCTATGGCTCGTCGTGGTGGTCGCCTTGAGCGCCCTGGCGAGTTTCGTCCCGGCGCAGAACGCCTCGCAACTGACCGTGCGCGAGGTGCTGGCATACGAGTGAACGATACGTAGTGAGCAAGTCAACGAAGGTAAGTTGGAGGTAGGAGGCCAATCATGAAAAGATGGATAGCCGTGTTTATGGGTCTGCTGCTCGTGGCAGGATGCAGCCAGCTCTCGACCCCGGCAAGGGAGGGCACCGCGCTGCCGGCGGTCCAGGGTACCAGCGGCAGAATCACCGCCGAGGCCACGATTGAGCCGGCCCGCTGGGTCGTGCTGCGCGCTGGCTTGAGCGCCCCCGTGATCGAAGTCCTGGTGAGGAAGGGGGACAGGGTCGAGCAAGGTGATGTGCTGGTAAGGCTAGAGTCCACCGACGCTGAGCTTGCCATCCAGCGGGCGGAGGCCGCTTTGGGCTCGGCCCAGGCGCAGCTTGCGTTGGTCGAGTCCGACCCGCGTCCAGAGCAAATCGCCGCGATCGAGGCGCAGCTAGAGGCAGCGCAAGCCGCCGTCGCCCAGGCAGCGGCGCAGCGGGACGAGCAAGACGCCGGTCTGATGGAGGCCGACATCGTCGCCGCACAGGCTCAGGTGGCAGCCGCTTCGTCCGCGCACCGCCAGGCAGACGAGGCCCACGATGAGACTATGAAATGCTACAACGTCCCCCAGCCCGACGGCACCACGGAGAAGTTCTGCCCGGCGCTGGGCACCTACGAGGAGATCACCCGGCAGCAGATGGAGGCGGCCTACGCGGCGCTCGCCGCGGCGCAGGCGCAGCTCGGCGCGCTCCAAGGAGCGACCAAGCCGCAGGTCCACGCCGCCCAGGCGAGCGTACAGGCCGCAGCCGCCCAACGCGACGCCGTTGAGGCCCAGCTCGACCTGACGCAGGCGGGAAGCCGGGCGGAGGAAGTTGCGCTGGCGGAGACCGGGGTCCAGCAGGCCCAGGCCGCGCTGGCTCAGGCGCAGGCCCAGCTCGACCTCTTCGTCCTCAAGGCGCCATTCGACGGCGTCGTCGCCGACGTATCCGTCGACGCCGGAGATACCGTGCCGCGGGCGGCCGCGGCCCAAACCTCCGGCGAACCCCTGGTGACGGTGGCGACGATGGATCACCTGCAGGTCACGACCACCGACTTGACCGAGTTGGACGTCGTGCACGTGAACGTGGGACAGCCCGTCACCGCCAGGCTGGATGCGAGGCCCGACCAACCGCTGTCGGGCCACGTGGCTCGAATCGATCAACAGGGCACCGAGCATCACGGCGACGTGACCTATCCCGTCACCATCGAACTGGATCAGGCGGCCCCCGATTGGCTACGCTGGGGGATGACGGCCCAGATCGAGATTGAGACCGCGCCGGGGGGCGGCACTTCCCCGCCCCCAGCGTCGGTGGAAGCGGCGGGGGACGGCTCGGAGATCGCGGAAGCCGTCGTTGAGCCTGAGCGGTGGAGCGAGGTGTCGTTCCCGATCAACGGGGAGGTGGCGGAGGTGGGGGTAACGGCGGGCGAGCACGTGGCTGAGGGGCAGGTGTTGGTGCAGCTGAACGCAGCCAACGCAGCCCTGGCCGTACGAGACGCGGAGGCGGCGCTGGCGACCGCTCAAGCACAGTTGCTCCTGAAACGGGCCGGACCGCGGGCCGAGGAGATCGCCGCTGCCCAGGCGGACGTGGAGGCCGCTCAGGGCAACCTCTGGCGGGCTGTGGCGCTGCGAGACCAGCTAAAGTCCGGGACGACGGCGGAACTCGCCTCCGTGCGAGCGCAATTGGAGGCTGCGGAAGCGGAGCGCCGGCAAGCGCGGGCGGAAATCGACTGGGCCGATGAGGCCAACGACGAAGAGCGGGCAAAAGCGGCCCAGGAGCGGTTCCACGCCGCCACCCTGAGGATCGCCGCGGCGGAGGCACGCCTGGCTGCGCAGCCGCGGGCGGCCGCGGCCCAGTTGCGTGGCGCCAATGCAAGAGTGCGGGCAGCACAGGCCCAGATGGGCGCGGCTCAGGCCCGACTCGATCTGCTTAGGGCCGGACCGATGGCGGAAGAGATCGCCATGGCGGAGGCCGACGTCCAGCAAGCCCGGGTGGCGCTGGCAGCGGCGCGGGTGGCGCTGGAGCGCACCACCCTCCGTGCCCCCTTCGCCGGCACCGTGACCCAGGTTCACGTCGAGGCCGGCGACGCCGTCGCCCCCGGCCAGGCCGTGCTCGTGCTGGCGGCGCTCGATCGGCTGCAGGTCAAGACCACCGATCTGACCGAGCTGGATGTCGTGCACGTGACGGAAGGAGAAAGCGCTGTCGTGACCGTAGACGCACTGCCCGGGGAGACGTTCGCTGGCGTGGTGCGCGAGATCGCCCTGCAGCCCCGGGAGTATCGCAGCGACGTCGTATACGCCGTGGCCGTTGATCTGGCCGATGGGACCGACCCTCGACTACGCTGGGGGATGACGGCGGTGGTGCAGATTGAGGTCGAGTGACGTGCCTGCCCTCTCGGAGGGCGCCAGGGGCTCTCACCCCCCGATGCATCCAGCTTTCGACCGTTTATCCCCCAAAACCGACCGTTCGGCCCCAAACCGTTGATTCCCGCCGCCGATTCTGTTAAGATGGGTTCACATAGATTAACACAGGGGGGAAAGGACGATGGAAAGAGTGAACTCAGACAGTTGGTTCGACAGGCGGGTCATGAAGTTGACCTGTTTCGAGAGATGGTTCATCAACCACCCACGTCACGCCCGACAGACGGAGCGGAGGGCGTTGGCCCTGCTCGAACACGTCGAGCTGCCGTCGCAGCCGCGCTGCCTGGAGATCGGCTGCGGGCAAGGGGCGTTGGCGCGGCTGCTGGTAGAGCGCCTCGAGGCCCGGGTGATAGCCACGGACTACGATCCCCAGCAGGTGGCCTTGGCTCGGCAGCGGCTGACCGGTCTCGGCGGGCGGGGCGAGCTCCGCGTCGTGGATGCCAGGGCCATGCCCTTCGACGACGCGCAGTTCGACGCCGTGTTCTCCTTTGGGGTGCTGCATCACATTCTCGATGGGTGGGGGCAGGCGGTGGCTGAGGCGGCGCGCGTGCTCAGGCCGGGCGGCTGGTTTGTCCTTAGCGACTTCGTCGCACACACCTGCGTGGACCGCCTGATGAGGCGGCTGCTGCCCTGGCTGGATTGGCTCGGGGAGGCGGCGCTGCACGCCCGCCTGACCGAAAACGGCCTGCAGGTGAAGCACTGCGAACGCAGCCAGGGATGCCTTCTGGGCGGCACCAGGGGACTGGGGTTGATGAGGCAGTGTGTCGTCGTCGCCCGTAAGACGCGGCCGGATTAAAGGGGGGAAAGGCTCAAATGGATATTGTCTGGTGGTTCGTCCTCGCAGCGATCGTGGCGTACGTGGTGTGGTGGCTCGTCTACGCGCTCCGGAAGCGAATCGTGTTTGAGGCGCAGATGGCCCTGGGGGTGGGTAGCCTGTGGGCCGCCTTCGCCACAATGAACCTGGACCTGCCGGAGCTGGTGGACCTGCCGGCGGGCCTCTCGCTGACCGGATGGGCGCTCCTCTGTCTGAGCATCGGACTGATGGCGCTGGCGGTTCTCTCGCTCCATCGAGGCGGCAACCCGGCCTCCGGGTGGGAGCACACCACGGCGCTGACGACGAGCGGCGTCCACGGCCTGGTGCGCCACCCGCTGCAACTGAGCGGCATCCTGGGGGCTTGCGCCGCGCTCCTGGTCAAGCCGACGCCGCTCGTGCTCGCCCTGAGCGCCGTCTCCGGGATCTGTTTCGCGCTGGCAGCGCGGGCCGAGGATCGGTTCAATATAGCCAAGTTCGGCGAGCCGTATCGCGTCTACATGCAGCGGGTGCCGGCCCTCAACCTGCTCGCCGGCATCTGGGCCCGGCTGCGGTCATGAGAGGAAGGAGTCGCTTCGCTTCCCTTCGTAGAGGGAAGGAGTCGCTTCGCTTCCCTTTGTAGAGGAAGGAGCCGCTTCGCTTCCCTTTGTAGAGGAAGGAGCCGCTTCGCTTCCCTTTGTAGAGGGAAGGAGCCGGGCAACTGTGTTGCACGCAACTGTGTTGCACGCAACTGTGTTGCACGCAACTGTGTTGCACGCGCTTCCCTTTACAGAGAAAGGATGAGGCGATAGAGGCAGACGCTAGCTCAACTTGCCAGCTTGCCCACTTGCGTCTATGATAGAGCAAGCAGGCGAAGCGCGGGGAGGAGGAGCGATGGCAGAGCAGAAAGGCGGACGTAAGCGCGTGATCGTGCGCACAGTGGTGGAGATCGTCCTGCCTGCCCTGGTTTTCTTCCTGGGAGTTGGCTTTGCGACTCAAGATTATCCGGCTTCACTCCTCACCGGTCTGGCGATCAGCGGCTCGATCTATGTCCTCTACCGATTGGACCGTGCGTTCATCCGTCCCCGACTGGAGAGGTTGTCGCGCGACTGGCTACAGGTGGGACTGGAGATGACCTTGTCGCTGCTCGAACACGTCCTGGGCGCGTTGTTGGCCCTGCTCGTGTGCAGTCGACTCCTCGGCTTCCAGGTCGTGGCCTCCGCATCCTGGGCAGCCGTGGGGGGCATAGTGATCGTCTTCCCCATCGTCCACGGCACCGAGACCGCCCTGCGCTTCTACCGCCGGTTGAAGGAGAAGGAACAGCTGGAGGAACGACTCCGGGCGCTGGCGACACAGGCGGAGTTGAAGGCGCTCAAAGCACAGATCAACCCGCATTTCCTCTTCAATGTGCTGAACACCATCGCCGCGCTGATCCACACCGATCCTGTGCAGGCCGAGGCGACGGTCGAGCGGCTGGCACAGATGCTCCGTTACGTGCTGGTGGCCAGCGAGCAAGGACTGATCCCGCTGGAGGAGGAACTGGCCTTCGTGGACAGCTATCTGAGGATTGAGGAAGCCCGCTTTGGCAAGCGGCTGTGTGTGACCCGTGAGGTCGCTTCGGAGACTCTGGACGTGCCCGTGCCCAGCCTCATCCTCCAGCCCCTGGTGGAGAACGCGATCCAGTATGGCTGGGGGAGCGATGGCAGCGTCGATCTGACGATCCACGCTCAGCCGCAGAGCGATGAGGTGGTGGTCTCTATCGTCGACCACGGGCCAGGGATCTCTCCCCATCACAGAACAGGGCAGGGTCCCGGTCACGGCCTGCGCAACGTCGACGAGCGGCTGCGGAAGACCTACGGCGAGACGTATGGGTTGGAGATCGGAGCCAACGAACCGCATGGGACGATCGTGACCATCAGAATTCCAGTCGTGGGTGGGACGTGAACCGTTTGCGTACGTTGATCGTTGACGACGAGGCCCCGGCGAGGGAGCGCCTGCGGCGGATGCTGTCGGAGGTCGAGACCGTCGAACTCATCGCCGAGGCTGAGAGCGGCCTCCAGGCGGTGGAGCTGATCGAGAGAGACTTACCCGACCTGGTGCTGCTCGATATCCAAATGCCGGGGTTGGATGGCTTCGAGGTCATCGAGGCGCTGGAGAGTCCGCCGCTGGTCATCTTCGTCACCGCCTACGACGAATACGCCATCCGCGCCTTTGAGATCAACGCCCTGGACTATCTGCTCAAGCCCTTCAGCCGGGAGCGGCTGGAGAAGGCGATCCATCGCGCTGAGGAGGCCCTGGCTGAGGAGCAGGACTTCCCAGCCCGGTTCGGCCCGCTGCTGGAGAGCATGGCCGAGCAGAGGCAATACGTGGCGCGGCTGGCAGTGCGCGACCACGACCGCATCCGCGTGCTGGACGTGGACGAGGTGGACTGGGTCGACACCCAGAAAGGGGAGGTGGTCGTGCACGTAGGGTACGCGGTCTATCCCATCCATCGCACGCTGGCCGAGCTGGAGGCCCGGCTTGACCCGGCCCGCTTCTTCCGCACCCATCGTTCCGCCATCGTCAACCTGGACCGGGTGGAGGAGATCATCCCCTGGTTCAAAGGCAGCCATAAGCTGCGGCTGACCACCGGCGCGGAGGTGGACCTGAGCCGGCGCCAGGCCCGGGCGCTGCGTGAGATCCTGCACTGGTGATGGGTTCGTAGTGGGCGCTTCAGCGTTGGGTTCGTAGTGGGCGCTTCAGCGCCGTGAAAGCGCGCTAAGGTGCGCCCTACCTACCAACAAGCCCGCCCCAGGTTATTGACAGGATGTGAGGAGAGTGTAATGCACGTGATCTTGGTGAACACGAATCAAATAAAGCCGCCCATAGCGCCTATCGGCCTGGAATACGTGGCCGAGGCCCTGCACGCGGCCGGACACGACGTTGAGGTCCTCGACCTGTGCTGGACGGATGACGCCGGGTCCGCCATCGCCGATTTCTTAGATAGCACCAACGTCGACTTGGTCGGGGTCACGCTGCGCAACACGGACGACTGTGTCTTCACAAGCCGCCAGTCATTTCTCCGTGAGTTCGCCGACGTGGTGAGTGCCATCCACGAGTGTGCAGACGCCCCAATCGTGCTCGGTGGCGTGGGGTTCTCCATCATGCCCGAGCGGGTTCTCAAGCTGTGCCAGGCTGACGCGGGGATATGGGGCGATGGTGAACGCGCCCTCGTAGAGCTGGCGAACAGAATGGAGCAAAACCGGGAATGGCTGGATCTGCCGGGCCTGATCTGGCGTCGTGGTGACGAGTGGCATCGCAACCCGCCCGCGCCTGCGCCCCTGGCGGACCTCCCTCCCATGAGACGGCGTTGGCTGGATAACCGCCGTTACTTCCGTGAAGGTGGGCAGATCGGGATCGAGACCAAGCGCGGCTGCCCGGGCCGTTGCATCTACTGTGCCGATCCAGTAGCGAAGGGAAAAGAGACCCGCACCCGACCGCCGAAAGCGGTGGTCGATGAACTGGAGAGACTTCTCGAGCAGGGGATCGACCATCTCCACATCTGCGACAGTGAGTTCAACATACCGGAGTGGCACGCCTTGGAGGTGTGTAAGGAGATCGTGCGCCGGAACCTCGACGACAGCCTGCGCTGGTATGCCTACTGCTCACCGGCTCCGTTCTCGAGGCAACTAGCCCAGTTGATGCGTCGCGCCGGGTGCGTGGGGATCAACTTCGGAGTGGACAACGGCGACGAGGCCATGTTGAACAGATTGAAGCGAGGGTTTGCGCCGGTCGACATCTTGAACGCAGCGCGCCTGTGCAAGGACGCGGGCATAGCCGTCATGTTCGATCTTCTGCTGGGCTCCCCGGGAGAGACGCGGGCGAGCCTCACGTGCACCATTGAGCTGATGAGACGAGCTGAGCCCGACCGGGTCGGCGTCGCCGTGGGCGTGCGGGTCTATCCGGGGACGGAGCTGGCGGACCTGGCGATGCGAGAGGAACTGAGGGAAGGCCTTGAAGGCGGGGAGGAGCCCTCGAAACCTCTGTTCTTCATTGAACCAGGTGTGGCCCCGTTCGCCTTCGAACTGCTCGATGAGCTCATCGGTGGCGACAGGCGTTTCTTCTTCTTCGACCCATCGAGACCCGACAGAAACTACAACTACAACGCCAATCAACTGCTCATACAGGCCATCCAGAACGGGTATCGGGGAGCGTACTGGGACATCCTCCGAAGATGTGCATGATCTTCATCGATACCGGGGCGTAAGTGCCGGTCACCTGACGTCAGCCGGATGGACCTCCCGGCCCTCGCGCGCGGAGATGAGAGCGGCCAGCGTGAACCGGAGCACCGCTCTACCGGTGGGGCCGTCGAGCACGGGTCGTCCGCTGTTCTGCAACACGTCGATCAGGTGCCGGGTGCAGTCGATGAAGCTGTCGTGCCACTCGACCCGCTCGACTGGGATGGCGGTGGTCTCTCCATCGCGGAACATCATCAGCTCCGGCAGATCGACCGTGCGGGCGGTGCAGCGGTTGATGAACAGGATGCCCCGATCGCCGATGACCTCCACTCGGTCGTCGTCGGCGTAGTAGCGTGACTCGATCTTCATGTTAGGCGTGTGGGCGAAGTCGAGCACGCCGTAGCGGCGCGGGGCCTTGAACTGGAACATGATCGTGGCTGGGGCGTCCAGATACTGGGTGGGCACGACGGGGCTGCGGTCGATCCAGGCGTACACCCGCTCTACCTCCCCCATCAGGTAGCGCGCCAGGGAGAAGAGATGATAGCCGTGGTCGAAGACGAGCGGGCCACCGCCGCACTTCTCCTCGTTGAAGCGCCACAGCCAGGCGCTGAGTGGCACCTTCCAGGCGTTGTCTCGCGCGCCGGTGTTGACGTGCAAACGGATCATCTGCGGCTCGCCGATCTCCCCGGCCTCGATCATCTCCTTGGCCCGCACGTGGGGAGGGTAGAAGACGAAGTTCTCGTACACACGTAGCACGACGCCCGCCCGTTCCGCCGCCTTGATCATTCGATCGGCCTCGGCCACGGTGAGCGCCATCGGCTTCTGGACCGAGACGTGCTTGCCTGCCCGGCACGCTGCAACGGTCATCTCGGCGTGCAGGTGGTGAGGGACCAGCAGTTCCACCAGGTCGATCTCAGGATCGGCCAGGAGCTCCTGGTAGTCGGTGTATGCCCTTTCCACCCCACAGGTCTCCGCCTTGGCCCGGGCGCGCCCGCGCTTGGCATCGCACACGGCCACGATGCGGGCGTCCTCCCGTCCTTGATACCCTAACACGTGCAGATCGGAGATGCGGCCACAGCCGACGATGGCCACTCGAATCGAATTCATCATACCTCCCGCGAGTGTGGTCTACGCAACCAGGCCCTCTGCCTGGCCCCGCCTGACTATACCATGGGCAGCCTCGAAGCACAAAGCCGGCCGGCCGCTTGACTTACGGGCGCAAACACCTATAATGTCCCTCATCATGTTTGGGCGCAAAAAGAAGGCCACGTCCTCCCCTCGCATTCCGCGGTGCAAGGTCGCTCTTGAGACCCTGACTAGCCTGCAGCCCCTCCTGCTCCTGCAGATCCTGATGGGGGCGTCGCAGGCTATGAATAGCAGCCTTTCGCGCTCGCGAGCGCTGGCCCGCACCCTGCTTCTGAGTGGGCAGCAACGCGCGCGCGCGTTGCTATCTGCCGCGCCGAGTCTCCACCTGCCGGTGGAGCAGCTGCTGGCGTCGTGTCAATCCAGCCACGAGGAGAACACGCCGGAGGAGGACGCGGCGCAGGCCCTGCTTGAGCTGTGCCTGGGGTTGATGCTGCAATGGTTGGCCAGAGACACCCGGCCGGCTCATACGAAGACGGCGCAGTTCGGGCAGCGGCGGATTTCCTCTTTCTATCCCCTCTCTTTCCTCTTGTTGTTATTACGTCCACTCAGGATACGCTCTGGTCCCAGCGTCTCCCTGACCTGACGGCCCCGGGCGGATCTCAGACCCGCTCCTACGGCGGCGACGACGAAGCTATCCTATCACGCGGATAGAAACCATCCGAAGGCTGGCTTCCTTGTCGCATACCCAAGGACGCCGGGTTGGGGCACTTGCAATCACCCATTCTGTCAACCGAAGCACTATCACACAGCCGCGCGCTGTGTCTACCGAGTGTTCCTGAAGGAGGACACCATGAAAATCCGATTGATCGAGCCCAAAGCTCCTGGGCTGAACGTTTTTGACCGGGCGCGACTGCCGCGCCTGGGCCTGCCGCTGCTGGGCCGATTGCTGATCGAGCACGGCCACGATGTACGCATCTACGTTGAGACGCTGGCCCCCGTCGACTGGGACGATATCGCAGAGGCTGACCTGGTGGGTTTCTCCAGCACCACCGCGACTACGCCAAGGGCCTACGACATGGCCGGCAAGGTGCGCGACCTGGGCATCCCGACCGTCATCGGCGGCTCGCACGTCACCTTCCTGCCCGGTGAAGCGACGCAGCACTGCGACTTCGTTGCGCGCGGGGAGGGACAGGTGACGCTGCTGGAACTGGTGGACGCGTTGGAGGAGACGTCGGGAGGCGACGCCCGCTGGAGAAAGATCAAGGGCCTCTCGTACCGCGACGAAGCCGGGCACGTCATCCACAACCCAGACCGCCCGCCCTCCACGCAGGAGGAATTCGAGGCCCTGCCGCCGCCCGCCCTGGGCCTGATCGTGGGGCACGAACGTATGACCAACGTGCCGATCATGACGCAGTGGGGGTGCCCTTATGCCTGCGACTTCTGCTCCGTCATCCACATGTTTGGCCGGCGAGTACGCGCTCGCGCCATTGAGGACGTGCTGACCGAGCTGGAGACCTATCGCGACCGTGGGGCGGTCTTCTTCTACGACGACAACTTCGTCGTCAACAAGGCGCGCACGCGGGCGCTGCTGCGGGGGATGATCGAGCGGGGGCTGACGCCCGATTGGTCGGCCCAAATGCGCGCGGAGGCGGTCTACAAGGACAAGCGCGGCCGGGAACTGGATCACGAACTGCTCGGCCTGATGCGCGACTCCGGTTGCAGGATGGTGTACTGCGGCTTCGAGTCGGTCAACCCAGCCACGCTGGCCGCCTACAACAAGCATCAGGACGTACAGGACATCCGCGACAGCATCCGCGCCTTCCACCAGTACGGCATACGTGTGCACGGCATGTTCGCGCTGGGCGCAGATACCGACGACAAGGAGACCTTCCAGCGGACGGCGGACTTCGCGCTGGAGAACGGGATCGACACCGTGCAGTTCCTGATGCTCACCCCCTGCCCAGGCACCCCGTTCTACGAGCGCATGGTCGAGCAGGGACGGTTGCTGACGGAGGATCTGAGCCTATACGACGGGCACCACTGCGTCACCCAGCCAGCGCTGATGAGTCCCTACGAGCTACAGATGGGCATCTATAGGGCCATGGCCAGCTTCTACTCCGTTCGTCATACCCTGCGCCTGATCCTCTCCAACGTGACCCGCAATCTGCCCTTCCTCCTGGGATTGCTGTGGCGCGAGCGGAAGCTGAGGCTGCAACTGCCGCGCGTGGCGCTGCTGTCGCTGCTCCCGTCCCGCCGGCCAGACGTGCTGGACATCCTGCGGGGGGCGCTGTCGCGCGAGTCGTGGAAGCGACTGCGTGGTATGTTCGTGGTGCCGGTGCTGCGAGTGTACGGACGAAACCACATCCGACAGTGGGCGCGGCAGGCGCGCGAGCGGGCCTATGTGGAGCACCTGCGCCGGCTGGTGGGCCGCCGCCGCCAGGCGGTCGGCGCCTCGTAAGCTCGCCTGGCGAGACCCTAAAGGTTTCGGCCCTTTCGTGTCAAATTCGGCAGGGCCTTGGCACAAGACCTTTAGGGTCTGTTTGGCCACACAGAATTCTACGGGCCCCTAAAGTCAAGACCCGGGGCGCGTCCTGCGCGACGCGGTTGTGCGTGAGGGGCGCTCCGAAACGGGAACGGGGGCCAGGGCGCGGGCCAGCGGCGAGGACGCGGCCGGCCGGCGGGTCCTCGCGGGCTTGGCCCTGCGCCTGCCCTGCGCACGGTCGAGGGCCCGAGCGCGCCACAGGGCCCGCAGCCGCCTGCGCAACGAGTCGGAGTCCAGCCCTGCTCGGAGCCGCAGCCAGGCCAGCGACAGCACCGCCACCGCGATCCCGCTGAGGGCCAGCGCTGGCACCCACAGCGAGCCCACCCCCGCCCCGCGCAGCATCACCCCGCGCACGATCACGATGTAGTGCTGCACCGATGAGACCTGAGACAACACACGCATAGCCACAGGCATACTGCTGGCTGGCACCATGAAGCCGGAGCAGGCCACCTCCAACATAGCCAGGGAGAAGACGAACAGCATGGCCTGCTGCTGCGTGCGAGAGATCAGCGAGATGAGCGTGCCCCACCCAATCTGGACCAAGACGAAGGGCAGCGTGAGCAGCAGGAGAAGCAGGAGCGAGCCGCGCACCGGGATGTCGAACCAGAGCGCGACGACGCCGATCATCAGCGCACAATTCACCAGGCCCACCAACAGGACGGGCGTGGCCTTGCCGGCGATCAACTCCAACCGGCGCAGCGGGGTGACGCGCAGTTGCTCCAGTGTGCCCTGCTCCCGCTCACGGGTGAAGCTCTGGGCGGCGACGACCAGGGTGACCTGGTAGACGATCAACCCCAGCATCATAGTGATGGAATGGGGCTGTCCGTCGAGGACGGCGTTGAAGCGGGCCACGAAGCGCAGCTCCACCGGGCCGGCGCTGGCCAGGACGTGGCGGGCGGTGAGGTCCCGCACGATCTCGGCCGCCTGGGTCTCGACGGTGGAGATGGCGACGGTGGACACCACGGAGCTGGAGCCGTCGGCGATGAGCTGTACCTCGGCGCCCTGCCGGGGATCGGTCAACCGCTCCCCGTAGCCGGGGGGCAGGACGACGATGGCGGCGATCTCGCCGCTCTGCATCAGCTCCCGCGCCCGCTCGACGCTGTCCTCATACGTCTTCAGCACCAGTTCATCGGTCTGATCCAGCCTGGTTATCAGCTCGCGGCTGGCGCGGCTGCGGTCCAGATCCACCACCGCCAGCGGCAGGTTCTGCACCCCCTCCCCCGTCAGCCCTCCCATCAAAAGCAACTCCAGGAGCGGCGCCACGACCAGGAAGGCCAGCAGCAATTTGTCACGACTCAGTTGCAAAATTTCCTTCACTACCAGGCCCCAGGCCCGGTGCAGAGTATCGATTATGGGGTTGTTAATCAAGAACGCATCCTTTTCTTAAACGTCAACGCACCCAGCCCCACCCAGGCCAGCGATTGGCCCAGCAGCATCAGTGCCGGTTGCCACAGCTCGGCGCACGAGGCCCCCTTGAGGAACAGAGCGCGGGCGATGGTCACGAAATGGGTGCCGGGCATGGCGTAAGAGACGAGCGTGCCCACCACATCGGTGGTGTCGATAGGGTCGCTTAGGCCGGTGAGAAAGAAGCCGGGCACGAAGAAGACGAACAAGGTGACCAGCGTGGCGGCCTGCTGGCTGCGCACCAGACCGCCGATGAAGAGCGCCAGCCCCACGCTGGATAGCAGAAAGTCGGTCGCCAGCACCACGAGCAGCAGCGGGCTGCCTCGGAAGGGCACGCCAAACAGGAGCGTCGTCACCAGCCACACCGGCAGCAGCCCGACCAGGGCGGCGGTGACGTAGGCCACCAGCTTGCCCATCAGGTACTCCATGCCCCGCACCGGGGTGGCGATGAGCGCCTCCAGCGACCCGCCCTCCTGCTCGCGGGCCATGGCCAGGGCGGCCGCCATCACGGGCAGGGAGAAGACGATCGAGATCAGGCCGGGGACCATGCTCTCCTGCTCGGCCTCGTGGGGCAGATAGACGGAGCGGGATTGGATCTGCAGCGGCGGCCGGGGCAGCGAGAACTGGCGGCTCAGCGCCATCCCGAAATCGCTGGCGTGGCCCAGCAGGCTGCCGGTCGCCTGCCCGGCGACGAACGTGTCCACCCCGTCCAGGATGACCTGCACCGGGACGCTGTCGCCGCCCTGGACGGCGTCGGCGAAGCCGGGGGGGATGACCATGGCCGCGTCGACGCGGTTGCCCACCAGCAGTTCGTCGATCTCCTCGTAATCGGAGACGTAGTCCACGGTGAAGTCGGCGTCGCTGGAGAGCGTGGCGGCGAACTGGCGCGCCAGGGAGGTGCGGTCCTGATCCCACAGCGCCAGCCTGAGGCGGCCGTCGCCGCTGGCGAAGATGGTGGACAGGGCGATAAGGACCAGGGCAGGGGAGAGGAACACCATCCACAGCGTGCGCGGCTGGCGCAGGATGTGGCGGTATTCCTTTTTGAGCATACTGATAAACCGACGAATTGACATAGGGCGCGAATTATAAGGGAAAACCCGGCGCTGTCAAGTCAGCGGCAAAGGGCACAAGCCGTCAACGCCGCACCGGGCCAACCCTCACCCTGTCATCTTACAGCAAACGGCAGACCAAAGCAATAGTACTTTGGTCCGCCCGGGTGAACTCGCGTTTTCCCGCCTGCGCTGCCACTCCGTGGGCAATCGCAAGGGATTGCCTTTACTTCATTGCGTTTTCCCGCTCACGCGTCGGCCACGATGCCCACCGCCACGGGGTAGTGGGCGTCGTCTCCATCGTTTTGCCTCCAAGAGTGTGTGGTTTGGCGCCGAATGGTTTGTGAACCACAATAAACTTGACTCTGCAAATCGAAAATAAGGTGGAAGGACATGAATACCACACAAAATGTTCATCAGTCCCCAGAGGCAATCCTGAGACAAGTTGACACGATCATCCACGAGTTGGAGGAGTTGCGGCGGGCTATTCTTGTGCGCGCCCAGCCTCCAACTGAGAATTTCACAGCGTCTCAGTGCCTCACTCCATCAAGCTCTCCAGTTCCCTCCGCATCTCCGCGTGGCGCGCCCGGGTGATAGGGTACCAGATCAGGAGCGGCAGCGCCAGGGCGAAGAACAGCAGCGGCACCGGACCGAAGAACAGCCGAATGCCCAGGAGCGTGCGCGCGCTCTGGGCCACGTTGGGCACGTAGCCGAAGAGCTCCAACACCCAGCCCGAGGCGGCGATGCCTAGCGCCTCGGAGACCTTGACCGCCAGTCCCCACACGCCGTAATACATGCCTCCCCTGTGCTCGCCCGTCTCCAGCCGGTCGTACTCCACCACGTCGGGCACCATGGCCCAGGGGAAGACCCAGTTGGCCGAGAAGCCGATGCCAGCCACCACCGCGATCGGATATACCCACGGGGTGGGCCTGTGCGGCAGGAAGAAGGTGGAGGCCACAGCCAGCCCGCCGATGGCCAGCCCGGCTGCGTAGGCCGGCCCCTTGTTCCATCGCTTGGAGAGTGTATTCCAGGGGAACAGGAACAGCCCCACGAACGCCAGCAGCAGGAACATCACCACCGGCACCTGGTCCTCCATGCCCAGTTGGTAGGTCAGGAAGTAGGCCAGCAGCGTCTTGATCAGGGCGAAGGCCGTGTTGGCCACCAGGTAAGCGCCGATCAAGCGGACGAAGGGCCGGTTCCTGAAGGTGGCCAGGAAGGTGCGCAGCGGTGGCGATTGGGCCGTGCTCTCGCTGATCTCCTGGCGCTCTCGCAGCCCGGCGGCGGCGATCCACAGCACGACCGCGGCCAGGACCCCATAGACGACGCCGATCCAGCCGTACCCGGCGCGCTTGCTGGCAAACAGCCCCACCAGGAACGGGGTGAGCGCCGCGCCCACGACGTAGGCCGGCACACCCATCACCATGCGGAAGGCGGTCAGGCTGGCGCGCTCGTCGTAGTCGGCGGTCAGCTCGGCGGTCAGCGCGTAATAGGGCACGTTGGTCAGCGTCCACATGGTGTCGAAGAGCATAAACGTGAGCGCGATCCAGGCGAAGGTCCAGCCTTCCGAGAGGCCGCGCGGCACGCGCCACAGCAGGACGATGGCGCCGGCCAGGGGCAGCGCGCCGAAGATCATGTAGACGCGGCGCTTGCCGAAGCGGGAGGTGGTGCGGTCGGAGAACCAGCCGAACAGCGGATCGTTGACCGCGTCCCATATCTTGCCCACCAGCAGGGCGCTCGAGGCCAGCGCCGGTGCGACGAGCGCCCCGTCGGTGTAGAAGATCATCAGGAAGAACTGCAGGGCGGAGTTGACGGCTGCGTTGCCGACGTCGCCTACGCCGTAGATGAGCTTGGTGGTCCAGTCGAGTTTTTCATCGTTTCCTGGCATGGTGGCCCTCCGACGTCACGTTGTGGTATTATGAGCTCCCGCCGATCCAACCGTGCTTTTGCGTTCCCTTCCGCATGCGCCGGTGCAGCTGCTCCCTCCCGGCGTCGGTGACCTTCAGTTCCTCCTCCTCCACCAGCCAGCCGCGCTCAAGTAGCTCCGCCAGGCTTTCTTCGATCACCTCGCCGGCCTGGGGCTGCCGGTGTAGGCCCAGCTCCCGCAGCAGGGGATTGTCGCTGAAGTCGAGGGCCTGGCGCGCCTGGGCCACCAGCTCGCTGCGCGTCCGCACCTCCTGTCTCTCGACCAGGTACAGCATCCAGTCGCGCATCTGCGTCCGCCGGAATCGCTCGTACCACCCGGCAAGCCCCATCTCGTAGCGGGACAGGTCCACTCCCTCCTCGCCTAGGGAGCGGACGGTCTCGACGGCCAGCTCGACCGCGCTCTTGAGGATCAGCACGGCCACGGCCAGCCCCACCAACGTATCCAGCAGCGGGAATCGGAGCAGCGAGGCCACCAGCCCGGCGGTGACGCTGGCGGCGACGATGACGTGGTTGCGCGAGTCCACCGACTGGGTGATCAGCGCCAGGCTGCCGCTGCGCACCCCCACGAAGCGCTGGTACAGGTACAGCGCCTGGCAGACCAGCGCGGAGAGGATCGCCGCCAGGAAGGTGAACCAGTCCACCTCCGGCTCGAAGGGGACGAAGAAACGGCGCACCGCCTCGTACAAGGTGAAGCCGCCGGTGCCCAGCATCAGCAGCACCAGCACGACGTTGACGGCGCGCTCCCTGTCGAAGCGCAGTCCCAGGTAGACCAGCACGCTGGACAGGCCGTCGAGGAACGTGTCGCTGGCGTCGTTGAGCAGCCCCACGCTGCCCGAAAGGAGCGCCGCCGGCATCTTCAGCGCGGCCAGCCCCCAATGCACGGCCAACCCGACCTGGGACACGGTCTGGGGTTGGGCAAGCTTGGCCAGCAGGGCGCGCGTTCGGCGCAT
>Ga0180432_10003602_pt1 | contig 21909 bp, 31 predicted proteins | sample SS_ome_10_FD_132414 | JGI IMG/M metagenome (GOLD analysis project Ga0180432, IMG submission 132414) | Hypersaline lake sediment archaeal communities from the Salton Sea, California, USA - SS_1_MS_2 metaG | ecosystem: Environmental > Aquatic > Non-marine Saline and Alkaline > Hypersaline >...
ATCAGCAAGCAGATTACATGCTTATGGTTGATGATGATATGATGTGCCCAACAGACCTTTTTGAAAGGTTATATAATCATCAGAAAGACATTGTTGGGGCTTTAGCTTTTATGCGATTGGCACCACATAAGCCGGTTATATTTTTAGCAGAAGAAGGGTATGATCCTTTAAAACACCTAGAGTACTATATTATGCGGAATGTAACAGATTACCCTAAAGACACTTTGGTTGAGTGTGATGCCGTTGGGTTTGGGGCTGTCTTAATAAATATGCGTATAGTTCAAAAGATGAAAAAGCCTTGGTTTATGAGCACTACTTCTTCAGGAGAAGACTTGTGGTTTTGTAGGAAGGCTAAAAAAGAGGCAGATGCGCATGTATTTATGGATACTTCTTTAAAAATAGGCCACCTAGGTATTCCGCCAATCATTGAAGAGAAGGACTTTGAACGAGAGTTTAAGGGGGAGAAGAATGAAGACAATTAAGCCTGTTGATATTATCATACCAACATTTAATAATCCGCAGATGTTGGCTCAGTGTATACAGTCAATGACGCAAACACGAAGCGTTTTTCCACTTAGAATTATTGTGGTAAATAACGGCCATCGGCAAAGTATTGCGCATATTCCAGAAACAGATTATATTAAAATTATACATGCGGAAGAAAATTTAGGGTGGGAGGGCGGCCTTAAAAGAGGGCTACAAGAGTCAGATGCAGAATACGTTATGTTTGCAAATGATGATATATTGATCCCGCACGGGTCTAAAAATTGGCTAAGAAGTATGTTAGAGTGCTTCAGAGACCTTAAAGTGGGGGCGGTAGGGCCGTGCTCTAATTATGTTACTGGGAAACAAAATATGACAGCTCTTTCTCCTATTTCGCAATTAGAGGTAGGGTACTTAATTGGGTTTTGCATCCTCTTGAAAAGGGCCGCGTTAGATAAAGTTGGCGGAGTAGATGATTCTCTTCCCGGAGGAGATGATTTTGACTTATCTATTCGACTAACGTCTGCTGGGTATAAGCTCGTTTGCAATAATGATGTTTTTGTTTTTCACTATGGTAGTGTTACGGGGATTAAAACTAGGGGCGATGCTACAAATAAGGGGGGGTGGAACTCTCCCACAATGATTGAAAATACAAATATGGCACTTATTAAAAAGCACGGATTTGCGGCATGGTATGGGTGCTTAACAACCAGGGCAGCAGATATGAACGCATACTTAACTGATGATATTGAGGGGGATATTATTAGAAAGCATCAGGTACTAGGAAAAACCGTTGAACTAGGATGTGGGGGCGTTAAAACGGTCCCACACGCGATTGGGGTAGACCTTATAGAACTAGGCAAAGTACACAGCATCGCGGAACAATCTTCTGTTGCAGACATTCAATGCGATGTATCAAATAAATTACCTTTTGAGGACAATTCAGTCAAATGGTTAATTGCTCGGCATATACTAGAGCACTGCATAGACCCGCTAAAAACTTTAGACGAGTGGAAACGGGTTTTACACCCAAAAGGGTTACTTGCGGTTGCTGTTCCAGACGAAACCGCTTTATCATCAATTCCATTAAATGCAGAGCATTTACATGCGTTTACTCCTGACTCCCTTAATACACTATTATTTCGTGCAGGGTTTCGTATGTCGTCGGCACTTTTATTGGGTGCGGCACAGACTAACGGGATATCCATAATTGCTATTTGTGAAAAAGGGGAGAACTAATATGAAAATTGCGTTTTATTACGAGTCGCCTGACCGAATTGGGCGAAATGATGGGCCACCTCTGTACTGGAAGTACGCAGCTACAAAACTTTTAGGTAAAGAAAATGTTTTGCATTTAATTCCAGACGGCAATTGGGATAGGTTTAAGGACATTGATCTGCATTTTTGGGTTGATTGGGGGGAGGATGCTTTAGCCCCATTTTTGCCATACACCCCAAAACTTCCACCGTCGCCAAGAGTTTATGTGTGCTCAGACGCGCATTTGGGCTTTGACTACAGGTTTAATATGGCGAAAAAATTTGACTTTGTTTTTTGCAACCAATTAGAGCATGTGGAGGAGTTTATCAAAAGGGGGATTCCAAAAGAGCGTTGTATGTGGTTGCCGCATGCAGCAGAACCGGAGGCCTACCCGAATACGGAGCAGGTTAAAAAGTACGATGTTTGTTTTATTGGTAATATGGCCGGTGCCAATCGGGTGGAGTTTTTAGACAAAATGTTTAAAGAGTTTCCCAATTTCTTTTACGGAAAACGATTATTTGAAGAGGCGGCAACTATTTTTAAGTCTTCTAGAATAGTTTTAAATCTTTCAGTTAAAGATGATGTGAATATGAGGGTTTTTGAAACTCTTTGTTGTGGGGGGTTTTTATTAACGAATGAGCTTCCTGGGCTAAGTTATTTGTTTGAAGACAAAAAACATTTAGTCACATATAAAACTACAGAGGAAGCAATCGAAAAGGCACATTACTATTTAAACCACCCTGAAGAGCGTGAAAGAATAGCAAAACAAGGCCACGAAGAATGTATGAAAAGACACACTTATATGCACAGACTTACTACGGCGTTAGAGACACTAAAAAACTCTGATGCAGTAAATAATGGCCACATTCAAGCCATTAAAGTAGATTAGACTTTAAGGAGGATTTATGCAACCAGCAGCATTTGAAGTTTTGGGGAGCGATGACGTTGTAGACGGTGCGGGGATTCCGGTAATTGTGTACGGAATTAACATTTTAAGCAGCGAGGGCGGCGGAGGCTTGGCGGTTCTAGGAGATGGTGAGGATAGTGGCGCTTCAGCCATAATTTCCATTCATGGCTCTGAGGCCAGTATAGATGAGTATTTCCACTTAGGGGATCGCGGCATATTTTTCCCCAACGGGTGTTATGTTGATATAGACGATAACGTATCGTCGTGCACAGTAGTCTACCGCCGCTATGATGGATATACTGGCTAAATATATGTAAAACAAAAGGAGGAGAAAAATGGAGTACTTAAACGACATACTGATAAAGGAGATTGTTCCGCAAGGTGATACTAAGGTGTTTATTGTAAATAACTTGCCTAAAAATTTACTTTATCATAAGCAGATAAAAATGATTCCTAGGAAAGATGCGGAGGGGTATCTAACCGGGGATTTAGTGCCCGACCCTACAGGCGCACAAGAAGAGGCGCTGTTAGACGGACTAGACAAGTCAGAGTGGGATAGCGCCGTCGTGTTTAATGTCAAACGTGCGCACGTTAAGGCTGCGCTAGATAACATTGATCGGTACATTGACAGGCAGTTTCCACGCGATGTAGTGCCGCCCCAACGGGTTTCATATGCGGCTAAGCCAGGCGATACGAGATCAGTTCCGCTGGCACGAAACAAGATTCCAGTCGTTGACATTCCCACTTTGATAGCAGATCGCGGGCAGGTCTCCCCTACATCGAAAGATGTGCCTGCTCCGGCTGTTATCACTCAAGAAGATGTTGAAAAAGCAAAGGCGGAGGCAGTTGAGGAATATAAGAAGAAAGCCTTACACGCAAAGTTAGCTAAAGCACGTGCTGCACGTGGGCTAAAAACACAATAAGTAAGAGGCTTCTTATACCTTCCCTAGAGAGAGTACGCCCCAAACATGGGTGGTTTCTCTCTAGGGAATTTACCATTGGAGTGATACTATGCAATTTTCTGTACTACAAACCCGCCTAGCAGAAGAAACTGGCCTTAATGTTACCTCAGACGCAACCAAAATCAAATCGTGGCTTAATGAGGCCTATAAATTTATTTGTGCTTTACAAGACTGGCCTTGGCTTATTAAAACCGGGATTCTCCAAACGGTGGCAGATATAACCACACTAACCGCGTCCGTGGATGCCGGTGGCACTACAGTAACCTTATCAGATACATATGCCTCCAGTTTAGCCGATGACTATATGATTAAATTTCCCGATATCAGCGAGGACTGGTATAACATTACAGCTCACACCGCCGGAACCGATGAACTAACAATTGCTCCGGCCTTTGTAGACACAGATGCGTTGGCCGCTGGGGACTGTATAATCCGTAAAGTATACTACTCACTTGCCGCTGACGTGGATCGCCTTATCGGCATGCACCAAGCACATACAGACGTATCTTTAAAGGCAATGAGTCTGCAAAATTATGATAAATACTTACCTGACCCCACCGAGACCGGGACTCCTGAGTACTTTGCATACGTGGGGCTGGACAGCAGCAAATATCACAGGATTACACTGTACCCGGTCCCGTCCGAAATTATCAATATCCCATATCGCTATTATCAGCGCATTGTGGAGCTCTCGGATGATGCCGATGTGCCCCTTATCCCAGACCCATGGCACCAGGCCATCGTATTTGTTGCCTTAGCATCATTTGGGCACCCTTACATTGATGACGATAGGGTTGTGGTCGCTAAACAACGGGCAGATCGTGTCTTGGCCAGTATGATGGAGCAAATTTCAGTGGTTCCGGGGCACTCTCCAGTAATTCAGCCCTGGGACCGGCGCCGCAGCGGGAGCCCTTCATTGCCGAGGCTGCCGAATAACTATCCGTACCCGGGATATTAAGATGTATCGAGGAAAATACTTTTCCATAGATAATTTTGGTGGTGGAATGGCCCCGGATAGCCCTTCAACCAGCCTAGCCCCTAACCAGGCCACGGCTATGGATAATATGATTATTCTGCCTAATGGGATGGGCCTGCGGTCGCGGCCCGGCGATAGCGCCTTTAATGCGACTGCAATGAACTCTGGAGCAAATGTGCAGGGGGTGGGGTACTTTTTAAAGTCTGCGGGCACTAAGTGGTTAGTAGCCATTGCCGGAGCAAAGATTTATAAATCAGATGAACTTGATGGCACTATGGACGACATTACGGGCGCCTATGCTGGCCTTACGGCGGGCCAGGATAACCGATGGTCCTTTGTAACGTTTAATGACACGCTCATTGGTTTTGGAGGGCCTAAAAATGATCCCGATGCCCCAGTTAAGTGGGCCGGAACCGGCGACGTGGCTGCATTAGGAGGCACTCCTCCGGACGCCTATGGGGGGTTGACCGCGAACAATAGGGTCTTTGCATTTCGGACGGCTACAGACCCCTCTACCATACACTGGACTGTGATTGGGGATCCAGAGGACTGGTCTGGAGCAGGTTCCGGAAGTGCGGTTATTGGGTCCTTAAGTGATAATGAAAAAATAACGGGGGCCGTGGTAATTAGTACTAACTATATGCTGATTTTTAAGGAAAACAGTACCCATCAAATGGTTATTTCGCAGGCCCCATTTTCCGTGTACTCCTTATTCGATACCGTAGGATGCGTTGGCAAAGATGCCATCGTGAACATTGACGGAATAGTGTATTTTATTTCTTCTAATCTCAAAATGTACTCAACTGACGGAAGTGCCGTTCAATCCTATCCGGGATTTGATTCTAAGTGGATTAACGTTAAGTCCGGAGAAGAGCCTTATGTGCAAGGGAATCGAATTAAAGGCAAAGACTATGACTGGTTGGTATGGCTTATTCGTTATACTGGCTTGGACGATAACGCGGGATATGCCTATATTTGGGATTTGAAAAATAGTTGTTGGCTACAATGCACTTCAGGATTTGCCCAAAATACGGCTACTGTAGACCCTAATGGTCGGGTTTATTACGGCGGTTATGATGGAAAAATATACAAACCAATGCAAGAGGGTGTATATGCGGATGCTTCCGAGAGTGGGGCCGCGATTACGGCCTATTATCGCTCTGGGTGGTTAAATCCAGAAAATATTGCTAAGGTAACCCAGGTACATAAAGTTGAAGTTGTCGGGGCCTATAAAGCATCGGGAAATTTAACGCTGAAGTATGGTTATGACGGAGTAGAGGACCAACAAACAGTGACAATTAGTCAGACGCGCCCCCTCACCACCGGACAATATTATCATCGTGGTACAGTCTGCTCTGGGCGCGGCAACACGTTTCAGTACCTCTTATATCATTCGAGTGCGGCGGTGGATACCCAGATCACTAAGCTAGTGTTAGCAGGCAAGGTTTACGGACAAAAAGAACAAGAGGAGTCCTAAGTGGCTGTTTTAATTCCATTCCCATTACCGGCTACAGGGTATGCCAAGAATCGGGATGTTCGTGTAAACCTCCAGGCCATTGTAGATAAGCTGAATCAGTTTAACACGGGCGCCGCTACGTGGGACAACGTTAGTGTTGGTACAGCAAATAGCGGTACGGGAACCATAACACTTTACAGTGATTCTAGTACATATTACTTGACACTACAGCCTGGAGCTATTGCTGAGAATGCGACTTATACGTTGCCCATTTCGTTACCAACCGTTGATGGGCAATTATTAGCGGCAACAATGGCGGGTGTGATGTCATGGGCGGAAGTGGTAGATTATGTGTCAGGCACCGCAAATCAAGTAACCGTGACAGATGACGGGGACGGAACTTTAACTCTCTCTTTGCCGCAAGATATCCACACTGGGGCGTCGCCATCCTTTAATACCGTAACGCTAACCGCCTCTGCGGTTTTAGGGTTACTTTATGGTAATGATGCGAATCCAGTGGCGCCACTCCAGAATGCGACGGGCACAAATGCGATATTAAGGGCCTCGTCGACCAGTACCCCCAAATATGTGACCTTATTAGGTACGGCGGATCAAATTACGGTTACTCATAATACGGCTAACACCACTTTAAGCCTCCCACAAGCCATTGCGACTAGCTCTAATGTCGCTTTTAATCGTATTACCTGCACGGGGGGTAACGTAACGAACCCGTCTTTTATGGTGGGTACCGGTACGGGAACATACGGGACCGCTACAGAATTAAGCCTTGGAGTGGCTGGCGTAAAGCAGGGGGCGGTGGATAACGCCGGTGGGTTGACCATGAACGGCGAGCTCCGGGGCGCTACTGTTCGCGCTACCACAGAAATACAGCTAACCACCGGGGCCAGCGAGATTCTCACTCTCCAATCTGGCGCTACTGAGGCATGGACCCTAACTCTGCCAGTAGATGCTGGGAACAATTTGGAAGTCTTGACAACGGACGGCAATGGCGTTACTGCCTGGACCCCGCTTTCAGGCATTGGTGCTACCACGGCATTGGACAATTTAGCCTCAGTGGCTATTAACACGTCGTTAATATCAGATACAGATAATACAGACGATCTCGGCGACGCGACTCATGACTGGAAAGATATATATTTTCAGGGAGCCCTTAAATCGGGTGCAGCCACGTTAGCCACGGCTACTGAGGTTGGCTATCTTTCGGGCGTAACCTCAGCCATTCAGACACAGCTTAGCAGTAAGCCCACAGCAGACTTAAGTGATTTAACTCCTGGTGCAGTGGCAATTAATACCAGTTTACTTTCAGATACGGCAAATACCGATGATTTGGGGTCAAACGCGCTGCCATGGCGTAGCCTATTCTTAAAAACATATTTAGTGTTACAAGAGACGGGAGCCGGATCACAGTATATTTACTTCTCTGCACCTGCGGATGTTACGGATTCATACCCAATTGTATTCCCAGCCGCGCAGGGCGGAGCAAACGAGATTTTACAAAATGATGGTGGTGGCAATTTGTCCTGGGTAACAGTTAGTGCTGCCGGAGGCGCTACCACTGCTTTAGATAATCTTGCGTCAGTAGCCATTAACACGACCTTGCTGCCGGGCGTAGCGGGCTCAATAGATTTAGGCTCATCGGCTAAGTGGTTTTCAGACCTTCAAGTTTCTAATGTTATCATTCGAGACTCGGATGTTGGAGTTAATGCTATTACCATTGCCGCCCCCGCAGGAGTTACTAATCACACGTTAACGTTGCCCGGAACACAAGGAAGCGCAAGTACACTTTTGCAAAACGATGGTTCTGGAAACTTGTCCTGGGTGACCGTAAGTGCCGCTGGAGGGGCTACTAAAGCGTTAAATAATTTAGCCAGTGTAGCAGTTAATACTGGTATAATACCAGATACAGATAGTACGTGGGCTTTAGGAAGTACGACTTTAGCCTGGACGCATCTTTATTTAACAGGCAGTATATATAATAATAGTGTGGTGTGTTTAACCACTAATGCTATTGGCGCCGTCACGCAGCCCCTACAGCCCAGTTTCTTAGCCACTGCGCCCGCTAACACAGCAGACGTTACCGGAGATGGCACATCAGCATCAGTAGAGTTTGATACTGAAGTATATGATTTAAATAGTGATTTTAACACGGGGACATACACATTTACGGCCCCGGTTACTGGTAAGTATCAGTTTAATGCAAATGTGCTTCTTCAAGGCCTTACATCCTCACACACTTATTTTCAAATAACTTTAACCACCTCCAACCGTTCATACATTGTAGCAAATAACCACCAAGCGGCCAGCCAGTACAACGGAGTATGCTTATCTGCTTTAGCAGACATGGACGCAAATGATACCGCTATTCTTTCAGTTATTGCGTATGGGGGCACTAAAGTAGTAGAGCCCATTAATAGCGCCGCTTACAACACATTTTCAGGCAGCCTAATAAACTAAGGGGGAATAATGTTCGAGTACAAGAGAACCATAACAGACCAAGAGGAGCAGCTTTTACTTAATGACCTGCTCGACATTAAAGACTGGATTGATAAAGCCATCGAAGGCAAGATTAACAATTGCCTGAAACGAGCGGCCAAACAATTTGAGGAAGAGGCAAAACAGCGTAGTATTGAATTAATCCCAGTTAAAGAGGCTGCCAAAGCAGCGGCCCTGCTTACTTTGTCTGGGTACAAAAATCGTCAACAAAGGGAGGACGACAATGCAAAAAGAGCTTAACATCAAAGAAGCACCAATAGAGCAATTAAAGGCCGTAGCATTTGATATCAGAAATGAGCTGGACAGGTACAACAACGCCTTAAATCAAATTGTGTCTGAGATCAATGAGCGTATTCGGGCTGAGCAGGTAAAGGAAAAAGCGAATGCAGCCGCTAAAAAAGATTAAAGAAATTCCGACTAGCCTGAATTCCAGACAATTGGTTGGAGCGGTGCGGGACTTTGTTCAAAATAGCGGATTATTAGCACATTTCCCCGATGCAGATAGCATCTGTCGACAAACTGTTGACACTATAATGGCGTCTTCAGTGCTTGCTATCGATGGGAGCCATGCTTTTTGGGTATACGTTAAAGAGAATAATTTGCTTGGATACGCCTTAACGTATATCGGCAAAGAGGCAGACGGGCAAATGTCCTTTTGGATCACGCAAGCCTGGGCACACCCCAGCATCCGGCGAAGCCCACTGATTAAGAGTGCTTTTCATCAGTTACGGGAAGAGGCTAAAAGGAGCATGTGCTCGCATCTGATACTGCCGTCCAGCAGGAGCCCCAAGGCCTACATGCGGCTATTAGGGCCCAAAATAAAGCCATATTTGGTACTTTTAAAAGAGGATTTGTATGGGTAACCGAGAAGTCTATCAGGCGTGGAAAGAACAACAAGAGGCTAAAGCCGAAGAAGAGCGTAAACGGCTCCAGAGTAAGCTAGGAGCGACGTTAGGGGGGGAGGGGTTATATGACCCCCAGTCGAACCAATTTAACTTCGGTAGCGTCAAATATGACCCCTTAACGGGCAATGTAAACATCTTTAACCCCGAAGATGCCACTAAAAGCCTATATGGGTACAATAAAGAAGACAATATGACCTTCTTTGACAATCCCCAGTTTGGCGGGGTGGCCCTACGGGGCCGGTATGACCCCGGCGTGTATGGGCAAATAACTGAGGATGAGTATGCAGCGCAGCAGAAGGCCATTGATGACTTTTACGCCAGTATTGCGGGGTCTGTGGCGGGATACGAGAATGATGCGGGAATTGGCAGTATGAGCGAAGCAGACTGGCGAGCGAATCAGCTTCAACATGATATTGCTAATCGCACTAAAGACTTTTTCGGTCAATACTACAATCCGCAGGACATGCAGAAAACCGTCAATCAGTATACTATGGCAAATGCTTATCAGGCTGCTGCTCAACGGCTGGGACTTGAAGACACTACGGGTAAGGACTTTTACGCATCTTTAGCCCAACAGGCACAAGACTTAACTGCGGCAGCCCAGAATCAACCATACACCTCAGAAGATAAGTTAATGGCTATTTATAACAACCCAAATCTCACAGATGAGGTAAAGTTGGCAATTCTTCGACAAAATGAGGCAGGACTCTCAACGTCGACTAAACCCGAGCCTATAGCCCCTACAGCCACTAGCGCCTCGGCCCCAATAGCCCAGCCTGAGCCTGCTATGCCGCCTGAAGGCGCCACTACAATAGGGGGATCGGGGAAGCAATATATTCGCACCAATCAGGGATGGGAATTAGATCCTAATCAGCCCGTCTCCGCGCCTCAAGATCCCATAGCGCAGGCATACGAAGATTCAGTGAACGATACGGCAGCAGAAACCGCCCCTGCGGCCGAAACAACAAATTATGATGATATGTGGCAGAGCTTTTTCAGTCAAGTCACGCCGTACCTACAGTCGTTAAGCGCCCCGGCGCAAGCAGCGGCCCCAGCATTCGACCTAACATCGGGGCTAGGGGATTCTCAAATTTCATATGCACCGCTAAGCGGTTCTAGCGGGATTACAGCGTTTGGTCAGCAGGCGCAAGCCACGCCCCAGACCCCAACGACAAAATAAATTTAGGAGACATATTATGAGCATGTTAAGTGACGCATATAAGAAGTCAGGCCTTAGAGATATCATAAATAAGAATAAAGGGCTAGTTACTGGCGGACTTGGCGGGCTAGCATTAGGGGGCGCTGGGGGCTTGCTTACTGGAGGAGGAATTGGTGGCCTGCTGGACGACTCAGGTGTGCAAGACTTCATTAATAAGTATAAAACTACTGGAATGGGAACAGGCGCAGGTGCTGGAGTAGGTGCCCTAGTTGGAGGACCTGTAGGGGCCCTAGTGGGTGGATTGGCGGGCGGAGCGGGGGGATATTATGGTGGAGATAAGCCTCGTGCTGACAAGCTTGCCGCTCAACAAGAATATGAGGCTCTTTTGGGACAGCAAAATGAGGCTCGAGATGAGCTAAAAGACATTATAGACCGAATTGGTGGCGGTGACCAGGAATATCCGGGGATGCCCATTATTACGCCGAATCCAGACAACCCCCCAATGGACGAGCCGCCCATAACTCTTCCCCCGGGCACGGAGCCAGGACCGGCTCCCGTTCTCCCCGGCCCAGACCCCAACTTAGTTGAACCTACCCCGATTGTCCGTGACCCCATTACCACTACCGGGCGCTCTGACGCCGACCAGGATTTACAGAAAATCCTAGAAGAGGCCGGATATCAACAGCAGCTCGGGCTCCAGAATGCCCAAGAGCAAGAGGCTGCTAGACAAGAATATTTGGGCCAATTGTCAGACCTGTTAACGCAGCGGTCTGCCAGACAATTTGACGAGATGCGCCCTGACATCTATGAAGACCTCAACACTAGGGGCCTCTTACGCAGCTCTGAGTTAGGGAATGCGCTGGCTAGGGAACAAAAAAGCCTTGAAGCCACGGCCCAAGAACAGCTAGCAATGCAGGCGCTTCAAGATAGGCAGGCAGGCCTAGGTGACCTATCTAGTGTAAATCAACAGTACCTTGCTGGGAGGCAGTCGGCCCTTGCTCGCGGATTCTCCCTTGAAGATTATGCAAGACAATTAGAGGCCTCATTAGCGTTAGGTCAGGCTGTCACTCCAGTTGCTAATACATATTCGGGCAAGGGGTCAGCTCAAGGACTACAAGCAGGATCAAGCGTATTAGGCGCACTAGCCCCATACGTGGCAATGTAAGGAGGACGTTATGGCTGGTTTTCAGAATTTTAATTTTCAAGGACAAGTGCCCATGGCTAGTATTGTTCAAGCATACTTGCAAAAGGCACAGACAGAGCAACAAGCCCGGCAGCAGAAGCAGACCAGTAAGCAACAGGCGTTTCAAAACGCTATGCAGGCTGTTCAAACCGGTTCTCAAGCAGTGTCACAAATGGTGCAAAATAGCGTGGCTAAACGCGAGCAGGCCTTATCTGATGATATTGCTGCCTATATTGGCAAATCAGAAGATATGGTTCCTGGACCAGAGAAGCAGGTAAACGTGTTTGGCAAGCCTGCTCCCGTCGCTCAAGCTTTTACGCAGACAGCAGGGCAAATTGCGCCAGTTGGGCCCCCTATGCAGCGGCTTGGGGGCGCTCCGGAGTATAAAGCGGAACTAGCGTCAATGATAGCGAAGCGATTTCCTAAAGAATATGCCATACAAGCTCTTCAACAAACCGGTGATACACGAGGCAAAATTAGTGGCCGGGATATTCAACAGTTTTATTTAGTGAGTCCAGATGGAACGGATCGGATTCCGGTCCGTTATGACGAAGTTTCAGATGAGTTAACTAATTTACTCTCCGGCCAGCCTATCGACCGTCAACTGTATACAAATAAAGGGTATCAAATGGCGCGTTCCTCGCCGCAAGTGCGAACAGATGAATTTGGGCGCCTTGTGTCCGTTGAGCCAACCACAGGCTCTTCGCGCTCTATAGCGACACCTGCGCAGGGAGCCACTACTAAAAGCGCGTCAGGTGGATTATTAGAACTAAGAGCAAAAGCGCCAAAAGTGTACGAAGACGTTCAGACACAATACCAAAAAGCGTTTCCTGAAAATAATAAATTTTTAGAAACGATGGTGTACGGAGCGTCGTCAGCAGCTCAAGTTAAATCTCTATTGCAAGCCCCTACTAGTGAGCTATCGCAGGTAGGATTGCAGTCATTAGGATTTTACTTTGCTCGAATGGCGGGATCTAATAGCCAATTATCAGATCGGGAACGTGAGGTATTTGAGGCCCCGCTAGCTCTTGTAGATAAGGTTGCTAATAAAGGGTACCGCTTAGTCAAGGGGGATTTAAGCCCGAAAATGAAAAGTGATTTACTGCGCCTAGCCACCACATTAGAAAAAAAATCTTTTCTACAGGCCCAGAAGATTGTCGCAGGCACGAAAAAACGCGCAAAAGCTATTTCCGGGACTTATTGGAATAAAAGCCTAGAAGCCGAATTTCCGACGGTTGATGAACTCATTGTGTCTACACACGAGATGGGAGCTAAGGGTTCGCCCGTGGATGCGCTAGTGGACCTTCTAAAGGGAGGTAAGTAATATGGCTTGGGAGTATATTCAACAGCAGCAAGGCTATCAAAACCTTTCTGATGAAAAGAAGCAAAAATTTAAACAGATATTTGATACCTTATCTTCAGATCAAAAGGAAGAGTTGTATACACGCCTAGGGGTCCCAAAAGTGGCGCCACAAACCCTGGCCCCAGAGGCAGAAATGCCACTTAGAAAGGCCTTACCAGAATCCCCTATCCCAGCACCAGGAACTGTCCCGCCCGGCACGTATCAAGGAGCAAAGGGACAATACCAGGGCCCATTTACGGCTATGAATCAGGCCGGAGAAGGGCTAACAGAAGATCTCGGGCGAGCGGGAGTAAATCCCTATCTCTCCGCAGGCCTCGGAACAGCCTTTCAAATGGCGCCGGAGGTTGGACTCGGACTAATCCCCGGAGCAAAGGCCGCGAAACCCGCCTCCCGAGCCGCAGTAGCCTTTCGAACAAAAGCCATGGATATTATTAAAACCGCATTTAAACCCGGGGCTAAGGCGCAAACATTGGCGCGGGACGAGGCCCTGCAGCCCCTCAAACAGTTGGCCCGCGAATTAGAGGCGGGCTCCCCAGCTCGTCAAGAGGCTGAGCAAGTAGTTCAGGGGATAAAAACTGTCAAGCAAAACCTAGATTCACAGTTTAAAGCACTTTCAGAGAGCCTAAAAACACATAAGGGTGAATTACAGGGGGCGCTACAAAAAGTAGAGGAAACGCTTGGACTTGAATTAAATCCTAAGCAAATTGAGTATGTGGGCCGGGTACTAGCGTCCCCCAAATCCCGCCAGATTAAAATTAACACGTTAGTGCGCCTTGGGCAAAAGTCCCCAAGTACCTTGCAGGCGTCTCTATCCCCAGAAACTCTACAAACTGAAAAAAAGGTAATTGAAGCCCTCCTTCGCAAAGGGAGCCTCGACGAAGTGCAGCGGGTAGGCCTGTATAAAGCCAACTCAGTTTTTGGCAAAGCCATACCAGAGACAGCCGAAATACGCTCGGCTATTAAGGACACTTACCAAGCACTCAAGCACGCAAAAGGATTTAAAACAAGTGAGACCATTCGCTTACGGCGGCTACTCTCCGTCGAAGCAGATAAGCTAAAAAACCTCAAAAAAACAGATACTCTAAAACTTAAAAATGTCCGCACCCAAATTAAGCAAATTCAACAAGACACGGCCCAGCTTGTGCTGGAGGGGCGGAAGGCAGATATCTACCGAGATCGCCTATTAAAAGCGGTTTTAGCAATGAGCATTGGTGGCGGCGCTGCGAGCATTGCAGCTAAACTAACGCCGTAAGAGGGACAACATGGCAAGTGATTTTTCACCAGAAATTAGGCAAATCTTGTATGATCTTCATAAGGAAAATCGGCAGGATATCAAAGAGGTACGAGAGCTGGTACAGCAGCTTGCTGAGAGCTTTAAAATGTACAAAACAGCCCAGAAAGCCATTGCCACGGCCTTTGGTTTAATTGGAGGGGCAATTATTACAATTAGTTCAATTGTAGTGCCAGTGTTGGCCAAGCATTTCTTTTAAGGAGGGGTATAATGTGGTGGGAATCAACGGATGATTTGGAGCCAAAAATTTTTAGATGCCATGAGAAGTCCAAAAAAGAATTAATGGAGTTTTGCCATTGCCCTGTTTGTAATAATGTGATTGGAATGAAGCACTCAGCCACTTCCGACACTTTTCACTGCGACGAGTGTAATGTCTGCTTCACCTTTTATCCTGGAATAGCCTCGCCCACAGCCTGCAAAGACCCTAAGAAGTGCGATTGTCCACACTGTCGGCCCCCCTCTAACGACTAATAGGCGCATTTAGATGCCGTCTAGCAGGCCGTTAAAATCAGCACCACATAGACTGGGCAGCCTCTTCTACTCGGCAGCAAATATCCCGCCCATACTTATCAGTGTCCCCCCACTGGTGCATAATTACCTCCAATCCCGCATAGAGATCAAAAACACCCCTATAATAACCAGTGTGTAAATTCCCAAAGCCATTAATAGGTCCATATTATTCCTCCTCCTGAGTTTTTTCGCCCCCATGCTTATCGCCCGGCTCAATTTTAATTCTAATTCTTGCAGCATCGTGGCGGCTTCCCGTATACCCCAACATATCTAGTAAATCGTATAAAAAGGTCTGAACGCGATTTACATCGCACGGAATACGGTCATCGTGTGATTCCGTCTCGTATACTACTGTGGACCACTTATCATCTGCCTGCGAAACGATTAAACCGTTAGCAGTTGTCTGTATAGTAATTTTCATTTAACCCCCTCCGCCTGATTTAGATATTTTCCATACCTTTTAAATGCTTTTTCAACCTCTTCTCGTGTATCATATGGCCCGTAAGTTTCTGCCTGAGTTTCATCCCAAAAGTACCACAGCCCGTCAGTCATTCTTTCGATCCTTACCATATGGCCTTACCTCCAGTTTATACACTCTTTTTTGACAAAACTTACACCGCTTGTAGAATAATTTTTCTTGGTGCAAGTCTTTAACCAATACGTCAACTGACCGTTTATGGCGTTTATTCATTAAATCAATTACAATCTTCCAGCCCACGTCTTCAATAAAAATTAAATCTCCAAACTTTAGGGACCCCCCATAGCGTACATGTAAATCTCGACTAATCGCTACTCCGTCCGTATGCACATACTGCCCATTGGCCGGAATACATGGCGATGAGTCTGTTTGTTCAACCACCGGCCGGTAAGCCGTAAGTGTATACAGGCCTAAAAGAAGTAAACTAACTTTCACGGTCCTGTAACTCCGCCGCTAGTACCTGTTGCAGGGCCGCCCACTCTGCTAAATCAATCGAATCGTTCACATTATAGTGCCTATGCAAATCCGCAAGATCTTTTAAAATATTTTTAAGTGTGGGCGTAGACAGTTTTTTAGCCGTGGCCTCTATAAGATCACAAATCCATCCTACGGCATAGCTGCGGCGTCTTAAACAATACCGTAAAGCACAAAGTAACAAAAACTCCCTATCCTGCCTTTTCATTTATCCCCCCTCCCAAAAATATATCCATATTATTTCCCTCCTTATTTCTTTTTATGCTCCTCGATGAATTTTCGGATTTCGTCGTAGGCTTTCTTTTCCTCACAATCCTTGTCTTTGAAAACCAACCGATCCGGCGTATCTGGTGAAACAATCAACCATCGAATATGACTAATTGTGCTCTTTGCACCAATATCCTCCCCATAGCGTTTCTCAGATTTCCGAATATCCTCAAGTTCCGTTATTGGCATTGTCACACTCATCATTTCGCCCCTCCCCATTTTTAACCGCATGAAAATCCGCCTCAATCGGGATGCGTCACTTCACCCTTTTTCATTTGTCCCCCACTTAGTAGATTTCCAATCAGGAAGCTCAATATGCCCCCAATCTTTAAACTTCTTCCAACTGCCCCCACAAACTAAGCCCAACTCTTGGCAAAGCGGAATTAAAGGCTCGTAGTGTTTAGAGCTCCATGTGACTTCGCCGCGTCGCTTATCGAATACGACTACATCTACGGCCCGAGACGGCCTATAATTGTGTGGAGACCGTTTTTTAATTCCATCACAATATGTCACAATAGGCCCCGGAGAGGCGCGTCCTTGCGCATACAGTTTTTGTTGAGTTTTCACACTTCGATATCCACAAGAAAATAGTAGGCGTAATTCTGGGTACTTTAATTGAAAAAATACCATTATTTGGGGCATTGCTTTTTGAAGTTTGGGGTGTAGTTGTTTAAGCTTTTCCATACTATTCCTCCAAGGTTATTTTTGCCTTACGGTCAATAGATAGAATTTTAAACATTTTACGAAACATGCCCTCTAGCTCATTCCAGCGATAAGCCTCTTCTACCTCATTATTACTTTGGAACCGATGAGTTAGCAGCAGTCCATTTCCAATTTCTTCTAATTTAAAATATTGTTTACGCATAGCTCCCCCTAACTAATTCGATCGCCGCGCCACGATTTACCACATTTTTTACAAATACGCCGCTGCACCCTATGAACAAGCCCGACGTAATGGCCTAAACTTCGTGAGGCCCCGCCACACAGTGGACAGTATTTATTCCCGGGTGACGCCACAATTTTAGGGTGACTCGGATAAACGGGGGCGAGCTTGTTATACACCCACTCTAACACCTTCACATCCCAGTAATTGTGGGTAATAATGTACTTAATGGCCGATTTTATGCCCACCCGCGCGTCCGCCCATACCGATAGCCGTAGCGGTGTTTTTTGGTAAGGACATTTCAGCGCGTCTAACACCCGCTGGAGGCGGTTACTCCCAAAGCGCAGATGTTTTTTACAAATACGCCATGTGTCAACGGTTTTCACAGACGGCATAGGGGGCATGCCGTGCACCAGCCTGCGCGTCTGTAAAAACGGAATATCATAGTAGTCCCCAAAATGATGAACAACTAAATCCGCCTTTTGGAAGATAGGCTCAAAGGCCTTTAGCAGCGGGCGGTCATCATTTAGGTTCTTCCCCGGGTGCTCTAGTACACTTAGTACATGCACTTTTTTCTCATCCTGCCATTTATACCCAATCGACAGAAGATTTCCGATATCGGCGTTTAAGTCCGTGGCCTCAATATCCAAGAATAGTATATTCATAGAGCTCCTTTTTAATCTAATTTAACACCAAAAATCCATGCTTTTTACAATAAGTGAGGAATTCGTGTATTTGCGCCTGTTCAACTGCCAGCCCCAAACCAGAATTCATTGGTACGAACGGGTTATAAAGGCTTTTTACAATCCCAATAAGGTCCCCCCGCATGTTAAAGACGGGGCCACCGCTATTCCCCGGATTTGTGGCGGCGTCAAACTGAAGCAGATTGTACCCCCCTCTATCCCGATTAACCGCGCTGATAATGCCACGTGTAACCGTAAACTCGAGCCCAAATGGGGCGCCGATGGTGATTATGCCTTGGCCCTCGAGTAAGAGGTTTTTCGGCCGAACCCGCGCCCAAGTGGGGCTAGTAATTGAGCTCGCGATAAGCGCTAAGTCCCGCTTAGCCGAAGTAGTGGCAATGGTGCCCACAAACTCCTCACCAGTCACCGTCCGAATTATACACTCGGTCGATCCTTGAACTACATGCTTACAAGACAGAATAGCCCCGTTTGGCGAGACCAGTACTCCGGCGCCAATTCGCCATTTTGTCCCATCTTCTGTATTAATAGGAGTACGAATAGTCACAGTAATAGGGAGTTTTTCTTGAACCACCTTAGTCTGTAAGTCCACGGGGATACTACTCAAATAACAAACCCCCGCGCATAGACCAATTAAGAGATACATACACCAGGCAGATGCTCTGGATACTGCACAGCGGCTAGTTTTCTTTTTCATATTTACGGCGCTCCTTATTCTCCGTTTGACTTTTAATCTTATGACATTTATCTTGGCAAAGTACCATGAGCTCTCCGGACGGACAGAATAAACGCCTGGCAAACTCTTGTAAGCCCTGCCAACCGGTCTTCACGTCTACGCAAGGTACTTGATGGTCTACTTGAACCTCCCTCAGTCTAAACACTTCTTGGCATTTCTCACACAAATAGTGGTTAGGCGCCATTTTCGCTCGGTGCATAGCCTCCCAATAGGGGCCGCTCCGCATCCAGACACTTCGCAGTTGATGACAGTCACTTAGCTCTTTTTTGGTACGCTTCCGGTGCATGTATCCTCCTGCTGGCGATTTAATTGGCGGACCAAAAGGGTTAACTCCATAAGGATGCTGCACGCTTCATGTGCCTTATGAAGGAGTCCCGATTCTGGATCGACTTGCTCACCAAGAACGCTGGCCGCATCATGACGCATTTTCGCCCCCCGCAGGCGCCAAAACTCAATCCCCTGCTCCCAGTTCCGGTCCCCATATTTTTTCGCCCCAAATGTGAGCACTTTCGCCACTTCTACAAGTGCCTCCATAGGCAATAAATCCATGCGGATTTTATCCTGATCGAATTTAATACCAGCCATAATTCCCCTTAGTACACATCTCCGTTCTCCTGAATCTTTTTATCCTCATAAGGGGCTATTTTCCGCCGATATAATTCTAGCTTCGCCCCCTCTAATGCGCCCATTAAATCGTTATATGTTTGGTAGCACTCTCCCTTTATTTTTAAATACTGCTGACACAACTGCGTAAAAAGATAATTTATATCCCCCGCACTCGAGTCACGCAGGCACCCGCCGAACGCGCTGATTTCTTGTTTTCTGGACTCTTTTATGTATGGCATTTTTTCCTCCTCGAGTTATCAGATTTAGGAGCAGGCAGATAAATATTCTCCGGTGTATCTGTGCCCTCTCCCCACGTAATCTCTACAATAGGCATTCCTAGCTGGCGAGCGGCATGCACTTCCAACGAAGCGCCCTTAGAGGCTTTCCAACCAGGCAGCGCAACCACAGCACAGCACTTCGTTACTAAAGCCCTTAAATTTCTCCTTAAGCTCTGCGCCCACGAAAGCGCCTTCGGTTCGCCTTGATCAAGTTCGGCAGGATTAACCACTTTGAGTCCACATTTACGGAGGATCTTTGCAGCGCGGTTAAAGGCCGTCACGTTATTATGTGGCAGGCCTGTCATAGGGCCGCTTATGTAAACATGGTCATGCACTGGTTGTGCGCGTTTTTTCTTAATCTTCATATGGCCCCCGCAGTTCCTTTCGCAACTGCTCCAAAACAGTGAGTCGGGGAGCGACAACCGCTTTAATCAGTTTATTGACAGATTGATACGGCAAGTAGATGATAACGACGAAAGTAAGAACAACCAAGGCGGTTATGAAAATCGTAGCGAGAACATAGTGCATACCATCGGGCCAGTTAAACTGAATACAAACCGCGCATATTTTGCACGAAGCTAACCATGTAAGGATTGGGCTTAGCAGCCCAACCAGGACGCACATACTCTTTACTAGGTGAGATATCCGACAATACCAAACCAGCTCTTTGATAATTCCTGGCATTTCCTTCGCAAATAGCTGCCCCCCTTCCTCAAGAAACCGGATACTCATATTTAGAATGTCGGCTATTTGGTCTTTAAGTAGTGTACTAACATCCTGCTTATACGGATTTTTGCTTGTTTTCATGTTTCATTGCCTCCTTCCACAATTTATACATCTCAAAAACCGCCATGGATTTTCTACGCCGGGTACCACGCTTGCGCGTTTCCCACCACCCAGACAGGTCCACATCCAGCCTAAACTGTGCTTGTTTCTTGGTCACCTTGCCTTCGCCTCCTTCCACGTTTTACCAATACCCACTTCTGCGACTAAAGGCACGTTCAACTGCACAACATTCTCCATTTCATATTTAACCTTTTGGCGCGCATCTTCGGCCATTTCTTGGGGCACCTCATACATCAATTCATCGTGGAGGCTCATAACGGGAATAAGGCTATGCTTCTTATAAATCTTAATCATGGCAACTTTCATTAAATCCGATGCTGAGCCTTGAACTTTAATTGAGATTGCGGTGCGCTCAGCTCGTCGTCGAATACTCTTCTCTGAGGACCGAATTTCAGGTAAAGGGACAAACCGCCCAAATAACGTAGTAACTCCACGATTTGCATACGCTGCCGCTTTTTCGGCCTCAGTCCACTGATAATACACATTAAAACGCTCATGGAAGTGCCGAAAAATGGTAAACGCCTCTTCCACAGGGATCTTAGCTACCTCTGCCAAGCGGTATGCCCCTCCACTATTAGTCAATAAAAAATTTACGGTTTTGCCAATGTGGTAACTACGCCCTAGCGCATCCGCCGTCACCTGGTGAATTTTCTTAGTCTCATTCTTAAACGCATCAACCATTAAGGGCTCCCCAGAAAAATGCGCAGGAATACGCAGCTCAATTTGCGACCAGTCCGCATTGACAAACAAATGTCCAGGCCGTGCAATGAAGGCGCCTCGAGTTTCTTTAGGCTGATTTTGTAGATTTGGTTTAGCGCACGCAAGGCGCCCCGTGCTTGTATGCTGTTTAAAATTTGCATGAATGCGCCCATCCGGAGCTGCTTTACACCACTTATACAGGGGCTTAGTATATGTTGTACAAATCTTACTCACACCACGATAATTCAATAATGTTTTGACGGCGGGGTGGGACTTAAATGGCTCTAAAACGCCCTCTCCAGAGCTAGCTATAGGCACACCAACCGAATTCAAAAATGCCACCACTTGAACTGGAGACGAAGGTAATGTTTCCCCGGCGTAATGCTCCCAGGCCCGAAGATAACATCGCATAAGACGGCGATAAAACCTATGGACCTGTAAGAGTTTCGTCGCATCCGCCAGTATCCCGCACTTTTCAACTTCGTACAAAATCGCAGATGTGGGGTGCTCAATTTTTGTAAGAAAATCATACACAGTTTGGTTACATTTACTTTGCTGACTTTGTTTTAAGAGCCACGTTGCGTAAACATCACAACTATTATAATTCGCTACCAACTCTTTCGACAGTTGAGGCAAAGTGAGCTTTCGGGGTAATTTTAAGGTCTCTTTGGTACCCCGCGTCTTAGTGGTCTTTACTCGCCGCTGATACAGGGCAGGATTTGCCGCGCAGGCGGCCTCAATAAAAGCCTTAGTACTAGTTAGGGCTTTATAATCCGGCCAAATAAGCCCAAAATATTCTTGGCTAAGCTGCTTTAAGCCAAACCCCTGTCTAGCCGCATTTAAAACGTATTCGCACAGCATTGTATCCCAGACAAAATGCTCCTTTGTAAATCCATGGGGCTCCAACCATTTAAACTCTGCTCGCCAGTGGTGAGTGTAAAACTTAAACTGTTTTAAATACTCAAAGACGGCTCG
>Ga0180432_10003603_pt1 | contig 21906 bp, 16 predicted proteins | sample SS_ome_10_FD_132414 | JGI IMG/M metagenome (GOLD analysis project Ga0180432, IMG submission 132414) | Hypersaline lake sediment archaeal communities from the Salton Sea, California, USA - SS_1_MS_2 metaG | ecosystem: Environmental > Aquatic > Non-marine Saline and Alkaline > Hypersaline >...
CAACCGGATATTTCACCGCTGCAAAGCGTAAAATCCGGCAAGTATTCACCCTCGGAATGTCGAGGCCACTTCTCATTAAATCGCCCGTTTTCTGCCCGCCGTGAAGGCTTTTAGATTCACTTCCAGCACTTTGGCGGGAACCGTTCCTCTAATCGCTTTTTTCCAGAGTTTCTCGTCGAATTCGAGTCTTGCGGAGAGCGCTCCGAGCAACACCACGGTGGCCGTACGTGGGTTGCCGGCTTCTCTCGCCACTTCGAGACAATCGAAAGCTATAATTTCAGGGTCGAACTTGTTAAGTTTCTCGACAATACCTTTCGGGTACGGCTGCACGCCACGTGTAACGGTGGGAGGCGGAATTATTTGCGTGTTCACCACGAGTTTGCCTCCTTTCTTCACCAAAGGCAGCCATCTGAGTGCTTCAAGCCTTTCGGTCGCCATCAGCAGGTCGGCTTCTCCATCCGGTATAAGTGGCGAGTAGATTTTATCTCCGAACCGCACGTGGCTTATAACACTCCCACCTCGCTGGGCCATGCCGTGCACGTCGCTCTTTTTCACGTCATACCCTGCCATCACGACCGTTTTTGCCAGTACCTGGCCGGCTACGATTATACCCTGGCCTCCCACTCCCGCTATAAGCACGTTGGTCGCGGTCATTTTATAGCCTTCTTCTTGCAAACGGAAGCGCACACGCCACATCCGGTGCACATAATTTCGTCAATGAGCGCGTAGCCTTCGCGCTTTTTTCCATCGAGCCTGCGTTCCTCGGTTACCCAAGTCACTGCGGGGCATGCCACCATAAGGCATGTTCGGCAACCGTCACAAAGCTCCGTGTCGACAACCATCGGCGGTTTTCTGATCTCGCTGAACTCGGGTAAAAGGACACAGGGGCTGCGGCTCACTATCACGGACGTGGTATTTGCTTCCAACGCCTTTTTCACCGTTTTTTGTGTTTCTTTTATATCATAAGGGTTTATCACCCATACGTTCGACACGCCAAGACTTCGCGCCAGAGCCTCGATGTCAATGCAATTAGTGTTTTCGCCATACGCGGTTACGCCGCTCATGGGGTTACCCTGCCTGCCGGTCATCGCGGTAGTGCGGTTATCGAGTATGATTATCGGCACGCGGCCTTTATTATATGCGATGTCGGCCAAGGGAGTTATGCCGGAATGCGCGAAAGTACTGTCCCCGATGACGGCCACCACCTTACCGTGAGCTTCGTCACCGAGAGCTTTTTCAATTCCAAAGGCCTGCCCTATCCCCGCACCCATGCACAGGACAGAATCAAGGGATTCGAGCGGTTTCAACGCCGCCAATGTATAGCAGCCGATGTCACCGCATACAAACACCTTCTCATTCTTGAGAACCCAGAATAAGCCCCGGTGAGGGCAGCCGGGGCACATTATCGGCGGACGGGGCGGCAAATCCGCGTCGAGTTCGACACCTTTTTCCTCACCGCCCAGTATCGCACGACGCACCGTCGCGGGATTAAGCTCGCCACAGATCGGCAACACCGCTTTGCCCGTAACATCGATGCCAAGACCACGCACAAAATCCTCGATAAACGGGTCGAGTTCCTCCACAACATAAACTTTCTCGACCTTTGAGGCGAATTCACGTATCTTTCGTTTGGGCATGGGCCAGGTTATTCCCAACTTCAGCACGCTCACTTCCGGCAAGGCCTCCTTTACGTAAAGGTAGCTTATACCCGCAGTAATAACGCCGATTTTCTCATCGCCCATCTCGATGCAATTATGCTCGAAAGTTTCCACGAACTCTTCGATCTCGCGCATTCTGACTTCAATCTTCGAGTGGCGCAGCCTGGCGAACCCCGGCAGCATGACAAGTTTTTCAGGATCCTTTTTTATATCGAGCGGCACCGGCCCTTCCGTTCGCTCCCCGACCCGAACTAATCCTATAGCGTGACTGACCCTGGTGGTGGAACGCAAAATCACCGGGCAATCGAACCGCTCGCTAAGCTCGAACGCCACCTTGGTGAATTCGTAAGCCTCGACGCTGTCGGCGGGCTCGATCATCGGCAACTTAGCCGCGCGGGCGTAATGGCGGTTATCCTGCTCGTTCTGTGAACTGTGCAACTGAGGGTCGTCGCAATTGACGATCACAAGTCCACCCCTGACGCCGGTGTAGGAAAGAGTAAATAACGGGTCGGCAGCCACGTTCAAACCGACGTGCTTCATACTTACGAGGGCCCTCGCTCCGGCATAGCTCGCCCCGGCAGCGACATCGAGCGCCACTTTCTCGTTTATGCTCCATTCGGCGTCAACTTCCGGATATTGGGTCATGTTTTGGAGTATTTCCGTACTCGGCGTGCCGGGATATGCGGTGGCGACCTTGCAGCCCGCCTCCCATGCGCCTCGAGCAATGGCTTCATTTCCACTTAGAAACACTATAGATTGTTTTCCCTTCATCTTTCCTCAAGCGAACAGTGCGAAGTTACCGACGCGTTAGTGTTTTAACATATTTCGTAGCGGGTGTCTACCTTTGTTTGGGTTCCGGCAGTTGGATTAACCGGTCAGGGTCATTGGAGATTTTTCAGCCAGGAGAGAGCTGTTTCGAGCGCCTGCGGCCATACCCGCAGCCGATGCGGCGCGTTTTCCAATATTTCGAGAGTTTTTGGCTCGCGCGCGGCTTGCATCAGCTTTCGAGCATGCTCGACCGGAACGGTCTCGTCGGCGGTTCCATGCACAATCAATACCGGCCGAGGTGAAATCATAGGAATATGTTGGACGGGGTTTATTCGCTCGAAGCCGGCCAGCCATTCGTCCGCGTCCGGCGGAAAGTCGGGGTCGCGGACAATGCCGACGGTTCGGAAATATTCGACCAGCGCCGAGCCTGCCGGTACGGCCCTTATCGTTGTAAATTCCGCCGGGCAGGCAAATAACGCGACAGCGGCGATTTTTTCGGTATGCGCTCCGGCCCATACCGCCGCCGCCGCACCGCCGCTAAAACCCCACGGAACCACGCGCTCGACAAAAGACATCGCACATAGAGACTTGACAACCGTTTCGAGGTCCCGGCCCCAGCCGGCCATATCGAAATTCCCTTCGGAAATTCCGCATCCACGGAAGTTGAAGATCAGAGAACCGAATCCTTCTTCCGTCAATTGCCGGGCTAAGGGCAAATATCCCGCATCGCCCTCTCGAGGTTTCTCGCGGGGTATGCCGTGACACAATGGCACTACCGTGACTCGATCCGCAGACTCCGGTAGAAAAAGCTCACCCCGCAAAGTCGCGCCGTCACAAATCGTTTCGAAAGAAGAACGCTTCATAGGAAATGTGCCTTCAGTGTATCCGTGTCATCCGTTAGGGGATTGAATGTCGTCTCTTTGCCCTCCATGCCGTCCCCATCTTTGCGGCTATGCAGGATAAGGGATTTAAATCCCTTGCTTAAATGTCGAACCAAACTTCCCCCATTTTAAATCCGATGGGCGCCTGTCCTTTTTTCTTTTTCTCGATCATGGCGGGGATGCCTCCGGTGAACTTATCGAATTCGGCCTGGCCCCGTACGCGGTCAATGACGGCCATAGCCGCCGTTTTTCCGGAAATCAACGCGCCGGTGATGCCGAATCCGTAGTTGGTCTCGATAAATCCCGCCAATGTACCCGTAAGGACGAAGCGGTCCTTGTGTATTAATTCGGGCGGGGGTTTTGGGGTGGCGCCTGAAAAACGCCTCCATTCGGCGATTTCTTTGTCCTCGTACTTCTTGAGCATACCCTCGAAATGATCCAGGTTCTCTTTGGGCAATTCGTTTCTCGAGAACAGCAACACGTACCATATACCGTTGCAGGCGCTGGAGTAGCCGTATTCCTTTCCAAGCCCGCCGATGTATATGGCTCCTTCGGCCTCTCCCGGCGGATGATCGCAAAAGGCGTGATAGCCCATGTAGCGAGAGACGGACCTGTCCAGGATTGTATACATTGCCGGTGTCAGACCTGTCGCAAGGATGGTGTGCTCGGGAGCCTTTTCAAGGTCTTCTTTTTGAATCTTTCTGCCGAATTGAAACTTCACACCTTCCTTGACGGCAATCCTGTAAAGGAAAGAATCAAGCGAAGATTCTCTGCTTCCGCGTTCGCAAGTAAAAGTCGGCTCGGGAGCACGCTCCATGGGAACGGGGTTTCCCGCCATGACCAGTGACAATTTCTCGGTCACGTCGTGAAAACACGTGGAGCAATCCACACCTATATATTCCCATGTGGCGGGACCTTTCAACGGCGTGGTGTGTGCCGATGGATGCCAATCGGGATTACCGCCGACCTGTTGTTCCTGCTCCGCCAGCGTGACGTCGAATCCCTCACGCGCAAGGTTTGTCGCAGCCACCAATCCAGCCGGTCCCGCCCCGACTATCAACGCCTCTTTGCCCATTAGAATCTCCTTTTTCTTCGAACGCTTTTATGCTATGTAGCAGGCAGCAATTTTTCGGCAAGATCGAGCGCCGAGCTCGCGGCCAGCTCGGTTCCGATGCCGTGTCCTCCCGCTTCAGCGCTGCATAGGTATAAGTTTTCCACCGGCGTTTCGTGCGCCGGCCTCTTCTCATATATCTGGTCTATGGTTTGGCCCACGCCGATAACGTTGCCTTCTTCACCTGCAAAATGCTCGATGTCGTCCGGGGAATGAGTCACCGTCCAGATAATGTGTTCCTCGATAGACGGGAAGACTTCTTTCAGAGCGTCCATGCATGTTTTTTCCCACGGCTTCCATTCCTCGTGAGGATCGCATCGGGCACCGAAGTATATTAGTTGCTTCCCGGGCGGCGCCAGTTCGGGATCGAAGCTCGTCGGGACGCATATCATGCCGCCCGTTACGCCGGGGGCCAGGCCTTTGGATATACGCCGTTCGACCTCTTCCAACTCCTCATCCGTGAGGTTTGGGGTGAACATGATCATTTTCTGATCGGTTATCACCTCATCGAGAGCCACTTTAACTGCGAAGACATGAGCGGCGTAAGTCAGGTTTCGAACCTTTTCGACATAATTCTGCGGAAAATGCCCGGCGCCGGCCAACTCGAACACAGTCGCCTTGATGTCCGCATTGGATACTACCCGGTTTGCCTCGATAACTTCACCGCTAATCGCCACGCCCTTTGCGCGACCGTCTTCAATCACGATCCTTTCTACGGGGCAACTCAATCGCGCCACCGAGCCGTGCTTTTCGATAATTTGTTGATACGCCTGTGGAATGGCTCCACTGCCTCCTTTCGGGTAACCGGAGCTTTTGGCCAGCGTCAGTTCCCGGAGGCAAACAATGAACTCCGCCGTGCTGGCGGCATCGGGAGTTACGCAGAGGTATATCCCGCTTAACATTGTGAATATTCTCATGATGTCTTTATTCGGGGTGATACTTTCGATCCATTCCTTGAGAGGCATGTATCGGAGCGATTTCAAGTCGTCATCGGTTATCTGCGCCACTTTGGTGAAAATTTGGGCAAGACCGGATACGCCTTTTTCATTCAGCTCGGACGTCATCATCTCACGAGAGAAAGGACGAGTTTGTCCATCGCTGTGAACAGCCACCCTGGGGTTTCTGGCGAGCACCCACTCGATTGCGCCGGGCTCTCCCGCCCTGCGACACACTTCTCCCAACGGCCCCTTGTCGGTCAGGCCGAACAGATGCACCCCGACGTCTATAGTAAAATCGTCCTTTCGGTAAGAAGCGCACCTGCCACCGATGATGCTGTTCTTTTCCGCGAGAAACACATTTTGTCCGCCGGCGGCCAGTAGCGCCCCCAAAGCGACGCCCCCGATCCCGCCGCCCACAATGGCAGTGTCATATTTCACATTTGGTCCCTTTTCAGTCCGGTCGGGCCATACGGCTCGCCTGAGTCGGCAGTATGGCATCCGAGAACGCTTCGGGAACTTTTGTGGCCATTCGCCAATATTTCCGGGCGGTTCGGTGGTTGAGGAAGTCGTGGAAGCCTCGGTTTTCAAAATCGGGAGTTTCCAGGCGCTCCAGGGCCCTGGAATCGCCTTTGGCGGAGTAATCATGAAGAGCTTGACGGTATCTCCTGTTTGCGATCCTTTCCTTGATGATCGCATCGTGCTTGAATGTCGGCCAGAGCGCCATTCCCAGGTAAGTCACCCATGGCAAAGAGCGAGAGTATTGCAAATATCGCCTATATCCCTTCAGGACGTTTTTCCATTGGAAGAAAATCCTGTAGCAGCGGTGTATCTCATCGTGCAGTTCGAGGGGAGTCATCAACTTCGGAAAGAAGACCACGTGTTCGACGTCGTACAGTTCCCAGTTTTTGGTGAAAATTCGTCCTTGTTTGTTCATGTCTTCGTAAAACGGCGTACCGGGAAATGGCGTCATCGGCATGAACCCCGCCACGTCAACTCCTTCCTCAAGTGCAAAATCGAGTGTTCGGCGGATAGTGCCCACGGTGTCGTAGTCGGAGCCGAAAACGAAGAAGCCGATGACCGACATTTCGCGCTTATGAAGGTTCTTTATAGCCTGGCGAATGCGGGCGGGGGTTTGGCCCTTTTTCATGTATTTCAGCGTTTTCGGATTGATTGACTCGAAACCACAGGTGATCGCCATACAATTGGTGCGTTGCATGAGATCGAGCATTTCCTTGTCGAGAGCGGCATCCAGCCGCATCTGGGAGTGCCAGCCGTATGGAGGGATGAGTCCTTCGGTGGCTATGCGGTCGAGAAGCTCCTTGAAATATTCCGGGCCGGCGAACGGAGAATCATCGAGGAAAAACAGGTGCCTTTGCGAAGCTCGCGGTCGAGTCTTGAGTTCATCAATGACATTATCGATGCTTCTTGTCCGGAAACGTTGACCGAAGGCCTTGGTGACCGAGCAAAAATTGCAGCTGAACGTGCAGCCACGGGAAACTTGGGTGAAGTAAACAAGAAAATTGAAAGGACTGATGAGCACTCGTTCCCAGCCGTCAATCAACCTAAAGTTGGGGTAGGGAACCGAATCGAGGTTCTCGATAAACGGTCGCGCCTTGTTGTGGACGGGTTTTCCACCTTTATGGAAGGATAAGCCCCGAATAGTCGAGTAATCCGGGTGAGGCTTTCCCATTTCTTCGATAAGTTCCGGTAGTGTTTCCTCACCCTCGCCGCGTACGACGAAATCGGCGTGTTCTATAACTTCGGCGGGGTTCAGTGTCGCATGAACGCCCCCGATAACCACCGGCACGCCCTGCTCCCGTACGGCTCGCGCCAGGCTGTATCCCCGTGGCGCATCCATAGTCTGAATGGAAATGCCCACCAGGTCCGATTCCACCAGTTTTTTCCTGGGTATCGGCGCGATCCGCTCGTCAAAAACTTTGACGTCGTGCCCTTTTTGGAGAAGAATTTCCGCCAGGATCGTCAACCCCGTATGAGCCGTCGCCAACCCGAGAACCTTGTGGGTGGAAAGGTTCCCCGAGTAACGGCGAACTTGCGGATAAATTAGGCGGATTACCTTGCCCATCTCTCATGATCCTCCGCTGTTAATGAGGAGGTATATGTCCTCGCGGGCGCCACGCTAATACAGGTAAAGCATTACACCTGTAGTCTACGGCCTCCCGCCTCAAAATAGATCTACATCTTGGTGACTTCTATAAGCACCCCTTTACACGACTTCGGATGGACGAACCCGAACTTTATCGCCGGGCTCTTTGCCACAATCCTCAAACCCTTCGATTCGTAATCCTCGATCTCCTTTTCCCAGTCGTCAACGATAACGGAGATATGGTGCAAGCCTTCGCCCTTCTCCTTGACGTATTTGCCGATCACGCTGTCTTCCCCTTGTCCCTGCATCAATTCGATCTGGAAATCGCCTATCTGTACAAGGGCGGAGTACTGCTTCATCCAGGAGATGTCGGTTTTCGGCATAATTAGCTTCGCGCCGAATTTTTCCTTGAAAAACTCGATAGCCTCTTCGATATCCGCCACGGCGACTCCGATATGATTAAGTTTTTCGATCATTTTTTGGCTCCTTGAGAATTGAACTTTGAGGTTAAACGGCCTCAACCACGGTCGCGATGCCGACTCCGCCTCCACCACAAAGCATTTGTACGGCGGCCTTGCCGTTAATGCGTTTCAGATGACGAACCATTTCCCCGAAGTAGATAACGCCGCTGGCGCCAATGGGGTGTCCCAAAGCGATGGCGCCGCCCGTGGGATTCACACGCGGGTCCATCCTGTCATAACCCAGTTCGTCCGCAAACTGCAACAAGGGAGAAGTGAACGCTTCATTAGGTTCGATGACGTCCATATCGTCGATGGTTTTGCCGGCTCTTTTTAGAGCTTTCTGTGTCGCCGGTATCGGCGCCAGCAGCATGGGAACCGGCTCACCGCCGGCCACGGCGCAGGAGGTTATCTTGCACAACGGCTCGAGTCCCAACTCTTCGGCCTTGTCTCCGCTCATAAGCAAAACTGCGGCCGCCGCGTCCACTATCTGGGACGAGTTTCCTGCGGTGACAATTCCACCATCTTTGAACGGTGAGGGGAGTTTTTTCAGGTCTTCCATAAAACCTTCGGGATCATCCACTGCTTTGGGCCTGAGCACCTCGTCTTTTTCTATTTTTCTGGTCTCTTTTTCCCATGTTAACTCGAACGGAATGATATTGTCGAACCATCCCTTTCGCTCCGCTTCGACCGCCTTTTTCATGCTCCACGCTCCGAACTTATCCAGATCCTCCCGCGTGTGCCCCTGGTCTTCGGAGATTATCTCGGCACACTGCCCCTGTGGAACAAACATCTGGGTTTTTGCCATATTGGCTGACATCCGAACAGGGTATTTGGCATCTATGGCCACGCGTGCGTCGGAGCCCATACCGTAGTGGGACATGAGTTCCACTCCGGCGCAGACCATAACGTCGCCCTCGCCCAGAATGATTTCATGTGCCGCGATATCAATGGCCTTTAGCCCGGCGTTGCAGTATTGATTAACTGTGGCCGCAGCGGCTTCCTGGGGAATCCCGGCCAATAATGCCGCCACTCTCGCGATGTTAATACCCTGCTCACCGATCTGAGACAGGCACCCCACCATCACGTTTTCGATGTCCTTCTCGTCGAACTTGTCGCTTTTCGCATGTACCCGGTCGAGAAGACCGCGCATGGTGTTGGCAAGCAAGTCTTGTGCTGAAGCCTGGCAAAGCATCCCTTTTTTCGCCATTCCCTTCCAACCGGACTTCCCAACCGCTGAACGTACCGCGTCTATGACTACCGCTTCTTTTAGTTTGGTCATAAAATCCCTCCTTTAAAATTTTCTTCGATACCGGGTGTTATCCTGTCTTGTATGGGTAGGCATACGGATTTCACCGCTCGCTACGAATAAAAAGACTTTATCCCCGGTACATCGAGTTCCTGATTACTTTCGAGAGTGGGCTGAAAAGTCCTACGTCTCGAACCATTTTCAACTTCCATTATTCCCGTTACAACTTCAACTCGTTACGCGCCGCCGTGAGAGCGTTAATATCCGTGGTGCCGGCTCCCAATTCGAGCAGCTTGGCGTCACGGAACATCTTCTCGACGGGGTACTCTCGCATATAGCCGTACCCGCCGAATATCTGTATGGCGTCGTTGGTGACATCGACGGCGGCCTGGCTGGTGTAAACCTTGCTCGCGTTTATGAAACTTACATCCCTGATGCCGTTTTGTTGCATCCATGCCAGCCGAAAAACGGCATTTTCGACGTTCTTGAGATGTGTGTACATGCGAGTGATTCTGAGCTGCACGGCCTGGAATGCGCCGATAGGCCTGCCGAACTGGTTGCGTGTTCTTGCGTACTCGAGGCATTCTTCATAGCACCGCTCGATAATTCCAAGGCACATGGCCGGCACGCCCGAGCGCTCGGCGCCCAAGCTTTCTTTTGTGGCCTGTCGCCCTCCCTTTTTTTCCTCTTCTCCCAACAGATGTTTCTTTTCCAATTTGACGTCTTCCATGAAAATTTCGCATGTGAGAGAATCTTTCATGCCGAGCTTCTGGAAGGGCTTCCCGGTGGAAAATCCCTCCATACCTTTCTCGATTATGAAAGTGTGTACGGGTCGATCCTCGGGCGGCTCGCCCCTGTCCAACTTGGCGTACACCAGAAAAATGTCCGCAACGGGACCGTTGGTAATGAATGTTTTGGAACCGTTGAGGATATATCCGTCCTCGTCAGGCCTGGCTACGGTTTTCATGCTGCCGAACGCGTCCGAACCCGCTCCGGGCTCGGTCAGACACCACGAGCCGATCTTCTCTTGCGTCATTATCGGGATAGCATATTCCCTTATTTGCCTTGCCGTACCCTTGCCGAGTATATTGCTTCCGACCAGACCGAGGGAAACCCCGAATGACATGGCCATACCGGGGCTGACGCGGCTGATTTCCTTGACAAGGATCATCATTATCATCGGGTCGTCCCCGAGCCCGCCCGTTTCCTCACCGGACATGACTTTCGCGATATTGACGCGTTCTTTTTCACCTTTCTCGCGTTTTTTCGCAATTTTTTCAAGAGCCGGTTTTATCATCGCTTCGCCACCCAGAACATTCATCATCTTGCGAGTCAGGTCGAAGGATGAAATCTCGCCGTCCTCCATCGCCTCCACATGCGGCTGTATTTCCTTGGTGATGTAACTCCGCATTACATCCTGAATCATTTTTTGTTGCTCGGTTAATTCAAACATACGTATCCTCCCCGGCGCTTAGAGGCCGGCTTGTTAATTTTATTTCGGCCTGTGGCCACCTACATTTGGGGCATTACGCTTTGCAGCTGCATAAGAAAGCTCATGTCCCCGGTTACCTTCATTTGTCCCTGCATGAAGGCCATCTGCGGATTTGTGTTTCCCGCCGATATTTCCTTCCAGGTATCTGTGCTCAAGGTAACCGTGGCGCGAGCTTCGACATCGCCTTCTTCCACTTTCAACTCGCCGCCGCCGAATATCATGGCGAACTTACCACCGCCTTCTCCCTCGACGACCCAAAGAACCGTACCCTCGATGCCGGCCATCTTCGATTGAATGTCCGGTTGCTTCGATAGACCGTGCGGCATCGCCACGCAGAATACCTGCCTGGGCGAAGCGTTCTTCATGGCCTCGCGCAACGCTGTTTGGTCGTTCATGTCTATGCCGTCCAGTACCCCGCGTACCTCATCGTCACTCATGTTAGGGTTTACTTCCGCTGCCATTTTTCTTCCTCCTTTGTTATTTTTGGTGTGTTTATCCGTCTGTTAAAACGCCACATCAACTGCAAAGGATGTCTTGAATGACGCCGCATACAAAAATCCCTCACCAATCAACTACTGCATTTTTTCCCATTTGTCCAGTCACTCTGGAATCAAAAAAACTACACAAACAGCACCAATGGTGAACGAACATAGTCTGTTATAGCGAAAAAATCAATAAATGAGTGCAATTTTATTGAAATTTTTCGCAATTCGCCAAATTTCGTTGACACCTCGGTTTAGCCGGTATATTCTCGGAAAACTTCATCGTCCATTTGGAAGGGTGAATAAACACAATTACATCACAGGGGGTCTATCTTAGCATGGGAGAATATTCGAGTAATTTTATTGGGAATTACCTGGCAAGTTGCGGTCTTCATAACCCGACGGGCGAGGCGATGGTGTACGGCGACAGGCGCTTGACGTGGAGCGACCTGAACGACAGGACCAAACGCCTGGCGCAGGCGCTTATGAGCAGAGGCGTGCGCAAAGGCGACAAGGTACTGATGATGTTTCATAACTGCCCGGAGTTCCTCGAGGCGAATTATGCCGTCCAGCGATGTGGCGCCATTCCCGTCCCTATGAACTACCGGTTCACACCGTCCGAGATCGAGTATCAGGCCAACCATTCTGACGCCGTGGCTTTTGTGATCGAGGATATTTGGCTTTCGGCGGTTCAAAAAGCGGCGCCTAACCTGAAGAATGTAAAACACTATATATGCGCCGGGCCGGAATGCCCTTCGGATATGGAACCTTACGAAAAAGTTATCGAGGAATCTCCTCCCGACGAGCCAGACGTACCGACTGATGAAGAGGACATATGCGTTATATGCTATACCGGCGGCACCACCGGTTTTCCGAAGGGGGTGATGCTGACATACCGCGCGCACCTCAAGATGTTCGAGGAGTTGATCGTCAGCATGGCCACACGTATAGCGGAGGTTCAACTGACACCCACTCAAAAAGAGCGTATAAGGGAATCGATGAGCATGCCCGGCGGCGGGTTACTGCTGTCGCTTATGGGTACCTCGTTCACTCGATGGCTGATGAATCGCAATCTTACCAACAACCTGATGCATAAGTTTGCAGCCAGGCTTCTGCGAAACCTGAATATGCTTAAAAAAGGATATGAAAACAACAATCGGGTTATATTTCCTTCTTTTCCACTGTTCCATGACGCCAGCTACCAGCTCACGATGCTTGCCCCGGTGGTCGGCAATATGACTTTCGTGGCGGCAGAGGGCGTCAAGTTCGACCCGGAGAAAGTTCTGGCCATGGTGGAGAAAGAACAACCGAGCATGATGGCCAATGTCCCAACCGGCTGGAAGATGCTGGTCGGACACCCCGGTATCGACAAGTTCAACACCGGCTCGCTGGTGTTTTGCGCTTCCGGGGCGGGTTTATGCTCGGCTGATCTCAAGAAAAAGGTTCTCGAAAAATTCCCCGGAGTCCTTTTTATGGATATGTTCGGCCAGACGGAGATGACTCCGGTAACGTCTTTCCGAATAGACAGCACGCCGGAGACCATAAGCGAACGCAGCGTAGGACGGCCGATGGTCGAAACGCGGGTTGTGGACGAGCAGAACAACGATGTCCCGCAGGGCCAGATCGGGGAGATAATTTACAAAAGCCAAACCACCATGAAAGGGTATTACAAGGATGAGAAGAAAACCTCGGAAGTGATGCGCGACGGGTGGTTTTATTCGGGGGATCTGGGTTATTTGGACGAAAGCGGTGAGATAAGGATTGTCGAGAGAAAAAACGAATGCATATCCACCGGCGGCGAGAAGGTGTTCCCTCTCGAGGTCGAGCAAGTCATTTCAGAGCACCCCGCCGTGAAAAACGTGTGTGTTATCGGCGTACCGGACGAAAAATGGGGACACAGTATAAGGGCGGTGGTGCAACTGAAGGAAGGCAAGGAAGCGTCGTCGGAGGAAATCACATCGATGTGCGAGGACAAGCTGGCGGGATATAAAAAACCCCGCTCGGTAGCCTTCGTCGAAGAATTTCCGCTCTCGCCGGTTGGGAAGGTATTACGGAAAAAGATAAGGGAAATGTACGGAAAGCCGTGATATAAAATTCGGTATCACTATGGAGGTCGAAACATGCCGGATAAACCACCTGATCTTTGTAAAATATTCGAGACCGTAGTCCCGTTTTCGAACCGCGCCGGTATCAAGGCAATCGAGATATCCGCCGAGCGCAACGAAATCATGATGCCGTTGGCGCCTAACGTCAACCACATAGGCACCATGTATGCGGGCGCACTGTTTACGCTGGCGGAGATGATGGGAGGCGCGGTCGCAATGACCCGGTTCGGGCCACATGGCCTCGTGCCGATAGTAAAGGGACTCAACATCAAATTCCTAAAGCCCGCCCGCACCGATGTGACGGTCATTCATGCCTTGAGCGACGAGGAAACTCAAGAGGTGCTCGATGAAGTAGAAGAAAAAGGCAAGGGTAATTACATCCTGAAGCTCGAGTTGAAAGACGCCGACGGCGTGGTGGTTGCAACCTCGGAAGGATTTTACCAGGTAAGAAAAATGGGCGGTTACTCGAAGTAACCGTAAGAACGCAAATCAGAAGGTGTCGATACGGGACTTTGCGTGATAATGTGTGTGTGATAATCCATGACGCTGCCGATTGTCAACAACATGAAGCCGACAGGAGAATGTCCCGACTACAACTAATGTCCATACGGGTGTTACACGCTTGTGAAACTCTTTATCTCAAAGATTCCGTAAGCCCCAAAGCCCGAAGCGGACAAGCTCGCCGAAAGAACGAACGTCAAGGGTTTGTCGAACGACATGAAAAATCCTTTTCGAAAATATGTTAAAAGCCTTTTCATAGCGCTTGTAAACTTCTTCGAATGCCAGGTCGTTCTTCTCATTCATCGCCCTATTAACCACTTTGGCTAACTGCGTTGAAATGTGCTCGATAGCCTGCCGCCCCTTCTCGACGCTCGCCTTCGATACCGGGTCTTGCCCCATGACTCCATATTTCTCGAGGCGCTCGAACATAGCAAGTCCGCCCGGCATTGCGGACAGATCCACCAGTTCCTGTTTCATAGCCATCATTATTGATGTTTCCCACATTCCGGCGTGATCCCCGTAATAATCAATATCAATGGCAAAAACCTGTTCGGGAACGCCGATGGCCATTGCCCCGGCGCCTTTGTTAAAACGGCGGCATTCCCTTTTTAGCAGCCTGACCTGGGAAGGCGGATAATGACCTGTGAGCAGAACGATTACCTCGAATCCCCAGTCCTGCAATTGCCTTAAGGTCTCGCGCACCAGGGTCTTGATACCGGATTTCTTGAAATGAAATGTAAACGGAAAGGGCATGGTATCGAACGCGCCCCAGAACACGGTTGGGAACACCACTCCTCCGGTACGCGCGGCGGCAGCTTCACATAATGTATGTGCTTTGATTCCGTCAAGTCCGAGCGGTGCATGCTCACCATGCCACTCCAGCGCTCCGAGCGGCACGTATGCCACAGGGCTATCCGCCAGCATCGCCCGGATAGCTTCCGGCCTGGACTCCTCGTATCGGATGAACTTCATAATGCGCCTCCCCTGATTTCATAACACCCGGAAACTTCAAAAGTTATAGCGCCGCCGGCTCTCGCCCCGGAGCCGAAACGCCTCGCCGCTCGAGCAGCGAGCCTTCCAGCCGGTACAGTTCCACCAGCGCCTTGATATAATTTATTATCGACTCGATCTCGGTTATCCTGCTCGCCAGCATATCTCGCTGCGCCTGGGCGACAAGCAAAGTCGTGGACCTGCCTACCCGGAACTTTTCCGTCTCCGCCCTTGCCTTTTCCTCCTGGAGCTCGCGAGAGGCTTTGGTGGCGGCAACCTGCTCCCTGGCGCGTCCGACCTCGATATATGCCGTACGGACATCCACATTGACAAGTTGGGCAAAATTTTCAACGGCCTCGGCGGCCTGCTCGCGACTCAGCATCGCCTGACGGTTAAGCGCCCGATTCGATCGATTGACAATCGGATATTCGAAACTTACCCCGACAAGGAAATCGTAATTATCACCGTTTATGTTCGAAAAGGATTCACCGAAAGAATCGGCATACCCCGTTTCACCGAAAGTGATGAACAAATCCAGCTTCGGCAGCACACCGTTTTTGGTTTTTACCAGTTCCAGTTCTCCGCGTTTCAGCGCCAGTCGGGCCTGATTGAGATCGGGCCGCATTCGCAAGGCCACCCGGACGTGCGATTCGACATCGTCCAGCCTTACATCCGGCACTGCCGGCTCGACTTTCAGGATAATATCCCGATTCCACAAATTCTCGCCGGGCGGATTGATCAATCTCAGCAACCGTAGTCGTATCTTCGCCAAATTGCTGCGAGCATTGATCAACTCTACGCGCCGCAGGGCCACTTCCGCCTTTGCCGCTACGATCTCAATCTCCGCCAGTTTTCCTATCTCTATCTTTTCCTCGGTTTCCCCGAGCTGTCGCTCGGCTAACTCGAGAGAATCCTTGTAAATCTCCATTTGGCGTTGAGCAAGCGCGTAGTCCCAATAGGTTTTTTCCACCTGGGCGGTCAACATTTCCGCAAATCCCCGGAATTCATACTGAGAAGAAAGCGTATCAAGCCGGGCCTGACGGAGCCTGGCGAGGTTGGTTTTCAGACCGATACCTTTCAGTAACGACTGTGTGACCGAAACACCCACCCGCGTCGAGTAGTAATCGCCATAAAGATCGGACAAAATTCGATCCGTCGATATATCGAAGCTTACATTCGTACCGGTGGGAATTGATTCGGATATACCCACGTTTCCCTGGGTGTGTTCGTTTTCGATGGGTGTCGCTTCGCCCGATGATTGCGATTGCTGCAAAGTCCGTTCTTGAGAATAAGAAAATTCGCCCGTAATTCTGGGATCGAAGGCCGCGCGTTCCTGCGATTCCAACTCATGGCGGATAAGAGGAGTCAATCGCTCCACCCTGACCGCCCGGTTATTGTCCAGCGCTATGATGATCGCGCTTTCGACCGAAATTTCGATCGGCTCTTCCGCCGACTCAGCCATGGAAGCGGGCAAGATTAAGTGCGAAAACCATACCAGTACAGCGCCGACCGACAGCAGGCGGAAAATATTCATATTTGGCTTCAAAAAAGACATATTCGGCCTCCTAACTTTTTTAACGGGACGATCTAAAAGGCGGCGTTTTATCCGACCCGGAATCTTCAGAGGGCGATGGTGGTTGTAACCCGTTATTTTCACTGCCCTTTTTCCAAGCCCGCTCCTCGATAATCGAATAAACGACCGGCACAAACACCAGTGTGATAAGCGTCGAACTCAACAATCCTCCGATAACCGCCCTGGCCATCGGAGCCTGCGCCTCTCCACCCTCACCCAATCCCAAAGCCAAAGGCATTAACCCAAGTATCGTCGTCATGGCCGTCATCAAAATAGGTCTGAGCCTCCGTCGCCCGGCCTCCTCGATAGCTTTCCTGATCGGCATACCGTCCCGTCGGCGAAGTAAATTGGTGTGATCTACAAGGAGTATAGCGTTGTTGACCACTATCCCTCCCAGCATTATACAGCCGATAAACGACTGGATATTGAAGGTTGTGTTGGTGAAAAGAAGTATCAGAATAACGCCTATCACTGCCAACGGAACTGAAAACATTACCACAAACGGGTCTCGCATCGATTCGTAAAGGGACGCCATCACCATGTACACAAGCACTATGGCCAGGATAAAAGCCAATAATAATTCCCCGAACGCTTCCTGTTGTTCTTCGTAATCTCCTCCGAAGACTATATCGAAATCCCGCCGTTTGGGTATGGATATAAAGCTCTTGCGCATATCTGCGATTATCGACCCCATGTCCCTTCCGGTGATGTTTACCGAGACGGTAATGACGCGTTCCTGATCCTTACGCTCGATAAGCGCCGGGCCGGTGCGAGGTTTCACCTGCACCACGTTTCGCAACTCTATCTGCCTTCCGTCGGAGTTGGTTATCGTCAAGTCCAAAATTTCATCGATACGCCTTTTCCGTGCATCCTTTAATTGAACCCGGATAGCGTATTCATCGCCGCCCTCGCGATAATAACTTGCAGGCGTTCCGGACAGTGTCGTTTGGAGAGTGTTCGCGATCCTCGAAACCGTCAGCTTCATGTTCGCGGCCTTTTGCCGATCGATTATTATTAGGTTCTCCGGGCTGCCGCTCTCGCGACTGATCTGCGCGTCCGTTACACCGTCTACCTCTTCGGCCAAACGTTTTACAAGCGCCGCCAATTCATCGGCGATTTCGAAATCATATCCCCGGATGTCTATTCTAATCTTTTCCGTTCCACTCGTGGCCATCCGCATCAGGAAAAATCCCTGCCCCGCACGAATACGAGTGGTAATTCCCGGAATATTCGCCAGTTTTTTCCGTAATATTGCGGCAATCTCCTCGCTGGATCGAGATCGCTGATTTTTAGGTTTAAGAGCGATTCTCATCCGGCCCGTATGAGACCCTGAAGCCCTCCAAGGCGATCCGCCGACACTGGCTACCATATCTTCTATTTCAGGTACCGCCTCAATCACAATGTTTTCGATGACTTTGAATTTCTCGTCCATAATGTCGAGTCGAGTGCCCACTTCCATTTCGGCAGTGACCCGCACGTAGCCCTCATCGGCGCTCGGCATAAGCTCAACGCCGACAAACGGAATCAGCAACAAGCTTCCAAAAAAAAGCAAAGCCGCCGAGATCAACACCGATTTGCGACGATTAAGAGAAGCTTGTAGCAGACGTCTATACGAATTTTCCAATTGCTCGGAAAATCGTACGCTGAGATCAAACAGCCTGTTTACCAATGTTTCGTTTGTTGATTCGGGAATTTTTGCCGGGCCGAGCAACCTGGAGGCAAGCACGGGAACGAGGGTCAATGCTACCGCCAAAGAACATAAAAGCGCAAAAACCACCACCAGCGAGAGTTGCTTGAACATGACTCCGGCCATGCCGCGAACAAATATCAATGGCAGAAATACCGCCAACGTAGTCAAGGTACTGGCCATGATGGCGGAAGTAACCTCGGCGCTGCCCTCAACCGCAGCTTCTTCAATACCTTCTCCCGATTCGCGCAGTCTGTATATATTCTCGAGTACCACAATCGCGTTATCCACCAGCATTCCCACCCCAAGCGCAAGTCCTCCCAAGCTCATGATATTCAACGTAAATCCGCCGAAATACATAAGGGCGAAAGTGGCGATGATTGAAATCGGTATCGCGGTGGCGACGATTATTGTGCTCCGAATATTGCGTAAAAAGAACAGCAACACCAAAATGGCCAGCAACCCTCCATAAACGGCCATCGAACCCACATTAGTAATCGAGCGCTGTATATAATCCGAGGTGTCGATTATCGGGATAATTTGAATCTGGGGAATGTCTCGATTGATTTTTTCGATTTCCTTGAGCGCCACCTGTGCGACTTTGACGGTGTTTGTGCCCGATTGCTTGTTGACCGACATCCTTATCCCGGGCTTGCCGTTAACCCGTGCGATCCGCCTGACCCTTTCCCAGGAATCCTTGACTTCGGCAATCTCTCCGAGCGGAATGGAAACGCCGCCTCTTACGGCTATAACCGTATCCGCAATTTCATCCAGGCTGCTGAATTCGCCCGGAGTACGTATCGTCACTTCGAAATTCCCGTGATCTATCGTACCCGCGGGTAAGTTGACGTTTCCTTCTCTTATCTTGCTTATAATTTGGTCAACAGACAGGTTCAGGGCTTTAATTCTTTCCGGGTACAGGTTAACGTGAATTTCTCTGTCCAGGCCGCCCCACACGTCCAGCGCGGCCACGCCCGGTACGCGCTCGATGCGATATTTGACCCGGTCATCAATGATTTTGCGCATCTGGACCGGGTCCAGATTACTCGAAGCGCCAAGTATAAGAATGGGAAAGGCCGCCAGATCGTACTTGCGAAGCGTGGGGCGATCCGCATCTTCAGGCAGGCGCGGAATCACGCGGTCCAATCGGTCGCGAATATCGGCGGCGGCCGCATCGAGATCCAGGCCCCATGCAAACGACACGCGTATGCTGCTGATACCTTCGGCGGATACCGACGATACTTCTTCCACTCCCGGCACCGCGCTCATCGCCTCCTCGATGGGGCGGGTAATAAGTTCCTCGATTTCCTCCGGGCTGGCGTTTTCGTAGCTGGTCGAGATACTTAGCGTCGGATACGTTATATCGGGCATCAAGTCTATGGGAAGCCGGCTTAGCGATATTCCCCCAAGAATGATGACGATAAATATCACCATCATAGTGAAGATAGGGCGATGTACGGCGAACCGGGACAGCCTCATCAGCGCGCTCGCTTTTTGGCGCCGGGGCCGCGAGACGATTCCTGACCGGAACGCTCATCCGGTTTGCCCGGCAGGATAATTTCAGCGCCGTCTTCGAGCAGATGCTGTCCCATGGTCACTACCGAGCCGGAAAGCGCCGGATCGAGCACTTCGGCCGATTCGCCGTTTATTATCCCGAGTCTTACGGGGACAAAGTGGACCTTTTTATTTTGCACATCAGCCAGGAAAACGCCCTTTTTATCATCGCGATTCGCCAGTGCGGCCACCGGAATGACAACAGCGTTATCGTGGCTTGCAAAAACGATTTCGGCGCGGATAAACATGCCCGGCTTCAGTTGCCGGTCATCGTTTGGAATCTCGATTTCGACTCGCGCCTGCCGGGAGGTTTCCTGAAGCATAGGCGCTACGCGGACTATTTTTCCAGAGAAGGTTTTCTTGGGAAAAGCGTCCGTAGTCACAATCGCTTCCTGTCCCACCTTCACCCTGGAGTAGTCCCGTTCGACCACGTGAATCACGGCCAGCAGAGAACCTATATCCAGGATGGACACAACAGGCTCGTTGGCCCTCAGCATGGCTCCCTCGTCCACAAATCGTTCTCCGACGAACCTCGGCTCATCGCCCTCGCCCCAAGACGCCCGGATTTGGGTATAGGACAGGGTAACTTTTGCAGTTTGAAGGGCGGCCTTTTTTTGCTTAACCTGCGCCAAAGCTACTCCGTACCTTGCTTTTTTGGACTTGTAAGCGGCTCTGGTTTCGTCCAGTTCCGACTCGGAAGCTATCTTCTTTTGACGTAAAGTCTCTATTCTCTCGAACTCGCGTTTGGCGATTTTATAAGAACTGCTGCTTTCTCCCAGATTGGCTCTTGAAGCACGCAAATCGGCCTTCGCCTGCTCTACTCTAAGGACATACTCGTCATCATCGATAACGGCTACCAACTGGTCGCGTTCGACCATATCCCCGATATTCACGAGAATTTTTTCGAGTCTGCCGGAAACCTTGGGCGCGGCCATAAACTGTTTCCGTGGAGCCAACGATCCAGTGAAAGCTCCAACGTCGCTGATAGTGGCCTTCCGAACCGGAGAAATCTCGACAGCTACTGCGCCTCCACCGCGCCGACGTCCCGTACCTTCAGACCGGGAAATTTTTTGATAAATCCGCCAACCTGCCAGACCGACTACGGCCAACAGTATAAGAATAGTTAGTGGTTTCTTCATAACCTCACACCTTTATTGCAGTTTTACTCCACAGTATGTTTCCGCCAAACAAAGCCCGACACTCGCTTCGATCACACCGGCGTCGGGTGGTTCAATTTGCAAATTATTCGATCCGGCTCCTTCAAGATTGTACCCATCAGTCGTATCTTTTCTATGGAAGGTCTCACTATATCATTAATACGCTCGATTCGTAAGTTTATTTATACCAGGATCAATAATCCGGCTTTTTTCGGATCATGTCCACCGATTCTTCCAAGCAACCTCGATAACATTTTAAGGACACTCCCATTATTTAGACGTAATCCGCACAGGTTCGATTCCTGTGTTTAGCTCCTCGATCCCGCTTCTTATATATACAATCTCAGCCCAGATAATCAACCCGCAACCCGTCGCCGTTGCCGAAAAGCTGTGGATATTTACGGTTTGCGCCGATTGGCGCCGGGTGATAAGATATATGCGGCAAATTTCATCAGGCGGAAGAAGGAGCGGGAAATAAATGCCCAGACGCGATGATATTAAAAAGGTAATGATTATCGGCTCGGGGCCTATCGTCATCGGCCAGGCTTGTGAGTTTGATTATTCCGGCACCCAGGCTTGCAAGGCTCTGCGTAAGCTGGGATATGAGATTATTTTGGTCAATTCCAATCCGGCGACCATTATGACAGACCCCGGTATGGCTGATGTGACGTATATCGAGCCGCTCAACCTTCGGGCAATGACCAAGATTATCGCCAAGGAGCGGCCGGATGCGCTTTTGCCGAATCTGGGCGGTCAGTCGGGACTGAATCTCTCCTTGGAACTGGCTCGCAGTGGAGTTCTTAAAGAATATGGCGTTAAGGTTATCGGCGTTCAGGTGGATGCAATCGAGCGCGGCGAAGATCGCCAGTCATTCAAGGATACGATGAATCGACTCGGGCTTGAAATGCCCCTGAGTGAAATCGCACAAAGCGTCGAGGAGGCGGAAAAGATCGTCGAAAAACTGGGTTATCCGGTCGTCATCCGTCCCGCCTACACAATGGGAGGCACCGGCGGTGGAATGGTATATAACAAAGAAGAGTTGCACGTCATTGCTTCTCGCGGACTTTCCGCCAGCCTGGTAGGACAGATATTGGTCGAAGAGTCGGTTCTCGGCTGGGAGGAATTGGAACTCGAGGTGGTTCGCGACTCCAAGAACCGGATGATTACGGTGTGTTTTATCGAAAACGTAGATGCGATG
>Ga0180432_10003604_pt1 | contig 21905 bp, 17 predicted proteins | sample SS_ome_10_FD_132414 | JGI IMG/M metagenome (GOLD analysis project Ga0180432, IMG submission 132414) | Hypersaline lake sediment archaeal communities from the Salton Sea, California, USA - SS_1_MS_2 metaG | ecosystem: Environmental > Aquatic > Non-marine Saline and Alkaline > Hypersaline >...
AAGACGCTCTTTTCGTGCATCAATCGCTCCACCAATTCGGTCGAGTTGATGTCGAGGTGGTATCGGACAAAGGCGATCGCTGCCGCCTGCGGGGGAACCACGCTGAAGGTTCCTTCGTGAGCGTTGAGCCAGTCCTCGAGGATGGGAAAGCCACGGCGGATGTACTTCCGTGCCCGTTGGATGAGACGGGGTCGAACCTTTGGTGACAGCGCAATCGCCGCGAGCTTATTGCTGAGAACGGTGGTGCTGATCGCCGTGTATTCGTGCCGCGCCCAGATTTCATCGACGATATCCGGCGGCCCGACGACCCAGCCGATGCGAAGGCCGGGCAGGCCGTAGGCCTTGCTGAGGCTGCCCGTAGCCAGCACTCGATCGGTCCGACCCCAGAACGACGGGGTCTGGGTATCGGTCAGCCGCTCGGCGCCGCTGTAGACCTCGTCGGCGAGAAGCCAGGCCCCGACCCTGTCGGCAGCAGCGCCGATGGCATCCATCTCCTGTTCAGTGAGGATGTAGCCGGTGGGATTGTTCGGATTGCAGACAGCGATCAGTTTCGTCCGCTTCGTCACGGCGTCGTTTAGCTCATCGAGATCCGGGGCCCAGCTCAAGTCCTCTTTGAGATGGAAGGGTTTGATCTGCACGCCGAGATTGTGGGCGACGCCCCAGATCTGCATGTAGTTGGGCAACATCACGACCGCCTCATCGCCGGGCGTAAGAAGCGTGTGGATGGCGTTGAAATTGGCTTCCGCACATCCGACGGTGACGAGTACGTGGTCCGGGCCTGCACCGGGATAGAGGGCCGCGATCTGCTCGCGCAGCTCAATGATTCCGTTGCCCTGAGCATAACCGAGTTCGGTCGCCAGCAGGTCCTCGATCACCTCAGGGTCGTCGACCAACTCGCTGATCGTGGTCGGATGCACCCCGCTCTCGGATAGGTTGACCTCCACCACGTTTTCCCACTTGGACATCATCCGTTCCATGGCAAATGGTTGAAAAGTTGGCATGTCTTCGTCCCCTTTCGTTTGACTCGGTCCCTATCGTCGTTCTATCAGGCCCCGACCTCTCTTCACGCCCGTCACTCCTTCTTCGCTTTAAGATTGGTGCAATTGTGCTGAAGGATCCCCAGAAGAAGCGATGGATCCACGTTGCTCCCGCTCAGCACGACGGCAACGTTCCGGCCCGGGCTCTCCATCTTGCCGCTCAGGAGGGCAGCGATACCGACGGCTCCACCGCCTTCCGCAACGAGCCCGAGCTCCTCGAAGCAAAAGGCCATGGCGTCAGCAATCTCCTCTTCCGAAACCAACAGTGCCTCGTCACCGTACTGCTGACACATGCGAAACGTATAGCGGTTGACCGGACCGATCCCTCCGACCAACGCATCGGCGAGGGTCTCCTCCTCTTCCATCTCGATTACCCTCCCGGACTGTAAGCTACGGACCATGACCGGCGCGCGGTCCATCGAGGCACCGATCACTCGAACGCCAGGCTTTTCCGATTTCAGCGCGAAAGCGATCCCGGACATCAATCCTCCTCCCGAAAGCGGGACGATCACCGTGTCAATGGCAGGCAGATCCTCCAGCAACTCCTGGCCGATCGTTCCCTGCCCCGCGATGACCAACGGATCGTCAAACGGGTGGATCATTGTCAATTTGCGCTCCATCTGGAGGCTACACGCGTGTGCCATTGCCTCATCGTAGCTTCTGCCGTGAACCACGGTCTCGGCGCCGAGCCGCCTCAGGGCCTGTACTTTGTTCCCGGGAACCCCCTGAGACAGGCAGATCACCGCGCGAAGACCCAAGTTCCTCGCCACGTAGGCCACGGCCAGGCCGTGATTGCCGGTGGAAACGGCGATGACCCCGCGATCCTTCTCCTCCTTCGAGAGGTGGAGCATTCTGTTGGCGGCGCCGCGAATCTTGAACGAGCCCGTCGGCTGCAATCCTTCCGGCTTCAAGTAAACGGTCGTGTCGGCCAGTTTCGACAGAGAGAGGCTGTGTATCAACGGGGTCCGAAGGGCGATAGAGGCGATGCTCTTCCTGGCCAGGCTGATATCGCCCATTGAGAGTCCAATACCCGTCATACACCTCTCCTCTTGCACGAAACTGTCGATTTGTGCCCGCTCAATTTGTCAACCGATGGTATCAGGATCTAGTGAGCCACCCAAGGTTTTCACCGCGTGAAGCCGCGTCCTCGGAAGCGCAAGCTTCTCGTTTGATTGACGATATAATACGTGCAGCATGCCAGGCCAAGGAGGAAACATGACGAAATACAAGATTGCTTGGCTTCCCGGCGACGGGGTCGGCGCGGAAGTCCTTGATGCAGCGAGACTCGTGTTGGAACGGGTCGGTTTCAATGCAGAGACGATCCCCGGGGATATCGGCTGGGAGTTCTGGAGAACAGAAGGAAATCCCCTTCCACAGCGGACAATCGACCTGCTGAAATCGACGGATGCCTGCCTGTTCGGGGCGATCACCTCCAAACCGAAAGACGAGGCGACGGCTGAACTTGCTTCAGAGCTGCAGGGCAAGGGGTTGACGTACTCAAGTCCGATCGTGGGATTGCGGCAACTGTTCAATCTGCACACCAACATGCGTCCGTGCAAGGCGTATCCCGGAAATCCACTCAACCTGCGTGACGACATCGACCTGGTCGTCTTCCGTGAGAACACAGAAGGGCTGTATGCCGGAGTGGAGTTTCACCCGGTTCCCGAAGGGATTCGAGACGCTCTGAACAGCCATCCTAAGATGAAACGGTTCAGCGGCGTCGCCAACGAGGACATGGCGATTTCCACCCGTATCTTCACCCGCAAGGGATGCCAGACCATCCTCCGGGACGCGTTCAAATACGCCAAGGAGTATGGCTACCCAACCGTCACCGTGGTGGAAAAGCCGAACGTCATTCGCGAAACCTCTGGTCTGATGGTGCGCGAGGCACGCGCGATCGCGAAGGACTATCCGGGAATCGAGCTGTGGGAGACCAACGTCGATGCGATGTGCATGTGGCTGGTCAAGAATCCACAGAATTACGGCGTGCTTGTTTCATCAAACATGTTCGGTGACATCATCTCTGATTTGGCCGCACAGATCGTCGGCGGGCTCGGCTTCGCCGCCGCCGGCAACATCGGAGACGAATACGCCGTATTTGAGCCCACGCACGGTTCGGCCCCCAAGTACGCGGGACAGAATAAAGTAAACCCCATTGCCACCATCCGTGCCGCCAAGATGATGCTCGACTATCTCGGCGAACACGAAAAGGCGCAAAGAATAGAACGCGCGGTCGCGCAGGTCATCGCAGAGGGGACCGTCCGCACCTACGACATGGGGGGTGCAGCCAGTACCACTCAGATGGCAGAAGCGATCTCCTCTGCCATTTCATAGGAGGGTTTTATGGAATCGATCAGTCGCCGAATGGCACAGTTCGCCTTGTCCCTTTCCTACGACGCGATACCGGAATCGGCGCGCAAGGAGGCCAAGCGGTTCCTGCTCGACAGCGTGGGCTGCGCGCTGGCCGCCCTCGATTTGGAGGACATGCAGTCCGCCTATCGCTACATTAAGAGCTTGGGCGGGCACGGGCAGGCATCAATTATTGGCCACGGAACCATGACAAACATGGCCAACGCTGCGCTGATGAATGCTCTCCTCATTCGCGCCATGGATTACAACGACATCTATTGGAAACAGGATCCGTCCCATCCCTCGGACATCCTCCCCGCCGCACTCGCCACGGCCGAATTCAAAAGAGCCAACGGAAGGGATCTGATCGTGGCCATGATGATCGCCTACGAGCTGGAGATGCGAATGTGCCTGGCCGCGAGTCCGGGGATTCGCGAAGTCGGTTGGCACCACGCCAGCCTGACTCAGTTCGTCAGCCCGCTTGTCGCCGGAAGGATGCTCGGCCTGTCCGAGGATGAAATGGTCGCTGCCGTGGGAATCAGCGGATCGAGCCACTTCACTCTCGGAGGTGTCGTCGCCGGACACCTAACGAACATGAAGAACACCGCCGATCCAATGGCCACCGAGGCCGGCGTACGCGCGGCAATGCTTGCCGCAACCGGTTACAGCGGCCCAGTGGAGGTGTTCGAAGGCAAGGAAGGGGCGTTCGAGGTCATTCACAACGTCAGTTGGGACGCTGGCGTTCTGTTGGACGGCCTCGGGGAGAGATTCCTGATCACGGAGTGCGGGTACAAGGCATTTCCGACCGAGGCCCTCACCCATCAGCCAATCACTGCAACCCTCGAGGTGATGGAAGAAAACGGAATTGAACCGCATGCAGTCAAAAAAGTCCTCGTCAAGACAACGACGCGCGGTGCGGACATCCTGTCCGATCCGAGCAAGTACCGGCCGACCACCAAGGAGACTGCCGATCATTCGCTACCCTACTGTATCGCCGTCGCCGTTGCCAAGGGAAATGTGCTGCCGTCCGATTTCTCCGAACAGGCGCTCAAAGACCCCTTCGTGTGGGAGCTACTCGGAAAGATCGAGGTGGTCGCCGATCCGGAAATCGACGCTCTCTTCCCAGGGGTGAAGCGCGCCGTCGTCACCGTCACCACGAAGGACGGTGCGGCGTTCACCAAGCAGGAGGACTTCGCCAAGGGCCGCGCGGAACGACCACTCTCCGACGAGGAACTCATCGGGAAATTTCGCGCCAACGCGAAGGCCGTTATGAGCGAGACCCGCTTGGACGAGATCGTGGAGGCGACCTTCTGTCTGGAACAGGCAGCGATTGTCACCGATTACACGGCGTGCCTGGTCCGCGATCGCTAGAAGTGAGCTCCTGCACTTGATGTCTCGCCCCTGCATCGCATCGATCCAGAAAGCTCTGCTTGGCTGGTACGACGTTCACTGTCGCGATCTGCCTTGGCGGAAAACCAATGATCCGTACTCAATTTGGATCTCCGAGGTCATGCTCCAGCAAACGCGGGTGGGTACGGCCGTACCATACTACGAGCGCTTCCTCGCTCGCTTTCCCGACATCGCCGCGCTGGCCACGGCTTCATCGGATGAGGTACTGAAGGCATGGGAGGGTCTCGGCTACTATGCCCGTGCGCGCAACCTGCACCGCGCAGCAAAGACGCTCGTCAAGAACCACGCCGGTCAACTCCCGACCGACTACGAGATGCTGCTGGAATTGCCGGGGATCGGTCCCTACACCGCTGCCGCGATTGCGAGTATCTCTTTCGGACACGATGAGCCCGTTCTCGATGGAAACGTCACCCGCGTGCTCTGCCGTGTCTTCTCCGTCGCGGAGGACCCAACCAAAGCACCCGGGCACGACCGCCTGCAGGCGCTGGCCCGGACACTCCTCCCAACCGGTGAAGCGAGCCGGTTCAACCAGGCACTGATGGATCTCGGGGCACTGCAGTGCACGCCACGTCTCCCCAGATGTGCAACCTGCCCGTTGAAGGATGACTGCTTGGGCCATCGCGAAGGCCGCGAGACCAAGCTGCCGGCGCGCAGAAAGCGAAAACGCCTCCCCCACTACGACATCGCCACCGGACTGGTGTGGAACCGCCTGCGATACTCACAGGCCAAGCTGTTGATCGCCAAGCGAAAGGCAGATGACATGCTGGGTGGACTGTGGGAGTTTCCCGGCGGACACCGGGAACTCGGGGAGACCCTAAAGGAATGCCTGAAGCGCGAGCTGTGGGAAGAGCTACGCATTAAGGTCGTAGACCTGGAGCCCTTCGTCACCGTCGACCACGCCTACTCGCATTTCCGGGTGACCCTACATGTCTTCCACTGTGTACTCAGTGACAGCAAACCCCAAGCAATCGACGTGGAAGAATGGCGCTGGGTTTCACTGAAACAGCTTGATCAATACGCTTTTCCCACCGCCAATCGCAAGATCATCGACTCACTACACCAGCAGCATGGATCCTAGGAAGCAGCCGGCTAAAGTAGAATCTCCAAGCTGATGCCAACGCTGATGATTCCCTCCCAGTAATCCACCTCGATCAACAGCCGCGCATTCTCCGAAAGGGCAAGGTGGAGCCCTCCACACAGTTGATGCAGAACCGTCACCCCGTCTCCTGCAAGCGGAAACAGCGGGCGATAGACGAAATAGATCGGAAGGAGCCGGATGTTGCTGTCCAGATAGATCGACCCTTCCAGCCCCCAGCCGAACATCCCCATGCTGTAGCCGCCGCCAAACCCCAACGCCAGGGAAAGCAACTCCGGATCGTGAAACAGAGATACCTTGATGTCGCCAACCGCGCCGAGGAATCCCAACTCGCCGCTGGTGAAGCTAAACATCCCGCCGCTTCGAACTCCCAAATCCACATTGTCGGCAAGTCCGACGGAGATTCGCCCTTGTGGGGTCAGCATCCAGTTGTTGTCATCGCCGATGACCATGTTCAAGGCGGCCGCCCCGATGCCCAGGGCAACGTTTCCCTGCCCTACTGTCCGCGCTGTTTGAAATATGTTGAAGAAACAGCCGGTCAGAAGTCCTGCCGAGAGAAGAATAACAACCGCCAGTACCGCTCGCGCCCTGTGTTGCATCGCTGATCACTCCTGTGCGAGAGTTATGATTCACTCTGTCGTATTTCAGATGAGATTGTCAAATGCCGGAAGTTGAACGAAGCGATCGGTGGACTGGGCCGAACCTTCCGGACAAAGGCCCAACAGCGATGGAGACACTCGGCCTGCAACAACGCCAAAACTCCAGTGAGCTTGGGTAGAACCGATCCGCCAGTACAACACAATATCCCGCTCTGGGACAGGGTTATCGCACTCGCTATCCGATGGAGAGGCGTCTACATCTTGGCAAAGTGCCCTTCTGCTGCTATACTGGTTCGAATTCTCATGCCAAAGGGGGTATAGGATGAACAAAGCAGAGTTCGCGGAGAAGCTGGCGAAAAAGGCCGGGTTGACCAAAAAAGATGCGTACAAGGCAATCGACGGGATGATCGACCTCGTCACGAAAGCGTTGGCGTCAAATGAGGCCGTGAACCTGACCGGGTTCGGCAAGTTCGAGGTCAGGGCACGCAAGGCAACAACTCGGATGAATCCGCAGACCGGCAAGAAGATCAACGTTCCGGCAAAAGCGGTTCCCGCCTTCAAGCCAGGCAAGAACCTGAAAACCACCGTCGCCAAGAAAGCAAAGAAGAAGTAAAAGATTCCACAGGCTGCGCGACGACTCGTTGCGTAGACATCAATGAGGAAGCCCGGTGGGGGAGGTTGGATACTTCCCCCTTTCTTCTATTTGGCTTGGGATGAACCTGCACTGCTTTCCTGTGTTCAACACGCGTCTAGGCGTTTGTCGATTCAGCTTTGTCTAGCAGGCTGGCGTGCGCTTCTGTGACTACCGTGGAGAGGTCTGTGTGCGTATAGTTGCTGCTGCCCTCATCACGGCGCAGATGGAAGAAGAATTCGATGTTTCCCGCTGGGCCAACAAGCGGGGAGAACATCGTCGCAACAACCGCCCATGGAGTTGCCTCATCGACAAACGCTCGCAGATCCTTCAGGACCTGCAGGTGCACCGCTTGATCCTTGACGACGCCACCCCTGCCCACTTTCTCGCGGCCGGCCTCAAACTGCGGCTTGACCAGAGTCACCAAGTCCCCCTTTTCCGCAACAAGCGCACAGAGCGGTGGGAGGATCAGTCGAAGTGAAATGAACGACACGTCGACCGTGACCAGATCGATCGGTTCACCGATATCCTCCGGGGTGAGGTAGCGTGCATTGAGCCCTTCGTGCACCACGACACGACGGTCGTTTCGGAGACGCCAATCGAGCTGACCCTTGCCTACGTCCACGCAGTGAACACGCACGGCGCCGTGCTGAAGCAAGCAGTCGGTGAACCCACCGGTGGCGCTTCCGACATCCAGGCAGACCTTCCCTGTGGGATCAAGACGAAAACCATCAACGGCCCCTTCCAGCTTCTCACCGCCGCGACTGACAAAGGGTTCAGGAGCAGCAATTTCGATGGCTGCCTCGAGGTCTATCATATGACCGGGCCGGTAGACCGTCTGTCCATCAACGCGAATCCGCCCGGCCATGATCATCCGCTGTGCACGCGCGCGGCTGCGAATCAGGCGACGGCGCGTTACGAGTCTATCAAGGCGCTCTTTCGATCCCACTGGCGCTTGACCTTGACCCTATACTCGCTGCTCCTTGACGGTTCACTGCTCGTGGCAACTTGCTCGGATGCCAGACACTCCGCAAACGGAGCTTTGTAGTCAGCGACACAACCCACCATCAAACTCTAACGCCAATTCCTTTCTCCAGGGCCTTCTCGTACAACGCTTTTGCGGTGAACATGTCCTGAATGGCCAATCCGGTGGAATCGAAAACGGTGATTTCGTTGGCCTGCCTGCCTGTCAGTTTACCGACCACGATGTCTGACAGCTGTCCGTAGATCTTGTCCTTACTCAGTATGCACTCGCGAACCGGCACGTTGATCTCTCCGCTGTGCAACGCCTGTTCCATGTCATCGACGACAACCTTCACGTCTTCCCTTACGAGAAGACACGGGTCGATTTCCTGCTTTCCTGCTGCATCCGCCCCCATTGCATTGATGTGTGCCCCTTCTTTGACCCATTCATTCTTAACGATCGGGCTCCTGACGGGGGTAGTCGTGGAAACGATGTCAGCACCCACTGCCTGTTCGAGATCACACTTCGTAAACGTGTAATCGGGGAATTCGGCGATGAACCGCTCCACAGTCTGTGCGTTCGCATCACAGACCCTAACTTCGTTTAGGTCAAACAGCTCTCCGATGCACATCAACTGCGTCTTCGCCTGTTCGCCGGCCCCAACAAGTCCCAAGCTTCTTGCGTCCTTCCTTGCCAGATACTTCGAGGCGATGGCGGCCGCCGCTCCGGTCCGGTAGTTGGTGATGACTGTTCCATCCATGTAGGCTAGAGGTGCACCGGTGGCCGGGTCGTTCAGAATGATTGTTGCCATCACGGTCCGCGTGCCTTTTTCGGTATTCCTGGGGTGAGCATTCACCCACTTGATCCCAGCGTATCCTGAAATATAGGCGGGCATGGCACGAAAGTCACCGCCGTACTCCGGCAGGTCCAAATACATCTTTGCCGGCATTATCACTTCTCCAAGGCCGTATTTCTCAAAGGCCTTTTCCACGGCATCAATGACTGTCCTTGGACTGATAAGGTTCTGCACATCCGTCTCACTAAGAACTAGAATTTCCGACATCCGGCGTACCTCCTGGGGTGTGTAATGATCGTCTTACAGTCTTGCATGGTTCTTCGTCCACCGTCATGAATAGTCGAGAATCCACACCTCCGTCTGCGCAGGGAGGCTCTCCCGAGACAGAGCCACCTCCGAGCTGCCAATGTGTTTGATATTTTGAACCATACCGGCAAAATTTTCCACCGGTGCAATGGGGAAATCATCCCCCAATCGGTCTGTCTTATAGTGCATCGGAATGACGACCCTTAAGCTCGGAAGTCGGTTGAGAAGTGCCGCTGCCTCACCCGCACCAATTGTGTAGTGCCCACCGACCGGAATGAACACGACCTCCACGTCGGAGAGTGCCTCTGCCTGCTCTTCAGACAGCGTCTCACCAAGGTCGCCGAGGTGTGCCATGCGTATCCCTTCGATCTCAAATGCAAAGATCGTATTGGCTCCACGCTTTGTTCCACCACTCTCGTCGTGGAAGCTCGCAATCCCTTGGAAACGAATCCCTGAGGCGCTGTGCACCCCCTCGCCGCGGACGACGGTCGGGCGTCCCTTTACCCTCCCAACCGCGTTGTGGTCGAAGTGGTCGTGGCTCACCGTGACCACATCCGCGTCAAAATCCGGCGGGCGATAGGGAATCGACTCGTCATAGGGATCGGTGATCAGCCGCCCCTTTTCACCCTCAATCAGGAAACATGCATGCCCGAGCCACTTGATCTTCATGACTCCACCTCCTTAGTGAGCGGTCTTAAGCATTGCCTCCACCAACCGCGGGAAGTCGATCCCATCCGCCGCCGCTGCCTGTGGCAGGTCGCTGGTCGGGGTCATTCCAGGAAGGGTATTTACCTCGAGGACATACGGTACACCATCGTCGCGCACCAACAGATCGACGCGAGAAAACCCGCGACAACCGAGTATCCGATGAGCAGAGAGGGCCGCTTCCTGCACCTGTTGTGTTGTCTTCGTTGGAAGTGGGGCCGGTACGAGAAACTCGGTCATCCCTTTCACGTACTTTGCCTCGTAGTCGTAGTAACGATTCTTAGGACGCATCTCGACGAGAGGGAGGGCCCTCTCCTCTCCGTCCATTAGAAGAACCCCAGCGGTCAGCTCTCGTCCACGGATATACTCTTCAACAAAGAGAGATCCAAATTGAGAAAGGATCTCAGAGGCCGCTGCTACAAGTTCCGAGTCTTGCTCGATGATTTGAACGCCGACGCTTGATCCCTGGGCCCACGCCTTGAGCACAAGAGGCAATCCCAACGTACCGCACGCCGTTTCAAGGAATTCCTCAAGGCTCCCCTTTTGGTAGACCTGCCACCGGGGCACTACGACACCCTTGGCTGCAAGGACCGTCTTCGACCGCGGTTTGTCCATGGACAGCGCACTCGCCAATGGACCTGACCCCGCGTAGGGAATTCCCAAAACCTCGAAAAGAAGCTGGACCGTTCCGTCCTCCCCACTCCCGCCATGAAGACAGTTGAAGATGACGTCGATTTCACGTAGTCCTGGGACTAGATCGTCTAGATTGTTGATCTCGACTATTCTTGCCTGCGCGCCGACCTGCTGAAGCGCTGCGTGGACCTGCTCCCCGGAGATAAGCGACACCGGCCGCTCAGGAGAATCCCCCCCGGCGATCACCCCGATCATCCCCAGCTTCTCCAAGTTCGGTCACCTTGCATCAAGTATACGGGCTGGGTTCACGTTTAACAAAGGGCCTGTCTGCTCCCTGAGGAAGAACGTGGCGTGATGCCGCGTGTGACCGCGTTGTTCGGACAGCAGAGTCCCCTTATACTTCGCCACATGTGGGCAGCCAGTGTTTATCGGCAATGTCGCGGGGTTCCCGGAATGTCCGGGTGCGACGTTCCTCCGTTGGTGTCTTGACCAGTGAGGTCAGCACGGACCTCCGTGACACCGACAACCTGTGGCAACAGTATCCTTCCCGCAAGCAAGATACCGCGAGGTACGATTGGAGGAAGAGCGATGATCGATTTCGCAAAACGATGCGCTTCGTTGTTTGACGGGCTTGACGCGGATGCATTTCTAATCGCCGACCTCGATCGAATCTTGCCAAAGAAGATTGACGCCGTCAGTTTGAGGTACCTAACCGGCTACGCCGGAGAAGGGGTCCTCCTCGTTTTGCCGAAAGAAGCACTGCTTCTTACCGACGGCCGCTACCTCGAACAAGCACAGCGTGAAGTGCCTGACCTGCCGCTTGAACCGGCAACGTTTGACTACATGGACGAACTTGCTTGCGCAATCCACGCACGAGGAATCAAGCGGATAGCTGTGGCCGGCTGGAGGATCTCCTATTCGTTGGTGGAGAAGCTGCGCCGGGTGACCGACATTGAGGTCGTTACACTGGAAGACCCCGTCAAGGCATTGCGGTCGGTGAAGGATGCGCAGGAGATTGCACTGATCCGTGAAGCGATCCGCATCTCGGAGGAATCCCTCGCCAACCTTCTTGATGAGATCAAGATTGGAATGGACGAAACGGAAGTCGCGTTTCGGTTGGAGTGCATCATACGAGAAAAGGGGGAGGGCCCGCCGTCGTCTGTCGGCCTCTCCTCGGGAGAGAACACATCGATCCAGCACTACCGACCGGGCCGCAGAACCATGAAACAGGGAGATTTTCTCCTCATCGACTTCTGCGCCCAGTACAAAGGCTACAACGCCGACATCACGCGAACCTTCGCCGTGGGGGAGCCATCAGCGAAGATGCGGGAGATCTACGACGTTGTTCTACGGGCCAACTGCGCCGGCATCGAGGCACTGCAACCCGGAACCAATGGGAGGCTCTGCGACGCGGCAGCTCGAGAGGTGGTCGCGGCCTCGCCGTACGATGAATCCTGTTTCGGCCCCGTCGGGCATGGCGTCGGACTCGAGGTGCACGAGGCGCCCGTATTGTCTCAGCGGACCACGGACACGCTGAAGCCGGGAATGGTGGTCACGGTGGAACCGGGCATCTACATTCCCGGCTTCGGAGGCGTGCGAATCGAGGATGACGTACTCATCACGGATGACGGATACGAAATCCTGACACGCTTCCCCAAAGACCGCTTAATCGAAGTTGGCTAGGAATGTCCAACAGCGCGTCGCGTGCGAGCCACTCGTCTCCCATGCACACGGTCATCGGGATTGACATCGGCGGAACGTTCATCGATATCGTTGTCATCGACAACGGTAGGCTCCGCCTGTTCAAGGTCTCGTCCACTCCGCAGGCACCGGCAGACGGGGTAATCGACGGACTCGCTCGGCTCATCGAGCAGGGAGAAGTAGTCCCGGCCCAGGTCAGGCGAATTGCGCACGGATCGACCATCGCCACAAACGCCCTGCTGGAACGGAAGTGGGCGAGGACCGCCCTCGTCACCACGCGTGGATTTCGCGACGTTCTCGAAATCGGACGGCAGAATCGACCGAATCTCTACGATCTGTTCTTCGAACGGATCGCTCCGATCGTTCCGCGCGATCTGCGCGTCGAGCTTGCCGAACGAATCGATGCTCGCGGTGAAACGCTCCGTCCGTTGGATCAGGAAGAGGTAGAGCGTCTAATCCCGTGGTTGCGCGAGAATGGGGTTGAGGCGGTGGCGGTGGTGTTCCTCTTCTCCTATCTCAACCCTACCCATGAGCGCGCGGTGGGGAAACACATCGAGGCGAATCTGGAACTGCCGGTGTCCCTGTCGTGTGATGTCCTCCCCGAGTTCCGAGAGTACGAACGGACCTCGACAACTGTTGTCAGCGCTGCGTTGCAGCCGGTGATCGGCGGCTATCTCACTTCCCTGGAACAGGGAGCACATCGGCTTGGCCTCGGTGCAAACTGGCAGATTATGCAATCGAGTGGAGCCATCACGCGGGCGAAATATGCACAGGCCGACCCCGCGAGGATTCTGCTTTCCGGACCGGCAGCAGGAGTAGAGGGAGCACGAGCCATCGGACAGCTTACCGGATTCGATCAGCTGATCACCCTGGACATGGGTGGGACAAGCTGCGACGTTGCGTTGATTCAAAACGGAGAGATCGGCCGAACAACAACGGGCAAGATTGGGGGTCACCCAATTGGCCATCGAATGATCGAGGTGCACACGATCGGTGCCGGAGGGGGAAGCATCGCCTGGTTGGACAGCGGCGGTGTGCTGCGCGTCGGACCCCAAAGCGCGGGGGCATCGCCGGGACCGGCCTGTTACGGCCGCGGCGGAACCGAGCCGACCGTGACCGATGCCCACCTCGTGCTGGGGCACCTCCTTTTGGACCGCCCCCTGGGTGGGCTTCACCGCCTCGACGGAGCCGCCGCAAAGAAGGCGGTTGCAACAGTGGCAACGCCGCTCGATCTTACCGTCGAGGCAGCGGCACTGGGTATTCTCAAGGTCGCTGACGCGGCGATGGAACGGGCGATCCGGGTGATCTCGATCGAACGCGGGCACGATCCGCGCGACTTCGTGCTCCTTGCCTTCGGCGGTGCGGGCCCACTTCACGCGGTCTCCATCGCTCGTCAACTTGCCATTCCCATGGTGGTCGTTCCGGCAGTCGCTGGAGTCCTGTCGGCATTCGGCCTTCTCGCCGCCAAGTTCGGCCACGACTTTGGGCGGGGACTCGTGCGGCCGTTGCGTGAGGTTGAGCCGGAGATGCTCAAGGAGATTCTCACAGATTTGTGCCAGCGTGGGAAGGAGGAGCTTCTCGCGGATGGAGTGAACAAGGAGGCGATGAGCTTCCAGGCCTCAGCGGACCTGCGTTACCTCGGCCAGGCCCACGAGATCACCGTTCCACTGCCTGGAGGAGACCTCGGCTTACTGGAGCCGCTGGCGATCGACCCCGCTGTCATCGACCAGCTGGAGACCGCTTTTCACAACGAGCACCAATGCCTCTACGGACACGCCGCGGCGGACGAACCAATCGAATTGGTGGCGATCCGGGTTCAGGCTGTCGGACCCGGAGAGCGGGTCACGTTCACTCCGCAGGTCGGAGAAGCGGTCGAGGCCACCGTGAAACCGGCCTGGTTCAGCATGGAAGGCCCGATCGAGACGAAGGTTGCACACCGAGACAGGTTTGCGCAAGGAGACGAGCTTCACGGCCCCGCCATTGTCCTCAGCGCGGACACAACGGTCCTTCTACCACCGGAGACCGTCGGACGGGCCGATCGGTACGGAAACCTGATTGTGGAGGTCCAATGACCACAAGCCCTGCCGCGATCGACCCGATCACCCTGGAGGTGCTGCGGCATGCGTTCGCTGCGGTCGCCGACGAGATGAACGCCAACCTCGTCCGCAGCGCGTACAGCCCGAACATCAAGGAGCGACGAGACTGCTCCTGTGCCCTATTTGACGGCCGCGGCGCGATGGTCGCCCAGGCCGAATCGATCCCCGTTCATCTCGGAGCGATGCCGTTCTCCGTCGCAGCAGCGATCCAGAGGATCCCAACCTTTCTCCCCGGTGACGTCATCGTGGTCAACGACCCCTACGCCGGTGGGGCGCATCTGCCCGATGTCACCTTCATCGCCCCGGTCTTCGCGGCCGGTGAGCTTGTCGCCTTCGTCGCCAATCGGGCACACCACGCCGACATCGGCGGCAAGGAGCCGGGAAGCCTCGCTGGTGATACCACCGAGATCTATCAGGAGGGGATGCGGATCCCTCCGATCCGGCTGTGGAGGCAGGGCACACTCGATCAGGATCTGCTCAATCTCATCCTGGCGAATGTACGCACCCCGCAGGAGCGATTGGGCGACCTGCGCGCCCAGCACGCAGCCTGTGTTACTGGGATCCAACGGCTGGAGGCGCTCGTTTCCCGCTACGGCAGAGAGTACTTGAGCAAGGGGATGGACGCGGTGATGGACTACTCGCAGCGACGGATGTGCGCGGAGATTGCACGGCTCCCGGACGCCGCCGCCTGCTACGAAGACACTCTGGATGACGACGGCATCACGGACAACCCTGTCCGCATCGCAGTTTGTGTGACGATCGACGACGAGACGATCCGGGCCGATTTCACCGGAAGTTCACCGCAGGTCGCCGGCCCGGTGAACGCGGTGTACGCGGTGACCGCATCGGCGACCTACTTCACCCTGCGCGCCCTCACCGACCCCGAGATCCCTCCGAACGCCGGTTGCTACAGACCGATTGAGGTCGTTGCGCCCCCCGGTACCGTGGTGAATCCGTGTCCCCCCGCGCCGGTGGTCGGAGGCAATCTGGAGACCTCGCAGCGGATCGTCGATGTGATCCTCGGCGCATTCGCCAAGATTTGTCCCCAGCGGACGATCGCCGCCTGCCAAGGGACGATGAACAACCTCGCTGTCGGCGGCATCGATCCCAGAAACGGTCGGCCGTACACCCTGTACGAGACCATCGCCGGCGGCTTCGGCGCACGGCCGAACGCCGACGGGGTGGACGGAATCCACTCCCACATGACCAACACCCTGAACACGCCGGTGGAGGCGCTGGAGACCGCCTACCCTCTCCGCGTTGAACGCTACGAGCTGATTCCCGGTAGCGGCGGGCCCGGCCGCTTTCGCGGCGGCGCGGGCGTCCGCCGCGACATCACCGTGATCGGGCACACGGCACGGGTCTCCCTTCTCACCGATCGTCGAACGACGAAACCGTACGGCCTGGCCGGCGGAGCGCCGGGCGAAGCGGGAGAGAACGTGCTCATCCGCAACGGCGAAGAAACGCCGCTTCCCGGGAAGGGCACTCTAACCGTACACTCGGGAGAGACGGTGAGCGTGCGCACTCCGGGAGGCGGCGGCTACGGCGATCCGGTCGCGCGCGATCCCCAGGCCATCGCGCGCGACCGCCGCGAGCAGCGCGTATGACCGGATCTTCTCAGATTCACTATACGGCTGTTGGATCAATCTAGCCGGCCAAGCCTTCAGCGATGTAGGCGTCGACGAGCCGCTCCAGCACAGACAAAGGGAGATTCCCGTTCCGCAGCACCACGTCGTGGAACCCCGACAGGTCGAATCGGTCGCCGAGCGCGTTCTCGGCGCGTTCGCGCAGCTCCTGGATCTTCAACCGTCCCAGCATGTAAGCGGTTGCCTGACCCGGCCAGGCAGCGTAGCGGTTGATCTGGTACTGGGAGTAGCCACGGGACTGCCCGGTGTGCTCGGCGAAGTAGGAAACGGCCTCGCCGCTATCCCAGCCCTCGGCGTGTATGCCGGTATCCACGACCAGCCGCACTGCTCGCATCATCTCGTCCTGCAATCGACCGAGGTTGCCGTAGAAGTCGTCTTCGTACCACCCCAGCTCCCACGCCAGTCGCTCCGCATACAGTGCCCATCCCTCGATGTGCCCGAGGAATTCCGCTTCGGTACGGACAAGCGGGATGTCGAGTTCTTGCGCGATCGAAAGCTGCACGTGATGGCCGGGGACCGTCTCGTGGTACGCCAGCGTGGGCATGGAATACCGCGGCTGCGGCCCTTGCGTCGGAGCGTAGAAGGCTCCGGGCCGTGAACCGTCCCGCGCCGGTGGTGTGTAGTAACCGCCCACGGGGCTGCCCTTGACGATCACCTCCGCCACCGGAAGCGGCGAGATGACATCAGTCAAACCTGCTTTCGCCGCTTCGATCATCCGATCATATTCCTCGACGACAGCTGCCCCGTAGAGTGTCCCGCCGTCGCGCGCCGCCAACTCGAAGATCTGCGCGATCGAGGCGTCATTCGAAATGCCAAGTGCAGAAGCGATCTCTCGAATCTCTCGCTCGACCCGCTCCACCTCGCGCAGTCCGATGTCGTGGATCTCATCCGCGGTAAGCTGCGTCTGATTGTGGTGCCGCAAGATGTGCGCGTAGTACGCATGCCCTCTCGGATACTGCCAGTAGCCGATTTGCTCCGGTGCGATGTCCACCAGTCCGCTCGCGGCGTCGTATAACCGCTTGTAGGCAGGAATCACGACCTCGTCGATCGCCTTCTCAGCGACCCGCAGGTAGTCCGTTCTCTGTTGATTGCTGATTCCGTCCACCGCTTCCAGCTTTGCGCTCAGTGTTTTGTAGAACGGGCTGCTCGTCGCTCGCCCGCGGGTGAAGCCTGCGATCGATCTCACCCCCTGGGTGAGGATGCTTTGTGGAGCGACGATCCCCGCCTCCGCGCGCAAGGCGAGCCCTTCGATCACTTGATCGAACTGCGTGCCAACCTGACACAGTCGTGCAATGTAGTCTTCAACATCCCGGACACTGACGATCGGGTGCGCCTCGGTGAGCAGGTCGTACACTTTGAAGTGGCAGCTTGTGACGTAGAAATCGCTCGCCGGGTAGTCGTAATACATAAAAGGATGCGCTCGCACGAGATCATCGAGGTACCACCCGTAGACATCGTAGGTCAGCCGCTGCTGTGAGGAAAGCGCAGCGCGATCGTATCCCTGCAGTTGCGCCAGCAGCGCCGCCTCCAGCCTCTGGGTGTCCCGAACGTAGTCATCGGAGTAGTCATTCATTCGATCGTTCCGGACTCCAAATGCCTCTGCTACCCCCATGTACGTGAGCTGCTCCGGAAACCGCAGCATGTACTGCCAATACGAGCGATCGACGAACGCATCGAAATCGAGATCTTGTAGTTCCGCAATCACCCCATCGACCGGTTGAGGCGACCAGCTGGGCGCGTAGTTTTCCTCCTGCCCAACAAGGGGCGCGGATAGAGTCCCGACCAATAGGCTCAATGCAACAACAACGGCACGAATCGACATCGGCACAAACCTCCTTGGAATACGCGGGGAGACTAGCCGTGAATACTTCAATTATGGAGTGTTGAAAAGCAGCAGGCAAAAGAAGCAGCATCTCTAAGCCTCAATCCGTTGATGTCCCGGAGATGCTGAGCACATCGATCCTTGGTACCCAGACAGTCGGGGACTGAAAATGCGGCAGGCCAGTTGCTGTATAATAAGACAAACCCTTCTTCGAAGGGCCGAGTCGTGCAAAGAGAGTTCAGCGTTGTTATGGAGCGGGATTCCGAAGGCTACTACGTTGCGTCTGTTCCGGCTCTGTACGGATGTCATACTCAAGCCAGATCCCTGGATGAGGTGATGGAGCGCATCCGAGAAGCCGCTAGACTATGCTTGGAAGTACTGGGCGAGTACACCGAGCTTTTGGACTTTGTCGGGGTTCAAAAGATCGTTGTTGCCCCGTGACCAGGCTCCCAACACTTACAGGCAAAGACCTCATCTGCGAAAGAAGGACAGCAGAAGAGCCACCCGCGAGGTGAACTGAGAGAATCTCGCTTGACACGGCACGTGATTTCAGGAACGTCTCTGCCCCGCCGCGGATTTCCACAGGAGGAGAAACAGGTGTTATGTCCCGTTTTTTTCCACAGAGGTGCCCCCTCGCAATGTTCGCCATTTGCTTTTTCGGTCCTCGCAGCACTATACCAGAAGACAAGACTCAATGAGGTGGTATGACAGGAGGCGAAGCCTTATGAAACTGTTTTGCTCAGGCATTCTATTCGCGTGTGCCATTGCCCTCGTCTGCCCGATGCTGCTCTCCTCGGAAGAGGGACTCGCGGCAACAAGGTTCGCTGCCAACGGTGATGGCATTGCGGGTTGGACGTGGCTGCGCGACAGCGCGCTCGATCATGATGCGGAGTGGCTGTTCGAGAACATCACTCCCGGTCCAGAACCGCTCATCGTAGACATCACCGCCCTGGCTACCAACCGCGTGGGCGGCGGAAGAGGGTTCCCGGCCGAATTTCGGCTGATCTACGGCTTTCCGGGCAGCGGCACGATGGGAGGCCTCTTTCAAACGCAGCAGGTCACCCTTCCCAACGTTTCGTCAGCCGGCGATCCGCTCGGCTACACGTGTTTTTGCCAAATCACGATCGACCGATCCGCCTTCCCGGGAGCCACGGTTCTTCTCTTTCGCATCGAGCGAGACGACCCTACGGCAAATCACATCGCGTTCAAAAAGGACAGTCTCGTCCTGCGCACGTCGCTTCCCGAGGACATAGGCCGGCAGTTGGTCGTCGTGCCGCCGGCCGAGGCTTCGCAGATCGGCGATCGGATCTCCGGGACGACGTGGTGTCGAAAGCCGTCGCATGTCCTGGAATGGAGATGGAATCCGATTCCCGTATCAGAGACGATCTTCGAGGCGGCGGTGAACCTCAATCTCCTGGTGACCAATACCTCTGATGGGGGGAGCGGCTACAGCGCCGTCGTGCCGGTAACCCTATCCGATCTCTCCGGCAGGCCCCTCGAAGTCGGGACTGTCGAGGTGGCCAATCCCTTCCGCCCCCGGTCAAGCGCCAACAGCCGCGGCATCGGGTATGCGGCAAGCGGCGCGTATGTCCTCGGAGATCCGGGCCTCATCAAGGACGGATTCGTCTTGAAACTCTCCTGGCCGACGCTTGATCCCGCGGAAGAGACGCTCTCTGCACCTCGCCATTTCGGAGGGAATGACGCCAGCGCGCTTCTCGCGTTTGTCACAACCGCATCCGCACCGGTGGCCATCCCGCCGCTCGTCGTCAGCGTCGGCGATATCCTCCACGATCCCAAAGGCTTCGAGGGGGAAATTGTCAGACTGAAAGGTGAATTTTACGGCTGGGCGGGCGAGCTCGCCGACTGTCCCCCGCCGGTGACACGAAGCGACTGGCTGATCGGAGAAGACGGCTGGTACCTCTACGTCACCGCAACACCCCCGGCCGACCTCTCACCCGGTGAGACGAGCGATTATCAAACCCCCCTCGAAGTGGAAGGCGTCGTCCGCGTTGATCTCGATTACGCAGCACGGCCCTGCCCCTATCTCGAGGGGCATTCGGTGAACCGTCTGGAGCCGCCACGCGTACACGTACTCACCGATGAGGACAACGGTCAGACGATCGAGCTGAGCGTGGGAGAGAAACTGCAGGTGCACCTTGAGGGAAACCCCTCGACCGGGTATTACTGGGAGCGCAGCGATTCCCTGCAAGAAGCGATTCTCCAGCCCCTGGGCGAGGCCGTTTTCCACCCAACGCCGGCGCCGGAGGGGACAGCCGGTGTTCCTGGAACGTTTGTGATCGAGTTTCTCGCCGTCTCAACCGGAACCACTCCCTTTGAGTTGAGCTACCGTCGACCGTGGGAGGAGGCAGCGATCGACGTGTTCTCAGTGACCGTCGTCGTTGAGTGATAGGAGCCCAGATTGAAGTACCTCCGAGAATGCCCTCAACCGCGCAGCGGCATGTCGGTGGAGAGGGAAAAGAAGGAACCGACGTAAGGAGATCACAGCGATGAACAGACGCGTGCGTGGGTGCTTGGTGGCAATAGCAATGGTGATCGCGACAGCGGTCGTTGGCGTATCGACCTTGGCGGAAGAGGTTGCAAGCGAAGTCCGAACAGACGAACTGGTCGGCTTTTTCCTCAGCAAGGTCCCCGATGCCAGCCAGCCACCCCCTTCGGCAGAGGACAACTGGTGCACGCCAATGGCGGTTGCCAATGCCGTTTCATTCCTGGATTGGACGGACGTGGACTGGGCAAGCGGGGTGACAGGCAATCTGACGGTTCCCCTCCTCAGCGACGCCCTCGGGTACTTCCTGTGCACCAATGGCCAGGGGAGCCCGGACCGCGCGAACGCCGGCCAACGATTGCCGGGAACGCTGACCGAAGACACCGGCCCGGGGATTAGCCATTTCGCCGATTGGGACGGGAGACGTCCTCCCAGCCCCGATCTTGATAAGGCAAGCTACAAATGGGACGCGGTTTGGCTAGACAGCGAGCAAGAACCAGAATGCCTTTGGGAAACCTACCTCATGTTTCTCAAAGAGGCCCGTGTTCCGCCGATCCTCATTTTCGAATACTGGAACCCCAAGCTCTCCGAGGAGCCGGTCAAACTCGAGCCCGATGGCGAGATCCTGTGGTTTGCCGAGTGGGGAGATCCCATCGACACGACCCTCGAACTGAAGGACAAGAAGGTGCCCAACGAGGTGTACAACAAGGGGGACACCGTCATGGGACACGCCGTGACCGGTGTCGGGTTCCTGGTTGAGGAACGAGACGTTAAGCGGTGGGCACTCGTCCACGACAACTGGGCAACCACCCCCGAGAACGTGGCCGTTCCGTGGGAGCACATCAAAGGGATTGTCTTCTTCGGCGGAGAACCGCTCTTTGAGCTTCTCGACAGCATCCGAGGGTCTGCCGGACGGTGATCGCGGAAATTCGAGATCCATAACATCTATCTCTGGCTCTCTTTCTTCCTGCGAGCTGGCGTTTGGCTGCGTTACAACGTATCTTTGGGACAGCCTTAGGCTGCCTGGACAGCGGAGAGACGACTCCGACAGACCGGGACCGAAAGAAGGATGCAGAAAGACCTGTCTATGGATGCAGACTAAGGGACAACGCCTTGACACGGCACGGGTTTAGAATTTTCAGCGGGATTCTCCGATCGCGCGTCGGAGACTGACGCAACAAAACCTTCAGAAAACCCAGCATATGTTGCGCAGTTTGCGAAACGAACGCCCTTTCCCCCTGGATTGAGAACGCGGAAGAGATCTTCTAAAGAGGAATCCTGCCTTCAGTCACGCCGCGTCCGTCACTCAACAGAATACATATTGTGTTGCACAGCGCAGCGTGTGGACGAGAGTATCTCTTTTCCTGTGTCTCCGTTCCAACGGTGCGCGTACACCGCTTCGCCATCTTGACGCGCTGGGTAGCTTATTTCTTTCTTGTGAGCTTTAGGAGCCTGTCGATGGAGTGAACAACAAGATTTGTGTCTTTGTACGAAATATCCCCGTGTTTGCCTTGTGTGGTGTTGTCGTCGGCGTGGGCCTGTTTCCATGTACAGAGCGCGGCATCAAAGCGGCGGCGCCTCCAGAATGGCAGAGCTTCCCGGAAGAAATGG
>Ga0180432_10003605_pt1 | contig 21893 bp, 18 predicted proteins | sample SS_ome_10_FD_132414 | JGI IMG/M metagenome (GOLD analysis project Ga0180432, IMG submission 132414) | Hypersaline lake sediment archaeal communities from the Salton Sea, California, USA - SS_1_MS_2 metaG | ecosystem: Environmental > Aquatic > Non-marine Saline and Alkaline > Hypersaline >...
TATGACAGCGCTATTGGGGCTCAAGATTCTGGGGTCGTCCAGCCGATGGGTTTTCTGACGGTCGTCTGGGGAGCGCGCTCTCCTGGATCGCGAATTCAGGAGACCCGAAATGACTGCGGATCAGTTGCGGTCCCTGCAGCCGGCGTTGGCTGCGCTCTTGGCTCGGTTTCGGTGCTGTTTCCGGACCGAAGCGACCTTCGGCCACTGGGAGAGGTATCTGCTGGGGCTGATGGCGGACCTGAAGCGCAAGAGCATCGAGCCGATTGCCCTGGCGGCGGGGGTGGCGGTTCGGACGTTGCAGGAGTTCCTGGGGTTTTTCGTGTGGGACCACGAGCGGGTGAACCAGGAGCTTCAGCGGTTGGTCATGGACGAGCACGGGGGCGAGGGGGCCATCGGCGTGATCGACGCCTCGGCCCATCCCAAGCAGGGCGGCAAGACGCCGGGGGTGCAACGGCAGTATTGTGGCGAGAGCGGCAAGATCGAGAACTGCGTGGTGGGTCAGCACCTGCTGTACACCAACAACGATCCAAAGAACCCGTTCACGGGCATGCTGGCCAGCGACCTGTACCTGCCCCGGGCCTGGGCGGCAGATCGGTCGCGTTGCCGGGAGGCCAAAATTCCGGACGACCTGGGCTACCGCCCGAAATGGCGGATCGCGATAGAGCAGGTCGAGGCGGCCATCGGCAACGGGGTGCGTTTTGGGTGGCTGACCTTCGACGAGGACTATGGCAAGGTGGCGGAGTTCTGGTTCGAGCTGGATCGGCTGGGCCAGCGGGCTATCGGCGAGGTGCCGGTGAACTTCTACTGCTGGCCGGCCCGGCCCCGTTGGCGGTCGAGCCAGGCGGCACATGCGGCCAAGCGGGTGGACAACGTGTGCCGGTTCAGTCCGGCCTTCCGCGAGCAGGAATGGAAGCGGATACACATCAAGGACACGACGCGGGGGCCGGTGGTCTGGGAGGTCAAGGCGGCCCGGGTCCACCTGGTGGACGCCTCGACCCAGCCCTCCCGGCCGACCGACCGGCAGTACTGGCTGATCGTGGCCCGGAACCCGGCCACGCAGGAATACAAGTACTTCGTGAGCAATACCCCGAAGAGGGCGAAGTTGAAGGATCTGCTGGCGGTGGCGTTCGCCCGCTGGCACATAGAGATGTGGTTCCAGCGGGCCAAACAGGAGACGGGCTTCGGGTCATTTGAGGTCCGGACGTATCAGAGCCTGATCCGGCACTGGTTATGTTCGCGGGTAGCCATGTACTTCCTGGCCGCTCAGACGGAGCGGCTTCGGGGGGAAAAATCCGCAGATCACGCTGGAGCAGGTGGCTGAAGCAGTCAACGGCCTGGCGAGCGCCATCTGGGGGCGGTACTGGAACTCCTGGGCCAGGCTGATTGAACGCTGTGAATATTACCAGTGGCGGAACGAGGCCTCCTACGAGAGCCGCCGCCGTAAGCCCCAGAAGCTGGACACAGGGTAGCGCTGTCGTACTAGGGCGGGGTCTCGTTGATACGCTGCGGAGACCAGCCGCGAACGGAACAAGTCCCGACGAGGTCGGGAGTTCGCGCGGAATCCGGACGGTCGGAGAACCGTCCCTTCCCTGCGGTCGAAACGGGGTGGTTCGCGTGAGCCGGGACACCGGGCTCACCAAGCGGAGCCAGCCAGAGCTGCAAGAGGAAGCAGTGTTCTCAGGACGGCACAGCAGCCCGGAGAAGACACTCGCGTGACCGTCACCCGCGGCATCGTGTTTCTGGCGCTGTTTACCCTGGTGGCGGTCTGGGTGGTCCAGGTACGCTCCGAGCGGGTCCGGCTGACCGCTCGCGCCCACCGCCTCCAGGAGGAGCGGATCGAGCTGGAGCGCGAAGCCTGGGCGCTGGAAGCCCAGATCGCCCGTCTGCGCACTCCGGAACACATTCGCAGCCGGGCCGAGCGCTGGTGTCTGGGGCTGAGCGCCCCGCGCCCGCCGCTGGACCCGCGGCCCGAGCAGCGGTTCGCCTCGCGCTGAGGCCCGGGGGCGCAGCGACCTGGCACAGCTTCGGTACCCCGGATCGTGGTGCGCTCCGCGGTCCCGGGTAGGTTCAGCAAGGGGAGGGCCATGTCGGGGCAGGCTTTCGATGCAGTTGGCCACCAGCGCCGGGCATGCGTCGTCGCCGGCGTCGCGCTCGGCCTGGGCCTGCTCACCCTGGCGGGGCGCCTGATCCAGATCAACACCGAGCTGGCTCCGCGGCTGGTGGCTGTGCGGGACGCCCAGCACCACGGCATGATGGTCGTTCCGGGGCGGCGCGGCTCCATCTTCGACTGCCGCGGGCGGGTGGTGGCCGACAGCCGGCAGGTCTACGGCCTCTTCGCCGACCCGGCGGCCATCCACCGCCCCGACGTCCTCGCCGCCCGGATCGCCCCCATCGTCGGGCTGGACGCCGGGGCCCTCGAAGATCGCATCCGCAACAGTGCCGCCCCGCGTTTCTGCTGGCTCAAGCACCATCTCGAGGAAGCCGAGGCAACCGCCCTCCGCGCCGCCGGCGAGCCCGGCGTTCACCTGGTCCACGAATGGGCCCGGGAGTACCCGCTGGAGACGTCCCTGGCGCACGTGCTGGGCTTCGTCGGCGACGAGGCCCGCGGCCTGGAAGGCCTGGAATCCGCGTGCGACGGGCTCCTCCGCGGCGTTGACGGGCGGGTGTGGACGGTGCGGGACGCCCTCCGCCGGTCCATCGGGGAGAGCCCGGACAGCCGCCGCTCCGCCCGTGACCCCATCGACGGCAATCACGTGGTCCTGACCATCGACAGCGTCATCCAGGGATTCGTGGAGACGCATCTGGCGAAACAGGCCCGGGAATACCAGGCCGAGGGCGGGGTGGGCATCGTCCTGGATCCGGCCACGGGCGACATCCTGGCCATGGCCTCGTGGCCCACGTTTCACCCGGGCCAATACGGTCGCGTTCCTCGCCGGGTGTGGCGCAACCGGGCGGTCACCGACGCGGTGGAACCCGGCAGCACCTTCAAGCCCTTCATCGCCGGCGGGGCCCTGGCCCGCGGCGTGGTGTCGCCGGGGGAGATGATCGACTGCCACAACGGGCTGTACGTGATCGGCGGCCGGCGCCTGCACGATGCACACCCCCACGGCCGGATGACCTTCGAGGAAGTGGTCATCCGCAGCAGCAACATCGGCATGGCCATCGTCGGCGAGCGGCTGGGCAACCCGGCGCTGCACGAGATCGTGCGGTGCTTCGGCTTCGGACAACGCACCGGGATCGACTTCCCGGGCGAGGCCGAGGGGATCGTGCTGCCGCTGGAGCGGTGGAACAGCTACTCGACGACCTCGGTGCCGATGGGGCACGAGATCGCCGTCACGCCGCTCCAGCTCGTCACGGCGTTCTCGGCGTTCGTGAACGAGGGACTGTTGCTGAGGCCGCGGCTCATCCGGGCGTTCCTGTCGCCGGACGGCCAGGTGCTCGAGGAGTTCACCGGGCCCGAGCCACTGCGGAGAGTCCTGCCCGCCCGGGTCGCCCGCTACTTCGCCGGGGAGGTGCTCACCCGCGTAGTCAGCGAGGGCACCGGCCGGCGGGCCAAACTCGAGGCCTACCGGGTGCTGGGCAAGACGGGCACCGCCCAGGTGCCCTGCCCGGACCGGCGCGGCTACCAGCCGGACGCCTACATCGGCTCGTTTATCGGCGCAGCGCCCGCCGAGGCGCCGCGCGTCACCGCCCTGGTCATGATCCACCAGCCGAACGCGCGAAAGGGATACTACGGCGGCCTGGTGGCGGCCCCGGCGGTCAAACGTATTCTGGCCGACACGCTGGCCTATCTGCAGGTGCCCTCCGCGCAGAAGGATAACGGGCCGACCGGCTGAGCGCGCCCTTGTGATTCGTCGGGGAATCACAGTGTGGCCCGCAGGCGGCACGATCGGACGGTCCGCCCGGACCGTCCCCGCGGCGCAGGAACGCAGGCATCATTCCGTGGGTGGTGTCGTTTTCCTTGCGCGTCAAACAGAAGGGCTGCTAGAATAGACGGCCAAGAGCATGGACGGCGCGGTTATGGCAAGTGGTGCCCCGGCATGGACGCTGGGCCGGCTTTTCTCAGAGGCCGGCCTCCCATCCGCTCTACCGCCCCACGCTACGGACCTGCCCATCTGCCGGATCACCGATGATTCCCGGGGGGTCGTCCGCGGAGCGTGTTTCGTGGCGGTGCGGGGCGGGCGATACGACGGGCACGAGTTCGTGCAGTCGGCGGTCAGCGCGGGAGCCGCCGCGGTCGTTACGGAGCGCAGATCCGGCGTCCGGGGCGCGGCGGAAGTGGTCGTGCCGGACAGCCGGACGGCGCTGGCTCGACTGGCCGCCACGTTCCACGGGCTCCGCTTCGACTCGGCTCGCCATCCGCTTCGCCTGGTGGGCATCACGGGAACCAACGGCAAGAGCACGACGTGCGAGTTGCTGCGCTCGGTGCTCACGGCCGCGGGCCGCCGCACGGCGTCGCTGGGCACCATTCGGTACGACCTGCTGGACGAGATCCTCGCCTCGACTCTCACCACCCCGCCCGCCCTCCAGCTCTGCGAGCATCTGGGCCGGGCGGCGCGGGCCGGCGCCGAATGGGCGGTGATGGAGGTCTCCAGCCATGCCCTCGACCAGCGCCGTTGCGACGGTTTGAGCTTCGCGGCAGGCGTTTTCACCAACCTCTCCGGCGACCACCTCGATTACCACGGAGATGAAGCCAGCTACCTGCGGGCCAAGAAACGCCTCTTCGACTCTTTGGCGGCGGACGCCGTGGCGGTGGTCAACGCCGACGACCCGCGTGCCGAGGCACTGCTGGCCGACTGCCGTGCCCGGGTGTGGCGGTACGGGCTCGGTTCCCCGGCGGCGGAGGTGACCGCCCGCGTGGAGTCGCTCACCGCGAACGGCACGCACGGCATCCTCCGGACGCCGGGCGGCCCGATCCCACTCCGCTCGCCGCTGATCGGCCGGCACAACCTGGCCAACGCCCTGGCGGCCGCCACCACGGCCCAGGCGCTCGGCGTCGGGGTCGACGCCATTCGTGAGGGGCTCGAGGCGGTGAGCTCCGTTCGTGGGCGTCTCGAACGCGTCGCGACCGGCCCGCGGCCCGGCGCGGACATCCCGGTGTTCGTGGACTACGCCCACACCGACGACGCCCTGGCAAACGTGCTGGCCGCCCTGCGGCCGCTGACCGCCGGCAGGTTGATCTGCCTGTTCGGCTGCGGCGGCGACCGGGACCGCACCAAGCGGCCGCGCATGGCCGCCGCGGCCGAGAAGGTCGCCGACCTGGTGGTGGTCACCAGCGACAACCCCCGAACCGAAGACCCCCAGCGGATCATCGAGGACATCCGGCGGGGTTTTGACCCGGCCGCGGGCGATCGCGTGATCGTGCAGCCCGATCGGGCGGACGCCATCCGCCTGGCCATCGACCGGGCCCGAAGCGGGGACACCGTCCTGATCGCCGGCAAGGGTCACGAGGACTACCAGATCATCGGGTCCGCGCGCCGGCACTTCGACGACGTCGAAGTCGCCCGGGCGTGCCTGGCGTCGCGGCCCGCGGGTCAGGAGGCGAAACCGTGATCCCGATGCGCCTGGCCGACATGGCGGAGGCAGTGAGGGCCGCGTGCCCGGTGGGGGGCGGAGCGGTCCTGGTGACCGGCGTCACCACGGACTCGCGAGCCTGCCGCGCCGGGGACCTGTTCGTTGCGGTTCGCGGAGAGCGGTTCGACGGCCACGACTTCGTGGCCCAGGCGGCCGCACGGGGCGCCGCGGCCTGTGTCGTCTCCCGCCCCGTTCCGAGCACGCCCTGTCCCGCACTGCACGTGGAGGACACGGTAGCGGCGCTGGGCAGGCTGGCGGTGGCGCACCGCCGCCGCCTGCGGGCGACGGTGATCGCGGTCACGGGCAGCAACGGCAAGACCACGACCAAGGGCATGCTGCATCACCTGCTGGGCCGGCGACTCCGGGGCCGGGCGGCGGTCCGCAGCTTCAACAACCACCTCGGGGTGCCGCTCACGCTGCTGTCGGCGGAGGCGGAGGACGAGTTCCTGGTGGTGGAGATCGGATCGAGCGGCCCCGGTGAGGTGGATCACCTGGGCGGGATGGTCGAGCCGGAGGTCGGCGTGGTGACCTCGGTGGGGCCGGCCCACCTGGAGGGCTTCGGCAGCATCGAGGGGGTGCGGCGCGAGAAGCTGTCGCTGCTGAGGCGCATCCGCCCGGGCGGCCTCGCGGTGGTGCACGCCGGCGTCCCGGAGGCGGCCGTCCAGGCGGCCCGCCCACCGCGGGTGGAGCTGGTCACCTTCGGCCGGGGCGATGCCGGCCCGCCGGCGGAGGTATGCATCAGTGACCTGCGAGCCGGTCTGGAAGGCGTGACCTTCCGAATCAACGCCGCAGAGCCGCTCCGACTGAGCGTGTGCGGCGAGCACAATGCCCTGAACGCCGCGGCGGCCTACGCGGTCTGCCGCCGCCTGAACCTGAGCCGCGCGGACATCGCCGAGGGGCTGGCGAGCTACGCCCCGGCGGACATGCGTCTGAACGTGCGCCGGTGCGGTGACCTGACCCTGATCAACGACTGTTACAACGCCAACCCCGCGAGCGTGGCGGCGGCCATCGACCTGCTGGCCTCGGCGGGCGGGCGTCGGCGGGTGCTGGCCGTCGGCGACATGCTGGAGCTGGGCGCCGACAGCCGCCGCTGGCACGAGCGCAGCGGGGCACACGCGGCCGCCGCGGGCCTCGATGTGCTGATCGCGGTCGGCACGCAGGCGGAGGCGGTGGCCGGGGCGGCCCGCGCCGCCCGGCCGGCGATCGAAACCATGACCTTCGGCGACAGTGCGGCGGCGGCCGGGGAGGTTGGGCACTGGGTCCGCTCGGGAGACGTCATCCTGGTCAAGGGCTCGCGAGCGACGGCCATGGAGCGCGTGGCCGAGGCGATCGTCGCGTGGGCCGGCGCCTCCGGCCGAAGCGACGCCGCCGTCGCCTGAGGCTCGCCGGCGGGGCGAGCCGTCCGGAAGCAGGGAGCCGGTCGGAATGCTGTACCACCTGTTCATGGCCCTGGCCGGCGGCGAGCACTACGCCCATGAGAACGTGCTCTTCCGGGGCGTCTGCGCCGCCCTGTTCTGCTTCGTGGTTCTGCTGCTCGCCGCCCCGCGGATGATCCGCTACCTGGTGCGGATGAAGCTCGGCGACCGCCCCGAGTTCGACCACGCCTCGCTCAACGAGCTCACCCGCGAGAAGAATCGCGTGCCCACCATGGGGGGCGTGCTGATTCTGGGCGCCATCGCGGCGGGCACCCTGCTGTTCGCCGACCCGCTCAACTTCTACGTGCAGATGAGCCTGGTCTGTCTGGTCTGGCTCGGCGCCCTGGGCGCGATCGACGACTGGTTCAAACTCACCGCCGGGCGCCGCAGCGGCACGCGCGACGGGCTGAAGATGTACGAGAAGCTGCTGTTTCAGATCGGCCTGGGGGTGCTGCTGGGGTACTTCGTTTTCGCCTACGGGCGCACCAACCACGCGGTGATCGGCTGGGCGGCCGAACCGCAGCCCATCGAAGCCTTCCGCGTGCTGGCGGTGCCGTTCTACAAGCAGGGCATCACGCTGGGCGTTTTCGGCTTCATGGTCATCACGGTGCTGGTGGTCGCGGGAACCTCGAACGCGGTGAACCTGACCGACGGCATGGACGGCCTGGCCTCGGGTTGTGTAGCCATCTGCGCCACCGTCTTCATGGTGCTGGCCTACCTGGTGGGCGACTTTCAGGCGGCGGGCAAGCTGCTGCTGCCCCACGTGCCGCTCAGCGGGGAATTGACCGTGCTGTGCGGTTCGATCCTGGGTGCAAGCATCGGCTTTCTGTGGTACAATTGCCACCCGGCGCGGGTATTCATGGGCGACACCGGTTCGCTGCCTCTGGGCGGGCTGATCGGGTTTGTGGCCATCGTCACGCGACAGGAACTCATGCTGCTGATCGCCGGGGGGGTCTTCGTCATCGAGGCCATCTCGGTGATGCTCCAGGTGGGGTATTTCAAGGCCACCGGAGGCAAGCGGCTGTTCCGGGTGGCCCCGATCCACCACCACTTTCACGTGGGTGGCTGGACCGAGCCGCAGACCGTGGTGCGGTTCTGGATCGTGGCGGCCATGTTCGCGGGCCTGTCGCTGGTGGCGGTCAAGCTGAGGTAACCGGCGGCGGCCCGGGCGGGACAGGCCGGGGACTGCGTCAGGGAAGACGATCATGCATTCTCCTGCAGCACAGGCGCGATCGACGGCGACCGGGGTGATCCTCACCGCGGCCGCCCTGATGGCGATCGGGCTGGTGGCCATCGCCTCGGCGTCCGCCAGCCTGGACGGGCCCGTGCTGCGGCCGGCGCTCTGGCGAACGACCTTCGGGCGGCAGGTGGTGTTCAGCATCGCCGGGCTGCTCGCGCTGCTGTCGGTGTCGCGGATGGGGTACGGTTCCCTGGGATGGCGGCGGGGTCGCTGGTTGCAGCCTGCGGTGCTGGTGCTGCTGGTGACCGTGGCCTGCCTGGTGGCGGTGCTGGTTCCGGGGATCGGTGTGGAGCGGCACGGGGCCCAGCGCTGGCTTCACTTTGGGCCGGCGCAGTACGGCCTGGGCTTGCAGCCCTCGGAGCTGGCGAAGGTGGGCCTGGTGGTGTTTCTGGCGGCCTACCTGGCGCGCCGGGAGGAAGGCTGTCGCGACTTCTGGGGCAGCGTGCTGCCGGCAGCGCTGATCGTCGGTCTGGTGGCCGGGCTGGTCGGCGTGGAGGATTTCGGCACCGCCGCCCTGCTGGCCGCCGTCGGCGGTACCATCCTGCTGGCGGCCGGGGCCCGCTGGGTGCACCTGCTGCTGCTGGGGCTGCCGGCGATGGCGGCCTTCGCCTGGCTGCTGGTGAGCAAGCCCTATCGGCTCGAGCGGTTGGCCGCCTTCACCGACATCTGGTCTGACCCCCAGGGGGCGGGCTACCACCCGATTCAGTCACTGGTCACCATCGCCTCGGGCGGGTGGGTCGGCCGGGGGCTGGGCATGGGGGTGCAGAAGTACGGCTACCTGCCGGAGAGTCGGACGGATTTCATCTTCGCGGTCTGGTGCGAAGAGACGGGTGTGTTCGGCGCCCTGCTGGTCATCCTGCTGTTCGCGGCGCTGCTGTACCTGGGCGTGCGGGCGGCCATGGCGGCGCCGGACGGGTTCGGGCGGCTGCTGGCTCTGGGCGTCACGCTGACCATCACCTTCCAGACGGCCATGAACATCGCCGTGGTCACCGTCTCGGTGCCCACCAAGGGCATCGCCCTGCCGCTGGTGTCCGCGGGGGGCTCGGGGGTGGTCTTTCTCAGCGGGGGCGTCGGCCTGCTGGCGGCGGTCGCCCTGCGGGGGCGGTACGCCGACGCTGCCCGCGACGGATGGGTGCCCCGCCGGGCGATGAGCGGGGCGTGAGACGGGAGCAGCCGGCATGCACAAGAGCAGCCTGATGGTCTTCGCCGGCGGGGGCAGCGGGGGGCACCTGTACCCCTCGCTGGCTGTGGCCGACGCTTTGCGCTCCCTCGAGCCGGCGACCGGTTTCGCCTTCTTCGGCACCGACCGGGCGATCGATGCCAACGTGCTCAGTGCCTGCGACGGCAGGGTGCTGCGCCAGCCGGTGCGCCCGCTGCCGCGGCGTCCCTGGCAGGTCCCCACCTTCCTCTTCGCCTGGCGGGCCTCGACGCAGATGTGCCGGCGCCTCTTTCGGAAACAGCGTCCCCTCGCGGTGCTGGGCAACGGCGGGTACGCCAGCGCCCCGGCGATCTGCGAGGCGGCACGCCTGGGCATCCCCACGGCGTTGCTGAACCCGGACGCGGTGCCGGGCAAGGCGAACCGGATGCTGCAATCGCGGGTCGACGCGGTGTTCGCCCAGTGGCCCGAGACGGCGGAGCACTTCAACGGGCAGGTGGCCGTGCACGCCACGGGCTGTCCGGTGCGTCCCGAGTTCAAGTTCGCGACGCGGCAGGCGGGCATCGAGCACTTCGGCCTGGATCCCGACAAGCGCGTCCTGCTGGTAACCGGTGCCTCCCAGGGGGCTCGCTCGGTGAACGAGGCCCTGATGGCCGTGGTGCCGGTGTTGGCCGACGCCGGGGTCTGGGAGAAGTGGCAGTTGCTGCACCTGACCGGACCGAGCGGCCAGGACGGTGCGGAGGCGCTCTACCGCCGGTGCGGCGTATCCGCCCGCGTGGTCGGTTTCACCAAGCACATGGCCTCGGCCCTGGCCGCCGCCGACCTGGTCCTGTCTCGAGCGGGCGCCTCCACGCTGGCGGAGATCACCGCCCTGGGCCGGCCCGCGGTGCTCATGCCCTACCCGCACCACGGGGACCGGCACCAGGTGGCCAACGCCCGCATGCTCGTCAAGGCCGGCGCCGCCCGGCTGGTGACCGACCGGGTGGATCCGCAGCAGAACGCCGGCCCGCTCTCGGAAGTGCTCCTGCACCTCATGCGGCAGGAGGAGGAACTGTCGCGGCTGGCCTCGGCGGCGCGGCGGATCGGCACCTCGAACGCGGCCGGTGAAATCGCCCGACATCTGCTCCGCATGGGCCGGCAGGCTCGCCCGGCGGAGCCGATCGAATCGATGGAGGAAACGTGCGCCGCGGGACGATAACAGACAGTGAGTGGGCACCCGGGGTGCGCGGCCCCGGGTCGACTCAACTTCCCGAAGAAAGCCCTGCCAAGCAGCTTCACAGCCCGCGGGCCGGGTGCCGCATGGGGGTCACTATGCCTGTCTCGTGTGAGCACGCTCCTTCCGCCGGGGCGTCCGCCACCGCCCGGTCGGAGTGCACGGCGCTACGCAGCGTTCATCTGGTCGGTGTGGGTGGTTGTGGGATGCGCGGGGTCGCTGCCATCCTCGCCCAGCGCGGGGCGCGGGTGATCGGCTCGGACCTCAGCGAGTTCGCCGGTCTGGGCGAGCTGGTGGCCCGCGGTGTGGTGGTGCACATCGGTCACGCGGCCGCGCACCTGCCCGAGGACACCGAACTGGTGGTGGCCAGCGCCGCCATTCCCGCCAGCAATCCCGAGCTCACCCGGGCCCGGGCCCTGGGCATCCCGGTGGTCAGCTACGCGGAGTTGATCGGGCGGCTGATGTCCGCCGGCGACGGCGTTTCGGTGGCGGGCACCCACGGCAAGAGCACGACCACGGCGCTGACCGCCTACATCTTCCGGCACGCGGGGCTGGATCCGTCGTTTGTGGTGGGCGCCGAGAGCCGGCAGCTCGGCGGCGGCTCGGGTGTGGGCTGCGGCCGGCACTTCATCGTCGAGTCGTGCGAGTTCGCCCGCTCGTTTCTCCACCAGCGGCCCCTGCTGGCCGCGATTCTCAACATCGAGCAGGACCACCTGGACTGTTACAGCGACCTGCCGGAGATCGTCTCCGCCTTTCGCTCGTTCGCGGGGAACGTGTCGGCGGGCGGCGTGATTGTCGCCAACGGGGCTGACCCCCGCGTCGCGGCCGCGGTGGAGAACGCCGCCGCCCGGGTCGAGACCTTCGGCTTCGGACACGGCGTGACCTGGGGGGCGACCGAGGCGCGGTCGAAGCGGGGGCGCTACACGTTCCAGGTCTGCCGCGAGGACACCCCGCTGTTCGAGACCTCGCTGCGACTGGCCGGGCGGCACAACGTGCTCAACGCCCTGGCGGCCACGGCGCTGGCCTGCCACGGCGGCGCCGCCGTCGAAGCCATCGACGACGCCCTCCGCAGCTTCGAGGGCATCGAGCGCCGCATGAGCCTCCGCGGCACCACGCGGGGGGCCACCGTGGTTGACGACTACGCCCACCACCCCACCGAGATCGCCGCAACGCTGCGGGCGGTCCGCAGCCAGTACCAGCCGCGGCGGACCCTGGTGGTCTTTCAGCCCCATCAGCACTCCCGCACGCGCGTGCTGATGGAGGAGTTCGCCCGCTGCTTTGAGGGGGCGGACGTGGTGCTCGTACCGGATATTTACTCCGCCCGGGACAGCGAGGAGGAACGGCGGCTGACCGGCTCGAGCGATCTGGTCGAACGGATCAGCGCCGCCGGCGGCCTGGCCCGCTACGTTCCCGCGCTGGAGGATGTGACCGCCGAGCTTCTGGCGGAACTGACCGAGGGCGACCTGGTGGTGACCATGGGGGCCGGTGATGTCTGGAAGGTGGCCGATGGGCTGGTTGGAAGAGGGTGATCACGGTGCGGACCGGGACGTGCCCCTGGCCGGACTGACCTGGTTCGGCCTGGGGGGGCGGGCTCGCTGGCTCGCCCACCCCGCCGACCCGGCGGACCTGGGCCGTCTGCTGCAACAGGCGCTGGCGAGCGGCATTCCGGTGAAGATCCTCGGCGGCGGGGCCAACGTGCTGGTCCGGGACGACGGCTTCGACGGCATCGTCGTCCGGCTCGATCAGGGCGCCTTTCGCCGGGTGGTGTTCGACGGCGAGCGGGTCCACGCCGGGGCGGGGGCCGACCTGATGCCCCTGGTGCGCGACTGCTGCCGGCGGGGCCTGGCCGGCCTCGAGGGCCTGGCCGGCATTCCCGGGACGGTTGGCGGAGCCCTCCACATGAACGCCGGCGGGCGGTTCGGCGACATCAGCCGGTGTGTCGAGACCGTCGACGTGATCGATACCGACGGCCAGCCTCGCCAGCTCAGCCCGGCCGAGGTCGGCTTTGCCTATCGCCGGACGAACCTGGGCGGGCGCACCGTCACCGGGACCACGCTCCGGCTGTCACGGGACCATCCGAACACCGTGTACGCCCGTTTCCGCGAGTACTGGCGGATCAAGAAGGAAGCGCAGCCCCTGGCCGACCACAGCGCCGGCTGTGTGTTCACCAATCCGCCCGGAGATTCGGCGGGGCGCTTGATCGACAGCGCCGGGCTCAAGGGCACCCGCTGCGGTGGTGCCCGGGTCTCTGACCGCCACGCCAACTTCATCGTGGCGGACGAAGGGGCTACCGCCACGGATGTGCTGCGGCTGATCGAGAGGATCAGGCAGACCGTTCGCCGCCAGCATGGAACCGAGCTGGAACTGGAGATCGATGTCTGGTGACCGCCGACCGGGCGTCGCCAAGGGAACGGAGTCCATCCGATGACACGAATCGCCCGATCGCCCTCCAAGACCGCGCCGGCGAGTCCGGCGTGTGCCGAACTGGACGTCACCGTCTTGGCGGGAGGCCCCAGCGCGGAGCGCGAGGTAAGCCTTCAGAGCGGGGCCGCGGTGGCCGCCGCCCTGGAGCGAATGGGCCACGAGGTGACGGTCTGCGACATCGGGCCCCAAGACCTGGCGGCCCTGGATATTCCGGCGGACTTCGTGTTCATCGCTCTGCACGGGCAGTTTGGTGAGGACGGGCAGGTTCAGGAACTCCTGGCCCGCCGGGGGCTGCCCTTCGGCGGCTCGGACGCCAACGCCTCGGCCCTGGCCATGAACAAGGCGGCCACCAAGGCCCGGCTGGCCGAGGCCGGCCTGCCCACGCCGGCCTACCACGTGCACCGCAACAAGCGGCAGCGGTGCAGCTCCGGCGGTCCGAGCTGCTGGCGGCTCCCGGTGGTCATCAAGCCGGTCAGCTCCGGCAGCAGCGTGGACACCCACATCGTCCACGATCCCTTTGCCTTTCAATCGGCCCTGGAGCGGGTCAGCAGCCGGCACGGCAGCGCCCTGATCGAGCAGTACATCGACGGCCCCGAACTGACCGTCGGGATTCTGGACGGTGAGCCCCTGCCGGTCTGCCAGATCCGCACCCGGCGGGAGTTCTACGACTACCAGGCCAAATACGTCGACGACGACACCGAGTATCTGTTCGACATCGACCTGCCGGAGGGGCTGCTGCGTCGCATCGAGGAGTTGAGCGTCAAGGCCCACCGCACGGTGGGCTGCCGGCATTTCTGCCGGGTGGACTGGATGGTGGACGCCAGGACGCTCGATCCGTACGTGCTGGAGATCAACACGATCCCGGGTTTCACCGGCCATTCCCTGCTGCCCAAGGCGGCCGCCCGGGTGGGCATCTCGTTCGATCGGCTCTGCCAGCGGATCGTCGAGCTTGGGCTGTCGGCGCACCCCGCCTGAGCGCCCGACGCCGCCGGCAGGCACGCACCATGGCCAAGCCCCAGCGAAGCCGAACTCAACGCCCCGCGGCGCGGTCGAAATCCGGCCGGTCGGGCTCGCTGGGCGCGGAGCGGCGCCGGCGCCGGGCATTGCAGTGGGCCGGCCTGCTGGCAGCCCTGGGCGTGGTCGGAGGCGCCGGCTACGGGCTGAGCCGCCTGGAGCAGCATGTCCACCGCCACGAGCGTTTCTTCGAGCGGCCCGACATTCTCCTGGCGGGCGTCCCGGAGGAGCTGGAGTCCATCATCGGGGAACGGCTCGAACCGTTTGCCGACCGGCCCTGGGCGGATCCGGGCCTGTGCGTGCGGATCGCCCGGACCCTGGAAGCGTGCGCCTGGGTGCGGGGTGTGGACCGGGTACGCCGGACGCCCCCTCACACGATCGAGGTGCGCTGCGACTACCGGACGCCGGCCGCCATGGTCCAGGACCGAGGCGAGTTCGTGCTGCTGGACGCCGAGGGCGTGCGTCTGCCGGGGCGGTATCCCTATTCGCCGGCCCTGCCGCTGGTGCAGGGCGTGGTGGGGCAGGCCCCGCCGGCCGGGGTGCCCTGGGAGGCTCCTGACCTGTCTGCCGGACTGGCGGTGGCCGGGCGAATCGAGGTCGAGGCCTTTGCCGAGCAGGTTGTCGCCGTGCGGGTGCACAATTTCCGCGGGCGTGAAGATCCGCGGGCCGGCCACATCGAGCTGGCCACGGACCGCCCCGGGGGCCGGATCATCTGGGGCTCGGCGCCCGGCGAGGAGATCGAGGAAAACACCGTCGAGCAGAAGCTCGCCATCCTGCGCCACAACTACGCACAATACGGGCGGATCGACGCCAATCGGGCCGTTATCGACGTGTCCACCTTTCCCGACGGCTTTACCACGCCGCTCGATATGACCGCCTCGATTGCCGGGCCGGCAGAGCGGGCGTACAATCGGAAATAATCGTTTCCCAGGGCCGAAACCATTCCCAGAGGTGGAATCCACGATGGAAGGCTTTACGCAAATCCTGGAACAGGCCCGCAGGTTCGCCGAGCAACACGTCCCGACCGAGGCCCTCTCGGCCAGTGTGCCTACCGCCCTGCTGCTGATCTCCGCGGGGGTGGTGCTCGGCGTGCTGGGGGCCCGGCTGATCAGGCCCCTGCTTGCCGTGGCCTTCGGCGCGGCCGGAGCGTTTGCGGCCGGGCGGCTGGCGTGTGCCCAGGGGCTCCCCGTACCGGTGTTGGCGATCCTGGGCGCCGCCTTGGCGGGCGGGCTTGGCTACCTGCTGCACCGGCTGTGGGTGGGGGTCGGCGTGGGGATGCTGCTGGCCGTGGTGGCCCTATCGGTCTTTGGCTACCACCGCGTCCTTCCAGAAGTGGTGGAGTACCAGCAAGTTACGGTAGTAACCGGCGTAGACGGCGTGGCGGAGTTCGTCCTGCCCGAGCCTCCTGCTGAGGGCGGCGTGGTCGGACCCGGTCCGGAGCAATGGGCCCGGGATTTCTGGGCACACCTGACCCGGCGGCATTCCGATGTAAACCGGCAGGTGGCCGCTATCGGTACGGCCGCGGCTTTGCTGGGACTGCTCGTCGGCACGCTGGCGACGCGCTTCGCGCTGATCGTCTCCACCGCCCTGGTGGGGACCTCTCTGGTGGCGTCCGGCGCGGCGCTGCTGACGGCGGAGGTCTTTCCGACGGTGTATCAGTCGGCGCTGGAACAACCCCGGATGCTCTACGGAGCCGGCGGGGGCCTGCTGCTCATCTCGGTGGTGCTGCAGGCCATGCTCAATCGCCGTCCCCCCCAGCAACCCGCACTCGAGCCCGCCCGATAAAGCGGCGTATTGCACAATACCCCCAGTCATCGCCGGGTGAGGTGTGCGCGTGATCACTTCCGTTCAGCAGTGGGTGACGTATCTGAAGGAAGCCGGCGGGCTGATCGGCGTGCCGCTGGCGTTGGGCGGGCTGGTGCTGATGGCCGGCGGCTGGCGCCTGTGGCGCCCGGCGATCGTGCTGAGCTTTGGCGTGATCGGGGCCGCCGCCGGCGCATGCCTGGCGCCGCCGATGCATCCGGTCTGGCTCTACGCCCTCGGCGGGGCGGTTCTGCTGGGCGCGGCCAGCTTCCCCAAGCCGAGGTACTCCGTCTCGCTGCTCGGCGGCATCGTCGGGGCCGGGATTGTCAACTACGCGTGCGAGGCGGTGGGGCTGGGACCTCCCACCCTGTGGGTCGTCACCGGGATCGCCCTGCTGGCCGCCACCGCCGTCGCCTTCCTCGATGTTCGCCAGGTCATTATCATGGTTACGGCGTTCGAGGGAGCGGTACTGGTGGTCTCGGCCGCGGTGGCCTTCGTCGCGGAGATGCCCGGGCTGTTCAACTACTTCCGCAGCATGGCCTACGGGGGTGGGGTGTTCGTTCCCTTCCTGCTGCTGGTCCCCACGGTGGTCGGCACGCTCCTGCAAATGGCGGACGCCAAGCAGAAAGACAGCGGGCTGGTCCGCGGCTGAACGCCGGCGGCGGCCCTGGACGACGACTCGGCGGGGTCGGGCGGATGCAGCGAATCGGGGTCTCGGTCGACGATCTTCGTTTGCCGGTGCGCGCCGGCCTCCAGCAGGCCGCCCGCATGGGCTTCCGGGCGGTGGAGATCGGGGCGGTTCGTGGCGACCTGGCCCCCGCGCAGCTCTCGGCAAGCGGCCGGCAGGAGGTCGGGCGTCTGCTGCGGCACCTGGGGATGGACGCCGGCGCTCTGACGGCGGACATGGGTGGCCCGGGGCTGGCGGACCCGGCAGCAGTGGACGACCGCGTGCACCAGATCCGGATGATCCTGGAGCTGGCCGCCGACGTCCGGCTGCCGATGGTGGCGACGGAGACCGGTCCGCTTCTCGAACCCCACACCGGAGCGGTTTCCCCGGTTGCGGCCGGCGCTTTGGCGTACCTGGCCGAACACGCGGATCGCGTGGGTACGGTCCTCGCGGTCCAGGCCGGCGCCGACCCGCCGGAACACCTGGATCGGGCCCTGCGCCAGATCGCCTGTCCCTCCCTGCGGGTGTGTCTGGACCCGGCCCTGCTGGCCCAGTCGGGCCACGACCCGGTGTCAGCCGTGGGATCGCTCGCCGAGAGCATCGCCCTGGCTCACCTCGGTGACGCCACGATGGGTGGTCCGGACCGGCCCGGTCGAGAGGTACCCCTGGGCCGGGGCAACCTGGACTTGCCCGGCTACCTCGCCGAACTGGCCGCCGCAGCCTACGCCGGCCCCATCATCCTCCGTCGGCGCGAGGCCCAACGACCGTTCGAAGAACTCGCCGCAGCCCGGGAAACTCTCCGCCCCCTGATCCACTAACGTCGTGTCTCGTTAAACGGCCAACGCAACAAGGCCCGCCGGTGGCGGGCAGACCGGGCCATGCCGTCCTCGGTCGCCCCTCCGAAACTCGCAGACGCTCCAGGACGGTTCATCCCAGCCTTGAAGGGCCGGCTACTTTCGGATTGCCCCTCGGGGCACCCCCAGTCTGTCCAGGAGCCTCCAGGGCTGCCTCAGGGTACGGACCGGAGCCATCTGGAGATTCAGGTCGGAGCGTTAACAACCCGTTAAGGCAATCGCCCCGCCACCCGCGGAGACGGCTGCGGCGCGTGGGCAGCGGCCTGTCCTGGTTCCGAACGCCGGACACGCCGGCGGACTTCCGGGACGCTGGCGGTTGCGTAACACCCCGGTCAAGGGCGGGTGGTGCCTCCTCGCGGAGTATGAGCGAATCTTAGCGCGGTAGCAGGTCGTCTCCCCGCTTGCGTCGGTGGTGACGAGTGCCTACAATATATTGTGTAAGCATCGTCATCAAACCAATCGTGAAGGAGGTAGCGTCTTCCCAACCGCATTGGCAGGCAATCCGGACGGAAGTGGAGCCACGGCTCTGGATGCTCGCGTTCTGATGCTGAACGCGCACTATGCCGCTCTACGGATCATCAGTGCGCGTCGAGCATTCAGCCTGTTGTTCAAACGCGACGCGGAGGATCGGCCGCTGGCCGAGGTGATCAGCGTCGAGGGGGAGCGGTACGTCTCCTATGATTTCGACGACTGGCGGGAGCTCAGCCAGTTGCGGCGGGAGTTCGAGCCCGAGCGTCACGACTGGATCCGCACGGTGCGGTTCTACGTGGCCGTTCCCCGCATCATCCGCGTGCTCACCTTCTCACGGGTCCCCAAGCAGGAAGTCAAGCTCAACCGCCGCAACATCTACGCCCGCGACAACAGCCGGTGCCAGTATTGTGGCAAGCGCTTCAGCACGTCGGAACTGAGCCTGGATCACATCCTGCCGCGTTCTCGCGGCGGTCAGAACACCTGGCAGAACGTGGTCTGCTGCTGTGTTCGCTGCAACGTGAAGAAGGGCGGGCGCACTCCGCGGGAAGCGGGGATGCAGCTTATTCGGGAACCGAGCCGCCCGCGGCTCAGCCCGGTGGTCAGCTTCAGTCTGTCCAGCGAGAAGTACCGTTCCTGGCAGCAGTTTCTCGATCACGCCTACTGGAACGTCGAACTGCGGTAGAGGCGGCCGGGTGGGCCGGAACTCGGTCCGGGGCGCTTGGCCCGCAGCGCGGGCTGCGCGGGTTGGTGTCGCCCGCCGGGTGGGCGGCGTTGGCCAAGCGCGGGCCCAGGCGTTATCCTTTCGGCCGGTGGAGGCCTGCGCGGGGCGGGCGGCGGCCAACGCCCTGGCAGGACCCCCGGGTCACCGGTGGTCAGGCTGGTTGCCGGACAGAGGTCAGCCCACCAAGCGACCAGGGATGGCGACGTCGTTGAAGAATGCTCCTCAGCGCAGCACGGCCAAGGCTCGGGCGGGGTCTCGCCCGGTGCCGTCCACGGGGAGCCGCTCGGGCCTTGATTCCCACTGGGCCAGGCTGCTTCTGCTGGCCGTGTCGCTGGGCCTGCTCAGCGTCGGCTTTGCCCCGCTCGACGTGTGGCCGGCCGCGTATGTGTGCCTGGTGCCGTGGTTCCTGGTGATCGCGGTCAGCGGCACGGCCAACACGGTCTATGTGGTCAGCTATTTTCTGGGCCTGGCCTTCTTCCTGATCAACCTGCGCTGGCTGGGCGTCTGCACCGTCCCCGGCTTCCTGGCGATGTCCCTCTACCTGGCCGTGTACTTCCCGCTGGTGGCCTGCCCGGTGCGGCACGCCGTGCGGCGGCGGCGCCTACCGCTGGCGGTGGTGGCGCCGGTCGTCTGGGTGGGCAGCGAGATGTGCCGGGCGGTGGCCATCTCCGGCTTTCCCTGGCTGTTTCTGGGCCACACCCAGTACCGGGTGCTGACGCTGATCCAGATCAGCGATCTGGTGGGGGCGTACGGGGTAAGCTTCGTGGTGGTCTCGGTGAACGGCATGATCGCCGACCTGCTGCTGCACCGGCTGGTCCGGCGGCGTCCGAACCTGGGGCTGGCGCCCCGCCGGCCGCGGGTCGGGGCTGCGGTCGCGGTGGCCTTGCTGCTGTTCACCGTTCTGTACGGCCGGTTCCAACTCCGCCGCGACACCTCCGCCCCGGGGCCGCTGGTGGCCGTCCTCCAGGAGGATTTCCCCAACTTCGTCGATCCGGAGAAACGCCGCCAACAGCCCGGGCCCCACGGGCGGGCTCTGGCCTATGCGGCCCTCTTTCCGCTGGCCGCGCAGCACCAGCCCGACATCTTCCTGCTGCCCGAGACCCCCTGGCTGATGGCCCTGAACCCCGAGCTGCGCAACCTGGAGCCCGACGCTCCCTTCGTCGACGAGTGGACGGCCCGCTTCGTCCAGCTCTCCAACCGGAGCTACGACCTGCTCCGCGATCAGGCCGTCACCTACGGCGCCTACGTCGTCACCGGCGGCCTGACCGTCATCCCCACCCCGTACGCGCTGCGCGCCGAGGACATCAAGTACAACTCCGCCTGGGTCTTCCCGCCGAGCGGCGAGCCCCCGGACAGCTACAGCAAGGTGCACTGCGTCTACTTCGGGGAGGTCGTCCCCTTCCGTTACGGGCGGCTCCGCTTCCTCTACTGGTGGCTCAACGACCTGATGCCCTTCGGCCAGGACGCCGGCGAGTACTCGCTCACCCCCGGGGCGGAGTTCAACGTCTTCTCCATGACCCCCCGCTCCGATCCCTCCCGCACCTACCGCTTCGGCGTGCCCATCTGCTACGAGGACGTGATGCCCTACGTCAGCCGCCGCTTCGTCACCGACCCCCAGACCAGCCGCAAGCGTGTCGACTTCCTGCTGAACATCAGCAACGACGGCTGGTTCGTGCACAGCAACGAGCTGCCGCAGCACCTGGCCATCTGCGCCTTCCGGGCCGTCGAGAACCGGGTGGGCATCGCCCGAGCCGTGAACACCGGGATCAGCGGGTTCATCGATGCCGACGGGCGGATCCACAACCTGGTCGAGGTGGACGGCGTCTCGCACGGCGAGGGGATTCGCGGTTATGCTGTCAGCCGCGTGGAGGTCGACTCGCGGCACAGCGCCTACTCGCGCGTGGGTGATGTCTTCGCCATCGCCTGCGCCGTGCTCAGCCTGCTGCTCTACGTCGACTACGTGGTGGTTCGCGTTCGGACGTCGCCCCCGGCAGACCCACGCAAGGAGACCTCGGCATGAAACACGGCCCGTTGTGCCCGGTGCTGCTCTGGGTCTGTCTGGCGGCGGGCTGCGCCCCGCAGGCGGCGGTTCGCGAACCGGTGGCCAGGCAGCAGCTCCGGGCCCGGGCGGTGGAATGTCTCAAACGCGGTGTGGGGTACGAGTACCTGCCCTCGGTGCGGACCCAGGCCATCGAGTCTCTCCAGGCCGAGGCCCCCAGCCAGGGCCTGCCCTACATCCGCAGCGCCCTGACCGACAGCCACCCGGCGGCACGGTTCGCGGCCTGCATGGCTCTGGGCACGTTGCGGGACGCCGGCTCGCGCCCCATCCTGACCAGGATGCTCAACGATCCGGACGACAGCGTGAAGGCGGCGGCGATCTACGCCCTGCACCAGCTCGGCGAGACGCGGCACACCGCCCGGCTGGCCGGTTACCTGAGGGACCACGACGATCCGTACGTCCGGCGCAACGCCGCGCTGATCCTGGGCCGTCTCGGCGAGGAGGGCGCCGTGCGCCTGCTGGCCGGCGTGGTCAACTCGAAGGACGACGCCCTGCACGTCCAGGCGCTGGAGTCGCTCGCCCTGCTGGGCAACGAGCAGGCCCGCAAGCAGCTCGCCTTCACCGCCAACAGCGGCCGTGGCTGGGAGGAGGTCTTCGCCCTCACCGCCCTGGCTGCGACGGAAGATCCGCAGTATGCCGACCTCTTTCGGTACAAGCTCGAGAACGGCGATTTCCAGGAGACCCGGCTCGCGGCCGCCCGGGGACTCGGGGAACTCCAGGTCCGCAAGGGTCTGGACCTGGCCCTGGCCGAGGCGCTGAAGGGCATTCGCTTCAACGCCCCCAAGCGTGACGCCGCCCACCAGGACGACCAAGCGGAAGGCGATCTCATTCGAACGGCCTGGAGAACGGGCGACCGACGCGAGTGGATCGAGGGCGCGATAGCGATGTGGATGGACCACCCGCAGAACCCGCGCAGCTTTACCGAGCTCATTGAGCTTGCGCGGGGCTTGCAGGCTGGCGAGGCGCGATGACGAAGATCGAGAACGACCTGACGCGGTGGAGCAGGCCGGCCATCATCGTCGCGGGTCCGCGCACCGGCGGCACCTTCCTCACGCATTGCCTCGATGCGCACCCGCAGATGCGCTGGGATCGCGGCGAGCCGCTCCACAACCTGCGTCGCTTCAAGCAGGCTGGCCTATCCGATGCGCAGATCGTGGCGCTGCTATTCGACACCCCGGGCTACCAGATATCCGGCTTCCGGGCGCTCTACGGTGAGCTGCCGCCATCGACCTGGCAGATGATCGTCGAGTACGAGCCGCTAGTCATCCACCTCACGCGCGAA